>Ga0209935_1005584_pt1 | contig 10592 bp, 13 predicted proteins | sample ThiBio_1000_plan_2_FD_183958 | JGI IMG/M metagenome (GOLD analysis project Ga0209935, IMG submission 183958) | Wastewater bioreactor microbial communities from Cape Town, South Africa - Thiocy_cont_1000_plan (SPAdes) | ecosystem: Engineered > Bioreactor > Thiocyanate-remediating >... | reverse complement strand
AAGCGAACACCAACACCACCAACACCACAACGGCCGGTGTATGGTTCTTTCTCGTCATCTTTGTGATCTCCTCTATCTCCTCCTCTCCGCGATCGTGAGGCAAGTGAGGACGATGCAGCAGCAGCAGCAGGGGAGCGAAGACAATACTGCATGAAACCACTGGCACGCAACAAAACCTGAGGAAACGTCGAGAAGGAGCGGGAATGGAAAACGCCGATGAAACATCGTTCCCGATATTGGGTGCGAACGATGGATCTTCCGCGATATGGAAGACTCCCCTCAACCTCAACCTCAACCTTAACTTCAACCTCACCTCAACCTCACCTCAACCTCGGATCGTACACTCTTGCATTGAATAGATAACTTGAATTCAGGTTCTACGTCACATGGAACAACTCTCTATCTATGCTACTCCTCCTGCTCGTGTGGTTGCTGTTCTCCGCTCGATTGCGCCACCGGCTCCTCCACTTGTACTGCCATGGGGACATGCAGCAGCTTTGGAGCGTGCAGCAGGAGCTTCTTCCGATGCGCCAGCTTCTCGATGCCGAGCTCGGTCAGGTCTTGGCTGGTGAGCGTGAGCACCAGATCCACGTCGTGGTCCTTGAATCCGTGTCTCTCAAAGTTCGCGTGGTACTCCTCGAGCTCGAGGCTGCGGAGCCACGTTCGAAGCGAGAACTCCACTGAGCCTCGCTTGGACGCTGCCAAGCACAGGCGTTGTTGCTCTACCCACACGCGTGCCGCTTCCAGTCGACCCTCCCGCGCCTGCTGCTTGGCTTTCTCGAGCGTCTGCAAAAGCTGCGCCTGCGACTGCGGCACGGCGAGAGGCCGCACCACAAGTGGCCCCACGCTCGCAATGCCATCTAAACTCGCACAACGAGGTTCGATCTCAGTGAACGGTGGCACATTGTGTACAATGTGGCTCCCCCAATCCGTACATGGAATCGGTGGAGCTTCGTCTCTGGGCGGGTACCGGGCAAGAACCACCATGTAGATGCCGGGAATGACCGGAGCGATGAGTGTTCTGGTTCCCGAGCGCAGGAGATCGACTTGTACCGCAACAAGCGGCACTAACAGGTCATGGTCGCTGTTCCCAATAATCACATCAGTCTATGCCAGTGACCCGGAGAGGGAGGGAGCGAGCACAATACTTCTTCGTACTCGTTTTGATACAGGCCGATAAAGTCCGCAGAATGGATATGTGGTTCGACGATCTCCCACGAGATGGTAATGCTCTCGGAGGACATGATGTACGCTGGGCGAACCGAGAGCTTGCAGTGGGTGTCGTTACCTACGCATCGTCGAGAGCCAATCATCAGGTCCGAAGGGTCTCCACCCTCTTGCTGAGGCCAAACTGCTCGTACCGTTGGAGAGCATGTCCTTGTCTCGCTTCGCCGGAATTCTCTCGAGCAGCCTCTCGTGCAAGGGGCCTCGATTCAGCTGCAGCTTCTCGTGCGCAAGCGATGGCAACTCCGTCGTGCTGGATGCAGTGCCATACAGATTGGGCGTCGAATCGAGAGAAATGACTTGATCTCGCGGTGATGAGGGATCGGGAGGAGCCAGAGATATTGACGGTGGCTTGGGGGTCGGGCCATTGAGAGTGCAGTCGGTGGTGACATCGCCTGCTGTTCGCGAGTCGTTCGGCTGCGTGCTTACCACCACTTGAGCGGAGCTCGACACACCGCCGTTCTCGGTCGTTGGAATGAGGACAAACGTGTGTTGCGAATTGAGGCTCGATGTAGCTGTACGTGCCCCCGATAACACGCGTTAGTGCCCAATGTAGCCTCGATAAACCTCGGCACACGTACTCGAACCCGAAGCTGGATAATGTTGCAGCAGCTCGAGCACCTCACGGCTCCCGCAGATGTCGGCCGCAGTGTCGCCACCGAGACCCAGGAATGAACCCTGCCCGCCAACAGGCAGTCAGTACAGAGCAATGTCGCGATACTCGCAGGACTCGACGTGCCTGTCGCATGGTTCGATCGGCTCCCGATTCAAGCAGCAGCCGGACCATCTCCACATTTCCTCTCGCAGCAGCAAAGTGTAGCGGAGTTGCGCCCGATCTGAAGGAGCCCGATGGAGCACGTCAACATCCAAGAACGAGTTCAGTGCCATTCGACACGTACCTGCTTCGAGCGTTGACGTTGGCTCGAGCCTCGATCAGCAGCTTGGCCACTCGGGTGTCGGAATGCGAATGTGCCGTGAGGTGGAGCAGTGTGAACTTGGGGCTCTCCTCGTCGGTGGAGTCCACCACCACATTGACCGAGGCACCGCGCTCGATCAGCGCTCGGACTCGGAACGGCCGATCCTTCTGCACGGCATTGATGAGGCAGTCGTCGAGGGTCGCAACTTTGGCGGCTGCTCACGTGGCACACATTCCCAATCGAGTCAACCCGAGTGCCCGTGGCTGACGAGAGAGAGGCAGCTCTCACGGAGAGCACCGACGTACGGCAGCGCGAGATACGCGAGCGAATATCCTTGTTGAGGGCAAGATCAGCCGCGGTAGCTCCCTACGCAGGGTCACGTAACCGTTGCGCGATGAGCGAACTCGGCTTGATGACGGAGTGCACATTCCGCTGACAGCCGCCTCCTCGAGTGCAACATGGCGAGCGAGAGAGCGAGAGAGAGAGAGACAGCCACTCGCGGCCGCTCGCTCGTTACACGCCCGCAATCCAATTGTATGTCTCGTTGCGCGATGGTGCACACAAGTCGGGGAGCAGTGGAGCAGTGAGGAAGGTGGGCGTACGTTCTTGCGTATTGAGCGATCGGCACCCTTGCGGAGCAGGTACTCGAGCGTTTCGCCGTGGCCGAGGGCGGCAGCCATCATCAAGGCCGTATCGCCAGCGTTGGTCTTGGCGTTGATGTCGGCGCCGTTCTCGATCAGCTCGGAGATCAAGTTCCAGCTCTCTGTGCGTTCGAGAGATGGAGATCGCTCAGCACAAGGCAGCAGCAGCGCGAGCACGCATCTGACGCACCCGCCGTCACGGCAAGATGCAGCGCCGTGTTGCCGTCGGCATCAACGGCATCGAGATCTGCACCGTACTCGATGAGCGCCTGGAGCTGCCGTTTGTCGTTGCGCTGCACGGCAAGGTGCAGCGCCGTGCGGAACGGTGGGTTGGCTTCGCGCGCGTCGGGACTGCCACCTCGACGCAGCAGCTGCACGAGGTGAAAGTGGCGCATATCGCGCACTGCCAACAAGACATCATTCGGTGTCGGCACCGCCGATTCGTTGTCGGCTGACGACGACGATGCAGAAGACATGGCGGCTGGCGAGCTATATCGAACAGGACGGCACGAGCGACTGTGCAGAGAGCGAGGCAGGCACGCGGCTGTCGCTCGAGAGCCAGCACAGCGACTTTCTAGCGCCTCCACCGAGAGTTTCGCCGCTGAGAGCCTCGCTGAGAGGCCGAAAGGCTGACGCCAACCACCACAGGAGAGCCTGATGTGATTTGCTGTGGATTGCTGGTTGCTGGTATTTGGGGTGTCAGCGGGGACGGGTAGTTGGTTGCAGGTTGGTGGCGGCGAGACACGAGATTCGCGCGGCAGCGAGTGTAGAGTGCAGCTGCAAGCGAACCGCGAGGCATTGTCGTTGCTTCCCTCTGTCGCTCGCATCAACATCAACCAACATCAACCAACATCAAGCAACCTCAACCAACATCAACCAACATCAACCAACATCAAGCAACCTCAAGCAACATCAACCAACATCAACCAACATCAAGCAACATCAACCAACATCAACCAACATCAAGCAACATCAACCAACATCAACCAACATCAGTCTAACATCAACCAACATCAACCAACATCAACCAACATCAACCAACATCAGTCTAACATCAACCAACATCAAGCAACATCAAGCAACATCAACCAACATCAAGCAACATCAAGCAACATCAACCAACATCAACCAACATCAACCATGGACACTCCAGATCGTTCGTATCTGCTACCGCTCGATACCGACATGCAGCTCACCGACGACAGCCCGCTCGATATCTCATCGACCTCGAGCGTATCGCTGCAATCCCCGCAGCCACTGTCGCCACTATCACCGCTGTCGTCGAGCCCACTCCTCTCGCCATCGCCCGCGGCCTCTGATCTACTCGGCGAGCCCGAGCGCCAGACCTTCTACTGCGTCTACTCGCTCACTCCCATCGAGGACAAGCCGTCGTCGCTGCAGTCCCCTTCGCAACGAACGCCGCTGCCGACCTCGGGCAAGCTGAAGCCGATCTTCACCAACGTGCCGTCGCAGCTCAAGAAGCTGCTGCATCATCAGGTGCTCACCAAGCTGCAGCAGAGCTCCTTCTCCAACACGGGCTCCATCTTCTTGCTGGCTCACGCGCCACCGGCCCAATCGCCGGCGTCCTTGTGCTTCGCGTGTCTCGTATCGTGCATCGCGCCGTCGACCGACGAGCTCGACGCCACGCCCAACGCGCCGTCACCATCCGTTGTTACCAACGCTGAAGGCGCAGACGCGACGCCGCCGACCTCGAGCGCCACCTCGACGCCGCCACCACCACCACAACAACAAGGCATCGGTGCCGAGGGTTACACGCATCTCGTGTGCCTGCTCGTCGACAAGCAGAACCAATTCGACAACAGCTTCGAACTATATCCTTGTCGCGTGTGGCAGTGGTGGCTCATACATGCATGCATACTCGCGATACGATCGACAGACAGCACCTTAACTCGTATTATGATGATGATGATGATGATGATGCTCGCACGTTCATTCCAGATCTCTGCTCGTACGTCAAGAGCGACCTCGCGCCCTTGTTGGCGCAGTACAAGCCGGTTCGAGCACCGCGATCGTTGGCTTCGTCCGGTGGAAGTAGCAGCGGCTCCGACACGCCTCGCAGCGCCGACGCCGCACCGAGCACGACGCCGACTGCCACCAACAACCTCGTGCCGCTGCTCGACTTTGACACACCGGCATCTCCTCGAGTCGATGCCACCGCCATCGCCACACGAATCAAGCAATTGATGAACGTGTGGTACACGCATCACGTGAGTGCGCCCTACTCGCTTCTGCTGCACCAGCAACTCGTTGATTGATTGTTTCGACCGATCGCTGATCTGTTGGTTCGTTGATTGATTGGCTCGTTGATTGGATGGCTAGGTCGAGTACTTTGGACGGTGTGCTCGAGCGATCGGTACCGACATTCAGTACTTACTTCACGCGGCGATGCTCGGTACTCCGATCGTGATCGATGCCGATGCCGCTGACCTGGCTGACCCGTCTCACCTGGCGCAGAACTTTACTCGGTACGCCCTCGCGAGTGAGCGAACGAATGTGCTCGAGGTTGTAGTAGATGTAGTACGAGATCCACAACTCATGCGGCTCGTCGGACGGGAGGAATCCAGGTTCGTCGATGCGTTGACAATGCTGAACCTCGCCAGTGGGCCGATCGTCGAGAAGCCAACTGCCGATCTCGTCGTCACGATCTCACGAGAAGGAACGCTCACGATCGATACTGCTCACGGTACGTACCGCCGAGCGAGCGAATCGACACCCACCCACGACTTGCCTTGCCTGACGTGCACGTGTGTGCAGCTACCACCAACGAGTACTGTTACGAATGGGCCACGTCGCTGTCCAAGTCGTTGAGCAACCCGTTCATCACGCGCCAAAAGATCGAGCAGCGCAAGTTCAAGGTCATCAAGCAGCTCAACGACTTGAAGCGCATGGCTGACCAAGCGCGCCTCGACAACCACGACCTCTACCGCACCTACCAGATCCTCAAGACCAACAAGAACCTCGATGTCATGATGACGATTCTGCGCTCGGACAGCACGACCGCCGACCCGGCCATGGTCGAAGTGCTCGAGGTGATCGACGAGCACATTCGCTCGAGCACCAGCACCAGCAGCAACAGCAACGCCACGACGACCTCCGAGCCGTCGTCGTCGCTGCTCTTGTAACACACAAACACACGACCCACGTGTCTCTCTCACTCACTAGTTCGAACTTGAAGTGATGATTGTGCATATACGAAAAATCCGAGGTCAACAACAACAACAAGAGCTCAGCGAAATCAATCAACAGAACACGCAGTTCGAATGAATGAATGCGTGTGAGTGTGCACACGTCGAGTAGGACGAGGAGCAAGAGGAGAAACGGAGAGGGATTACAGCGTCGTTACTGTATCCTGCGGAGGCTGTTCGGGATCGAGCTGCGCCCACGTGGCTTGGATTCGCTGCTCCATGAACGGCAACAGTCCCATGGTCTCGTCCTTCGGAATCGGCGGCGGCTGCGTTTGGCGGTAGATGGTCTGGCGGTAGTTTTGCTTGAACTGCTCGAAGCCCCATGCATAATCCAATGCGTGCCATTCGTCCTGTAGTGCGTTGCAGTGCGGTGCGGTGCGAGAGCATTAGCGATCGCGAGATTCGCAGTTGGGCGGTGGCGATTGGCGCTTGGCGCTTGGCGTACACGACCCAGTGCTGGCGCCACCATGCGGCCGATTTGGTCGAGGCGAGGAATCAAGCTGCTCAGCGGGTTGAAGTAGGTGCGCATGTACTTGCGCAGGTAGTCGCTGTACGTGGCACGGAAGGATGGCGCACTCAGGATGCGCGTCAACAGAATGCGGCCTCGAGCCTTGAAGCCCCAGGTGTAGATGTCGTCGTCGACCATGCGCATCCAGTTCTCGAAGGTACCGAAGCTGAGGTCAAAGTCGTGGCGGAAGTACTGGAACTTGTTGACATCGGGGTTGAAGTAGAGCCAGTAGTTGTTGGCGTTGTAGATGCCGTCGCTCTGGCCCGACATGACCTCCATCGTGAGCGCGCGGAGGAAGAACTCCACATCAAAGATGGTCTCTGTAAGAGTACAGCATGGAGTGGATTTGATGAGCGCGTATGGTCACGCGACACTGAGGTGGTTGGTTGGTTACGCACGAATGTCCTTCTCAAAGGTCTCATCAGGCGCATTGTTGAGGATGTCAATGAACTTGGCGAGATTGCGGTAGTCGAAAGCCTCCTCGGTTTGCGCCTCGTACTCACCGTTCTACTCATTCATGATGCAACCTCATCGTGAGACAACGGCAAGCAACAGGCGGCCAGCGAGCTCGAGGCGGGTACCTCGGCATAGAGAAGCGGATCGTGACCGAGGAACTTGAGAGGGCCGACGCATTTGTAGAGTTGGCCATTGTTGTTGCCGAAGCGAGACTTGAGGAATTGGCCATCAATGTTCTCGAGCATGATGAAGAGACCCATGGATTGGTCGTTGATCGAGAGCGTAGCGTACGAAGCACGCTGCACCGGAATGTTCTGCTCAGAGCTCGAAGGTTAGTTTGGCTGGCGATGGTAGTGACAGTGACAGCGATATGTACCATCGAGTACATCTGCGAAATACACCACTTCTCTCGTGCTACTGTAGGCTCGAACGACATGCCCTTGAGCTGCAACTTTTTCAGCTGATAGAAGGTGCGACCTGTTTGATGTTGCAGGCAGCGTGAGAATGGCAGTCGTAATCGCAACGCAACGGAACAGTAGCAGCAGGAACGAAGGGCACGTACCAGGCTCGAACTTGTTGAACGAGAGCTTCCAGGGCTTCTTGGCCCAGTTACGCGAGATTCCTCCCTTGATTCGCATGCCGACACGGTCGAGTGTCTCGGTCACGATGCCATTGTAGAACCAGAACTTGACGGGCTGCAGTCGAGTCAACGAACGAGCGAGGTAAGCGTCGATGCCATACGACCGATCGATTCGAGATAACGAGCCACGAACCTTGTAGATATCGGTGTCGCGGTTGTAGGGGTCTTGGAAGAACGCGAGGTCCTCGGGCTGGTGGTAGCGAGCGCACAGGAGCGTGTGAGTGTGACTCACAGTCACGAGACGAGACGAGACGAGGGTCATGGAGAGAGCGAGAGAGCGGATACCTTCATCTCGATGCGGATCTGAGCAATGGTCGAGTCGTTGTAGATCGGGTGATCGTTGTCGTACTTGTCCCACGAGGAGTACTGCGTGTCGGGGAAGGTCTGCTGGATCGGCGGCAGGCGACCGATGGTGGCCGAGCAATCGTCCAGCGCATTGGTGGCGTTGCACACGCACGTCTGGTACCCAGCCACGGTCGCACACGTGCCGGCATTGGTGCAGTTCTGCTTGCCGCACAGTACTGCACAGGATGGCGAATGAGGATGGCGATCAATCAATGGATCGATGGATGGGGCGCGTACTGTTGCTGCAGTCGGGGCCCGTGTATCCGGGCGAGCAGACACAGGCGCCATCGAGACAGTTTCCGCGCAGTGTGGAGTTGCTGCAGTAGCTTGGGCAGCCTATCGATCACGGTGAGCGAGAGAGAGGAGCCACGCAGTGGATGGCGCGTTGGGCGTACGTACCGCATTGGCCAGGGTACTGCCATCCGAGCGCCTCGCCCTCGCGCGGAGCCGTGATGTAGCACATGTAGATGGCACTGCTGAGGCACATGTAGTTCATCTGGTTGGTGTTGTTGGTGCTGCACGCCCAAGCTATATCATGGTACCGCACATCAGCCTCCAAAGATGCAAGTGCGTGATTGTTTGGTTTGAAGCAAGCGCCGGCGTACTTGGTCGGTCCCATGTGATGGGCGTACGGCAACGGCGTTCGCAACCGTCAGCGAGAGCCACATCGACACCAAGCTCCTTGGCAGCTTCGAGGACCTTCTCCTGGTACGCCGGAGGCACGTAGACGTGCTTGCGCTTGGCAATATGTGACGACGACGTCTGGGTTCGAGCCCAAGCCAGCACGCGAGCCAGCGGTCGTTAGTGTGTGTGCGAGAGAGAGAGATGGAGTGAGAGATCGGATTGCGTACTTGTAGCACCAGTGTGGTGAGGCACACGAGTACCACGAGGCAAGCCGTGAGACGAGGCATCGTGGTGATCGGGGGTATGTGCGTGAGGCAGCAGCAGGAGCAGGAGGTGGTGCGCGCGCGGTGCAGCAACGAAACAAAGACCGAACGAACGAACGAAGCTTCCGGTCGGAAGCCGAGGTCCTCCGGCAAACCCACATTACGTGCGAGAGAGAAAACAGGCCGAGCCTCTCTCGATATCCTGCCCGAACCATAAAACCACCACTATCTATCTATCAATACTACCCAACATTATCGCTGGGTGTGGTACTCGACTCAAGGTTCCAGCGGTTCACTTTGTGGTTGATTCATTCATGCATTGGAGCGAGTCAACCGGTACTGCATCGAATCATCAATATTGCTCGGACTTCTGACCCTCGAACCCGATTCGATATGGCATCGCCGTTGGTGCCACCATCTCGTCCGTCTTGTTAACATCACTGAACAATGGATCCACTGCCTAACTCACGCAAGCGCGCGCGCAGCTTGACGAGCTGCTCGGCGTCCTCGCCCTGCCGGAGTTCGTAAGTAGAGCATCATCATACCGCGGGAGACGCGACAATATGCTGATACTCATCAGTACATACAAGAGATTGAAGGACTGCTGCGCAACTCGGTGGTAGCTTGAGCAACGCTGCTCCAACAGCATTGATCGAGCGCAGCTCAGCACCGCGAAGAAATGGTCCTTCTAACGCGCACCGACCGCGTGAAAGGATGCGTGTCACGCGCCAGGGACCAATTGATAAAGGAGGCACTTGTTGATCTGCAACTATCAGCCAGATATAATCGCCCACCATCAAAGGTGTACCATGGTGGTCGACACTTTGATCGGGTTGAGTACCGCGCTCGAAAGCAAAAGCTACTACCACTGCAACGTACGCCTGATATTCCTCATCTGCTCCAGGTGCGCTACTGGGAATTGCTGTTGGGTTGCGGTAAGATGCTGAAACGTGCGGAGAGCCCAAAGACATGAAGGGCGAAGGAGCTTCGGAATGATTGGTCTTGCGACTGTACCTGTGCGCTGCCAAATCGAAGTGGCCGTATAACCCGCACTGCGCTGGTATTTATCTGACTTCGGATCAGAAATCGAGCCCGCAAATCCCTCGCCTCCCAGGCCCTTCCAGCGTGCTTTCCCGAACCAGCGCAGGCTGGCCGAACTAATCTACCGAATCGTGAGCCTTGGCTGTGGTTGGCTGGTACCGTCGTCGTCATCAGCGCAACGCACCCTGTTGCATGCTCGAACTCCTTAAGCGAGCGTTTCTTCGATGAACTCGCCTTGGAAAGCTGGTACTGCCTTAAATCCAAGGTGCGCTCGGTCGAGACAGAGTAGAGAAGCTCGAGATCGCGAGCAACTGATATTACGACGAGATACTCAGCGGGATACACGAGGGGGTAGCGGCCACAGCAGTGGAAGGAATGTCGCCAGTTCCCAGCATTCAGTCGCTTGCTGCCCTCGTTGTCGCCGTTGCTCTCCCTGCCGTGACACGAACGAACGAACGAACATGGGCGCCGTGCAGTCGGTCTTGCGATGGGGAGTGGTCTACCCCTCCAACTACATGTTGGACGTGCTTCAGGGTATCGGACGACAGCACAGCCAGTTCTTACTCGGCAACTTCGCGCCTGTCGAGAGCGAGGTACACACGCGTGTTCCATACGATCGCATAGGGGGTCTCGCGTCGATGCTAACGGCGCCACTCGGCCGCGTAGGTCACCTCGACGCATCTCGATGTTCAAGGCGTGATTCCCGAGGATCTGGTGGGCGGCGAGT
>Ga0209935_1005583_pt1 | contig 10593 bp, 16 predicted proteins | sample ThiBio_1000_plan_2_FD_183958 | JGI IMG/M metagenome (GOLD analysis project Ga0209935, IMG submission 183958) | Wastewater bioreactor microbial communities from Cape Town, South Africa - Thiocy_cont_1000_plan (SPAdes) | ecosystem: Engineered > Bioreactor > Thiocyanate-remediating >... | reverse complement strand
ACAACGCCGTGGCCTTAAAGTCGTACTCTTGGCGCTTGCCTCGGAGCGTCGAGAAGTTGGCAAACTTGCTCTGGTACACGCGCAGGAAGTGCAGGTTCTCCTTGAGCTGCTCGACGCGCACTTGCTCAGCATCCGCAAGGTCGCTGCTGACATCCACCGTCATGTACGCACTGGTTCCCTTTTCACTCTGCACCACGATCGATTCGATCAGCAGAAGCCAACGTCAAAGAAGAGGACGAGGAGGAAGAAGATCAAGAGGAATCCACAACGTCCGGACTGTACGTACTCGAGAGCTGTCGACGCCTTGCCAAAAGTACACGAGGTTCGACTCCTTGTTGTTCTGCATGAAGCGGTACACGATGACGTAGCTCTCACCCGAGAACAGCTCGGCAAACTCCTCGCGAGGCAGCTCGACACGTCCAAAGTCCTCGACGCGCCACATCTTGAAGATGTCGCCCGATGCATCGTCCCATTGACGCGACCAATGCTCGGGGATGACCGAATTGTGCAGCGTCGCAACGTTGATGGCCTCTTGCGTCTTGGCTTGAGCGACGTTGCTCTTGAGCTCCTTCTTGGTGAGGTTAATTGGTAGCATGCCTGGAAAGTTCGAGAACTACAGCGTTTGTTCGTTTGTTTGTGAGAGTGAGTACCAGTTAAGGAACTTGAAGAGGGACAGAGGCACGTACCTGCTCCTTGAAGAGAATCGTCTCTCCACTCTCGATCAAGCGAGAGATTGCAACCCCGGCTGTACGCGAGCCATCATGGTAGAGTTTCTACTCGACTCGCAGTAGTGATGAGCCCAACGACACAATCAATCAATCGATGCATTTGGCAGTACCTTGGCGAGTACGGCAGCAAGCTTACGCTGATACGAGGTGCTCTCCTTTCCGATCCAGACATACAAGAAGTTGCCGCAATCGACGACGGCGCTCGCGCCCGTGTACAGCAACTCACACGGCGGAAGGCTACCTTCATGAATCAACTTGATTCGGAAGCGTTCCTCGACGTCCTTGTCAAGCACCCTACGCGGTACAACCGCGTGAGTATCACCGAACTTCGCTGAGCTCGAGTTCATTCTCCGACACGAACCTGTAGATGCGTACAACGGGGCGTGGCTCCTCGTCGTGTTGTAGTTCTTCATCGATCGCACGTGGGACTTTCGACGGCGAGCCTCCAACAACGCTCCAGAAGCCAGGATGGCTCTCGTTTTGCTTGCCTTGATCTAAACAAGCAACTCACTGCGGTGAGGAGCACACATATGGCATCAACGAGCTGCTTGGCTGGCGTACCAAGCACAATGTACTCGGCCACACCACCGCGCTCCTTTTGTCGAATCTTGCTGGCGAGATCGAGGCCCTTGCCCTTGGCGACACGAGGCGAACAAGCGCCATTCCACTGGTAGATGTGCGTGCCGACATCGAGCACAAACACCGTCGATGGGTCGAGCGACGTGTACGAGCACGCGACCATCTCGACGCGAATGCGACGGCGGCCCTTGACCTGCATCAACACCGGCTGGTTGCCCTTCTTGACCTCGGTCGGGTCGACAAAGTTCATGCCTTCGAAGTCGGTCTTGCCGCTGGCCTCATCCTCCGTGATGCCATACAGCTCGTACAGATTCACAAACTGCTTGCGAAGGAACTCGAGTCTGTGCGCCAGCAAGCCAGTAAGCCATCACAACGATCAATCCTTGATTCAAGCCGTAACAAGGTGATTCGAGTGCCAGCTGCTCACGTACTGTGCGACAATGTGGTCACGATCCTCGACAGTCTCGGCCTTGTGCAATACCACGGTTCTACTCGTAATAGCCCGAGTCATGAGGTTGTTTCGGCCTCATCTCATTGCATCGCCGTGACATACCGATCAGCCATACGAAACTCAAAGTCGAGCTCCTCAGCACCAGGTACGACGGCCTTGATCATTTGCACCGAGATGCGCTCGATCGGTGCACTGGCGACATGATCCTTAAAGTAGAGAATGTCCTTCTTGGCGGCACTCATCCAACGTCGATCCCAAGCACGCGCAAGCGAGAACAGACCCGTGCGCTTCTTCTGCACGTAGGCCTCACACGGGCCGTGATCGCTCGCCACCGTGTCCATCGACATTGACATCGACATGGGGTCGTCGCCATTGATGGCATGATTGAGAGCTACGATCCAAGCATCTCGGTCGGCCTCGTTGGCAGCCGCCAAGTGGAGCACCTGCGTCGCCGTGCAGAGCTTCAAGGTCCATTCCTTGTTGGCGGCCACGTTTTCGCTCTGTTGTTGCATGATTCAGTCGTTTCCAACACGCTCCGTGTGAGCGGCACGTTGGGCCATCGATAGCCCATCATACAGACACACAAACATACCGGTGCGACTGAGATGACACGCGCGAGATGAAAGTTCTCGAGCGGGTTCTCCTTGGTGTTCTCCGAGCGGTAGCCGTACAGCACTTGGCCCTTGATGAGCCACCATCGCCGTTGCCAGCTCGAGAACGACAACCAACCTCCTTGTTGAAAGATCTCAAGGAAGCCCGAATCTGCACATCAATGAGTTTGCAATGAGTTGAGTGCTGGGTGGCAGGCAGGCAGGCAGGCAGGCGAATAACATACGCGAGATCTCATCAACCAGCTCCGATGAGGTGCTGCTTGACATGGAGGATGACGGCGTGGCAGCGGCACTGGCGGCCAACAGCGACGAGGTACTGGTGAAGGACGAGCCCTTGCTAGCAACCTGAAGGCCTCCAGCGGGCAGCATGTTTGCGAGCGATTGCGACTTGGAGGTGGCTCCGAGAGACGGTGCCACGAGACCCGACGAAAACGAGCCCGAGCGTGAGAGCGAGCGCATCAGTGGCGGCCGCTCCTTGAGCGACCGGATGGTCGAGACCCAGGTTTGAGCGGCACTCGCGTCCGACTCTTGGAAGCGGTGCTGCACCGTGGCGCCGGTGCTGTCGATGCACGTGAGCGAAAAGTCGGTCTCGTTGTACTCGTCGACCGTAATCTCCTGCAGCGTCGCGTCAATCGGCACGATGAGCAACACCTTGGCCGACTCTTCCTGCTCGTAGACCTGCAGCGATGCAGGCCCGCCAGTCTTGGGCGTCACGATCGAGAGCCATCGACGAGTCCAAGGATTCCACCAACCACCAGTGTACTGCCGTACATAGCCTTCGGTCTGCCGTGAAGATCAATGGCCAACGTGAGTCGATGATTGTGGTGCCAGCGCGACAACAGCGCGACAGCCATCACTCTCGATACCTGCGGAGGCTTGTCAGTCGTATCGCCGACCGAGGTGGTTTCAATCTGCAGGCGTGAAGCAGCACGACGGAGGCGCTTACGCTCCTCGCTCATGGCATCCTTGCCACCTTCCTCCTTGCTGAGTTGGTAGACCGACGCCATGCCTGGCGGCTGCATCGATGTCAGCACGGGCGGTGCATTGGCACCAGCGATCCAATCGGCGGCCGAGAGCGCAGGCACACCAGCCGGCACGGGCGGAAAGATGTCCTCTTGGAAGACGGTGGTCGAGTTCTTGCGCGGCACCAACACCGACACGGGCTCGATGGTGGTCTTGGTGATGTTGAGGAAGCGCATGATCTCGCATTGCTTGACGTCGCAGAAGCGCTTGGGAATGATGGTGGTGCCGTTGTAGCTCGTGCACTTGGACTTGGAGAGCGGATGAACGAATGGCTCATCGTTGTTGACCTCGTAGAAGAACAACTCGTCACCCTGAATAGAAGAGCGCGTGAGTGAGTGAGTCAGCGAGTAAGTGAGTGAGTGAGGGCAGGTTAACGTACTCGACCGGCAAGAGCTGCGATGCCAGTGCCAGCATCGTAGAACGGGAAGAGGATGCCCGGGTTGACGTCGATCTGCGTGGTCGAGATGGCTTCGTTCAAGTTACCGCTCTCGAGGTCCCAGAGGCTCACCTGACGCTGGCTGGTCTTGGAGAAGCCAACCGTCAAGATGCGATCGTTCTCGAGGAAGGTCAAGTTGAATCCCTTTCCACCTTCGTGGCATTCTTTCTCCTACACTCGTGTGCGCACAGAGCCAGAGCCAGAGCCAGAGCCAGAGCACAGAGCCAGAGCCAGAGCCAGAGCCAGAGGACAAGGCCAAGAAATCCAATCGAAATCCAATCAAAAACCAATCACATTCCACTCCATATGAGAAGTGTGATCACGGCCTCTGGCTGCTCTCTCAAGAGACCACCAAGGAACATCCACTCCTTGCAAAGGTCGGCGGCGACAGTAACTGTCAAGGGCTGGGGGTGCTTCAACGTACGGCGACGATCTTGTTCTGGCGAGGGTCGTAGATGCGCAGCTTCTTGTCCTTGACGCAGCTGGTGGCAAACAGAGTGCCGCCCTCATTCCACACGACCGATTGCACGACGTCGTCCGGAGCCTCGATCGAGAGGGCCTCGGCGTTGGCCGTGAGATCCCACAGCTTGTAGGTCTTGTCGGCGGCGGTCGACAGCAGCAGGTTGTCGGCGATGGGATGGAAGGTCAGGGTCACGACGCGGTTCGTGTGGCCCGAGAGCACATGGGCAGGCTGCGTCATCTTGCTTGAGATGCCCTGCTCGGGGATCTGCCAACTATGGAGATCCACAAGCAGGTGAGCCACTTGGCTCGTTGAGAGAGCTGAGAGAGAGGGAGAGTGAGGACACGCACAGCTTGATAACGGTCTCGCGCGAGCACGTGGCGATCACGTTGTCGTGCATCGGGTTGAAGTCAAAGTCCAACAGCGAGGACGGATGTGCGTCGATCACGGGGTAGCGATCGGGCACCTTGCCTGAGATACTCGCCATCGGTGAGAAGCTGCCTACGCCGACCGCGCGCCGCCGTGCGCCACGCACCACTCTGAGCGAGAGGAATGATGGCTAGAGCGCCGGAGGCCGACTGCCATGGTACGGCGATGTACAAGCCGTTGGCCTTGATGAGGTTGGAGCCCGAGACTTGACCGAGTTGGATGTTGGTGATACAGGCCTCCTTACGCCATGGCTTACCGTAGGCATGGCGAAACTTGGACTCGCGCACCACACTCTTGTCCATCGTCGTGTGGGTGGGAGAGCGAGAGCGCGTGCGTGAGAGTGAGACGAATGCGCGATCAGGTACGCCTTGGAGGCCACGAGAGATCGATCTATCTATCTACGCTAAATGGCACACACACACACACTCAGGATGGGATGGGTCGAGATGGGTCGAGATGGGTCGTAGGTCGTTGAGCCGGCGTTGCGAGCGAGGCAGCGACAACGAACGAATGGCGTCGCTGCTGCTGAGTCGTTGTCGATCTCCTTCCTTCTTCCTCGCGCACGCATCTCCAATACCCAACCTATCAACCAACGCTTGAACCATCTCATTCTGCTATCAAGTATCTCCAATACCCTCCCTATCAACCAACTCTTGAACCATCTCATTCTGCTATCAAGTATCTCCAATACCCTCCCTATCAACCAACGCTTGAACCATCTCATTCTGCTATCAAGTATCTCCAATACCCTGCCTATCTACCTATCTATCAACTCTCGAACCATCTCATTCCATCAAGTATCTCCAACACCCTACCAACTCTTGAACCATCTCATGGAGACTACGACGATCTTCGAGTACCTGTCGACTCTCCCAGCGTCGGAGCTCGAGGAGCTGTACAAGTCGCCACGCAGCTGCCACGCCGTCTTCCGGTCACTATCGCCACTCGCCAAGCAGTATCTCCTTCGCTTGGTGTTCATCTCCTCTCCGCCATTGATGGAGCACGTCGCCCAATGGCACCAACGTAGCAGCAGCAGCTCCAGTAGTACTGATGGTGCATCGAACGACGGTGCCAGTTCGTCAGTCACGCCCGAGAGCAAGCATCGACAGGCACTGGAGCAACTCGCCTCGTTGCGAATCTGTGAGACCAAGTCGGTGGTTCATGCGGGCAACCAGTACGTGAGCCGACCGATGCGAGACTCGACGACTTGGATACTATCGACGTTGCTCATATGAATCCAATCCAAACCGTCTCTCGCTGCGTGTGATATCAGGCGCGAGCTACTGTTCATCAATGCGACCTTCCAGCAACATATGCGTCATGGCCTGTGTGAAGGCTTCGCAGAGGGCACCGAGGCCGAGGACTTTCGATTGCTTCACTCGGCCGACGCGAGGAACAAGCCGACGATCGAGCAACTACAGACCTTTGCACAACAAACCTGGGGCAATGTATGGCAGCGAGCTGGCTTGCTGGTGCCTCGAACAGCGACATACTGATAGCACGAGCGTGCGCGCGCTCTCTCTCGCTCTCGCGTTCGTTGGCGTGTTGGTGTGCAGCTGTTGCAAGTGCTGCACGTGATGCCTGGGACTCACAGCACCGTATCAGCCAATGTCATGGGCCTCCTCGTCTCGACGGGCCTCCTCGATCAGGGCCAGCAGATGACCGACAAGGGCTTCCAGTTCCTGCTCAAGGATCTCTACTCGCAACTATGGATCATTCTCTTGTCCTACGTGCGCACGGCCGAGGTAGGTTCGTTCGTGGCACCAATGGACGCGAAACATGCAAGCTGATGAGTGAGCGTTATGGTGCATCAGAGCCGTCGGATGCAGAAGAGCCAAGTGCTGGCGTTCTTCTTCCGCTTGGGCTTCCTGACCGTCGGCGAGGGATACGAGTGTGTCAGTGCCGGCGAAGAACGCTTGGTCGCGGATATGGCCGAGTTTGGATTGCTCTATTGTGTGGTATGGCTTGCCGCATCCACTTACCGAGTGGCACATACATCAACTGCCTGCTGACTGCGTAGTTGAAAACGAACAAACCTCCACAAATATGCAGAATAAGCGAGAGTTCTATCCAACGCAATTCGGCGCCAAGTTGCTGACCGGCTTGCTGCACGAGCGGCGTGTACACACCGAGGCTGGCGCCGATTCGGATGAGGGCTACATTATCGTCGAGACCAACTTTCGCGTGTATGCGTACACGAACTCGCCGCTGCAGATCAAGCTGCTGTCGCTGTTCGTGGCGCTCCAGTATCGTCTGCCCAACATGGTGGTCGGTATGATCACACGACAGCGCGTTCGCGACGCTCTCATCAAGGGCATCACAGCCAACCAGATACTCTCGTTCCTACGTGCCAACGCGCACCCAAAGGCCAAACAGCGAGTGCCGGCGGTACCAGAGTGCGTCAGCGACCAGATTCTCTTGTGGGAGGCCGAGCGCAACCGCGTCGTGATGCAGCCGGGACACTTGTACGAGAACTTTCCGAGCAAGCAAGTGTTCGAGGCTGTCAAGCGCCATGCCGAGCAGGGCGGCTGGCTCCTGTGGTCATCGAACGAGCCCATGTACCTCATGATCAGTGCAGAGGGCCACGCGCACGTCAAGACCTTCGTTCGCGAGAGCATTCGATGAGCCGCTCACTCATTCAACCCCGCTTCATCTCATTCACAATACACACCTCAACAAGCCCTCCAGCATTGTATTCACAACAAACGGCACCGACAGAGTACCAGCTACTTGGATCCAATGACGCGAGCGACCGAGGCGGCGTTATTGGCGGGAATCTCGCTCCTCTGTTTGCCTTCCCATCGACGATGCCGCACTCGCTTTCTTCCCCTCCCGCGCGCGCTGGCGCTTACGCACTCGCCCTGCTGTGTGCTGGCAGACGCACTCGCGAATACCATCGCTGCTATACGCCTCTGGCTTCGCATTACACAACGCCTTGCTCGCGTCCTTGCACCATCGAAGCGTCCTGCCAGTGGCGACACAACGTCTCAAACACACTCCTTGGTCGCCATGTCGAGCTCGAGCTCAAGTGCGCGATTATGCCGCACTCGTGCTTCCTTGGCGTCGCTGACTTGGCCTGTCGTCGATGCTCGTCGCTGTAGGCACAAGGAAACGACAACGAGAGAGCCCAGTGCATGGCCCAGCAAAGCGAGCGAGGACGGCAAGCGGAGGCTCCCAGGCCGCCAGCAGTCGTTCTGGGTCCAACAGCAGCTCGACGTCTGGGAAGCTGCCCAACAAGATCTATCTCGTTGAGATGGGAGCCAAAAGCGTTGTGCAAGCGCACCATGGTGCGTGTGAGCGTCCACATCGCCGATCTGATCGAGAACAGAGAGACACACCAACCTCACACCAGTCTCTATGCTGTCGATGCAGATCGATTACACATCAGGAACGCGAAGGAGCCTGATGGCGCGTGTGCAATGTTGGAGCAGCTCCAAGATCGGCTTGCGAGGAGTGAGCATCCGGTCGCTTTGGAACTTGATGTGCCTGAGACACGAGAGGCTCTGAATCACGCACTCACCTTCTCTGCCGGCCGCGATCAGACGTACTTCGATTTCATCGCGTTGCTCGCGGTCTCACATCAGGATACATACCAAAAGAAAGAAGTACTTGCCGTCATACGCAAGAATGGTTCGTCGTGGCGATGCGGGATCGAGCTTGTCGTCTTCGTTCGTGACTCTCTCACCTTCTCTCCTGCTCTCTCGTTGATGGATTGATGTTCGCAGTGGAGTTTTGCGACGGTGATGATCGCAATCAGCAACCAACGAGAGACTCGGCGTCCTCGGAGCGCAAGCTGTGGGCGAGTTACGGTCCTGTGCCGGAGTCGGCGCCATCAGAAACCAGCGTCAACCTCGAGAAACACACAGTCGCCAGCTCGCTGACACACTCTCCGGACTTCGTGCACCTGCTGCGCGCCTTCTATGATGCTCCATCGACCGACTGTGACCTCTTGTCGGCAGCTCAAGACATTTGGTGGTCTCTCGTCAATCGATCGGGAATCATGGCCAATGCTTGTGAGATGACGATCACGGCGGCGCTCACAGCGATGCTGAGCAAACATCTTGTGCGTCAAGTCGGGCAATATTGGAGTACGACTTGGCGCGCACACACACATCTCGCACTCGACAATGCGCTCTCTCTCTGAGACTGACTCAACTTCTGTCGTCGTGGTCGTTGGTTTGGCATGTGGCACTCGCAAGCCTTGTGGACGCATCAACACAAACTCGGCACTTGGGGAGTGCCCGACGTGTGTCTTCTTGTCCACACGCCAACCGGACTGAAGCCTCTTGCGGTCATCGAGGCCGGCATGAGCGACAGTGCTCGGTCCGAATCCAAGGTCTCGAAGGCCGAGCAGCTTTACTCGTACATCGGCAAGCTGTTCGAGCTGGCTCAATGGCAGCTTCCGATCCTCGGCATCGAGCTGCTCGACCTCGGTCTCACGGTCAAGAGAGTGGTCGTTCGAGGCTACTCTCTCTCGCGCGGCAAGCACAAGGCGAGCATCTCTCGTCTCATCGAACATCCGCTGGGAGCAGCTGCGGACTTGGTCGGGCTGGTGGCGATGCTCGATCGATGGACCGAGCTGAGCCTCGGCCACTTGCAGTCAGGCACGACGACTCTCAGCGGAGAGTGGACACACTTCCGCAAGGTCACGATCGCCAACGGCTCGGTGTGGAAGGAGTACGACTATCGACATCGCGATGCCGATCCGTCGGACTGGCGTCGCGAATCGCAATGGAGCGAGACCGAGATTCCGGGAGCGGAGGTCATCAACATCACGTCCCAGCTGCAAGTGCTGAGGTATCCGTTCGTGCCGAGCTCGGATCGTCCGACGATCGCTCACTTGGCCGATGTGATCGAGCAGCTCGGTCGTCTTCACGAGCGAGGAATCTGCCATGGCGATATTCGTCGGTGGAACATGGTGCTGTGCGATCCGACGACGATCGCACAGCACGACCGAGTCGATGAGGCTGTGCCATCCATGACGACGACGACGATGGCGACGATGACGACGACGACGACGACGACGACGACAGAAGAGAGCCGCTCGAACACCATCGTGGTCAAGTCTCACCTCATCGACTTTGACATGGCGGGACAGGCAGGAGCTCGGACCTACTCGCCTCACTATCGGACTGAGGCATTCCAAGACACCGAGCGCCATCCAGAGGCGCAACCAAGTGCTCCTCTGCAAAAGGCTCACGACCGCCACTCGATGGCGTGGATCATGATCGGTGCCATGCCGCCCAATGCATCGGAGTCGCTTCGTTGGGCGTGGGAGGCGTTGAGCGAGCGAGTTCGCATCGGCGATCCGGATGTGAACGAAGAGGCAGAGAGCGATCTCGACATCAGCGGGCTGATTGCGAACAACGAGCTCGAGAGGCTCCACTCGCTTGTGAGCATTGCATCGGCGATGAGGGCACTCGCAGAGCGACATGGGCCGAATGTACTTCTGCGGTGGCGCCAGGAGGGCGAGCCCACGAATCTGAGCCCTGATAAGCGTGTACGTGAGGCCGATTGATCGACAAGACAAAGGTTTGGCGCACTGACTCGTGGCGAATTGGAAAACAGTGAGCGACCATCAAGCCGCCAAGTGCGCGATCAATCGATCCATCCATCCATCCATCCATCCATCCATCGATCCATCCATCCATCCATCCATCGATCCATCCATCCATCCATCGATCCATCCATCCATCCATCCATCGATCCATCGATCCATCGATCCATCGATCCATCGATCCATCCATCGATCCATCCATCCATCCATCCATCGATCCATCCATCCATCGATCCATCCATCCATCCATCCATCCATCCATCCATCCATCCATCCATCCATCCATCCATCCATCCATCCATCCATCCATCCATCCATC
>Ga0209935_1005581_pt1 | contig 10595 bp, 18 predicted proteins | sample ThiBio_1000_plan_2_FD_183958 | JGI IMG/M metagenome (GOLD analysis project Ga0209935, IMG submission 183958) | Wastewater bioreactor microbial communities from Cape Town, South Africa - Thiocy_cont_1000_plan (SPAdes) | ecosystem: Engineered > Bioreactor > Thiocyanate-remediating >... | reverse complement strand
GAGGGCGAGGTACTGGTTGGCGTCACCGTCCGAGTTGTCGACTGGGAACGGGAAGCGACGGAGCTCGTTGTTGTACGAGAGCTTGATCGAGGTCACGTTGGTGGTGTTGTTGATGCTCGACATGATGTTGGTGTTGGTTGGTTGTTGGTTGGACTCAAATGAGGCTGGGGAAACTCGTTGCAACTGAACGGAAGGATGAGATGGCATGTGATGCGAAGGAAGATGATGAGATATCGAGGGCGCCGGCAGGCCTTATATCTGCGGGAATCGGTGGCTGGCGTGGTGCAGTGGTGCTGTCGGTCGCCGAATCGGCGTGGTGCAGGCTGCGATCGCACACTGCACTCTATCTGCTGTTCTTCTCGCTCGGGGTTTGGATTCGAATCGCGACCATTCAGTCTCATGTTGGCCCTGTGATGGAGACATGAACCCATTACGTTCGAGTCGATACTCTCCACTCGCAAGACCCTCCACCATCTCCTGGCCGTTGCTTGGTTGATGAGGAGAGTGCCCCGAGACCCGCTTGCCCTACAGCCACGTTGGCTGTTGGCCAGCATGGCATTGCTGCTGGCGCCAGCGTCATCCAGTGTGAGGCCCTACTCACGCTTTTATTCATCCTGACCTCGCAGTCGACAGCCTCCTATTCGTTACACTCTCCATGGCTCTCGTGTCTGGTGCTCAGGAAGTGGAGGAGGCAGCGGTGTTGGTGATCGGCGCAGGCCCTCACTCGCTGTCGCTCTGTTGCCGGTTGCTGGAGCAGTTCCCCGACAGCCTGACCGATGCGCAACACTCGCGGGTGCTCGAGAACGTCCAACGGCGCAAGCCTCATGGATCACGGAAAGACCTCGGCTCAAGCCCGTCTGCCACGCGCAGCCGACTGTTCCAGAGCCTCCGCGTCGTGGATCGGTACGGATGTTGGATGGAGCAGTGGCGGCGGCAATTCGACGGCTTGGATATCGCGCACCTTCGTTCGCCCGTGTTCCTGCATCCCGACCCGTGCGTTGACTGACTCCTGTCAATCGAGCGCAAGCGCGTACTCATCGCTGACCAGCTGTCGTTCGCTACGGCAGTGCCGATGCGGACTCTCTGCGCTCATTTTGCTGGCGGCACGAGCGACAGGACGAAACGCGCGAGATCACGGCGCTGTTTGAGGATCGACATCGTGAGCAACCTTGCCTTTGTGAAGGCCGATCGTCACGAAGGCGCACTCGCAGGCCCAAACAAAGCGAGGAGTTCAATCAACGTGAGCGCGAGCGGTTCACTCTGCCGTCGCGCCAACTGTTCTGGGACTTTTGTACCGACCTCATTGCCCGGCGCCAGCTCGAAGGCGTGGTCGAGAACGCCTCGATCGTGCGACTCGAGCCTCTACCGCCGGCCACTCCCGGCCTCGCGGCCCCTGGCTTCCTGGTTCACCTTGGCGACGGTCGCAAGATTCGTGCCAGGTGCGTCGTGGCTGCAATTGGCGCCGGGAACGTGCCGCGCATCCCGGCATGGGTAGAGCAAGCTCGTGCACAGCTCAGCAGCTCGTGTGACCCACTCTCTCAGCACTGGAGATTGTCGCACGCCTACGACCTCGTGCGGAGCCCGACTTCTCTTCGAACGACGCTCGAGAACTGGCGCAACAAGCGAGTACTCGTGATCGGCGGTGGTCTCAGCAGCGCCCACGTGGCTCTCATGGCGACCCATGCTCAAGCCAGCGTGTCGCTGTGCTGCCGCCACTTCTTCCGCGTCAAGCAGTTCGACGTCAAGCCAAGCTGGGTCGGGCGATACCAGCATGCGCTCCGCGCCGAGTTCTACGGCACTTCCGATTGGCAGCAGCGCCTGCAAATACTGCGCGACGCCAGAGAAGGCGGTAGCTTCACGCCCGAGATCATGCGCGACCTCCAACAAGCCTCGCGGCTCGGTTGCTTGCAGATGCTCGAGTGCGCGGTCGTCGAGCAAGTGCAATGGCGCGAGGCCTCGCCAGCACATGCGCTGGCCTCGCCGGATATTCCCGGCCATTGGCAAGTGCTCTTCAGCGGCTGCTCCACCGAACCGGTCGCCTTCGATGCCATTTGCTATGCCACCGGAAGCGATATCGACGTTCGACACGAGCCTCTCTTCGGTGAGGTTCTCGAGGCTCACCCACTGGCTGTCCATGGCGGCTTGCCTGCAATTCAGCCAGGTTCGTCGAAGGCGAGAATCACGTATCTGACTCACGGACACTGACCGGCGAGGTATTGTGCAGAGTTACGCTGGAGTGCTGAGTGCCCGCTGTACATCATGGGAGCCTACGCAGCGCTGCAGCTCGGCCCTGACGCCTTGAACCTTGCCGGAGCGCGCCACGGTGCCGAGAGGCTGGCATCGGAGCTCACCGACCGAGGCTACCTGGACCGCAGCGAGCAGCTCGCGGCCTCCAAGGCATCGGACTTCTCGCAAGTCGGAATCACGACCAACTACTACGATCTGTTGGGCAGCGACTGTTGTAACGAGTAGCGGGGTTTGTACAGTACCTTACTATCTATCAATGAACAATTCAGCTCCTTGGCATCTGAGAGGTATTGGAGGGGTGGGTGGGTCCGAGGGAGTTGTTTGTTTGTTTGGTGGCGCGGCGTGGTGTGCTCCTCTCCCTCGATCGAGCAGGCAGCCTCCATACGCGTGTACGAGGGGAAGGCGCCTATCAGCTCCCACTACTGCAGCAGTACCACCACCAACAAACCAACACACACACGCTACACACACGCGCTCGCTCGGTGATCTTGTTGTCGTAACTACCTCTGAGAACGGGCGGTCCTCTCTCTTGTTCGTGCTGCGATACGCATCGGCGCCCTCTCTCTCCCTTCCTTCGATCATCGATACCCAAACAACCAATCCATCGAACTCCACTCGACCAACGAGTGCCCTTGATGCATAGATGAGCCAAGGTCGAATACGCGAAGTTGCCAGCGGCTCGATGAGCTCGTGGCTCACTCGAGCGCCAGCCTATCTCAACTCGCTACCGATCTCGATCTTCTATCGGTATCTTCTATCCAGCCGCACGATCGCCCTCACCTCATCGACGTTCGAGAAACTGATACTCGTTGTGTTGAATATGGCGGCGTAGATATTTGTGGCGGAACAACAAGCTGCTACTTGGCAAGTCGCTCGTATGGAACTACATCATGCCGTTGATACTCGAGCTGCTGCCGTACGTATCGTGTTGTACCTGCAAACCTACAAACCTCTCCATACATACACGCACGAATACCTGGAGACCTTGAAAGCGTATCGATCAATCGAACATGCAATCACTGATATCCGATTGCAATGGGGGTGCACAGCTGGTGGGCCTCTCGACGTCGATTGTTGATTCGGATTCGTAACTCACGCATCAAGATCACGCACACGATGCAAATCAACGGACCGATGGATATCAAGCAAATCTATCGATATCTGTGGCTGACGTTGCTGCATGCGACCATCGATACGCTCATGAAGTACTACAAGGACAAAGTCGTATGTACTCGATGGCTCGAGACTCGAGACTCGATGCTCAGCTCAGCTCAGCTCGCTCACTCGAGAGCCGTCTCGCACAGGCCAAGGAACACAAACTAGCGATCCGCCGATTGGTGATGGAGCGTGTGTTGTTCTCCGAGATCCAGGCGTTCGAGGACGTGAAGCAGCGCAACCAAGATCTCGTGTATCGCATCACGCAGGACATTGGACAGACGTTGGCGTTCTTCAACTTTACGGCGCCAGCCATGATCGCGTCGGCGTACGCTCTGTTGCTCGAAGGAAAGGAGCTATGGCGCAATCGACATCGCCTCGATACGCTGGCATTGTTCTATCCGGTCGCGGCGTTCGTTTGTCGCAAGATCTTTGTCGCAATCATGGGTCTCGAGCGCAAGACCAGTCTCAAGAAGCAGTACGTACTGATAGCTCCATCATCATCGAGTACCAACCCGAGATTCTAATGATGTTCGATGATGGCTTTGTACTGCACGATACTATGCAAAGGCAAAAGAAGGAGAAGCGCCGCAAGGCGATGGCTGAATACGTCGGCAATGCGATCGATGGCTTGAATGACATTCAGATCAACAACCTTCAACAATCACAACTTGCACGACTCGATGAGTTGATCGGTATGTGTGAGTGTGCGCGCGCACGCGAGGTATCGGCACCAATCGATCTGATCTGAGCACGGCACAACGACGACAGCGCACGAGCTCAAGTCGGGAAGTGGATTCCGACAGTTGTTCAAGCGCGTGTACAATACGACCTCGTCGCGTGGCGTCTTCCAATACGTGATCGAGGTCTATGTCATTCACATGATCATGAAGCGCAAGAAGATCGACTTCAGCCAATACCGCAAGGTGCAGGAGGACATTGACAATGTCATGTACGTGCCTTGCCGATGCGCTGGATGTGCATGCATCACAGTGTTACTCACTCGCCCTCTCGTCGCCACCGAGACAGCCGTGCCGCCATGAGAATTGTCGACTTGATTCGAGCGAGCCAGAACTCGTTCGAGTACCAATCAAAGGTCATCGAGCTTGTAAATATGCCAAACTGGCTGAACGAGTCGGCTCGGTTGCCGGTAAGGACGATCGACGAGTTCCGGGAGCTGCGTGTGCACGACATTCGCTACTCCTACAAGCCCAACGATACCTTGGTGCCTGCCGCCATTGATCTCTATGGTACCGTAGCCGTAAACTACTCATTTTGGCACGAAATCCTACTAACCACCCAGAGACAGGTCAACAATTGACATTCCTGCCAGGCAAGAAGTACTGCATCGCTGGACAGAATCGTGCTGGCAAGAGGTTCGGCCACGGTCGCGCAAGCAACCCTCATCTTCATGCGCTCTCTCACTCTCTCTCTCTCTCTCTCTCTCTCTCTCTCTCACCCTCTCTTGTTCTCGTGATGGCGTAGCACCTTGACCAATATCCTATGCAAGATGCTCAAACCTCAAGACGGATTGGTGACGCTCAACGGAATCCCGTACTCGGAGATTCCACGAGCGACACTGCGCTCGTTGATCTCGTATGTCTCGCAGCGGCCATTCATCTTCCCCGGCACAGTCAAGGACAACATTCGTATCGGCAATCCTGCTGCCACCGACGAAGAGGGTACGAATTGCAAAGAGGCTTGACGTCGGTCATCCATACCAATGGCATTGCTGACAACGTGGCGGCGATATGGCGTAACAACAATCGCAGTGATTCGAGCTGCAGTGGCAGCTGGCGTGGTATCGTTTGCTAGTTGTGTCTCGCCGAGCTCTCGCCCGATTCGTAGACCTTCGGGAGAGATTGTGGTCGATGTGACACCAGGCACTCCATCACACCGAACCGTAGTCACGCAGTTGGCACCTGATACCAACGACTCTGCGCCGACCTCCAATAAGCTTCATCGTCGCGTGCCTTCTGGGTATGGCTCGTGTGTGCGTGCGCTGTGGTATTCAACAGCCTATTGTTATCGTTCTGACATTGTGCCTGTGGTGCCAGTGCCTTCTTGTTCGATAACGAAAACTACGAGAATGCCGAGATGCAAATCAAATCGATTCTCGATCAAAAGGTCACGGCGCGTGGTACCAACATGTCTGGAGGTGCGCCTTGTGCATGGGCACGCCTGACGACGCCTGATGACATATTGATCGATCAATTCTGGTGCCACAGGCTTTGCACAAAGTGTCGCGTTGGCGCGAGTATTTGTTCGAACCTCGAGCAAGATCGTGATTCTCGATGAGGCCATGGGCCAGATGGATGGATTCAAGAAGCGAGAGATCATCCTGCCTCGCTTGTTTGAGTTTGTAAAACAACACAACATGACTCTGATCTTGATTTCGCACGATGCTGTACGTACACTCGCTTCGTTTCTCTCTTTGCATCTCTTGAATCCAGCAAGGATCTGACGTTCTACCAACGAACAGATGACCTTCCAAGCCGTTGATTGCATCTACGTTTTGGACCAAGGCCAGCTCGTGCACGCTGGCACACACGAGCAATTGATCGAGAGCAAGGCAGAGGCGTATATCGAGTTGGTTGGAGCTTCGAATTGGAGCTAGTGTGCGTGCAAGCAATCGACCAACCGGCCAAGCAATCAAACACACAATCAACTAAACACCTGCATGGTTCATAGTATATATTCAAGCGTGTGTGGCCCGTAGTTGTACATTCATCACCGCCATCATCACTACCATGCATCAAGCGAGAACCGTTGCCAAAGAGCATACTATCTGCCAGTTGCTCGGCGTGACTCACTCATTCGTTGTTGATTGGCTACCAAAGTACCCAAGCTCCACGAGTCCAGCATCAGTTGGTGGAGGTGTGGCAGCGGCACGCCACAAGCACGCCCACGCGTAATCGCGAAAGGTGGTGTGCCGACGTGAACCTCCGCCATTCCGAGCTCCTGCAAACCAACCCGCCGCCAGAAGGGTAAGAGTGGTGCAATGGAACGAAGCTGGAGTGCAGTTGTGTGTCTGTGTTTGCAGCGCCAAGACGTACATCTTGCACCGTGAACAAGGTGACTGACGGCTGCGATCCAAGGTCGTAGGTGCCATGAAGCACGTTGGGTGAGCATGGGCTCATATGTTGGTTGGCTTGGAGTTGTTGCACCCATCCCTCGAGGCTGCCAAAGTTGTAGCTCTGAATGTATCGCTGCGCAACCGGCGTAGACTCGCAGAGTGCTAGATAGACAGAAAGAAAGCCCTCATCTCAGCACCCAAGGTGCATCTGCCGCATGAATGACACATCTACGCTACCTGGAGTGTTCCTCAGATTTGCCTCCTACGCAAATACACCGAACAGCACGAAATGGCATGATTGATCAGGAGGAGCAGGAGGATACGAGAGTAAGCGAGTTGTACCTTATGGTTCCAGCAGTAGCCGTGCGTATGAACTTGCAATCTGTTTGGTCACCCAAGTGAGTTGCATCAGCTGTGGCCACACGAGCATGGGCAAAACGAACGCGTACATGTACGATAATCCTTTGACTTGTGCACTAGAAATGGAAGGCTGAGATCCAACATCAATTGGAGCGGCAGTGGCTTGGAGCTTGGTGATTCCCTTTTGCGGGTCGACGCACAAAATGGAACCATAGAGCTTGAAGCGAGGCTGTTCGCTCATTTGCAGTACGGCAAGCTCGCCGGCCGAGCATGGTGATTGATCATTGGCGGTAGGCGTCAGAACGGTCATCGAAGCGCTGCTTGGTACTCCCTAAAATGGCGTGAGTGAGAGAGGAAAGAGGTTAGCACCGTTCATTCAGAACGATCGAGGCAACGTTGAGCGAGTGACGTACATTGATGGGGCTTGTAACAGCCGAACCGATGGTGTGAGAGGTCAGTGCAATCGGATCAACTACGTAGGCTTGGTAATAGGCACTCGTCGATGCTGCAGTCATGTTAGTACATACGGCTCAAACAACGTCTCACACAGAGGTATGGCGCAAGCTGCTTGCATACCGGCAGTGATGTACGATTGAACGGCAAGAATCGAACCAGTAGGCAACGCGAGAGTTGTTGTCGCGGCCACTGCCAGCTGCTTTGAGGTCGATCGGCTGCCGAGAAGCAACTCTGAGATCAAGTCGTTCGTTGGCAGTTAGAGCTAGCTCTCTCTCTCTCTCTCTCTCTCTCTCTCTCTCTCAGAGTGTGGCTCTCATAGAGAAAGAGGCAGCAAACGTACGCTTGCCCGTGAACGAGACAGACAGCGAAGCATAATTGAAGAAGCCGACGGAGCAGTACGGCGCGGTCGAGTCGCAAAGGAGCAGCAAGGCCGAAGTCGAGTTCCAAGGCAGGGCTGATGCAAACGCAGGCAGCGTCGAGCTCATGACGGGGAGGATCTGCGGTGGCTGCGGTACCGCGACTCCACGCGCATGCTCGTACACGAGTGTCACTTGCGATTGCAGTTGTGTGGTGTTCTTGATCTGGAAGAAGGTCACCAATGCCGCGACGGGAGTCGAGGCGTTGGGCGACGCTGAAGAAGGGAGCACGACCGATGTGACGATCGGCTGCTCGCCATCATGTCCGAGACATTGATTCCACGAGGTGCCACTGCGGGACCCCAAGAACACTACCGAAATCGTGCACCGATTGAGAATCGAGCATGACAAGCGATTGCTTGAGCTCTCTTGGTACCTTCAAGCTGTGCAGGATCAATGTTGATCGAAAACTTGAAGCCCTCAGGGTGCAGGATACCCTTGTCAATGTAGGAGTCGGCAATGACGACGAGCTCCTCTTGTGTGCTTGGCTCCCAGTTGAGCCACGGATACGTGGAGTTGACGAACTTGCCGTACTGCATAGCGGCGATTTGATTCAAGTACTCGGCTGCCATATCAATGGTGATCGTCGAGTTGGTCATTTGATCACAAAGGGAGCGAGGGAGAGCAGAGGCATCTCATACATGGATTGGTGACTCCTCCGGTTGGATTGTTGAGGACCTGAAAGCGATCGCTGCCATTGATGGGCGAGTTCGAAGTCACGGCCTCGATCGGATCGCTGATGATCGCGGTGGTTAGTCACAGCAGACTATCATCCAACATCACGGTTCTGGGTCACGCAGCAGCGATTGTTGATACCTCGAGATGATGTAGGTCGCATTCCACGGACGCCATCGTTGATTCAAGCAGGTCCGATTGCCGCCTGGAGTACCGGCACCATCGAGGAGGAACTCGACATTCAGCGAGTACTTGGCGATGGCGTTGTTGTACTCTTGGAAGAGTTCATCGACGAGCTCCATCCACAGCATACTGCATCGATTGGAGAGTTCACGGCCAGTCGGTAGCACTCGTGAGTCGAGCTGCATCGATCACTGCAACGAAGCCAACGAACCTCGTGGTGCTTCCATCGCATGGCGCGAACGAATCGACCTTGAAGCACAATGCAATGTAGATGGTAGCATCTCCCTACATGGCCACGACGTTCATATCGTTCACGAGGTACGCGAGAGAGAGCATATGAGCCATGAGAACGAGCTCCCAAGAGGAAGAGCAGCTCGAGTGATGGCGCATACTCGAAAGAAGTGCGCATTCGCTGGGTCGATGAGATATTGCAACAGATCGGCGGTCGTGTTGTAGGTACGACTCGAGATCGGCGTATCGTGCACCAAGACGAAGCATCCTCGTGGATCAGGTCGTGCGTGAGGCTGGCCTGCGCAGAAGCTGGCATTCATGTAGTGCGGATGTGTGCCAAGTCAAGGTTGCCAACGCGAGGGGGAGAGGCTACATTCGCGCGTGCATGTTAAGAGACTGAGTGCAACAACGATAACCAGCAGCACCAGGAGGAGGATATCAATCTTGAGCCATGTGGCACCCTTGATGAGGCCCTGAGGCCATTCTCGAAGGTCATCCCAGCTGTGGAGCTAATCGATTGGAGTCGATGAGAGTGGGCGGATACGAGCGAGATGGCGCGTTCTCTCTCTCTTGTACCTGATAACCAAGCGTCGGTGTGGGTTTCGAACTCGGGGAGCAGAATAGTGGATCGCGTGCTCGAGCGATCGAATCGGTCAGAACGAGTGTGAGGACGACGAAGATCCACAATGTCACTCGTGACGCAGTGGCTGCCATTCTCTTGCGTGGGAGAGCGAGCGAGTGTGAGCGAGGAGATGCGCCGAAGGAACAGCAACCAAACAATGGCGAGCACCGTGCCGTGCCAGCCATCAATCCATAGAGATGCTGGCTGGCTGTTCATACTCGTTTGTGCCACAGGCCCGCGCGCACATACAAGCGCACACATCACAGTTTGATCGCTCGGCCAGCGAGGCACCAACGTACCCATGCGGTGCGGGGTTTGATTTACACAACCATCGAGCCGGCACTCAACGCCAACTGCCAGACCTCTCTTGCTCTCTTGGGAGTCGATCCCCCTCTCGCCCACCCGAGCCCACCAACAAGATCCTGCGTCTCCCTCGCTCCCTCGCTCCGGGTGAGCGGTCAGAGGAGGCGGCACCGCAGGCAGGCTGGCTGTGCGTGTCAGGCACCAACACACGAAGAATCTGCGAGAGGTCGAGTGCCGGTTAAGCCCGTGGTCGCGCAGCCATGCGCGCGAGTTTTCCTCTGTGTGCGTGGTGCTCTCTCTTTCCCTCTCTCTTGCTCTCTCTTGTGTGCGTTGCTCTTCTTCCGCTCAGTGTGTTTGCTTGCTTGCTGTGCGTTACCTCTCTCGGCCTCCCCTCCTTCCTTCGCTCCTTCCTGCGCTCTCTCGTTCGTTCGCTCCCTCGCGTTCTTGTCTTGTCTCGGTTCGTGTTTGAACCTTGCTTTGTTGTGCTCGTCAGCGTCTCTCGTGTATCGGTTCTCGGTTGGGTTGTGCTGTGCTGCCCGATTTGCCGATATCTTCGTCGTCGTCGTCGCTCGTTCGATTGCTGCTCCCCTCTCCCCCTTCCGCTCTCGTCTGCGTGCGCTCTCCGTGTCTCTTGCTGCTGCCGTGTTGCTTTGGTGTGCCGTCGATCAGTCGGTCGCTACCTGCGTGTACGTGTTGCCGTCGCGTACCACCGCGTGCCCTCGTTGCCTAGGAGCTCTCCCACCACCACCGCCACCACACCCCGCGTCCTGCTTGCTGTTGCCGTCCGCGTCGTCGTGCGTTACCTTCGCGTGCTCTCATCGCCGCTACGTGCCAAAGTCGCTTCCTCCTGTCCACCACACTCCTGTGCGTG
>Ga0209935_1005580_pt1 | contig 10596 bp, 10 predicted proteins | sample ThiBio_1000_plan_2_FD_183958 | JGI IMG/M metagenome (GOLD analysis project Ga0209935, IMG submission 183958) | Wastewater bioreactor microbial communities from Cape Town, South Africa - Thiocy_cont_1000_plan (SPAdes) | ecosystem: Engineered > Bioreactor > Thiocyanate-remediating >... | reverse complement strand
AGGACGACATTTGCAACACGTTCGAGGCCTTCGTCTGGGAGCCGACGGTCGTCAAGCTCAATTGCTTCACGGCCGCTACCGAGGCAGCGTGCCAGATTTTGTCGGTCGACGAGACGGTCAAGAACGCAGCAGCAAGCGACAAGTTGGAGGAGTAGATGCCGTGAGTGCGTGCTCCATCACCGCTACGTATCATCGAACCAACCCTCACAACGAACGACCTCATCCTCTCCTCACTCTCCACTTCCACCTCTCCCCTACCTCCCTCCCTCTCTCTCTCTCATATTCTTCCTTCATCCGATTGCATTCTTGCGAAAGTGTTGTTGGATGCGCTTTCCACCAATTTTCTAGCATAACCCAACAATACCATCGATGCGAATAGAGTAAATCCTTCAAGTTCCCATCAGATACCCATCAAGGGGCCTTTACACTATATCGTAATGCTCGCACACTACCACTATCTCGAAACACCTGCCTTCCTAGCTACCACTCCATACGAGAAGCAAGTTCGTGCAACAACGGGTTTTACTTTTTAGTTAGATTGGTAGAATAGTTCGCTGCCGATTGTAGAAGTGATCGTTGTTGTTGTCGTTGTCGTAGTAGTACTGGAACGTGCGCAGAGGGACTTTGCATCACGACATATAGCGACAACAGCAACAACCACAATCACAAAGCTCGTACAAACCATCAACCAACCAAACAAACAACCAAACAAACAACCAAACAACCAAACGATTAAATATCTTGACCAATCAATCAATCCATCACTCATTCTCATTCGTAATGTACAAATACACAAAAACTTGCAAGCAAGCACAAGCAAACACAACCAAGTAACAAAACAAAACAATCGTCAGTACTCAAACAACGACTAGGCTAGATCTCAAACGTTCGAGCATGATGACCGACAACCAACTCATGGCGTTGACGGTAGCGTCGACGGTTCCACATGAGCCGCAGCACAAAGTACACCATCATCAGGATAGCCAAGCATGGGAATAGCGAAAAGACGGCGACACCGGTCAATTGCAGTACGATCGACGTGATGTAGACGGCCTTGGTGAAGGTGTGGAACAAGAGCGGTCCGACGCCATGGTACGGCTCGGCGATGAGCTCGTACAGAAAGACACCGAGAAGGAGCAGCGTCACCAGGAGCAGCACGACCGAGGCCGAGACCACGACCGAGTACACGACGCGACCGGTGGCTGATTGAAACTCGGTTCGGACGCTGACGAGGTTCGTGGCGCTACTGCTGGACGTAGCGCCATCGAGCTCCTCGTCATCGTCGTCGTCGTTCAGGAGGCTGATGCTCGAGCCTGCTCCTCCAGCGCCAAAGTGGCCGGCGTTCTGGAATGGACAGCCGGCTGGTTCGGTGATGATACTCGAGAGCTCGCTCGAGTGGTGATGATCGCATGGCGGTACTCTTGGTTGCTTATCGACCATCAATGAGCGAATCAAGTTGATAAACTCGATCGACCACGTAAAGGGAGCTGGCAGCGACTCGGCCGAGGTCGAGGTCGACGAGGAGGAGCTGTCCAAGCTCGTTGCCATCGTCGTCACTGCGGTTGTCATCATGGCCATGGAGGAGGTCGTTGAGGCGGCGGTACTCATGTTCGAGGCCAGTGGTTGCGGTAGTACTTGATAGCGATGATCCTTGGGCAATGAATGCTCGGTATACGATGCTGGTGGAAGCAAGAGTAGATCGTCATCGCTGTCGTGGTCGTGAGCGATGGTGGTGGTATCGGCCGAGATCGGCATCTCGCTATCGCTGGCACTGCCACTGCTGTCGCTGCAGCTACTACTACTGCTGTTACTGCTACTGCCGCTCAAGTCATCGTCGATCGTCGCGATACTCGAGAGTGTAAGGTCAGACGAGGTGGAAGAGTACGAGGAGTGAGAGCCGTCGAGGGTGCCACTGGTGGTCGAGTCGATCCAACGCAACGAGAGTCGATCGACGCCATCAGGCTTGGGGAACGCCGAGGCCGGCAGATCGATGGGAAGCTCGGCAAAGTCAATGAGATAGAGGTCGGGTCCAGTGGCAGCCACGAGCGCAAAGGCCGGCGACACGAATTGGACCGGAAAGCCCGAGGCAATGTCGATCGAGTACAGTCGTTCGGCAGTACGAATACGACACACGCGGATCGAGCTATCGATGGTGCTCGAGATCAAGAGCTCGGCGTCGTCGGTGATACACACGTTGCGAACGGCGAGTGATTGTGGCTTGAGAATGGCGATCGGAGGTACGGGGGCGTCGTCGAGGAGCTCGGCTCGAAGGGGATTCGGGAGGGCCCAGACGACAACGCTACCGCGGTGGAAGCCAGTGGCCGTGAGGCCGGCGTTGGCCGTGATAGCGGTCGGTACGCCGGCGTTGGTGGGCGCGAGCGAGAGATCGGCGAGGGCGCTCTCAAACACGTGGACCGAGGGCGTGGTGTCGGGCGCGTTCGAGACACGCAACTCGTGCTTGATGGCGACGAGGTCCCACACGCGACTCGAGCCATCGAGCGTTCCGGTCACAAGCCACGGATAGTCGACCGACAAGGTGATGATTTCAGATTGGTAGCCACCGAGACGCAGACCGTCGTTGAAGGACTTGGAAGTGTCGGAGACGTTCCACACGACGACCTCATTGTTCTGTCGATCGACGCAACATGCGAGTGTGTCGGGGTTCGAGTCACATTCGAACAGCGCGGCCTTGTATCGATGGACGGCCGACGATGCCATTACTGATGAAGAGTCACCACTATCGTTGTTGCCGCCTCTGGTACAGGCATCGTTGGAGCTCGAGTACCATGGCGAATGGTGATGCTCGCGGTGGGAAGGATCGAGCCAGTCGTCGATGGTAGTCGCGTTGCAGCTACATTCGAGCGGAGAAGCGAGGATGAACGGTGACGATGCACGGAGGTCGTGCTCGAAGAGAGTCGGCTGATCGAATGGTGCCGTACGAACGATACCAAAGTCTTGTACAGGTCGTAGAGGAGGAAGGGGAGGAGGTTGTAGCAATGACGGTGTCGGTGTCGGTGTCGGTGTCGTTGTCGGTGTCGTTGAGGTTGTTGGTGCAGGTACAGCAGATGTGTCGGAAGGTTGAAGATGATGAGGCGCAATACGCCATTGACACAATTGTCCAGTGGCCCAACCAGCCAGTAGCAAGTGTTGGTTGTTCGTGTAGGAAATGGCCAAGTGAACGACCTTGACACCAGTTTGTTCGATCAAGTATCGCGCTGGTCTGGTGGTCGATTCTGAATCGCTGCCCGAATCACAACGTTTCGAGCCTGATCCACGTTCAATCACATCCAGCAGAACCACGGATCCATTGTAAAGTCTGTACACAACCACCAATGCCCGACAAGCCGGAGTAAAAATATAACGCACACGAATGTTAGTGGTGTGTGCGATAGAGCGAGCGGTAAGGTGGCGAGATATTTGCGCGCGTGAGTGAGTGAGGATAGTAAATGAGAATGAGATACCACCACTACCAGCGCCACCACTCAGACTACTAGATAGATTGGAGATTGGAGTAGGTTCCGAACGGAGAGCGAGGGCGAGAGTGATAGCGAGAGCGAGAGATTGGAGATACCACACAGAGGGACAGCAACAGCACAGGAGGAGAGCAGCGGAGGGGTGGTACGATCGCTCCCATAACAAGAAGGCATGTGTGCCCCGAATGATTATGGCGCACGAAATCCACGCGACTGCCCGGCCCTGATATGCTTATGGCATATGCACGCACGAAAACACACACAACGCGCAAGACACAAGGATAAAGATAGATAGAGACAGATGGAGAGAGAGAGAGTAGACAGACACATATGTGTGGGTGTGTGGATAAATCGATGGAAATACGGTACCCGACAGCGGCGAGACCATCGGAAGCGATGGTGACTGCGGTGATGGCGTGGTGGAACAGAAAGGTGCCTCGCAAGGTCAACCAATGGCGCATTCCACGGCGTTGTGATCGAAGGCGAGCGAGTAATGGAGCGACCTCCCAGACACACGCTTCGTACGGCGAGTTGGAGGCCGACACGATCCAGCGGCCACTCGAGCACAAGGCATCGATGGTTCGGAGGTGGTACGGGACGACCCCGTTGTGCTGACGACCACGTACGCGGTTGCGCTTGGCGATCGACACCACGGAGCACATGAACTTGCGCCAGTTGCTGGCGGCGTTCGCGATGCCGGTCACGTCGCGGAGGAGCGTGTTGATGTCGGCGTGGGGGACGCTATCGATGATGGGCCGCCAGAGCGACTCGTCGCACGAGACACGAAGCCAGTCCTTGCACACGAGGCCGAGGAGTATCAGTTGGCGCTTGGCGGCCTCGGCGCGTTGCGACGCCGACGTGATGACGCGCGTCGAGGCAGGAACATCTCGCGATCGGAGTTGTTGTTTGTCGTCGTCCTCGACCGTGGAGGAAGTGGTGGTGGTGGTGGAGGTATTGTTCGCCGATACACGCAATGTTCGTTTGAACCATGAGGTTGCGCGCGACACGGTCGATTGCTTAGTGGCAGGGGTGGAGGAGTGGTTGGTGCCCGTCGTAGTGGTAGCGGCAGCCTTGGATGGTTGATCGTCGGTGAGGGCGCGCTCGACCAGAATCGCAAAGATCGCGATCAGGAGCTCGTCTGGAATCGAGTCCATGTGGTGGTTCGATCGCAATCAAGCGCACGACAGCAAGAGTTGGGAGAGTACACACGTGCGCGCGTGCGAGAGAGAGAGAGAGAAACGAGGCCTATGACGGAGGGTGGAGAGGGCCGAGCGTTGACGGTGGGTGCCCGCGAGCAAGAGGGAGGACGGAGGAGGAGCAGTAGAGGCGGTAGCGGGAGGCCGCTTTCGGTGTACCGAAGCTCGATACAGAGAACCACGGCTGCCGGACTTGGAGCCTCTCGACCAAGGGGGCTTTCGGCAACCAACTGAGGGTGGACGAGGAAGCGGAGGGGCGGAGGTGGTGGGCGACGCGAGTGAGCAGTGAGCGGTGGCGGGCGCGGGCTGGCGAGGAGTGAGCTGGCCGAACGCACCACGAGAGCAGCGAGCTAAGGGCCACACGCGCGATGCTTGTGGCTGCTACGGCAACGATGGAAACTACGTGTGGTAATCACCTGAAAGGCGTGTAGCGAAAGGAAGGCCCTGCGTACGTGCGGTGTGTGCGTGGCGTGGTAGTCAAGCAAAGGGCTCGTCAGTCTACCACCTCCGGAGCTGCGAAGATAAGCACGGCGAGCGCGGTGCACGGGGCTCGGCGAGCGAGCGGCGTGGCGCGGAGCGAGCGGGGGAGGTTGGTCCGAGGTGGCGCGAGAGGGCGGAAGTTCCCGCCCGATTGGGATGGGTATGCGCTATGGCGGCAAGCGAGCACTTGGGTGGAGCAAAAGAGAGCAAGTGTCTCGCGTGCGCGCGCGAGCCAAGGAAGGCGGTGCCCACGCGTGAGAGGGAGTAGCATTCGCGTACCTCTTGTGCGGTGTCAGTGCGCGAGAGAGGGGAGCGAGACAGACACGCGGAGAGGAGAGCGGGTCGGGCAACGGCGGCGGCGATGGTGGTGGTAACGGACTCCAACGCCTACGTGGCGGGCGGAGTTTGGGACAAGTCGTCGATTGTTGCGCGAATATGCAGCGATGAGTCTCGAGTGCCTCCCAACGCCTCGAATCGAATGGTGTTCTGAGGAGGACCTGGCCACACGAACGCCAAGATGGCCAAGAGATCGCCTTCCAATGAGGTACTGCTCGACCTTCTGATCTAAATAATTCATCGCCGCCACGCAGGTACTTGGTGAGCGCGCTCGATCTCACAACCACACTCGACCACCCACCACCCGCCCGCCCGCAGGTCCGTCTCAAGCTTGGCACCGCACAGCCAGCCGTACCGAGTGTTGCACACGCGAGAATACGGGCTAGATCGTAAGATCGAAGCCGCGACACCGAGAGAAGCAGACACCCAAAACAAACACCGTGGTGGGCGCCTCTGCCAGCCAGAACCTACGTTGCCATCAAGCAAACCACACACAACACCACCATCAGCGTACGGCGTGGTGCGATACAGTGCGTGGCGCGGCGCAAATCGTCGCCAGATCGTGAGCGGCAGGCAGATTTGCCGTCAAGTCTACGCCTGCGAGCGCAGAGTACTGGCGTCTCAACGTACCTCGGTGGTCGCAAGGCGGAATGTACCGTACACCCAGAGAGAGCTTGGGGGAAGCGCTATGGAGTATACGGCGCGGTTACGGCACCAGCAGCAGCGTGCGTGCGGTGTGCGTGTGCGTGCGCGCGCAATGGCAACAAATGATGGACCACGAGATCTCTTCTCCACGGCACACACATATACACAGCAAAGCGCGGCAGTGATGGTGTCGCCCTTGTTTGCGGTACAGCGGCTGTGTGTGCGAACCACAACTATACCGACGACAGCGTGTACAAGCGGATCTCAACTCTCACCACCTTGAGGCACCGTGGTTTCGGCGGTGACGCAGCGCAGCAGGAGGAGAAAGAAGGAAAAAGAGGGCGCAGAGAAAGAGATAGAGGGAGAGATAGAACGCACACGGAGCACAGGCGCGATGAACCTCGGAGCTAAGAATCCAGGCCGGCTTATCCAGCCAATGGCGTGCGTCCGTTCTCATCCCCTCTCGGTCTCTCCGCTCGCTTATCTGGCGCCGCTCACCTCTCGCCCCACGGATACCCACCCCCACCAACAAGCCTCTGTGTGAAGCCGGTCGATCGCCGGCATCGCATCGCCGAGATAGAACCCAAATGATGGCCGGGGTACGATCGGTTCTGCTACCACCAGGACCAAGCTGCTGGACATCGGAGCGCGACGTCACGAACGCTGCGGAGGATCGTTCGACAAGCACCACTTCTTCAAGTCTCGTGCGGGTTCGAGTGGGGAGCCTCAGGGAGAGAAGGAGATGCCGTCGGCATCGCCTGATCTAGATAGATACCGCCGCCGGACATATGTGCAGGACGCGAGCATTACCTGGGTTCGTGTATTCATCAGTTCCTGCTGCATCAGGTTGCTGTGCTGCATAGCGATCCTGCATGAAACGAACCACAGCAGGTCGAGTATATCGTGGGCATGATGAGTGAACCTTGAGGCACTCCCCACTCGCTTGATGTGCGTCATGACGGCAGGTTGCGCGAAAGAGCCCACTCACAGCAGCTGGCTCATTCGTTCATCGCTCCACATCTGCGCGCACCTCATGCAAGCCGACACCACCGCCACCAATCCCCCGGCCACGGAGGCCGCAGATACTGCAGCTCCTACTCAAGCACTCGATAGTAGCGGCGCCACCGAGGCCGATCTCGTGGCCGTGGATATGAGCGCCGCACCGCAGCCCGAACACATTGCTGCGGTCGAAGACGATCCCGACAGCATCACGATTGCTCCGGGCGATGACGATACTCCCTCGCGACGACCCAAGCCACAACAAGTCGATTGGGAGTTGGTGCCGTTCGACGTCAAGGAGGCGCAAGCATACTATGGCCGAGCGCTGGTCTATCGAGTGTACATGAGCTTGGACGGCTTCATGTATTGGATCGTGAGCTACCAACAAGGCTGGTCGCAGGTACCTCTCGACGATGCTCCGTTGGTTGTCGACATTATGCGAGTGAGATCGAGATCGAGATCGATTGATTGCAATGATCGATTGTGCTAGGTACTTGGCTTGGGCGTTGCTGGTCTCATGAGTGCTCTCGACAAGTTTGCGCTCGACTCGAGCGATCGTATCGCCAAGCTGCGAGCCGAGTACGACATGTCGCCTGCGTCGCTCGATGCTCGGTATGCACTCCAGACCCACACTGCGATATCTCATGCTCAAGCGATCTCGGGGGGCCCTAACGTTCGATCTCAGATTGCGAGCCGATGATCGTAGCTTCCGTGTACACGTGAGTCGCATCACGGTCGCGAGGCTCTCGCTACCGAACACGTGTTCGACATTCGCGCAGCCCAACCAACTCGGCACCATCGAGTTGCATTGGCAGGTGGATCTTCCAACCGCGCACGATACCGCTGCCGCCGCCGCCGACGATGATGATGATACGGTGGAGCCTCTCGTCGGTGTGCCGACCACAGAGTTGCGTTCGTTCGTGGGCGAGTTTGGTCGAAGTATCGATATGCGAGCTGCCGAGCTCATGTTGGTGCACTACCTCGGAGCCAAGGCCGAGATTCTATGCTCGTGGAACGAGGCGAGTCAGTCGTATGAGAGCTCCCGATGTACCATTCAATAGGATAGCCATCGACGCTATCCTTGCGTTGTAATATAGACGATCATTCTCTCTCGTTAACTTGATAGGACCATTGATTGATTGATTGATTGATAGCTGGATTGAGAAGGAGGCATACTTGATATCGTTTGGGGTTTGAGTCCGATTGAATTTATGTATGTATGTGTTGAGAGTACAATACAAATGTAGCCATCCAAGAGTATGGATGTAGCGAGGAGATACTGATGAGTTCGATAGGGCGCATAGTCAGCAAGAGATAGATAGACAGACAGACAGATAGAGATGGACGCACTAAGGTAGATTGATGTGAGCGTGTGATAGGTTGGTTCGAACATACAACATCGAATATCAAGTAAAGGAACGAGCAACGAAAAGGAAGCAAGAGATAGCTAGATAGGTGGATAGTAAGATAGAGTAGGGCTGATAGGCATAGGCACGCGTAGGGTATGGCGGGTATAGGATCGATAGATAGGATGGATGGCTCGATCAAGTGGCCTCGGTCTTGGCGGTCAATCGCTGGCGTATCAATGGGTCGGTAGCCATGTCCATCGGTCGGTAGTTGTTGACGTCGCGAGCATGGAGATTGGCTCCGCTCTCGATCAGGACATCGGCGACGTCTTGGCGGCCTTTACTAGCAGCTAGATGCAAGGGCGTTCTATTACGATCGTCCATCGCATCGACCTATTCGTATTGAAGAATGAATCAGTTGCTTGATTCGATCGAGTGAGCGCGTTGGATTGGATTGCGTTGCAAACCTGAGCTGCGGCATCGATGAGGATCTTTGCTACTGGTCCGTTGGCGGCATAGTGCAATGGTGTTCGAGCAGAGTCGTCTCCTGATAGATTGTAATGATGCCATACCATCAGGATATGTCGCATCGATTGATCGAGCGAGATCGATTCATCATCATCATCATCTCGCTCTCTCATCCATTCGTGATACATACGAGCATCCACTTCAACTCGAGATTCAATCAATAGTTGAGCCACTTGAGCTTGTCCCTTCCTCGCCGCTTGATGCAATGGCTATCGTCGATATCACACGGCGCACATACGAATGAACGAGCGAGTGAGTGAGTGAGCGCGAGCCCCGTTGGTTGCGCTATACATCGCGAGATACATACAACCATCCTGTACATATCAACAGCATTCACATCGGCGTTGGCGTTCTCGATGAGGTAGCGCACGACGGCCGCCTTGCCACGACTCACGGCATCATGGAGTGGAGTCCATCGCGAGACATTGTCGATCTTGTGAACGTCGGCGCCGGCCTCCACCAGCTCGATGACGGCCTCCTCGTGGCCCTTGCTCGCCGACATATGCAAGGCCGTACGACCCGAATCATCGGCCGCATTGACGTTGGCTCCGGCGTCGATGAGGACCTTGAGCACCTCGAGCTTGCAGTACTTGGCTGCGATGTGGAGCGGCGTGCACGCGGCCTCGTCGCGTCGATGTACCGACTCGCCGCGATCCAGCAGCAGCTTGGTCACGGCCACTTGGCCGAAGCGTGCCGAATCATGAAGCGGATGTGTTGAGTTACCTGCTCGACCACTGATCGATGCTCGACTCATTGTGTCTGGAGGTCGTGGTCGTGGGCTTGCGGCTCGGTAATCGAGAGAGCGAGAGAGAGCGATAGCTGTGATATGAAGCGCGCGTGAGCGAGTGTGGGTGTGTGTGAGTGACCTTTGACTCAACGAAGTCTAGCTATCAGTCTGGCAAACTATCTACTCGAGAGAGAGAGAGAGAGAGCCACAACCAATTGCTCCAATTGATCGAGTCGAAGGCGCAAGGACCCGAGTGGAGTGGACGACCGGAGCGTGTGTGCGCGAGCGAGGGACAGCAAGCAACTGAGGCTCAGGCCGCACGCTCTGCAGAGTAGTGAGTATGAGTGAGTGGGAGTCTCGGAGGCACGTTGGTCCGTGCGGTTAGCTCTCGGATGACCGAACCCACTCACTCGAGTCAGAGGTCGATACTAATCGAATGGACTTGACGCTTGGATTGAGAGCTCGAGCGGGGGCTATTATTACTGAGTACCCAAGCTTGTGTGTGTTTGAATTGTGAGCCTGTCTATCATCAATCTTATCTATCTATGAACTTGTGAATCAATCGAATGAATGAATGCAATCAATCAACTAACCTATCGCTCCTCTGGATACTACTAAACCCACTCTGACAAGAACAAGAACTCAACGATGAAGTTGCTCTTTGATACACCGCTGTATTGAACAAACTCACGATCACGGATATCTACAATTCCAACAACAACAAGAACAAGAAGAAGGTCTGCAATCTAGCGAATGTCGTTCGGCGTCGTAAGTTAGTCACTCTCGTAACCGCCCTCGCGGTGCTTGAGCTTGAGGGCAGCGAGTTGCTCCTCTCGGATCAGGTCCTCCCTTCGAATCTCGATCAT
>Ga0209935_1005578_pt1 | contig 10598 bp, 13 predicted proteins | sample ThiBio_1000_plan_2_FD_183958 | JGI IMG/M metagenome (GOLD analysis project Ga0209935, IMG submission 183958) | Wastewater bioreactor microbial communities from Cape Town, South Africa - Thiocy_cont_1000_plan (SPAdes) | ecosystem: Engineered > Bioreactor > Thiocyanate-remediating >... | reverse complement strand
TGTGTTTCCCATCAATTCAACAGCCTCGTCATGAAAACTCCCGCAATCGCAGACTGTTGGAGGAACGGAGGGCGGCTAGTTTGTCTGCATGGTAACTGGCAACGGACAGGTCACACCGATGTCGAATATTCAGGGAACGTACCCTCCAAGGCATCGATTCGGAAAGTCTTTGAAACGGGTGAAAACAAAGTGGTCAATGTGCTGTTCGATGCTATTGAAGATCGAGTGGCCATCGTTACTGTAGCGATCAGGACCTTTCATAATGCAGCTTCGTTCTCCATTTCCTGCTTTCCTTCCCGCTTGCTCTCCGTCATGAAGTAAGATACCCCCCCTAAACCTTTTGCTCACCGTTAAGCATGGCAAGATCTCTAAATTACGAGGAGAACCCAGATGGATGGAAACTCCAGAGAAACTTGGTTCCTGATCAGACTGAGGAACGCTCTAGCTCGGGGCATCCGCCACATTTGGTGTTATTCAGAGATACCCTCTACGTGAGCTACTGCACTACTGAGTTGACGGTAACAAATTGAAGAAGGATTGCTTCCACTAAATTGCTATCTGAATAGGTGGAGTTCATATCCTGGAAGGATGGCACCCTAAAGAAGAAGGTTGTGTTTCCATTGCAGTATCGAGACTGGCCGCAGAGGGATGAACATTATTCCATTCCTCCTTCTATGGCTATTCTAGATGATAACCTTTTGCTCGTCCTTCCTAGGTATCACTTTTGTATTATTGAGTCACTTTCCTCACTCTTCCTTACACAGCGGTAATCTTGTTGCATTGAATCGGGTCACCGGTGACATAACAAAGACATGGAAGGTTGCCAAGGACAACGCTGATGATGAGGCCGAAGAGGACGAGAATCTGGATTATGTGGTGCCTAAAGCTCATCTCGGCGAATTGGGAGCTATCGCCATCGATAAACAATGCCGCTATATTGTATGGGGATGGAATAGGTTTGTTGTTGATCTTCCCAAAATAAGGAAAACTAAGAACGTGTAAACAAGGTCATTCCATGTAGCACAATTAGAGGCTGGGAAAGAAATAATTTCCCATCAATTGCCATTGGCTGCTTATCCGCCCTTCAAGAAATTAATAGCTGAATACACCGAAGAGGAAGTCGAAAGTTCTCTCGGCAAGAGCATGAAGGTGTATTTCAGTCTCTGCGATAATGACCGCATGGTTGTGTGCTGCAGTTCGGAAGGAAACAAATGCATCACCTCCTTCGTCTTTGTGATGGATATCTGGACTGGCAAAGTCCTTTGGTATCACAAAAAGAAGGTAAGTAGCCCCTTTCCAAATCTTCCCCAAGAGATATACTTACCTTTTTATGCAGAGATTTCAACAGGGTTGGTTTGCCAGTCCTCCCTGTGTTCTTGGAAATTCCTTTTATGTGGGAGTCGGAGATTTACCTGGCTCCATCATTGAGGTGACTTGGGATGAGAAATCCGACTCCTATTCCTGCACCACCTTGACTTCATTTGGGTGCCGTGCTGATGATGACAATGAGAATCGATGTGGTGCTTTGAATATCACCAAAGATGGAAAGTATCTCTTTGCTGCTCTCACATTGGTCGAGAATCCTGGCCTCAATATCCGTTGTATCGATTTGCAAGCAAAGAAGGAATTATGGTCTGCTGAATTCAAAGGTTTGGTTTCTTCCTTTTCTATTCGTTGAGGTTCTGATATTGGTTTTAGCAAATGTTTATTGGGCCGATGTAACTCCTTTCTCCTTGATGACTCACCGCGGAGAGATGTTTATTTCTACTTATTCCGACAAGTCACGGCAAGCCAAGCGACAACTGAGGGTTTTTGTCGAGAAGTGATAAGTAAAACCCTGGGCTTGTGACTCCACCCAATACATCGCGACCCCCGAGCCTCGTTTGCACAGATTTTGATTGGCTCCTTCATATTATTTTTGCTTTTCCAGTATTTCTTGCCGCAGCCGGCAATGGAGACACAGAAGCGAAGAGCAGAAGCGCATGCTGGCGAAAGAGATGTTGTGGATTCCAAGCGGGCCAAATTTGGCAGCACAGAGGAGGAAGTCAAATCACAGGAGAAGGTGTTCGCAATCCCTGAAATCTTGTGCTTGATCCTCTACTTCTGTGATGGAAGGCATGAATCCCCCCCGCCGTCTCTGCACAACTAAATTATCCCTTTTTATCAAAACCAAACAGAACATTGGGAAGACTTCGTTGTGTTTCCCATCAATTCAACAACCTCATCATGAATGATCCTGCCATCATGGCTTGTTGGAGAAACGGCGGGCGGATGATTTGTCCTCATGGAAACAACTGGCAACGGACAGGTCACACCGATGTCGAATATTCAGGGAACGTACCTTCCAAGGCATCGCTGGGGAATGTTATTGAAACGGAAGAAAACAAAGTGGTCAATCTTCTGTTTGACGATGAGGGTGATCGAGTGGCCATCGTTACTCTATGCATTAAGGCCTTTCAGAACGTTGAGTCATTCACCATCTCTTGCTTTCCTTCTCCCTTGCTCGACTCCATGAAGTAATACCCCCCGCTTCACTCCACATCCTAACTCTTGTCGCTAACACTCTCTCAAAAAGGGTACTTAACGTTGACGATAATATACCTGACGGTTGGAAGCTAAAACGAACTATTGTGCCTGACGTTTACGATGTTGGTGTTCGCAGTTGCGGGCGTCCACCTCATGTAGTGTTATTCCGAGATACCCTTTACATGAGTTATTGCACCAATGATTTGACGGTAATCACTAGGTTTCCTTGGGGCGCATTCTTACATTGATATGAATTAGGTGGAATTCATTTCCTGGAAGGATGGAAGTTCGAAGAGGAAGGTTGTGTTTCCCTTGCAGTATCGAGAACCGCCGCAAAGGGACGAGCTATATGACATTCCTCCTTCTCTGGCAATTCTTGATGATGACCTGTTGTTAGTCCTTCCCGGGTAGCACAAAACACAAAATTCTCCTAATCTGATGTGTTCTCACTGTTTTCAATAGCGGCAATCTCATTGCGTTGAATAGGGAAACAGGAAAAGTGGTGACTTGGAAGGTGACAGATGAAGATAAAGAAGAGCAGGGGAATATACCGGATGATGTAGTACCAAAAGAGAATCTTGGCGAATTAGGCGCTATTGCCATCGATAAAAGGAGAAGATTCGTTATGTGGGGGTGGGACAGGTAGGTAGAGGAAAGTTCCATATATGGACAGCGGGGTAAAAAATCCTTTTATATATATAAGGGCCTTCCACGTGGCACCATTGGAGGATGGGAAACCAATCATTTCTTATCTTTTACCATTGGAAGCTGATCCGGCCTTCAAGCAACTGTTCACATTTGGTTATCCCGAAGAAGTAGAAGAATCATTTTGGAACATGAAGGTGTATTTCAGTCTCTGCGATAATGACCGCATGGTTGTGTGCTGCAGTTCGCAGGGAAACAACTGCATCACTTCCTTCGTCTTTGTGATGGATATCTGGAATGGCAACGTCCTTTGGTATCACAAGAAGAATGTGAGTCACCGCTTACCTATGTTATCCACCAGTCTAACGTTAACTCTTCAGGACATTCAACAGGGTTGGTTTGCCAGTCCTCCCTGTGTTCTTGGAAAATCATTTTTTGTTGGAGTCGGAGATTTACCTGGATCATTCATTGAGGTGACCTGGGATGAGAAATCCGATTCCTATTCCTGCACCACCTTGACTTCATTTTGTTGCCGGGCTGATGATGACAATGAGAATCGGTGTGGTGCTTTGAATATCACCAAAGATGGAAAGTATCTCTTTGCTGCTCTCACATTGGTCGAGGCTTCCTGCCTGAATCTCTTTTGTGTCGATTTGCAAAACAAGAAGGAATTATGGTCTGCTGAATTCAAAGGTTTGGTTCTTTTTACAGTAAAGTTTGTTATGATTGGATATTAATGCCATTTGAAGTGACTCACAGGGATAGTGCCGATGTAACTCTTTTCTCGCTACTGACGCACCGTGGGAAGATGTTTATCTCAACTCATTCAGATGAGCAAGATCAGTGCCAGCTATGGGTTTTCAATGCAAGCAGCAGTAGTTAACATTTCATTTCCAAGAAAAGTATTCAGGGTTGATAATTGCACATAGTCTCAAGGATGCAACAAAGCAAGCACGAGCTTATAGCACCTCATCAGCCACATAGGCGGAACCAAGTAAGATGCGCTTTTATGACAAGAATAGTCAGCAATTTACTTGGTAAAGGACACGCTTACCTTGAAGTAGATGTTTGGTGACCGTTAGAGTGGTCGTGCCTCCCCTCGATGAGTGAAAGAAGTGAATCCGAGGGTCAATTGCGCAAGTGGGATCTTTACCGTCATCCATTGGTTGACCACAGGAGTTCCGTAGGTGCCGTCGAAGATGTTTTCAATGAGGCCCAAGGGAAGACGTCTCCTGGGGGCAATCGGCTTATACATGCGACAAAGATCGGGAGGGAGATATCGGTTGGCTTTATATCTAAGATCAGATCCGTGAAACCTCCGGCTTCGAGATCCCAGGTAGGAGTCATAGGAGGTCCGTAATAAGGCTGGAAACCGCCCCCAACTGCAGGGATCCCTATTTGGATGTCGTAGGTACCTTGCGGTGGGTTTCCTGACGTGTCGGCCCAGTTCTTTGTGGTGAGGCCTAGCTGTAGTCCCCTTCTTGCTGGTTGGCCACGCCCCATTCGTAAAGATAAACCGAAGGATAGGCAAGCGGGCCTTCATTGCCGGTCGAATCTACCGCCGAGACGGCATAGGAATAGACGGTGGCCGGGGTGTTCCAGTCAAGTTGTGGTCGTGAGCGCGGCGCCATTTCGGTACACCTTATAATGCGCGATGCTGCCTCCCGGGGCAGCCCAGGTAAATTGCTGGGTGTTCGTAGCCGTATTGCCGGTGCCGCCTTGATTAACTAGCAGCAGATTCAGAGGCGCCGAAGGACCAACAGCCTCGACGGAACATGCAGCAAACAAAAGCAATGCTGCGCAGCAGGTAAGCGAGTTAGAGGAGGATTGTCAACACAGAGTACTCACCCAAACCGACTACCATATGAGCTCTCCTGTCACGCATCTTTTCTCTTGTAGGTGAAGAAAGTAAAGATCGCAAAAAGATAATAAAACGCTTCACCCAATGAGGAATTTTGAGAGTATGAGTCCGGAGACATGCCGAGCTCTGTCAATTTTGCTCAGAGAAGCTGGTTGCGTAGCCCAAGGTGCTCTCGCAGCATGTCTTCCATCTCGCTCGCATGGGTTAACATTTCTGCAATCTTCGGTGCCAGGGAAATTACCGCTTCCTGACATTGGCTTTCGCGAGCTGCAGTTTCTTCGGCCAACTTCAACTGGTGGTCTCGTTGAGCACGACGTTGATCGTTGACGCTCTTAGCTGTTGCGAGCAACTCTTGTGTGCTTTTTGCCCACTCCGAATCCAGAACCGCTTCCTGCACCTTGATCTTCCTGATCCATTTTTGAGCCTGATTCCTTTGAGATTCTCGCTTTCCACCTCTTTTGCATGCCTTTCTTCGAGGTTTCTGACCTCCACTGGTTTTGTTCCCTTAGGTACCGAGTGTGGATCCCATTTCTTTCCTGGCCAGTCTTCATTCCACACACAGCTGTTTGGCTTGGCGAGCACCTTCCAATGCTCTCGCATTTGCGCCAGGGAATTACATTCCGTCGCCAGATGTCGGGAATGCATCTCGTTTAAAATTTTCCCCCAGTTCACTCCAACTTCTTCGACATTTAAGTCTACCAACTCCAGATCTTGCTCGGGTTCTTTTTCTTTCTCCTTTTCCTTTTCTTTTTCTCGCACTGCCTTCTGAGGTTTCTTCGCCTCTTTTCTTTTTTCTTTTCCTTGTGTTTGCCGGATCCTTCTTTTTGTTGCTTCCAGAGATCGTCTCCTGCACTTGCTAATTCATCTGCACGGGTCTTTTTAGCCATGGCCTGCTCCAATCTGCCACCCTTTCTTTTACTCCTTAGCTCCATGTTAGACGAAGTTACAGAAAGAGAAAGATGAAGAATGGTAACCTTGGTAAAACCAATAAATAGCGCCCACCTGAAGTTGCTGTTTCAAGGAAGATTCTAAGGTACCTCAACAAAAAATAGCATCATGGAAGAAGGAGATGGTGCGGTATTGTGTGCATTGCATGGTTAAGATGGTTAAGAGCCTTTGTTCTCTGTGGTTTCTGATTTCAACCGTTGGTTAATCAACGTTGGCCTAAAACCAAGCGCTTGTGATGGAAGCTGAAATCCCGAACCCACCGAAATTTGGTACGGCCGATTCACAAAAAACTGCCATCCGGGCATTCTATTAATATCACTCAACAAGCTGGATTCGATTTCTACTTGGAAACTGGGTTATTCCTTGATCAGTTTGAATCTTTGTTCACAGCATTGGAAAATGATCTTTGCCAACCAAGCAGAGGAATGCAGGGAAAAGCATAATCGACTTTAATGGAACCCTGTACCAGGCTTATCATGGTACTCAACTGGCTGCGTGAAGGAGGAAAATATCAACGATTGATGAGGGCATATTATTCACCCAATCGAGCATTAGTTTCACGCGAAATTCATCACATCGTGGCTATTCTCTGTGGATACCTTCGTGAAATCGCTTGGCGTCCTAATTTACTCCCACATCCATTTGAAGGAGTGATTGGCGCTATTGATTGTACCTCACATTTCCGAAATCGAGTACATTGTCGTCAAGCCGACTACTATCGAGGAAAAGCAAGCTCTCCTCTTGGCAGACAGTGGGTACTCTTCAACTCACCTTATCACCTGACAACGACATGGGCAAAGTCTGGAATCACACACAGAAAGGACTCCGTTCAGTAGTGGAAGTTACCATCGGCATGGTATAGCATTATGCAATCGCAGCGGAAAGGGTATCCCAAAATCCTGAGCTTCATGCGATGGCATTGTTGTGCTGCTATCACCTCACAAACATGAATCTTAAACTAGACCCTCTTCGGCTGCAGCAAAAATAAAGGGTCAAATTTGTTTTACTCCGACTTTGTAACAGTTTTTTGGGTCAAATCTTGTGGGGCAAACTGCTTGACCCTGCCACACAGACTGTGTAAATTCCTCAATTAGGAACCTGTCATCGCCAGTAAGTTCCCTTTAACCGTTAATTCATTCTCCAAAAGGAGGTGAACGCTCGCTTTTCTTGACGGAGCAACTGATCAATTTCTTTCGTTTTTCTGTGGGTGAAGTTTCGCGCAAAAAGCTTTGAGCCATTTTTAGGAAGCAAAGAGCATGAAAGAAACAGTGTTGAAAGGGACACTGGGAGGACACCAAGTGGAAGTTGAATGGGATGCTGAACGACAATCCTTTTCCTGCCATTTCTTCCTCTCAACAGGAAGGAAGGTACATTGTTCCATTCAAACTGATCCCGCAGGGCAACCACAGGAAGGGAAACACAAGCGTTGGTCATATTCATCTTTGCCCTTGAAACCATCCTCTTTGGAAAACAATGCTGCTGTGCGAAAATTGGATGAGAGTGCGAGCGGTGATGTGCCAGAACATGAACCAAAAAGGTTGAGGATAGCGGCAGATGAAGTTGAAAATGAAGAGGTCACAAACATCAACGATGTGGTTCATCACGAAATGATTTCCCTCGTCTTACAAGAAACAACTCGTCATTTTGTGGTGATGTGGGTGGTGTGTTGGCGAGTGTGCAGATTGTGGAAGGATCTCCTTCCTCCAAGCGATTCTTTCAAAAAGAGGGCAGCGAAGGAATGGAAGAATGTCCCCAAGTTTTGTGTTGAGGCAACTTCAAGGGGATGGCTTTCGTTGCTTTCATGGGGTCTTTCCAAAAGCGGGAAGGAAAGGAACCTTTTGGAGGTGATATGTTGGGCAGCAGTAAAGAAAGGAAGGATGGAGGTTCTCACTTGGATTGCAACAAATTACAAAGGGGTGGGTAACTTCAGTTCAGATTTCCATCGAAGGCCATGGCAGGAGCAGCCAAACGAGGCAACATTCCATTGTTAAAGTGGCTGAAGGATCAAAAAGGTGAGTGGGACGGATCATGTTGCAGAGTAGCAGCTCAATATGGCCATTTTGATGCTTTGAAATGGTTGGTTGAAAATGAGTGTCCTTTGGATAGCAACTTCCCTACCGGCGCGATAAGAGCTGGGCACATGGAGGTGTTGAAGTGGTTGAAGGAGAAGCGGGGGTGTAGAATTACTGCCCTTGATGCTGCTCACGATTTTTTGGCAGCCACAGAAGGAGGACATTTGGGAGAGCTTCAATGGCTATGCCAACAATATTCCACCAAGTTGAAATTTGGTCGTTATTTTTTGGCAAGTGTTTGCCAAGGGCCATTTAGAAATCATGAAATGGTTGGCGACTGGCGTTTTAGGTACTTCACTGAAAACAACAAATCCAGAGGATCCCACGGTGGTTGCTGCAATGAATGGACAACTTGAGGTTCTGAAGTGGTTGAAAGAGCAGCATTATTCTTGGAATGAAATGGTGTGTTATGGAGCCGCTTGCAACAGTCATTTGGAGGTGTTGAAGTGGGTGCTTGAGAATGGTTGTGAATGGGATCGCTCGCACCCACTTCAACACCACCAAATGACCCTTAGAAGCAGCAACAGCGCAAAAACTTGCACCATGCGCATCCTCCCAGGTTAGCCCATTAGCTTTTGCATTCGCGCGATAAGAGCTGGGCACATGGAGGTGTTGAAGTGGTTGAGGGAACAAGGATGTTCATGGGATGCAAATACCTATAAGGGTGCAGCTGATGGGGATCATTTGGAGGTGTTGAAGTGGGTGCTTAAGAATGGTTGTGAATGGGATATGAAAACCACGATAGAAGGAGGCAACCCGATTGGTTCAGGCAGAACTCACAACCAACTCATCAAATCAACAGTTGAGGAAAAATGCAAGAAGGTGTTGAAGTGGCTGAAGATGGAAATGACAGGCGAACCATTGAACGCTGACTTTCTTGCTCAATTGGCCGGTCGTTACGACGATGGAGGCAGGAAAATGGTGAGGTGGGCGATAAAGAATGGGTGCCCTTCAGATGTCAGGACTGCCTATGAACTAGCCAGCTTCGGTCGTGGTTGGAAGACGTTCATGTGGGTGTTGAACACGGATGTCCTTTTGATGCCAAAGCTGTGAGGATAATTGTTATTTGGGCCGAGCTAGAGATCCTTCAATGGGCACATTCCAACGGATACCTCAGCAAGCATTCCGATGATGCCTTTTCTGAAATCATTCTGAGAACTGCTGTCAAAAAACAAAAACTGGAAACCCTTCGTTGGTGTGTGAAGGTGGGGATGAGCTTCAATCGTCAAGGGCTTTGTGCACGTGCCGCACGCAAAGCAAATGTGGAGATGCTTCAATTTTTGTTCGAGCAATGCGCGCCTAGGGATTCGATGCTTTTGAAAATTGCAGGAACAACAAAGCGTGTTCATATCTTCGATTGGCTGTGGAGCAATTCTCCCTTTTGGAAGGTTTGGTACGATTAGATTAGATTAAATAAATACCGAGTCGGCCAACGGAAAGCAATGCTGACGTCACAAGGAACACCCTTGGATCTGATTCTTCGGCAGAAATAAAAGAAGGTCCACAGAGTTTTATTGCAGAGACTGCAGTAACTGGTACAAATAGTAGAACACAAAGGACGGACGCAAAGTATAGGCACCGGAGGAGTAATACGGGCAGGTAGTGATGTTATACTCAATAGTGAGTGCCATTTGCATGGCCTGGCCGGAGGACATGTATGTAAGATGCGGGTTCGGGCTCACGCCATTTTGTAAATTGAGAATTCCGGCAGCCCTTGATGGCGCGTTCGTCATAGTAACCTCAATGTCACCAACGTTCCCTGCTGGCATTACAAGTACCAACCAGCTGAAACCAGCCGGGAACGTCGCGTTGACCGGATAGAAGGTATATGCCGTGAGCGTGGGCGCGCTAACATAAACGGGAATGAACGGAGGTGCTATGGGTTCCAATGGTGCATAATAACTTGGGTACTAGTTACACAAAATTAGTAAAACAGAAGGGAACCATTGATCAAGGAGATTACATTTTCTAGATAGAGCGTAACCGATGCTGGTTCAATTGCCTTCAGCCACAAGGTGACGGCCGCCAAGAGAAGCCGCCGATTCGAACTGTAATGCTCGATTAGTCGTGTCTTGAGAATCTAACTCCGGGGAGGTACCTCAGATGCCACCGACCAATTACCATAAATTTGCAGAGCTTCAGTTGTTCCTCCTTGGTTGTTGGACAGGGTGCAATACAAGGCTGCCACTGGAAACGCGAGGCCGCAGAAAAACAGCAGGAGGCTCAACACAGTCATCGGAGGTACAGCCGCTGTCTTCGTCATGGCGATTGATGAAGATAAATTATTGATTATCAATCTTAATCTTGGTCCCATGCTAGGTATTTAAACACAGAGAGAAAAGTTGGTGGAACGATAAAGAAGGCATCAAATTTGATTTGCATTCCACCGCTTCAATAAAGAAGATAACAAAAACCATTATCGCCAGTAAAGAGTCGCGGAACACCGGGAGGACACGATGTGACCCTCGTTGCTTGTTCAGGGGAATCAACCCATGAATACAATTCCCCTTCATCTGCAAAGACGTCAGGCAAGCAACCACTAACAA
>Ga0209935_1005577_pt1 | contig 10602 bp, 5 predicted proteins | sample ThiBio_1000_plan_2_FD_183958 | JGI IMG/M metagenome (GOLD analysis project Ga0209935, IMG submission 183958) | Wastewater bioreactor microbial communities from Cape Town, South Africa - Thiocy_cont_1000_plan (SPAdes) | ecosystem: Engineered > Bioreactor > Thiocyanate-remediating >... | reverse complement strand
TCGACACTCGACAACCCACCATACGCGATACAACAACCACCACCACCACCACCACCACACCTCCCTCACCGCCAGCAGACGAAGCTGCGCTGCGTGCTCAAGTTGCCGAACTTCAAGCAGCCCTCGAGCGTCTCCAACAAGAGGTCGACTCCGAACGCCAAGAGACTCTCCGCAAGGAGGCCGCCATGACCAAGCGAGCCCGAGACGATGCTGAGCACTCAGAAGAACTTCGTGTTCGTTGCGAGCTCGCTCAACAATCACTCACTCAATCCGAACAACAACGATCGACTCTCGAGGAGCAAGTGCTCTCGCTGGCAGCCAATCAACAACGACTGCAAGCCGAGCTCGAGGCAGCGAGAGGTCGAACGACAGCAGCAGAGAGCGAACTCGAACAAGCTCGAGAGCAAGCAGCCACTCGGCAACGAGAACTGCAACAAGAGCTCGATGCCACGAGATCTCAAGTATCTGAGCACCAAGCAGCCCTCGAGCGTCTCCAACAAGAGGTAGACTCCGAACGCCAAGAGACTCTCCGCAAGGAGGCCGCCATGACCAAGCGAGCCCGAGACGATGCCGAACAGCTTGCCGACCTTCGCACTCGTTGTGATCTCGCTCAACAATCACTCACTCAATCCGAACAACAACGATCCTCTCTCGAAGCTCAAGTACTCTCGCTGGCAGCCAATCAACAACGACTGCAAGCCGAGCTCGAGGCAGCGAGGGATCTCGAACGAACCTCGATCGCGCAACTCGAACAAGCTCGAGAGCAAGCAGCCACTCGACAACGAGAACTGCAACAAGAGCTCGATGCCACGAGATCTCGAGCTGTCGAGCGAGGTCAAGCCCTCGAGCAACAACTCCAGCGTCTCCAACAAGAGGTCGACTCCGAACGCCAAGAGACCCTCCGCAAGGAGGCTGCCATGACCAAGCGAGCCCGAGACGATGCCGAACGCTCAGAAGAACTTCGTGTTCGTTGCGAGCTCGCTCAACAATCACTCACTCAATCCGAACAACAACGATCCTCTCTCGAAGCTCAAGTACTCTCGCTGGCAGCCAATCAACAACGACTGCAAGCCGAGCTCGAGGCAGCGAGAGGTCGAACGACAGCAGCAGAGAGCGAACTCGAACAAGCTCGAGAGCAAGCAGCCACTCGACAACGAGAACACGATTCCTTGGCAGCACAGGTAGCTGCCGACCAACAGCAACGAGCCGTGCCCTTGGGCTCTGACCAGCCAACTGTGGAGCACGCCTCTGACCGGCTGCAAGCCCTCGAGCAACAACTCCAGCGTCTCCAACAAGAAGTCGATTCCGAACGCCAAGAGACTCTCCGCAAGGAGGCTGCCATGACCAAGCGAGCCCGAGACGATGCCGAACGCTCAGAAGAACTTCGTGTTCGTTGCGAGCTCGCTCAACAATCACTCACTCAATCCGAACAACAACGATCCTCTCTCGAAGCTCAAGTACTCTCGCTGGCAGCCAATCAACAACGACTGCAAGCCGAGCTCGAGGCAGCGAGAGGTCGAACGACAGCAGCAGAGAGCGAACTCGAACAAGCTCGAGAGCAAGCAGCCACTCGACAACGAGAATGCGAGCTTGCTTCAACACGATCAGCGAGTTTGGAGCAAGATGTTGCAGATGCACGCTCTGCAATGGTCGTTGCACAAAGACATGCCACCGAGCACCAAGCAGCCCTCGAGCGTCTCCAACAAGAAGTCGACTCCGAACGCCAAGAGACTCTCCGCAAGGAGGCCGCCATGACCAAGCGAGCCCGAGACGATGCCGAACAGCTTGCCGACCTTCGCACTCGTTGTGATCTCGCTCAACAATCACTCACTCAATCCGAACAACAACGATCCTCTCTCGAAGCTCAAGTACTCTCGCTGGCAGCCAATCAACAACGACTGCAAGCCGAGCTCGAGGCAGCGAGGGATCTCGAACGAACCTCGATCGCGCAACTCGAACAAGCTCGAGAGCAAGCAGCCACTCGACAACGAGAACTGCAACAAGAGCTCGATGCCACGAGATCTCGAGCTGTCGAGCGAGGTCAAGCCCTCGAGCAACAACTCCAGCGTCTCCAGCAGGAGCTGGCGGCTAGCATGCCACTTGCAGAGGCGGCACCAGCATCGACCGCCGATGGAGACGAGCAACTGCTCAGCAAGCTGAGAGCCGAGTTGGTGCAGGAACGAGATTTGCGCACGCGGCTCAACGCGGAACTCGAGGCCGAGCGGTGCACCGTGGCTGATCTGGGCCGTCGACTCGCCAGCGAGCCGTCTGACGAGTTGCGACGCAAGAGCGAACTGCTCGATGCGGCATACATGCAGATCGAGCGCTACGGCAGTGATATCAGTGATCTGCGCCAAACCAATGCCTTGTTGCGTGCCGAGCTCGATCGACTCGTGCAACACCCTGAACCACCGCATGATGCAATCGAACCACCGCAGCAACGAGAGGCGGCTCCAGAACGCTCGGCACTGGCTGACGAGCACCAACAGCAAGCTACTCTCGCAGCACTGCACGAAGCACAGCAACAAGCTGCGGCGAACGCCGCCAAGGTCATCGAACTCACCGAAACCATCCAGCAGCTCCAGCAACAGCAACAACAACAACAGCAGCAACAGCAAGCGGCCGAACGAAACGAAGGAGCTGTCACCTCTCAAGAGCAAGCAGTCGCGACGAGCGCTACGACGCTGCCCACTGCGGCAGTGACCAGCTCGCCACCGAGTGCCAGCTCTCGTGGCTCGACACCTGGTCGAACGGTCGAGATCGACGCCAAGCTTCGCGCAATCCTCGATGGAGCACAGGAGGCCGTCATCCGCGCTCACCATGAACGCGATCAAGCCCTCGAACAGTGCGCACGGCTGCAACACGAGCTACAAACCACGAAGGCGCGCAGCAGCAAGGTCATCTCGACACTGCAGGCCACTGAGGCGCAGTTGCAGTCGAGACTGCGCGAGGAGAAGAAGCGAATCGCGCAACTGCAGTCGGCGCACCAAAACCTCATCATACAAGGCTCGCCTGGCTTCAAGGCATCGGCGCCGCAGGTGCCGTCACCACGTCAGTTGGTGCTACCCTCGGCAGCAGCGGCGAACGGAGTGGCTGCCGAGCAGCAACAACAGCAACTGCAGCAGAAGGAGCAAGAGCAACAGCGAACGCGTCAGATCCAGCAGCTACAATCGTCGCTCGAAGGTGTGCAACAAGAACGCGAACGCCTCGAGCAACAAGCGCGCGCAACGGCGAGCGAGCTCGATCGAGTGCGCCAAGAGCACCAACAGCAGCTGCAGGCACTTGAGCAGCAACTCCAGGACAGCAGAGCTCAGTACCTGGCGATACAAGAGCAACAGCAACTTGCGCAACGGACACTAGCCGAGTCGACGACGTCAGCGTCCTCGCCACGACCGATCACTGACGATGGCGAACAAGCGACGGTGTTGGCCAGCGAGTACCAGCACCAGGTCCACTTGCACAACCTCACCAAGCAATCGTTGGCAGCGGCCGAGTTTCAAGTGCGCGAGCTCGAAGAGCGCAGCTGTCGTCGCGTCGAGACGCTACAAGAGCAACTCGAGAGCGCTACGCGACTGGCCGACAGCAAGCAGACCGAGGTATTGCGCTTGGCCGATGAGACGCAACGGTTATCGATGCGAGTGCGCGAACTCGAAGGCCAAGTGGAACGCTCGGCCGAATCGAGTCGCGAGCACGAAGAGCTGCTCGCGACGCGACAGCAGAATGCCGAGCTCGTGGCACGCATCGAGAGGCTCTCGAATGAGTTGGCTGAGATGCGCACGGCGGCCGAGCACGAGGCCGAGCAGCGAGTGCACGAGGCGCAACTCGCCAAGGACCACGCCGCGACGCTGCAGCGAAGGATCGCGGAGCTCGTGGCCGAGGCCGAGCAATACCGTACTCAGACGGAGAGCGAGCTCGAGAGCGCCAGGCAGGCGGCACAGCTCGCAGCTACGGCGGCAGCCACCACTGCACAACAAGCGCAGAGCGGAGTGGCGCGAATCGCCGATCTGCAAGCGCGGGTGACGATGCTTGAGCAACAGAACGCCGAGCTACTGTCGAGGGTACGCGAGCATCAGCAGCAGAGCCCGACCGAATCAGCGTCGGCGCAATCACCGACCGAACCGGTACCAACGAGCACCCTGGAACGTGAGGCGCCCACTGTTCCCGAGCCACAACGTGAAGCACACCAAGAGAAAGAGGCCGCCGCCGATAGCACGACGGCATCGCAGTACACGACGTTGAGCCAGCAGTTCCAAGAGCTGGCGCAGCGTCACGAAGAGTCACAGATCGAACGAGCGCGACAGAATGCGAGCTTGAGTGCGTTGCAGCGTCGACTCGGTGAGATGGAAGGCAGCGTCGCGAGCGCGCGCGAAGCGCTCGTTGCCACCAATGCGTCGCTCGAGCGCGAGAAGCAACAACATCTCGAAACGACCGAGGAGCTGCGCCGCGTACAAGCCAACATGGCACAAGTGCGCAAGCATGCCGACAGCCTCGAGCTGCAACTCGAGCGTGAAAAGTCGGCGCACGCGCTGGCGCTCGTGGCCTTGGAGCGTGAGAGCGCCGAGTTACAGCATCTGCGCTTCGAGACGCAGTTGCATCTCGGATCGGCCGGAACGAATGAGGGTCACGGTGATAGCGACCGCGATGTGACACAAGATGAACGACCGATGACGATGATGACGACAACGACAACGACGACGACAACGAGCAACGAAGAGCTCGCTGCTGCTCGTGCCAGCATTGCGCAAGCTCAGGCCGAGAACGACGAGCTACGCGGTCGACTCAGCATCGCGCTCGAGCAAATCGCCAGCTTGCAACAAGAGTCGCAACGTCTGGCCGATGCGATCACGAGCAGCTCGAGTGCCACTGTTGCCAACGAGCAGCTGGCGAATACCGAGCGAGCCGTCTTGCGAAGCCAGCTGGCCGAGGCGCACGCTCGCGTCGCCGAACTCGAGCAGTTGGTTCGCACACACCAAGCCGACGTGGCCGAGGCCGAGAGGCGCCTGCGAGACGAGAGTGAGCGAGCCCAAGCGTCGGCCAGCGAACTGCATGCGACCATCGAGGCCCTGCGAGCTGCCGAGCGCCAACGCACCGAGCAGTATGCCGCGGCGGCGCTCGAGAATGAGACGCAGGCACGAGCGCGTCAGCAACAGCGTGACGCAGAGTTGGCAGAGCTTACGCGCCAGCTGGCCGAGTTCCAGAGGCTGTATGGCGAACTCGAAGCGAGTTGCGCCGAAGCGGCTGCCACGGCCGAGTCGGCCAATCGCAAGCTCCAAGCCACGGAGCAGCAGCTGGCCGAGAGCACACGCGAGCGACTTGCGGCCGCCGACGCCAGCCGTGCAGCGAGTACGGCACTCGAGGCGCGCGTGCACGAGCTGGAACGCCTGCACGGTGAGGCACTTGCGGCAGCCGAGGCGAGCCGCAGCGAGCTCGAGGCACTCCGCCACGCAGCGGCCGGCCAACAACGAGATGTTGCCGAGGCGTCCCACGCTCACCTACAGACCGAGATCACGCGTGCTTGCAGTGAGCGAGACGAGGCACTCGTGCGACTCGCTGCCTCCGAGCGGTCGTTGAACGAAGCGCGCGAGGAACACCACCGACTACAGGCGCAGCTGCAAGCACTCGAACGCGAACGCGACGATGCACGTCGAAATGGAGAGGCAGCGCACGCTGCGGCCGAGCAGGTGCAGGCACAGCTGCGACTGCAACTCGAGCACAGCGAAGACGAGCGTCTGGCGGCGCTCGAGTCAGCGCGAGTTGCCACGGCTGCCGCGAGCGAAGCGAGGCAGCAACAAGAGCTCGCGGTGCTCGAGTGGCAACGCGAGCGGCAGCAAGCGGCAGCCGAGAGTCGCACGGCGCTGGAGCACGAGCGCCAACAGGCCGAGGCACAGCGCGAGCAGCTACGCGCACGCAACGATGAGCTGCAACAGCGACTCGAGGCGGCACTCGAGCAAGTGAGCGGCATGGTGCGGCAGATCGAGCAGCTGGGTATCGAGATAACGAGCGTCGGCGCGGTCGAGGCCACGAGTGCCAACGAACAACAGCTGCAGCAGCTGATGAGCTCGCAGCAACTGCAAATCTTGTACGACGAGCAGGACTTGCTGCGGCGCGAGCTGGCGACCGAGAAGCGACACGTGGCCGAGCAACAAGAGCGGCTGCTCGAAGCCGAGCAGATGCGCGCCGACGCCTTGTTGCAGGTGCAGCAAGCCGAGGAAGAGCTGCGAGCCGTGCAAGCCGAGTTGCGAACGCAGCGTACGAGCGAGGGCGAGCGCCTTGGCGCGCGTATCCAGGAGCTCGAGCTATCGCTGCAGCGAGCCAACAACGAGACGCAGCTGTTGCAGCTGCGTCTCGAGGGCGAGAAGAAGCGCGCCGACATCGAACTCGAACAATTGGCGCAGCAGCTCGCCGAGTTCCAGACGGCGTACAGCGAGCTCGAGCGCCGTCACTTGGACGGCACCGAGCGGCGAGTGCAGCAACTCGAGGCCGAGCTGCAGGAGGCACTGCGCAAGCTGCACGCCAGCAAGGCCGAGCTCGAGAGCGAGCGACATACGCGCAGTGCGCAACAAGATACCAACCAGCAGGCTCTCGAGGCCGAGCGAGCACAGAAACTCGAACTCGCACGCCAGCTGGCGGCTCTCGAGGCATCGATCGGTGAGCAGCGTACTCTGCAGCGGCAATCGCTCGAGCAGCTTCGGCGCACACACGAGCTCGAGCTTCGCCAGCTGACCGAGCAGGCTGAGAAGCTCGTGCGCGACAAGGAGCTGCTTCAACGGAACCTGGACGATGCGCGACAGCAGATTGCCACCGTGCTGATGCAAGTGCAAGATCTCGGTCGCGATTTCTCGAACACCTCGAGCACCGAATCGGAGGCCACATTGGTGCAGCAGCTGCAAACCCAGCAACAGCAACAACAACAACAGCTCGAGCACTCTCTCGCACAAGAGCAGTTGCGGTGTCGTGAGTTGGAGACGCGGCTTGCCGAGCAGCAACTCCAAACCCACCAACTATCAGCACGGCTGCACGAGCTCTCGAGCAGCACGGCACTCCATGACGCGTGCCGAAGTGAGATCCAAGCGCTCGAGGCTGCGGTGCAGCAGGCGCAGGCACAAAATCACGCATACGAAGCCACGGCGCAGGTGCAGCTCCAGCAGCAAGAGCAAGTACAGCAGCTACTGGCACAGCTGCAGGCGCAACTGCAGGAGCACCAGCGCACCGAGCAACAACTCGGCCTGCAGGTGCTCGAAGCCAAGCAGGAGGCGGCGCTCGCCACGCGCACGCTGAGTGAGAAGACGCGCCAGCTCGTGGCTGCGCAACAAGCACTCGCTCGCTCGGCCCACGATCACGCATCGGCTCTCGACCAGCACACTGCGAACCTCGAGGCCGAGCATCGGCAACGTGTGCAAGCACTCGAGCTCCAGCACCAGCAGGCGATCGCCGAGCACGAGGCAAACGCTGCCAAGCAGGCCGAGCATGCGCAACGACTGCAGCAGACGCTCGATCTCTGCCGCGGCAAACTGCGCGAGTACCAGCAGTTCCACGACAATGCGCAGGTGCGCATGAGCGAGCTCGCGCGACTGGAGCTCGAGGCACGCAGTGCACTGGAACATACGCAACAGCAACTGCTCGAGCAGCAGCACCAATCGGCAGCCATGGTGCGCGCCGTCGCGTCGGACTCGGATGGTCTCAGTGCACGGATCCGCGCGCTGGAGGACCAGTTGCGCGAGCAGCAGCACGCACACGACACGGAGCTTGCAGCGTACCAGACGCGCATCGGCGAGCTCTCGGCTCGCTTGCAGCAGACAGCGTACGAGCACGCGCAAGCGGCCGAGTGCGCCGCAAGTACCGCCGCACACGCGACCGACTACCAGCACCAGCTCGCGGCGTTGCGACAGCAGTTCCACGAGAGCGAGCAAGCACGCGAGGAGCTCAAGCACATGGTGCGCGAGACGCAAGAGAAGCACCACCAGGCACGCCAGCATGCGCTCGAACTCGAGAGCCAGCTCACGACCGTGCGTGGCGAGCTCGAGCAGGCACTCCGCGCCTCGAGCGAGCAGCGCGCGGCGCACAATGACACGAACCAACTCGTGATCCAACAGCGCTCGGTGTTGCAGTCGACCCAGTTGCAACTCGAGGCCGAGCGCACTCAACGCGCACGGGCCGAGGCGGACGCGAGCCGTCTGGCGGCCGAGCTTGCACAAGCGCAGGCGGTTGCCAAGCGCACGCAGCGCCAACTCGAGCTGCTGCGAGAGGGCTTCAACGAGGAGACCAAGCGACAGCAGGCACTCGTGCGTGTGCTGCAGTCCAGCGCGCTATCGGTCAGTGAGGCGCATGAGCGCGACGGCGACTCGAACGAGCTCTCGCTCGACGGTGCATTGGCGCAACAACTGAGCGCCGATCGCAGTGCACGGTTCGAGGCCGAGAAGCAGCTTCGAGCACTGCAGGAGCGAGCCGAGGCGCTCGAGGACACGGTGGCAGAGGTGCAACGACGCTACGAGGCCGCGCAGGCACAGGTGGCGCACGAACGAGAGCTGCTCGCGCACGCCAATGCGGCCGCCGTCGCGTTGCAGCACCGCGTGCAGCAGCTCGAGGCCGAGAACCACACGCAAGCCTCGGCACTCAAGCGCCACGAGCTGCTGGCCTCATCGCAGAGCGAGCGCATTGCGCATCTCGAACAGCAGCAGCACGCAGCGGCCGCCAACACCGAACGCCGTCTCGCGAGCGCCGCCGAGCAGCATGCGGCCAAGTGTGCCGAGTTCGAGGCTGCACTCGAGCGCGCGAGACAAGAGCTTGCCAAGCACGAGTCGGCCTTCAACGAGCAGTCGCTGAAGCTGGCGGCCGAGATGCAGGCCAACGCCATGAGCCAGCAGATCATCCAAAACCTCCGTGCCGCCATGAAGCTCTCGTCTCGCACCATGCCGGGCACGCTCGACAAGGCGGACGCCGCACTCGTGGCGTCACGAAAGGGAACCGCAGGCGCTACGACGGAAAGCACCGGCGGCTTGCACCAGGAGCTCGAGCTGGAGCTCCAACGCGCCGAGCGTATTCACAAGCGCCTCGCGGCAGTGGAAGCCGATCGCACCTGGCTCGAGCGCTCGACACGCACCTTGGCGAGCCAGCTTACGCACCTGAGCACCGAGGTCTCTCGGCTACTGCAGCATGGCGACACGCTGTTGGTAGCACTGCCCGAAGCCTCTTCCTCCAATCGACCGACCGGCAATGGCATCGAGCACGGCAATGGCAGCCAATCCAGCGAGGCTTGCGCGGCAGAGCCGTCGGCCCATGTGCGCGCGCTCTCGGACGAGTTGTGTGTGCAAGTGAACGCGGCGCTGGCCGAGGTGGCGCGCTGGGCACGCGAGCAGGTTGCGACGTGTGCCGCCGAGCGTGCGCACAACCAGAGTGTAGTGCAGGAGCGCGACTCGCTGCGTGAGCAAGTGAGCCGACTGCGCTCGCAGTGCGAATCGCTGCAGAGCCGCTGCGCCGACGCCGAGGCCGTATCGAGTCGTACCAAGTCGATGCTCGACAATGCCAAGAGCCTCGTGGGCGAGGAGCAACAATCGATCGCCAAGCTCGAGCAGCACTTTTTGCAGGAGCTCGCGAACGAGCGCGCCTACAGCAAGAAGCTGAGCGACGAGCTGCAACAGCTACAAGACCGTGCGCTCGAGCTCGAGAACACGCTTGCCACTGAGCGCGAGCGATCGGCCTCGAGCACCGCCCGTGCCGAACAGCTGCAAGCGAATCTGCACGACGCTACCGAGGCGCTCCGCTCACTACGAGCCGAGCTGCTGCACAAGGAACGCACCTACGAGCAACGCATCGAACAGATTCGCGCCGAGCTGCTACAGCTCGAGGCCGAGAAGCTCGAAGCCGAGCGCGACCTCGAGCAGCAAGTCGACCAGTTGCACGCACAACTCGACAGCGCGCAGGCCGTCAACTCGGCGGCGCTCGAGCGTATTCGCGAGTTGAGCGAGCTTGCTGCCGAGGCGATCGAGTTGCGTGAGCAAGTCGATTCGCTGCAGTCGGCGCTCTCGGCCCTGCAGATCCGCAGCGACATTCAGCGCCAAGTGTTCGAGAACGAGAAGCGCCTGCTACTCGAGCACTCGGTGCAGGACTCTCGTGCGCTCTTGACGCACGATCGTAACTAGAATCGATCCTCTGGAGACTCTCACGCTCTCCCCCGTATTAACTGTTGTATCGTATTGATAGTACTTGCTCATTGACCCTCGGCTCGCAGTGGCGCGCAATTTTTGACCTTAGTGTGGTGCGTGCGGCCTCGAGCTGAATGAATCGAATCGAATGTATCATATCTCGCTCGGTATCTTGCGCTGTCTCTCTACAGCTACCATCAATCGATAATTCGATTCGAGCCACACACAAGAATGAGATTGAGTTTGGGTTTGGGTTTACAGTTGACTTGAGAGTTGCCATCGTCATTCGCTTCGTTGCTTCTTGCTGCATCAACCGCTCGTCGACTCTGCGCATCTCTCTCTCTCGCTCACTCGACAGAACACCAGCATCACAATCTTGGTGACGTGCGCGCTGAGTACGTCCGTACTTACTTGAGCGCGCACGGTTGGCGAGTATGCTACGGAGACCGCTGTTGGCTCC
>Ga0209935_1005576_pt1 | contig 10602 bp, 17 predicted proteins | sample ThiBio_1000_plan_2_FD_183958 | JGI IMG/M metagenome (GOLD analysis project Ga0209935, IMG submission 183958) | Wastewater bioreactor microbial communities from Cape Town, South Africa - Thiocy_cont_1000_plan (SPAdes) | ecosystem: Engineered > Bioreactor > Thiocyanate-remediating >... | reverse complement strand
CTACGCAAGTAAGAAGGCGCAACATACATCTCTGACTGCTTTGATTGGTTGATTGTTTACTTTGATGATGACGTCGTCCTGTTGTATCCCGGCCTGGGCTACAGGTCCTCCTGGAATGACCTGGCAATGAGAAGGGGGGAGTGAGATATGAATATCCTATGATGATGATAGTACACAGAAGAAGACATACGTCAACAATAAGGACTCCTGTTTCCGGTTCTTTGGGGAGTTTGATTCCATGGCGTGCATACTCTGCTGACAATTCCTTAGATAGCGGCACCATGGTTACGCCTATGAAAGGTCTTTCCACTTTGCCTTTCTTTAGCAGTTGATGTATGATGTCCTTTGCCTTGTCAATAGGAATTGCAAATCTGTAAAAGAGGAGAATTCAAATGTTACAATGGTATAAAATGAGAAAAATGCTAAGGTATAAAATACCCTATGTGGGTGTCGGGGGCTCCCATGCTATTAACACCTACAACTTCTCCATCCAAGTTGACCAAAGGCCCGCCGCTGTTTCCAGAAGTGATCCCCGCATCAAACTGTAAATAGCTCATACGGCTCTCCACTCCTATCTCGAAATCGTTGCGCTCCGTATTGGATATGACTCCCGCTGACACACTGTTTTGCAGCGTGAGAGGAGATCCTATCGCAACCACCTATTATTATTATTATTATTATTATTGTTGTTGTTGTTGTTGCAAGATTAGAATGATGTTCTAGTAATAAAGCGAAAATGCACCCATTCGCCTGTACATAGGCGTGCAGAAGAACCTAGCTTCGCGCACGGGAACTCCTTGCCGTTCGTATCGATGAGCCTCAAAACTGCCAAGTCAGACATGGCGTCCTTTGCGATGAGTTTGGCTTGGTATTGCGCTCCATCTGCAAGTCGGACAGCAATAGGTGTCTGAGATATCAGACGGGGGGGGGAGGTAAGTAAACTCATTATAGCAACTTCTATAGAAGGAGGAAGTGCGCACGGAATCGCCGACATACGCTACAACATGTGCATTCGTGACAATGATGCCTTTCTTGTTGATGATGAATCCTGACCCCGCCGAAACACCCGTAAGAAAACTGAAGGACACTTTTTGTATATAACCAGTAAGTAAGATCCTCGCCACCAAGGAACAACCTACCTTCTGATTGCAGCGTGACAACCGAAGGGCTGGCCGCCTTGGCTGCATCGGCAATGAAATGTGAATCGATAGGCTTTCTTGGCGAACTGCCGGGCAAATTGGTTCGATCTTCTGTATCTATTGCGATATCTAAAGGGACTTGACTGGGGAGGCTGACGCCATACGTTTCTGCAGAGATTAAATCAGAAAAGAAACATAGGCAAGTAAGGATCCAATAAGCCTACTTGTTAGGTAAGTTCGAAGGCCGCCATCAAGCGATTCCTGCTTGTTTGTCCGGTAGTATTCGTTCAATAGAAAGCCATTGGCTGCTCCAACAAGGAACGCAGCGGCGACGGCATAGGGCCCGTAGCCTGTTTTGATTTCCACTACAGGGGTAGCCTGGGACGAGGATTAATTCAAATCATCGTCAATTTTCATACTGTGTTGTTCTCCTTTTGCGTGGTGTAGGTGCGTGTGCTTGAGCAAGGGGTACCACGCTTCGGAGCCTCCAACAAAAGGCACCTTTTCGATAATGATTTCCCTTTTGATAGAGTTTGCAAAGAGAAGGTACGCGCCAATGCTTGCGATTGGAAATAGTTTTGCAAAGTGGCAACACCAGCTGTATGTGTGCTGATCCCTGCTCTCCCAAATGAGGGCCTGAACAAAGGAGATGCAGAGGAGCTACGTGGAGTGCACGTCCGCATTGTTTGCGCTGCGGATCTGGTTTACAAGACTCGGTTCCAAGAACGGCTTCGCAAAGAACACAACAACTGCATAAAATGGGGCAAGCATTAGCCAAGACCGCAGTAGAGTACTATCATTTCTACGTGGCCGTGTTTTGGTTTATCGTTGAAATGGGGTGGTTTTCTGTGGGTGTTCTCAGCTTCTTGGCTATCTTCTTCTCTCTGTGCTTCCTATTTCTCAGTTGGACGGTGAACATTATCATCTACCTGATGGTATTGGGCGTCTATCTATACTTCCGACAAAACTACTATGGAATGAACAAGCTCCCTACATACACGGAACCCACAGATCTTAATGAACCCTGGTAATATTTTGAATGAATTGCTTCATCTCTGATTCTTGCATGCAAAAGGCGAGGAGAAAAAAAGATTGAAGTGCGCGTCCTCAACCTTGACGGTACGCTGCTGCGACAAACTGAAATGCTTGAAAAGTTCCGATCATGCGTCACCGTGTACAACGCGACCAAATGGGGACCCAACATCCGAATGGCCTGCAGCTACGGGCGGTACAAACAATGGGAGGCCTTCCTCTCCTCCGACAAATGTTTCAATCGAAAAGCGGACGGCAACGAGGACAACAAAACCCTTGTCACCTTCTATGGATCCAATGGTACCTGTTATTTAATCCTGTTCAAGAAATCCACCTAATTCGCCCAAACAGATTTCCATCACCTGGCCTTGTCTCTCATTAGAAGGATTCGAAGGCCTGTCAACCTGGTGATGTTTGATAACCATCCGGACTACATCAGCTATCCTTTTGGCAGCCATTGCGGGAGCTGGTTTCATCAAGCCTCGACGCTTCCCACCGTCAAGCAAGCTGTACGCTTACATTAACTCGTTTGCCCCTCTGTTCCCCTATTTTAACATCTCTCATTCAGTACCATTTTGGAGGAGCGAGCCATGAGTGGCAAGATGAAACTCTATGCAGCACTGTTTTCACACCTTGGACTCTTCTGCGAAAAGGAATCATCAAGTACGTGTTTGTTTAAGTTTCCTTCCCTCTTCTCCTCCACGCACTCCTCCCTCAAGCATGTATCCAATAGGGTATTTCCGGCGATAGAGTCATATGATGTACAAGACTGGAAGCATGTGGAAACTGAAGCGGTGCGCACAACGATGCATTCCTATCTCTCCGAGGGTCGTTGTGCGGAGTTGCTTGAACCTCTGCGCGAACAGCTCGCAAAGTATCCTCTATATATCACACTCGATAAGGACGTCATGAATCAGACAGACTGCATTCAGAATTGGGACTCAGGATATCTTTCCAAGAAAGAAGTACCTACTACCTGCTTCTCTCCCCCCTTCCGCCGGCTTTCTTTACCCCCTTTATTCTTCCTAAGATACTTCTCATTATCCGAACACTGATCGAAATGTCAAATGGACGGCTAGTTGCTATTGATGTAACAGGTAAGTCAAGAAATCTTTTTTTTTTGTTGGATGAACGTGTAATTGATGGTCCCCCATCAAATAAACAGGGGACTGGTCTGAGGTGCAGGTGAATGGGTGTCTTCGGCGGGTGTTTCATTGGACCCAGCATGACGAGGCCAAGTGTACAGAAAAGCCCCGCGCAACAGAGATCAATCAGAGCACCAACATAGACCTGCTTGAAATGTTGCACGAGGTGCTGGGTGTCGCCCACTCTTGAGGCCTCTATTAATGTATATCTAAAATGATTATATCGATTCCTTTCCTTATGATGTCCCCTTTCATGTCCGTTCTTCCCGTTATTGCGTTCATTTTTCGTGGAAGCTCGTTTGGGAAAAGGAAGCAGGAGGGAACGTGCACCTGTGTATAACCTCTGCTGATGGATTGGTTTGGGTGGCTGATGGTGTTTTTGATTGTGAGCTTGGTGGGTCTAGCTTTGCGATGGCTGAAATCAGATTATGACGCTCACTATTTCGATGGTTATCGCCCTCCGTCCGAATTGTCTCTTCAGAGCAAAATGTTAAGTTCAAAGGCGCTCAATACAGGCCATATCGTTGAAAAGGTACCAAAACCTCCCTTCTCTATCGTTATCTCTGGTTTCTGAACATTAATTTTGCCACTATTTTTGTAAATCAGATTACGATACAAGGTCTGGAGGGATCTACAATTCCGGCGCTGTTTCATTATCCAAACCACGCAACCACAGAGCCAGTTCCCTGTCTTGTAATGCTCTACGGCATCGCACAGACGATGAAATGCTCAAAAGAGTTTTCGCTTGGCCTTGTAGCAAACGGCTTCGCAGTAATCTGCCACGAACAACTCAGCAGAGGTACCCAACCCAACAGCTTGAGTTAGTATTTACTCACGCAATTGCACACAGGATCAAGAGACTCCAAGAAGGAGACGAATATTGTACAGAAACTATTTGAATTGCGTACGCGATGTTCAGCGGTGGTCGTTGAATCTCGCAGGATAGTTGACTGGCTTACAACCAGGTAGGGAAACAACACAAAAAACTTTCCCTCTTCCTGATTCTTTTCCAATGTCTAATCTTTATCTTAATGCTAGGCCAGAGATAGATGCAAACAAAATTTATCTATTAGGGATAAGCTTGGGGGCGATGTTGGGTGCCCATTCGTTGGCAATGGAGCCCCGATTCTCGGGAGGAATCCTAATGTATTGTGTTACCCCTTCACTCCAACTACATAAACTAACCCTCATCATGATTTAGGTGGGGAGGAGCAGATTTCTCCAAGATAACTACAGAGAGTGAGATATCGCGGGTGCTGGTGAAGCAATGGCAGCGCCCCTTCATAAAATATGGCGCGAAATGGCTGAAGCCGGTTCCTGCCGATCCGATGGATTGCCTCGCCCAGATAGGAGATCGGCCGTTGCTGTTGCAGAATCCGCTATACGATGAGGTCATCCCGAGATCAAGCATCGATCTCTTTCATGCCCTGGCCCCGGAAAGGTGCAAGACCATCAAGTGGTACAACTGCACTCACGAGGTCATCTCCCTCGAGGTCCGCCGACAGATCGCACTGGACCAGATCGCATGGCTGAAGGAAATCTGTGCTCCCCACAACGACAACAATAGCGAGGACAAGTGAGGGGGAGGGTGAGGGAGAAGGACTCTCTCTTTTTCTTCCTGTGTACCACTACAACTACAACGATAATAGAACATCCATAAATACAACAAAAGAGAGCGTCAGTTCTGTCGTATGTCGGGTTCTTTCGTTTCGTGGAACTGCAATCTTTAACCGGTGAGCGCGATGGAGAAGCTCGAACAACCGAAACGAGAGCTGATACTTGAGGGAAGCAGGATTCGATTGGAGCCTGTGGATGCCCTTGCACATGGTGATGCTCTCTACGCTGCTTCTCATGGTGATGGCCAAGAAGGTTCCGCTTCCTCCCCTTATGCGTCTGCGTACTAATAGAGCGAGTTAGTGTTGTGGAAGTATCTCTTTACTGGACCATACAAGGACAAAGAAGAGTTCAGAACCTATCTGAAGGGATTGGAAGAGCACCCAGAGAGAGTATACTTCACGGTTATCGACAAACCATCTCAACAGCCCATAGGGATCATCCTTTATTTGAATATTGACCCCTTAATGCACAGACTTGAAATGGGTGGCTGGTACACACCCAAGTTTCATCGGACGTATGCAAATACGGAAACTTGCTATTTGATGTTGAAACATGCCTTTGAGGTTCTTCACTATCGCCGAGTTGAGTGGAGATGTGGTTAGTAGTCCTTTCTATTGCATCCCGGAACGTCAAACCAATCAATTTTTAGATACATTGAATGAGGCATCGAAAACGGCGGCAGGGAAGCTCGGCTTTACACTTGAGGGAGTGCTCAGACAGTACATGATTCTCAAGGGGCAGGTTCGGGACGTTGCAAGTTTTTCCATGCTAGAATCAGAGTGGAAAGACCGTGTGAAGGCTCATCTCGAACTCAAGCTGGCTAAATAAACACGATGAATACTTTATTTTTTGATAACACAAGGTGCTTCTTGCTCTACGTTACAATGCAACCTTGTTGGCCACATACACATGCTGTAGCGAAGAGTTTCTGATGTTGCCCAAAGAGTCCACCGCCTGCACGTAGTAGTCCACGAGGGACTGGGTGACCCCAGTTACGTTTGCCTGGAAGAGGTCGGCAATGTATTCGGGCAGAGGACCGGTCGTAGGAGCGAGAGGGCCGGTGAGGGGCACTCTCTTCATGGATAGGCCTTTCCAGATGCCTCCCGCATAGACCTTGTTCGCCTTCGCTGGGACCTTTCGACCGGGCGATATCCTTATCATCAGCGTCACACTCCGTATGCCGCTGACGTCATAGGCAGCCGTCCATATGCCAAAGTCCGATGGATCGGGCTTGCTTGGATTCCAGTTGATCGAGCCAGGATTCCAAAATTGTCTCTGCGGGAGAAAGACGGTAGGTCCCACAGTGTCTCTGCCTTTTGTTGTTGTTGTTGTATGTTGTCAAAAATGAGAGTTTTATGGAAAGGAATCACATACCTGTGGCGATAACTTTATCAGCGAATGGCATCGCGAGGTTCGCAGCGCGGGTGGGATCGCTGTTCCACACCTGAACAGTGGGCCAATACCAGTAGTCACTGGCTTGGCCACAGAGCAGATAGTGGAAGGCCTGTTCGGTCAGACTCCCCGTGCCAGCCAGAATGTTGTCCAAACTAGACCAAGGGGAAATCTTTTGAGCTGTCTCCATCCTGTTGAGAGCCTGCTCATATATATATATATAATTAACACATAGAAACAAAAAGAGCGCATGAATATATGTTATGTACCGCAGTGATTACTGCCCATGAATTCCTCTCAGGTTCATAGATAGGGTTGAAGAAATAAGGATCCCACTTCAGAAACTGGGGGTCCCCATTGTTGGCACCTGGATTAGTTTTTGAAGATAAGTCTTTCTTAATATTTCTTTCTTGCATGAGAGTCACCCCACCACTCCATGAGCCATCTTCAACGTGAATTAAATCGTCCTCTCCCACAGGGAACCTTGCCAGATAGTCCTCCACAGTGGAACACTCAAAATTCGCTAAACAAGGGAGGTGTCAGAGATGTTGTTGTTCGAAGAAGGGAATCTCTCTTGTTACCAGCATCCGATTTGATCCAGTTAACAAAGTTATCGAAGTTGCCATGGTAGTAGCTGTCGGTACCGCCACCATAGTTATCTCCATCATGTGCCAGCAGCACAAGCATCGGCCGCGCAGGGTCTGTGTTGGCAAATGCATATTGCGACATCACCTGTTGATACAGAAAGGCCCCGAATCCGCCTCGCCCGTCTTCGACACCTTCATATCGTGCACCAGGCACCGCAATTATCCTCGATGAATTACCTGTTTACAGGAAATAGATTTTAATAGGTGGTTGTTGTTGTACAGGGGGATAGTCGAATGAAAGAGAGAGAATGTAAGTCCTCCGCATTCCCCAACAACTGAACGTGAACCCAGTAGTGGGCCAAGAAGGACTCGATATTTTAATATAGCAAACACATTAAGAGTAGTTGGAAACCAATTATCTTCTAACTACCTCAGAGGTGTTGCGAGAGAGAGAGAGAGAGAGAGAGAGAGAGAGAGAGAGAGAGAGAGAGAGAGAGAGAGAGAGAGAGAGGGGTGTGTTCTTACCAGTAACAGGATCGATATATTCTACGTAATAGGGACGATAACCGAAAGGGGCGGAAACCTTGCCAGGTGCTCAGAGATTATCGAGCTGCACCCAGTAGGTGGTGTCGTTGTTGCGCTGGTCTGATGGAGAATAAAGAAAGTAGAGAGGTTAAAATTAAAATAACGAAACGAAGAGGGATAGTTCGCACCAGCAGGATTAGGCGGGTAAAGGTTAGAACCAGAAGTCCAGGGATAGTCCACGTGAGCGCGATCAAAATGGATGTTGTCAACCAGAACCCATTCGATTCCGGCTTTAAGCAACTCGGGGATCATCCTCGGGGCGAATGCATTCTCGGGAGGAAATAAACCTATGGGATGTTAACAATGCAAGAAATGCTAACGCTAAGACTCTACCCTTAGGGAACGAAGAAAGAGATACACCCATATTCTTGGAGAGTGCCAACCGATGTAACTGAATTTGAAGATCAATGAACGGAGATTCGGTCAAGGGCATCATTGGATGATGATATCCAAAGGCAGTTAAATACAATGCGGGATTGCCCAGAGATGTCTTTAATGATTGTTGACTAAACACCCCTACATTGACGGTCATTTACGCATGCTATGGTAAAACAGACGTACATCTGTCTTGCCAAGTGCTGAAGGCATTTGTCAAGGTAGAATGTTGCAAGTTGTTGAGATTTTCCTGTTTGATAAGCACCAAACATTAGTGTTGTTGAATATAATACGATGTCTAAAATACCTGCAAGGCACCTGAGAAGCTCACTTGTGCACCACAATGAGCAAGACCCGCTTGGTTGGCTGTTTGAACGGCGTCCACTGGCCAACTGTTATAGGGTCCTGCAAGTGAAATGAGATGGTGGTTTAATGGTTTGTGCAACCTGAGCGAGAGTTGAAAATATCAAGAACTGAGAAATCATAACGATTTTGCTGTATCGTAGTAACTACACTTTCATATGGAAAGTAGATAGGCTGGTGTGCAGTTTGTTGTTAGGGAAAAGGGTTTTAACTTTCACGTACTCGGTGGAGGTGCCAATGAAAGGCCACACGGATGGGAACAGACGCCGCTGTCTGTCTGCTTTCTTTGGTTGTTGTTTGACGACAACGAAAAGTAGTGCGCAGAAAAGTTGTCGGCATTCCCTTCTCGTTTTTTTCGCATAACGGCACAGAACAAAACCAGCAGTCTACAACAGCGAGAACACAGCAACAAAGAGCAACAACTCAACACTCAATCAGCATGCAACACGAGCAAACTTCGAAAGCAACCCAAGACTCATGTCCCCGTTTCCCCCACGCGGAGGGAGACGGGCAGCGGGTTTGGCGTGACTAACGAGCAAGTACAGGATGTTGTGATAGAAAATTCTACAGGCGTTACGCACGAATCGGTCAACTGTGCAGGTGGCGTTGATTACGACAAGCTAATAGAGCAGTTCGGCTGCCAAAGAATTAGTGATCAGCTTCTGAAACGCTTCGAGGCTGTTGTGCAGCAAAAAGGAACCGGAAAACCTCTTCACCCGTTACTCAAACGTGGGATCTTTTATTCTCACAAGGACTTGGATTTGGTCCTGAAGGAATTTGAAGACGGTCGTCCGTTCTATCTCTACACCGGTCGCGGGCCCTCCTCCAGTTCGATGCATTTAGGCCATCTTCTGCCTTTTCTCTTCACGAGATACCTACAGGAGGCATTTGATGTTCCTGTTGTCATTCAGCTCACCGACGACGAAAAGTATCTCTACAAAGAACTGACCCTCGAGGAGATTGGCCACAACTTGATAGAAAATTGCAAGGACATCATTGCCTGTGGTTTTGACCCCAAGAAGACCTTCATTTTCTCCAACTTTGAGTAAGGCTCTGCCACCTCGTTTGCGCAAATTATTTCTTATCCGCAAACTAATTTTTTTTTTTTTTAGCTACATGGGAGCGCTGTACCCAAACGTAGTAAAGATTCAACGTTTGGTTACCAATAGCCAAGTCACGGCAATTTTCGGGGTTAAGCCATCCGACTGCATTGGCAGGACAGCTTTTCCCGCAGTGCAAGCAGCTCCTTCTTTCGTTTCCTCATTTCCTTTGGTTATGTCTCAAGATCAGAAGAGGCCATCCTTCATTAGAAGGTAATGTATTTGTTTTTCCCCCTCTTGTGTTGCATGCTCATTTTTCCCCACCGTCCAGGTGTCTTGTTCCCTGTGGTATTGATCAAGATCCTTTCTTCCGCATGACCCGGGATGTTGCACAGAGAATGGGCGATACCTTTCTCAAGCCAGCTTTGATCCACTCAAAGTTTTTCCCTGCGTTGCAAGGCATCGACAAAAAGATGAGCTCAAGCGATCCTCTGTCAGCCATTTTTCTGACCGACAGCCCTGGCACGATTCGAAAGAAGATCAACAGTCATGCATTTTCCGGTGGCAAAGATACGAAGGAGGAACACAGGCAGTTGGGAGGGAACACGAAGGTGGACATTGCCTTCCAGTATCTGTCGTTTTTCCTTGAGGACGATGAGGAGCTTGAACAATTGCGCGAAGGCTACACCTCTGGCGCTGTTCTTTCGGGGGAAATGAAGAAGCGCTGCTGCCAAGTCTTATGCGATGTGGTACGCAAGCACCAGATCGCGCGTGCGAACGTGACGGACGAGGCGATCAAGGAGTTCATGCGCCCACGTCCTCTTGACTTGTGACATCTGAAGCAGATAATAAAACAATAAAGCCTTATTCAAAAATTCTTCTGGCAATAGTAAGCTGTGCTGCATGTGGAGGTCATCTGCAAACCTTTTTTGTTTTGCTAGATGTTAAACCCCGACGACTTCACCCCTTTGCTGAAGCGATGGCATGAGGCAAGTTGTACGAATAGTGGGTTAAGTGGTACTTGCAATATTCATTGCCGAGTTGTGGTTTGCGTGGCTTATCGTTCCAGGAATAGCTCGGTTGCAGAACCTCCCAGTTCTGTATGGTACAACTCATCGAAAATGGACGAAGGAGCTCTACCCTCGCAGACCGAGTTCCAAAGAGAGGCAGAACTGATTAGGGCACAATCGGGATACCTTGCAATGTTGAATTACCTGTTCGATTTGTGTATCAGGAAAATATATTCTCAAGGTAGGTTTTGATGAGCGCATTTTTTGGTCCTCATAGTCTGCACTCCACATAGGAACGGTTGGCATTGAACATTATC
>Ga0209935_1005575_pt1 | contig 10605 bp, 15 predicted proteins | sample ThiBio_1000_plan_2_FD_183958 | JGI IMG/M metagenome (GOLD analysis project Ga0209935, IMG submission 183958) | Wastewater bioreactor microbial communities from Cape Town, South Africa - Thiocy_cont_1000_plan (SPAdes) | ecosystem: Engineered > Bioreactor > Thiocyanate-remediating >... | reverse complement strand
ACACACACACACACACACACACACACACACACACACACACACACACAAAATAAATAGACCAAATGGGGTGACGTTCATTGCACCCGCGGGCACCAAACAGTTCATGGAGCGATACAATCCACAGAGTGGCGATATAGTCACCTTTAAGCACAAAGGGTTCCTTCTTGCCTCCAAGAGACCCAAATTCCCGACACTCTATCGGGTACGGGAAGATATGAAATGGGAGGAAGTAGTAAGCAACTGGAAAGAACGGAAGCCATCCAAATCAGGTAACATTGTATTTCCATTCTTGGCATTTTAGTTTTTCCTAAGATAGGAAATACCTTTCAGTCCCCAGCTTGAGGCGGCGGTCAGACCGTGTGACTGTGGGGTATTGGCATGACAACAACAATTGTAGAAAGTTCTTTTGTGAATACGCTGAGAAGGCCGGCTTTGATCCTATGAACCCAAACAATTGGACCAACGTGAAACGGCAGGACATCCAGGCTTTGAAGGTAAAAGGGATTTTTTTATTTTTCTTAACCTACTCTAATCCTCTTTTTTTATATTTCAGGGAGGTGGGGGCATAATTGGCCACTTTGGGAGCCTGCGTGAGGCGCTGAAAACCACTTTCCCCGAATTGGATTTCAAACCTGTGAGAGGTACCCCTCATCTCCTCCCCCAACAATCATTTCTTTGTTTGCTGATAGGATAAAAACAAATTCGTTTTTCTTAGAACGAAATAAGCCTCGCATGTGGGACGACCCATCCGCACTACGGAATCTATTCGACGGATTCGCAAAGCACAGAGGCTTCGATCCCGTCAATGCGGACAACTGGTATTCGGTACCGATAGCTGATCTTGATGAGTGGGCTGCTGAGGCCAAAACATCCATCAATAACGCATACAGCGGCTTTAGGAACGCGTTGCGGAAAGCATATCCTGAGATCGAGTTTTCCAAATGGAAACGTAAGTGTGTTATCCATCTGAAATTCTTTCCTTTTTTTAACAAAGCATATATATTATTGTTTGTAGCACGAGAAAACAGATGGAGAGATCCTAAGAGGTGTCGGATGTTCTTCGATCGATTCGCGAAGAAAGAAGGATTTGATCCCCTTGATGTAAAGAACTGGTACTCACCTAATGTCATCCGAGAAATGAAAAAACAACCGGTACCAATCCCTACCTACCTTGCATTCTCCCCCCTCCCCCCCCGCAAAATTCGCATTTGCCTGATTGGTGGAATTTCTTTTCAAATAATAGGGTGGCTATGTTGTCCAAGAAAATAACAGGGGATTCAGAAACGCTTTACAGCGAGCCTATCCAGAATTGACGTTCCAGCAATGGTTGTAGATAAAAAAAAAAATAAAAAATAAATAAATATATTTATTTGTGTTTATTTGTCTCTAAAGGCTATGGCATGAATGGACTCATATGTGTCTATATCCCATCGAAGGGTGACTGAGATACAATCGTCCAGACTCTCCACATGATGCCACCAACAAGGAGGAATCTATTGAAAGAAGTCAATTAGGCAAGGCTAAGACAATGGGAGTGGTACATAGAGCATTTGTCCTTCATCTAAGATAGCTTGATATATAAGTAGATCTTCTGTGTGTTTGTGTTCTTTCATAGTAGAATTACAGGAAGAGATGGAGGGTTCATGCGAGGGAATTATGGTATGATAGTTGCGAGTCAAGTTGGGAGGGATAAGCAAATCGGTCTGGTCGGGAGATACTATGGAGACTAGTTTCCTTCCTCTCACCTGCACAAGAAACCCATGCCATAAATCGAAATGAAAAGGTGTAACATTTCCTAAATAGAGGGGTTACCCTATTTTCTCGTTTTAAAAAGTGAGGGATAGGCATACCTTTACTTCCTAACCAGATACCCGATATTTGATTGTTGAATCCTTTTGGGGTGGATGAAGGCTCGTGTGATGTTGTGGTTGTTGTGGGGGGAGGCGGAGAGGGGGCTGTAGGTAGATCTTTGTTGTCATTAGAGAGGGATTGTTGGATGTCCTCGTCAAGAAAGTCGAAAAGCCAATCGCTGCTCTCTTGAGATTCGGCTCGTTGGGGTTGTGTGAATTCGAGCGGCCACTCAATGTCATCTTTTACTTCCTCAAAAATAGGGGCTCTCATATACAGTCTCCTCTTCACCTCCTGTGGAGTAGGCGTTGTTGTTGTTGTTGTTGTTGTTGGGGTGGGAGTGGACTGAGAAAAGACTTCATCCATAAAGTCGTTGAAGGAGATCAAGAGGGTGTCAACAAAATCTTTGTCATCCAGAAAGGTTGTGTTGTCTTTCGCTCTGAATACCCTCATGGCTTCCTTCCTATCTCCTATTTTACACTTGAGGTACTCTCTGTTCCAGAGCTTCATCGCTGGCCATTTGGAAGCCATCTATTTGGGATGATTCGCGATTTGAAACAAAAAAAGCAGGACACACCTCGGTGATGATGAGAGGCTTTTGATTCCTAAAACTCTGCACAAAACTGATAGGCAAGATAGATTCGCATTTTGGCATGGGGATAAGCTGTGCAGGTCCTGCTGTCCCGTCCATCTTCTTTCTCCGCCCAGAATTCCAAGAAGCCACAGCGTTGAGTTTATTTTGTAAGAAAGAAAACGATCAGACAACCCCAAAGATAGTCGCCGTTTCGGAAACAGTTGAATGGAGGACACACAACCAAGGCGAGAAGGTGCTGGCTCTTGAGGGAGATGCTCAACCGCATTATCAAGCTTGACGTCGGTGGAAGGCGGTTCAAGACCACACGGGGCACCCTCTGCGCCGAAGAGTCAATGCTCAGCAATGTTCAGTGGCAATTATCCGAGTAGTTAACTTTTCCTTCTTCGCCTATTTTCACACATGTCTGACTGCCCAAGTTCTTCCCAAGCAACGGATGAGAAAGGGTTCGCATTTCTTGATGGAAATGGCGACTTGTTTGCTGAAATATCTCTTCACGGCCATTGAAGAAAGAATGGGGGAGCCAGAAACCGAACTGCAAAACGTTTCGTTTGAAGCTAGAAAGCTTTGAAGTTAGCTCCACCTGTACATGCTTTAACCTTCTCGTCAGTCGGGATTGTCAATGGGCGATGAAACTCCGATTGGGGGTGGGTCCGATTTTGAACGAGGGCGCATTGACGTCATCATTTTAAGGCCGGACGAAAGGGTAACGAGGTTCGTAGATGGTCCGCCTCGATGGTGACCGACACAGAAGGGTTGAAGGTGTAGATGGGTTTTACTCGCCGCCACTCTCGGAATTGGTGTTGTGCAGTGACCACTGAAGCGCTCAACGTGACTGTTTTCGAGCACGGGTAAATTCTAAGTCGGATCGACTTGGAAGCTTGTGCCCGGTGTTCCTCTGTTTAGTTGCGCTTGTTGTGGTCTCATGTCTTCCGTTCTTGGAAATTGAGCGATGGAGGAGGGCGAAACACAACAAGGAGGAATAGTTTATGTCAAAAAATTTCTCTCACTGGAAGAGCAAGATGCATTGTGGAAGGAATGTCACCATCTTCTGGAACAGAAGCGGTCCCAATCGTTTGTGATTGCTGGTGCTCCCGGTCCAAATGTTCTCGCATTTTGTAAGTATCGTACATCTGCGGGGGAGGTCGGGGTCATATGTAGAATGTTGTCGCGCCTGACATTTCCAAGCAGAGGGACAGATACCGCCTTTCCTTTCCCCCGTGATCAAACTGCTACTGCAAACAGGAGCACTAGATAAAGATCCCTTCCAAGCATCAATCAACTTTTATTCTTCCCCTTCGCATTGCTTGTCGGTGTGTCTCCCTTGCGCACCGTAAATTGAACTTATTTTATATCCTCCTGCAAGCCGCATCGAGATTCATCGGGAAAACGGGTGGCGATAGTATCTTTGGGATCGGGGGTGGTGTTTGATTTCTTTCACAATCCTTCTCGAGTCTATCAGCTGCTTATCGGAGAAACAGACTTTGGCATGACACCCTCTCTATCATACTACCTTCGCCCAGGCTCAGTGTTGTATTTTACTGGTGAACATTACAATGGTAATATTTTATCTTATTCTTCAATTTCTCATTTCTTCTAACCTGCGAATAAATTCAGACTACCTTCATGGCATCAGGCCAGGGGATCAGGATATCATCACAAGCAATCTGGCGAATGTGGGCGAGCTTGATGTTGAGCAAGGAAGCTCTATTGAGCGAGGGGAAAGAATATCTTGTCTGTTTTGGACTTAGAGGTTTGCACTCAAAATCCAAAAATGGCAAGGGCTATTTTCCCGCAGCTGTCTGGAGAACGTAAAGTGATCTTTGGAATCCGATTATCTTTGTTCAACTGGCATCCAAACAAGGAGGAAAATGTCTAAATTAAAACTGCTTTATGGTGAAGAATTCCAAATTTGGTAAGGATCCTGGCAGGCGTTTACGGAGGACAAATTTCAAGCTGGTAAAAAATGTTATTTTTGTGCTTGTTGCTGATTGTTTTGTAAGTTCGCGGTGCCTTGCACTCAATACCGCCTTTCCCTTGTAATCCAATAACTTTTATTCCCCTTCGCATGTAATTGAACTCACTTTAAACCCTTCGACTACATCGAAATTCATCGTTTCAACGCGGTGGGAAGTTGGATAACACCGGAAGAATCAGCGGCACCAGCAAGGTGCATGGAGCGCTCCGCTACGAGACGAGGAGAAAGGGAAACCGTCTCAAATGTACAACGGTATATACACGGAGAAATTGCTCACCGAAAAGGCAATTAAACAATGGGAGGGTTTTTGGTAGTCATGCACATTATCGCCGAAGATGCAACCCAAAACTCCGGATCCTTCTTGAATGCAACACGTCAAGTTTCTACATACGGAACTGCTTCCTGGCCTTACTGTACTTGCACAACTGTGGCTATCCATTGCTGTACTTCTCTAGGTGCTATTTATTGCCCGCGCCAACCTCCCTGAATCTGCATTGACCTCAGCATATGCCATCTTGGGCTGCACTGTACTTTTCGTGTCTTTGTTCGTTACTGTGACGGCGTGCCGCTTACTCACGGCACCATTCATTTGCGTTAAAGAGCTGTGTAATGAGTATAGGTCTGAGGGTCAATAAACCTCCTCAAAGCAAAAGAGAATGGCTAGCAATTGAGGCGTCCAACAAGGCCTTGAGGAGGTGATTTCAAATACAGTAATGCTGATTAATCCTCGCAACAACAAGGTCCCGTATATGGCCGAGGTCCTCCTCTTCATGCTCGTACATTAATCCAGGGGCGGTATCATTCACTTCGATGATGTAATCCTTACCTATTGTAAAGAGATTACTGTTGCATCTTCAACAAAAAACAAAAAAGTCAATTACCATCTTGGGTGTGCAATACATCGAGGGCATGAATGTCCAGCCCTCCGAACATCTTGGCCACTTCATCTGCCCATACCTTGTATTCCTCTTTCATTTCATGATCAATGAACGTGAGATTTCCCCAGTTGTTCTTTGTATGGTGAAGGCAGGGCAAGGAATGAGCTGCTATTAGGGAGAAGGGGACAAGAAGGGCTACCTTCCAAGAGGTTGTTGAATTTCTCCGAAAACTGCGATAATGATCGCCAATTTTTTGGATCCTGAATTCATATTCATGGTCAATGAAGGGCTCCGCACTACATCAATGTTTTTTCCTTAATTAGATAAGCGTGGATCGAGGGGAAGTACGTGCGTGTAGTAGTCGTTGTGGAGTGCAAGAACACAGGATACATCTTGAAGGGCGCCTTTGTCCTGCGCCTGAATCTTACCATATCCTTCATACAAACACAAAACAATATCACACACGTGCGTTAATTGGGGGAGGGGGGGAAGATACCTGCGTGAGTACTCGACACCTTGATCACAGCAGGGAAGGAAGGCTGGATGAGTCTCTGGGTACTTTAGGGGGGAAAGTAAGCAAGTGAGAAAGAGAAAGCTATAACAAGAGAAGAAGGAACCTTGATTTAAGATTAGGGTAGTATGTCATAGGGATGAGAGGAAAGCCTTCTTTGCCCAATCGCTTTTGGATTTTCAACATTTCTGCATAGGCAAGAGGACCTATAACGAGGAGTGACATTAGCGATCACAACAACAAAAGGGGAGGATGTACTCACGGTCCATACAGCGATAAATAGACTCGATACTATTAACGCTGGGCACGTTGGCGAATAATAATCCAACGATAGTATTCTTGAAGCTTTAATGATTTAACGGGGGGAAGAGAAGTGAGACAACGATTATGTATTGCACGTATTGTGGAGCAAGGGAACCTATTCTCGTGGATGTCACCAGGAAAATTACGGACGAGCACAAAGTCGGGTTTGATGACTCGATCTTCCTTCATCGACGAAAACGGCCACGGATTATCTGATGCTTTGATGTGAACAAGACATCCCTCCTCAGAGCTATGAACGTATATGTTGTAAACAAGACAACAAAACGTAGACGAAAGATTACGTAGGAAGGGTACCTCGCTTCCACGTGTATATCTTTCCATTCCGTTTGCTCAACGCGTATCTTTTCCCCCTTGGCTGTGGTTACTCCTCTGAACTGTTTGTACCAATCGGTGGTATAATCCAGCACTAATAGCACTTTCTCTCTCGCTGCGGTGGGCTTCCTTTCCTCCATCACTTGGGTTCGGTTTTTGGAATTTACAATACCAATAACAGGCGAAGGCAAGCGCTTGGGCTACATCCCCCCTTGTTTGCATGCAGTGAGACGCTTCGTCGTCTGAGGTATCGAAATAATATAACGTGAGCGAATAGAAGGGGAGGTGCGATCTCTCTGGCTGCCTGTGTGACGGGACAGAATGAGCAAACCCATAATAAACATCTAAAAGCGAATACTCGAGCGCCATAAATTGAGCCCTGCCTGATCCAGGGTTTGGTATTTGATTAGTAGATCCGCGAGCAATGGAGTCCACTCAAAGCAGCGAAGACCACCCAACAGTGCCTGTGGTTCGGATAGCAGATCTGGTAAGTAATCTTCTCTGTTGCACTTGTTGCTCAAAGATGAATCCACAGAAGTGGGGAAAGATGGTTGTTGATGTTGGGGGAACATTACACAACTTCAAGGACACCCGAGTCTGGCCAGGGGGTGCAGAGGGTTGGGATTGGAAAGTGAACGGCACTCAACATAAGCCTGGAATTCTACCTGCCGATGTACAAGATATTCTCAACGCTCATCCTTCCCTTCAAGCAATCGTCCTAAGCAAAGGTAAGCTGGCACAGCTTTAGGTTTGCCTTTAGCAGCTCTAACTTCCTTGGGAAGGCATGAAAGGGGTATTACAGACGTGTCCAGAGACTTTGGAACTCCTGAAAGATGCAAACGTGGAGATACACCATGAGCTCACCGCAGACGCCGTTAAAATCTACAATGAGCTAGTGGCAGAAAACAAGTGCGTTGCTGGCCTATTTCACTCCACCTGTTAAGTATTGAAGTCGCAACAAGTTTTGTTCATAGTGCGCATCATCTCTTGACCTTGGTTATTTTCCTGGAAGCCTTTTGCTTTGATGGCGACAAGAGGGAAGCGTAGGAGGCGCGTAACGTTTGGGAGAAGGCCCAGTGGCAGAGTCATGAGATCCTCGGTGTATGTATCTCCCTACCGCCTCAACAATATGGAAGAGCGAGCGTGTGAGGCGTGTGAATGTGAGGCTTTTGGATGCGAGGAAGAGCTTCTTGTCCCTGTAGAATTGAGATGAATGATCAGTTTCCTAGCGAGACCATGTTGTCAGTTAGCTGCTGTGAGGGCAAGAAAAGTAAGGGAGCTTCCCGTGTTGTATGAAGTGGGAAAGGACGTGGGAGAAACAACGGCGGGCAGAACAGGCTGAAAGTGAGGAGCAAAACCACGAAGCGGCAGTGTCGCGAGAGCAGAAAGTGGTGCCGCAAGAAGAAGAAGTACCTTCTAGCGAGGAAGAGGGAGAGGCTCAATAAGCGTTCTGGAAATGCGGGCACTAGATCAAATATTCTTTCTTCCAAGAAGAGTTGGCACAAATGGAGGAACAGGCCGCCCTTCCTGCAACCTACGTTGAAGGCTTTCATGACCTCGACTCAGTGAAGAAGCTCCCCTACAGGCCTCTGGGGAACACAGGCATGAAGGTTGCCATCGTTGGGTTGGGTTCCTCGGCCCTTGGCGGCAGCTACACCGACAAACCAGAGAGCGATGAACAAGCGGTAGGTGTAATTGTTGCTGGTTTGAGGGCGGGCATGAACTTTATTGACAGGTATAGTGAAATCTCGTGCGATTAAATCAATTCTTGATGAGTAATCTTCTCAAATTTTGTTTATCAGTGCCCCATGGTATGGCCATGGAAAATCTGAGACATTGCTTGGCAAGGCCTTTCAGCAAGTACCGCGTAGCACATATTATATTGCTACCAAAGTAAAGTGCTTCTACTTGTTGAAATGTTATCATTAATTATTCTTGACAGGTGGGAAGGTACTTGCCGCAAACCGAATTGATGTTCGATTTTTCTTACGAGAGGACCTTGAAGAGCGTGGATGAAAGTCTCGCTAGGATGGACCTGGATTATATCGATCTCATTCAGGTTCACGACATGGAATTCGCGCCATCACCGGAGATTATTATCAATGAGACGCTCCCAGGTACGCCACAGAGCAAAGATTTTATCCCTCACTGTCGGTACAGCCCTCCAGAAGGTCAAGGAAGAAGGCAAGGTGAAGTTCATAGGGATCACAGGGTATCCGCTTTCGAATTTCAAAACGATTCTCGAACTCGTGCATCAAAGAAACAAGGAAATTGAGGCACAGGAAGGGGACGAAGAAAGCAAGAGGAAAAAGAAGATTGTCATCGACACGGTGTTGTCGTACTGTCACTACTCGCTCAACGACAGTTCCCTAGCAGATTGGATACCCTACTTCCAACAGAAAGGGTTGGGCATTATCAACGCCGCGCCGATCTCTATGGGCTTGCTTTGTCTGGCGGGACCTCCCGCCTGGCACCCCGCCTCTGCGAAGGTCAAGCAGGTTTGTAAAGAAGCCAACCTCTATTGTCAAAGTCAAGGTAAGCAAATCGTAATTTGTTATTGTACCAATTTTAATCCTCTCTACATCCTTGTAGGTGTTGATCTAGCTCGACTTGCTATGCATTTCTCTTTGCAAAACACCGACATTGCGACCGTTCTTGTGAGCACGCCAAGTAAGGAGGCCATGCTAGACAACGTCAAGAGCGCCTCCTACGTCCTCACCGAAAAAGAGGCCGCTACGCTCGACTACGTCCGTCAAACTTACTTCAATCCGCTCAACAATGAAAACTGGGAAGGCGCGGAAGTAGCCAAGTACAGGAGGAAGCTTGCTGAGGTCTTGAAGCAACGAGAAGAGGAAGGCGGCAACAAGTGAAGGATCGATAGGTACTTTATGTTGGCCTGCACAGCAGAGGCTGTGTTGTTATCGTCTTCTTTTGGAAATTGAAAACCCTGAAATACAAAAAAAATGCCGGTGCGTACGATGAGGAGGGAGTCTCTCCTGCTACTCCTCGTCGTACTTTTGGCGTTATGTGCGAGTAGTATAGCGCAGTTCTCCTCTTCCTTCTTCACACAGACTGCGGAGGAAGAGGAGGAACACAACGATTACACCGTAATCGCGCCTCTTCAGGATCACCGGCAACTCGAAATGCAGAGCGGAGTTCTCATCCGCTATTGCGTTGGATGATCCTACAAGAACGTCTATCAACAAGTGAGGAGACTTATCAAAAGCAGGTTTCCCCATCTTGTTGTTAGAGGAGAAAACTACCCACCAACCCCCTTCAATCAAATGATGGCCAAGGCGGTTACTACGCTGCAATGGACAGGATTAGTGGTACTTTTCGGAGGAGATTACATCTTCCCCTATCTGGGAATGCCGGAGCCACAGCTCTACGGATGGCTGAAGGAGCGCAAGATGTTCGCGGCTTTGACTATCTTCCTGTTGGGTAACAATATTGCAAACGGTCTGTTATCCACCGGAGCATTTGAGAGTGCGTATCCAATCTTTTCAATGAACAACATTTGACTTCTGTATTCTCAGTATCTCTCGACGGAAAGCCGATTTGGTCGAAGTTGGAGACAGGTACATATCTCAAAAGATGAATCAATTGAATTATTGATCCAATAATTTAGGTCGCCTTCCTGACGGCGAAGAGGTGCTTCGTTTGGTAAAGAAGGGAACTTCGCACAGCTTGGTAGTTCACCTTTTCTTTTTGTAAGATGGCTAACCTTACTGTAGTAATGCACTCCGGCTAGAGCGGATGGGTGTTGCGCCAAGATGCAATGAAGGAGGTTCGGCAAATTGCCACACTAGCAAAGCGAACCTCTTGAGAGAAGGACTCTTTTCGTTTCTTGGCGTCCCGATTCAGCGCAAGTCCGTGTGGTATGTTTGTTGTGAGAAGACAACAACTAAAGATAAAAGGTTGTAACAAAGGAAAGGTCTCTGTGTTCTTCCATCTCTCTCAACACATCTTCAACCGAGTTACAAATAATTCTTGACGAAGGTCACGCTGGTAAGTTCCCAGTGGAAGGAGGCATGAGGCGATCGCACTCCGTGCCTCTCTGAGGGATAGACCTGCAGTTGATAGGGCGCGCCTTCCTCCAGCAACCAATCGATCAGTTTTGCTGTGTGGCTGGAGAGGTGTGGTAGTGAGTCGCTTGGGGAGC
>Ga0209935_1005574_pt1 | contig 10609 bp, 10 predicted proteins | sample ThiBio_1000_plan_2_FD_183958 | JGI IMG/M metagenome (GOLD analysis project Ga0209935, IMG submission 183958) | Wastewater bioreactor microbial communities from Cape Town, South Africa - Thiocy_cont_1000_plan (SPAdes) | ecosystem: Engineered > Bioreactor > Thiocyanate-remediating >... | reverse complement strand
CTTTGTTTTGCTTTCATTACAAAAAAAGACAGACGATTATTTTAGATTTATTCATAAATTCAATTACGTAACCACAACATTTCTTCGAACACGACAATACGGACAATCACATGTTCTCAAACATAAAATAACTCTTAATTGATTCGTTAGAACATTCGCTATATAAATAAATGGATTTAAAATCATCGAGATTTTCGCTATGAACGCACAAATTGTCATTAAAATCGAATGATCATCAATAAATTCGAAATTGAATAAATAAAACAACGCAACAATCGCATACGGTGTCCAGCTAAGCAAATATTCACTGACGATGAAGATCGTTGCCAAAGCAAATCGTTTGTCAGCTTTCAAACGATTTAAACGCAACATATTTCTTGTTTGAATGGTTTCTGTTCCTCGACGAATAAATAAAACCGATGGTTCGCTAAACGGTTGCACAATTGTATTCGATGGATTTTTATCCGATTGTGTTGTTGTTGTACTACTGAAACGAAACGATGATGATGTCGATTGAGGCGGTTGAATCGAAACATTTTCTGATAGATTCGATTTTTCAATCGTCGTAACTCCGTAAATTAAACGTCGAATAAGACAATAAACATAGACATTCATGAGAAATAGAATGACAAGTGGCAGAAAATAAACAAAGAGAAATGTGAGTATGAAATAGATTTGAGATTGTATCGATCGATCGAACCAATCTAAACCACAATGTAAACCAATGCCTTCGGGCATATATCGATTCCATTTGAACAACGGTGGAATAGCAAAGACAAGACCAAATAACCAACAGAGAATTGTTGTTGACAAAGAATGTTGTTCGAAAAAACGTTGACGAATATTTGTTTGAAGAACTGTTGTACAACGAATAAGTGAAATAATCATCAACATAAACATATGAACACAACCATTTAAATAAGATACAAAACCTTCGATATGACAATAAACTGGTGAACATAAACGACGACAGGATAAACATTGCATGAATACTGATGGAGAGATGACTATGATGACAGACATTGAAGAAAATATTATTGAAATTATTAAAGTATAATGACGAGTTCGAAAATATCGATGATGATAAGACCAATAGATAAAACGAATACTGAATACAATGGAAAATATTGATACAAGAGTTAAAATCGTACCAAATAGACGAGCTATCGAACATTCGAATCGATCGATATCACGAAGTAAAGTTCCAACGCATAATGTTAAATTAGAATTCATTGTGTTTCTTTCAATGACTTCGTCACTCTCTTTAAATGATTCTATTCCATGTAAGCATAATTATCGATTCAAATAATGGCTTATCTTCATCTAGTTTAAGATCTAGAAATATCTTGCACACATGTTTCAATCTTTTGACGCAATTCACTTTTTTTTATCTAAATATCACGTTCATCAAAGTAGATTTGAATTAATCTAGAGTTCTTCAGTTTTATAAAGAAGAAATTACATTTTTATAAGGATTTCATTTTAAGAAGAATTTAATGAATGCTTATAATAGTTCTATATGTCACATGGAATTACTCTTATATTTATTCGTAATTTAGGAAATAGTTGTAATTGGTTGAATTCTATTTGTTTCAGTGTTAAATAATTGATAAAAATACGTTCGTAATTGATCATTAAAACGAAATAAATCAATAAGATTAATTAATAAACTCAATGCTGATAAAAATGAACAAAATTGATAAATTATTGGTGATATTGCATCATCAGTATCAATACATAAAATGATATAAATAGGTGACCAACCAACAATAAATACAGTAAACATGATGAGCAAATGTTTAACAAGACGTTTATTACTTCGATGATCGACAACAATTTCTCGATATGGTTGTAGCTCTCGAATACATTCGAACCAATGACAAGTATATCCAAGTAAAATTATATTTAAAACAATAAAGACTATTGCTGGTAGAAGAATAATTATGAATAAACAATAAATTTGCAAGATATATTTCTGACCAAATATATCCAAACAGTTCTAAATAAAATCAATCTTTTGTCATTTTCTTTATTTTGAAAATGAATTTATTTAACCTGTGTATTAACTGGTATCAAAATTAATAGCGATGCTAATAAAGTGATGATCCATGTTAATACAATGCAGATGAAAGGCCATTTCTTCGATTTAAATAGAAGTTTTGTTGAATAAATAATATTCAAAACTCGATTGATTGATAACGAACATAGAGAATAAATAACTGAACAATTCAATAGAATTTCAATGGAATTGACAACTGAACAAGATTGATCAAAATATTCAGTGAAATTAAATATATAAATAACTATCCAAAAACTAGTTAAATTAATCAATGTAAAACATAAATGAATTGTTAAAATATTAATCGATGAATGAAAACGAGACAAAATACACAAAGGTAACAAATATATACAAGCTAATACGATGACAAGCATCGAAATAATAAGTTTACCAAAAAGAAAAATATTGAAAAGTACATAATCATCATCAGAGATCATTTCTTTTTCTTCGTATTGTTATGAATATGAAGATTTTTTTTATCCAGGATAAATGAAAATCGTGTGACGATCTCCTATTATTGATAATTAATGTCAAATTTATTATTTAAATAAACCGTTAATCCAAAAATAGCTGATGACATTTCATTGTATCAAAGAATGAAGAGACTATTTATTCAGTTATTGTTGGCAGAACATGAAGTCGAAGTTTCGATTCATTTGCTGTTTGTTTAATAGATTTTGTGTTTCGACGATAATTGATCATTAAAAGAAATGTTAACAATGGATAAGATTGAACACTAACTGTACTAACAATGATCATTGCTGAGCTCGTCGGTGGAGAAAATCGATTTGAATCAAAAGCTAAAGCAAGATTATAGAATGCCGGCGGACAATACCATAAACATGACCAAACAACATAGAATGTCATTTGAAGAACAATTCGATGGAACGTATGTCGTTCTTTTGTTTGATTCAAAGTTGCGTGTTTTCGATAGAGACGAAAGATTAAAACAAATGTCGAACTGAACATTATCAATTCAGGAATTATAAAATTTACAATCAATAAACTAATTATATATTTTAAATCGTGATTATGACATGGTGAACAAGGAATATATTCGCATTGTGGAATGAAAACCATTAAAATCGAGAGAATATAAGAATAAATTATGACGACAAGTATGGGAATACATTGTCGACGCCAAGTTAAAACGCCAGTCTTACGAAAAATGAAATAATTTCGTTCTAAACTTGCATAAGCTAAACATGTGATCATACCGATATTAATGGCAAGAGCATTGACAGAATAATAATCACAGAGTTGAGGCGATCTTTCGAATAATGTTAAATAATATCCCATGAGAAATATTGGAACATTTATAAACGAGGATAGTAAACAAAAAATAACCATAAAATGAAACTAAAATCAATCGGTTCACTTTTTGATTAATCAAAAAATCAAACAAACAATTTTCATCTTACGATATAAGTAAAATAATTTCGAAGATTCGGCTGTCGTAAATATCGATAAATCAAAATCAATGAAAATATTGTTCCAATAATAATACATGTCGATGAAATCGTAGCTAATGGCGGTCCAAGTTCATAGATTGTCGGAGCTGTTGAATTATCTGTGACATTTTCAACTGTATTATTCGATTCATTGTTCAAACAGATAACGTCCATTGACTCGATTATATAATTACACTTTTTTGTTTCAACAGACGAAGATTTTAAAGGAAAAACTACGTCTGTTTTCAGTCAAATGAATTTCGATCGTCTTTTTATAGAAAAGAAAAAGAAAAACAATCAGTCAATCTGTTCAATCTCACATTTATTTTCTCTTTGATAAAAACCATGACAGTTATAATTAATTCAAATCAAAATAAAACAAGTTTTTCTTTCGTCGAATTCGTCGTGTCGGTTGACATTCTTTATTCATATCACCGGGCAATTTCGATTCATACAATTCAAGAAATTTATCCAATTGACACATTGCCGAAGAACATCCTAAAACATATTCAAATCGTATTTGATATTTTCGTCAAAATTCTACCTGGAAGTTGAACAATATGAGCCGTTTCACCATTTGTCATATTTAAATATTTCAATTGAAGAAGATAAGTATTGTCATCTAAATTCGAAAGGAGAAATCAATGGTGAAAACGAGAGAACATGTGAAGAAACCTTGCTGATAAATGTCAAAGAAGAGAGTACTTGCAAATGGTGGCTGATGAACATGATTAACACCGAGAAATGAAAGAATCGGTACAAGAGTTGTATCATGCTAAAGAAGGCAGAGCTTTTCAGGTACTGAAATTTGTTTGATTTTTTAAAAATTACCCCCGAATATATTTTCACTTTTTTTCCTTTGTCATTTTTCGATCTGAGATTTTCAATGTTTTCTAAGATATCACGAATGATGGGTCCTCAAAAATAAAACCTATCGAACTTTATGAAATGCATAAAACAAACACAATACCACCACGTAATCGATTAATTTCCGACGAATAAAACAGATGATAAAAACATAAATCTTCTAATTGACGTAGTTCTTCAAGAATTTTTGGTGTGACCCAATTCGGTGTGACATTATAAATATCCTAATACGATTCAATCCATCTTCTTCTTCGTTTTGTTGTTGTTCAAAAGAATCTTTACCTGAATAAGCACAGTATCAGCAACATCCCATGCGTAAAAGATATCAGGTAGTGATAAGGTTGTCTTTTCTTCGAGAAATTCAATGAGATCCTTTCATAGAAAGCAAATTGTTTCAATCGTAGAATTAACTCGATTGATTTTTCATTTACTCGATATTCAATATTAAGACTTTGAACTCTCGAACTATTTCGTAGATCATCAACTAATTCTTCGTATCGTTCACAATCACTAACTCCCATTAACTGAAATCAAAAGAAGATTCAATTAGATATCTATCGAAGACAATCAAATAATACATGATCCAATGATTTGTCAACAGTATGCACAGGAATCGGTTGCCAAGGTAAACTCTTTGGCCAATCGAGTGATCGTTCGAATTGTTCTGGTAATTGAAGATTTCCGGTTGTTGGATATAATCCAACGAGATTCGAATAAGCTGACATCAGTGTTCGATCAACATCTGTACTACGAACTGTGATCTAAAATTCGTTTTTTCAAAGAGAACAAATCTCATTTCGAACAACAATATACTTCCGATGCAACATAAGTCGAATTGAGAATTGATGAATATTGTTCACGAATGAACTGTCCTAAACGTATATGTTGTAATTGTCCTCGAACAGTCAATTGTCCAAGACCATTTGGCCAAAAAGATGGGTCAATGGAATCCGTTGGAGACGTATAACTCGGTGCTCGTTCACCATGACGAAAGATCTATTTCAAACATTATAATTACCAAAAAAAAACAAAAATTAATTATATACAATATGAGTAGCAATTAGTCGTTGACTTGCACTAATGTCAATCCAAAGTACAAAAACAATAACAACAGCAGCATGTAAGTGCAACATCATCGTATTGCAAATTTACTAAAATCTCTAAGGATTATGTATATATTTAAATCGCAGATCATAAATGACATTTACAATGAAAAGGTTTTGTTTTTAATACGAAAAAAGCCTTTCGTAAATCGATATTAGTCTTTTGTCTAATTCAAATTAAATACAATTATTAGATCTTTCCATGTCATTTTAATAAAAAAAATGATCACGAGCAAGAAAAGCACGACAATTTCGGAAAATCGACTCGTACTTGTTGACATATGTCAAATGATAAACATTTTTCTTTTCTTTTCTGTACACATACGCAAACAACTGATGAAATGTTCGCATTTCTTTTTTACTTGATGACCTATTAACACACAGATACCAACGAATATTTATATAATAATGGTTTCATCACGAGTTGAAAATGAAGAACAAGGAGCAATTTTAACAATTAATCATGGTAAAAAAGTCAATGAAAATGAATACATTTGGAAACATGATGGAAAGAATTTGCCTGAAAATAAAGATTTAATTATTTACGAACTTTTTCTTGCTGATTTTACTAACGAAGGTACTCTTCGATCGGCAATGAAAAAGTTCGATTATCTGTCCAATGAATTAGGCATTAATTGTATTGAACTAATGCCAATTCAAGCGTTTCTTCTCTGTCGAACCGTCTTACGGAAGTTCAGAGGATTTGAAAATGTTTATTGACGAATGTCATGGACGTGACATACGTGTTTTGATTGATGCTGTTTTTAATCATTCTCATGTAGATTGTCCATTGAATAAACTCGATCCAACGTATTGGTATTACCAAGGTTTTCATCATCCCAAACATCCCGAAGAAACTTGGGGACCGGAGTTTAATTACGAGTTTCGAGATGAGAAACACGGAAATCTCCGACCAGCTTTAGCATTTATTGGAGATGTTATACGACTTTGGATTGAAGAATATCATATCGATGGAATTCGGTAGCAAATCTTTTCTATTCAATTGCACAGAAAATCTATCTTTTACGCAGTTTCGATTCGATTTGGCGAAATATCGTTCCACCATTTCAAGATCTATTTCAACTTCCTGATAATCGATCATTTTTCACCAAACTCTTGGAAATTGGTGATCCATCGAACGATAATTATGTTTATCCAACGTCAATTGTCAATTTTTGGGCTTGTCATAACAACGAACGATTTCTCTATCTTCTCAATCAAATTGATTATTTCGATGGCGAAGCATTTAAACGCCTTGAAATAGCTGCTGTTTGGCTAATGACAACCGTTGGCGTGCCTCAGATTTGGATGGGAGATGAATGAGGCGAATATCAAGTTCTTGGTTAGTTCTAATTCAAAATAGAAAATCAAATCAAATTGATTTCATGATGATATCTTAGGCAATGAAAATCGAACAAAAAATGTGAAGCAAATCAATTGATCTTCGACGAGAAAAACAAATCAACAGTCGCTATTCGAGTTAAATTGAAAACTGATTTCACTTCGAAAATCATCCGAAGCAATCAAATCGAATAATATTAAATTCTTTCATTGTGATTCCGAGACACATATTCTCGATGGTCAAATGAGTCCGATGAGTCAATTGTAGTTCTATTGAATTTCTCAATTAAAGATCAACGAAATTATTCATTTTTGAATTGGCCAAAAGCTGGACTTTGGAAAGAATACAAAATAGATTGATTTGAACTTTATCTAAAAAGAAAAAAAGAAGAAAAGTATTGTTTTTTTATAATGCAATATGGAAAATTGGTTCAAGTAATTTTTAATGTAGATTTGTCTGTTTTCGAAGATACTGTAGATGGATCATGTGTATGGGATTCATAATTGAAATCTGATACTGGTAAATTGCTGGCAAAATTAGGAAATCAATCTGTATACAATTATAACCAAAGGACATTTAGTCAATAATTAGTACAATTAACATCACCAAATAAAACAAGTGATAATTATATTGGTTCCGAAGTCGAAGTTGGAAAGAAAGTTCAATAATTTTTCTCTAAAACAAATGCTTTCATACAGTTATCGTACAATCCATTCAATGATATTTTAAATAGAGTTATTCAATGGCAATACAATAAAATGATACCTGAAAAGGCAAAATGTGAATTATCGCATCTATATTTCAATCCGACAACGAATATCTCAAAATTTCTTGACCAACTGTTACGGCCAACCTTCGATGAGAAATGTAAAACAACAACAGTTATCGATGATAGTTCGCTGATCGAGGCACTTGATCAATATTTAAAGAGAAGAATATTCAAATCATCAACTCTTTTCTGTACAATTGACATACGCAACCTCTATACAATATTATCGCAAGGTCTATCATTAGATATTCTTGGTGAATTTCTACAGACACATGAATATTCAAACTATCAAAGAATTAGCTTACATCGTCTTAAAAGAAAATGTTTTCGTTTATGGCAAACATATATATATATATCAACAGACTATTGATGGTGCTATGGGGTCTTCATTTACATTGACATTAGCGAATCTATTTATGTGAAAATAGCAAAAAGAAGTTGTCCCTTAGCAAGATATAACAGGTCAATTTTAGTGCAATATAAACATTTATTAGATATATTAAAGATACAGTATTGACATGGAATAGATCTGAATGTGAATTGATCAAATTTTTAAATGAAGCTAATAACTGGCATCCAAATATCAAGTTAGAATGTAAAATTAATCAATCCTTATCATTTCTTGATGTTCTGCTAACGAACAATAATGGCCATCTTGTAATAGAAGTTTATTATAAGCTCGTCGCTGAACCGTATGTTACAACATTTCTATCCGATCATCCTCGACAGGTATTTGGAAATATTATACAAAATGCCCTAACGCGATCTGTTCGATATTCATCAACATTGAAGTTATTTCAGAATGAACAACGATATATAAGATTAATCCTTTTGTACAATCGGTAACCTATTCGAAATTACCTCTAAATTCGTTATTTCACATTATTTTTATTTCAATATACATTCACTTTCTAGTTATCCACCAGTATTTACTGAAAAGCAATTTCGAAAATTTTTACGAACATATATTTCTCAATCTTCATCTGTACCATTTCTAAATGATCAAAACTAATATCAACTATTATGTCAAAACATTACCGCAAGATTAACATAAGAAAAAGCGAATCTCACAGAAACTAGAACACACGTAAATAAAGAAAAGGATTCAGTACATATCGAACTACAAGAAAAACAAAATCATTCAACTACATCAAATAAGCTCATTATTCATTACACACATCAAACACATTTTTCATCCTTCAAACATTCATCGAACATATATATGCAATGATATCAAATTTATAGTTGGAAATCGAAATCGTCGCGCAAACACACGCGAAATTATCAATAAACAGGCTAAGAAATATTTATTAACGAATCACGACAGCAAGACACCTGTATGTATCTACCATCCAGTTTTGATTAAGTCAATCTTCTTATCTTCTAGAAACAACAGAAGCAATCCAACACAAACGAAATATAATTGGAGACATCGACAAATTGCACACGACTATGACATCCTCTCACTGTTTGTCCAAACAAAAACAAAACTAATCAACAATTATTCTATATTTCACATAAAAATATAGTCAAAATATACCAGATCCAATTATCTGCATCCAAAAGTCTTCAATGGTGTAAACTCGCGAGTCCAGTAGCAGCCGTCGAAACCGGCCATGGCAGCTTGTCTCAACACCCTCAAGATACTCACCGCCATCTTTACCACAGAATCGATGTAGGCTTTCTTTTTCTTCCTACTATTTCATCATTCGTCAAGCAGTATTTATTGTAACTACAACAAACGAAAACTTTCCCATAAGAGTAAATTTCATATTTATTGGCAAGAAAAAAGAAAAATTTTACATTTCATACACACTATCCGAGTATTTTCACTTATAATACGTATCTGATTATTTATATTCAATGAAAATGTCTCTCACATTTCAAAACTTACCCATCGAAATAATCTACCGAATATTGGATCATTTAAATGACAAAACTTTATATCTGTCCTTTATTAATGTCTGCCAACGTCTCAACCAAATCATTTATTCTTCCCAACGATACCAGGTAAATCATTACACCTTCTTAGTTTCTCTAACAAAGTAACAGAATAAAAAAGCGTTATAAAACAATAACTAACAGTTTACACGATCTGTATGATTTCAAAGCAGATGATCAGTCATCGTAATTTCAAGGCAATGATCAAACCTTTCGAAGTTTCAATCTTCCTAAACCGACTGCAATTGTCAATTCTTTTGAAAACCAAAAAAAAATAAATCCAATATTACTTTCTCCTCCTGACAAACAAAAACTCTCGAATGTGACCACATCTTTTCCCTCTAAGTTATTTTTTTCCCTTTTCCAAACGTTTAATAATATCCCATGCATTTACTACAAATGCAACTAACATATACGTAAGGACACAGACTGGAAAAATGCATAATCTCAATTCGCATCAAAAGCAAACAATTGGTTTTATACTTAAGATGATACATCTGTTTCACTAAAATAAACGACACAATCCTTTATTTCGTGCAAAGGATATCTCGAAGTACAATAGTTCCCACACTAATGAATACAGTAGAAATCTAATAAACATTCTACTTAAACCACTCGACGATTAGGATGATAAATCAATCTTGAACAATTCAATATATATTACAGCTCAATGTTTGAATAACAGCTATATAACTCAACAATCAAAAATGATGCATCCGACATCATTTAATCGCCTCAAAGTTCACAAACAAAGATACATCTTCTGAGACACTATCTCAACTCGGAACTCCGCATGCACATCTATACTTACCAGAGACCAGTGGCGCAACCAAGATTTTTCGAGTAGTGGGCAAACTTCTCTTGTATCGAAAAAAATCGATGGGCAAAATGGGCGGTAATTTTACCAACAGGCAAAAATTTCTTGGTTCGACGAAGGATTGATAACATAGAAAAAATACAAAACAAAATGAAATGAGGTTGTTTTAATTAAAAAATGCATTAAACACGTAGATTTTAAACCTGAGTTAGATGTGTTTTAGCCTATTTCAAGTAATGAACTGTGGAGTTCTATCAGAG
>Ga0209935_1005569_pt1 | contig 10616 bp, 9 predicted proteins | sample ThiBio_1000_plan_2_FD_183958 | JGI IMG/M metagenome (GOLD analysis project Ga0209935, IMG submission 183958) | Wastewater bioreactor microbial communities from Cape Town, South Africa - Thiocy_cont_1000_plan (SPAdes) | ecosystem: Engineered > Bioreactor > Thiocyanate-remediating >... | reverse complement strand
TGGCCAAGGGGCATACTGAGCTACCACATTTTGGTAACGCAGCCGGATCTGCGGGGCGCAAAAAGTTTCGTATGGCACACGCCCACAGCTCAGCTGCAGCCTGTGCACCATCCCCGAAAATTTTCGCATCCCGGGAGTCGCGAGAAGAGGTGAACAATAAAAAAATGACTTGCTATTTCCAAGAAACCAGCACGTGTTAACTCTTTATTCTCTCAATTCATGCAAACATTCCGTACTGTAGTGCTCACATTGTTTAGAAAAGAGAGAGGAAGGCCAACATTAGTGTGACTCGCATGCTGCTGGTGATTGTCTTGCTTTCTGTATGTTCCCCTTGGACTGCTGGAGTAACACAATGTACGTTTTACCAACTTTCTCCAGTTTTACCAACAATCTGGTCTTTAGGGACAGTTTGTGCTTTCACAAATTGCAACTCTTCAACTATATTCAACACAGTAGCAATGGCATCTCCAAATGATAATATTCTAATTTCCCCAGGGACCTATTCAGAGCTAGGTTATATTAACATCAGTGTGGGTGTTGAGCTAACTTTCACATCTGTACTCCATACTCTGCACTCCCTCCCCTCACTCAAATTTTATCCCAGTACAAATGGCAGGGATGTAACGATTATTGCCCACTCCTCGTATTTTCGTACATAGTTGTACATTTTTGAGACAGTGAACTTAAACAGCTCATTCATCCTGCCTAACAGCAGTAAGTATTATGCCTGACTCTGAATAGTAAATTCAAGTGTAACTTTTTTCCTATCAAGCCATTTTGGCAGAGGGGACACTGACTCCTTGACTGTGGCATCGTATTATAGAGGTTAGGAAGGAAAAGAGCTTTTCCTTCTTCTGCTACTGATTATTTTAACAAACCAGCAATATTTGTTTATAGTGGCACCAGAATGTTTAACTAATATGAGATTATGAACATAACAACAACCATGCCATATTATTATGGTACCTTTAGATCTGTTTTTCCTACTTAACCTTCTCTAGGTGTACACATTTACAATGGAGTGTGGACACAGTATGGGGAAGTGTGGATCACCACCTACTTAGGGGCAATAGGTCTGCAGTGTAACATATTTTTTTTTTTTTTGTTTTGAATGTTCCTCCCAAATGGTTCAGGGGTGCTGTTCGACCCTGCTGCTAGCACATCTAAATGGCAACAATTTGTAAATGTTTGGATGCAGGTTGACCAAGCCATTGGTGAGTTAACACAAAGGTATTATCGAGAGTACTTATGCTAAAGTTGTGTAGGTGTGAATGTTTAGAATGGTTTGTGGACTCAAGAGGGTGACCTTCAGTTGGTAGCTAATGGGGGATCAATAGGTAATTCATTTGCCTATTTTTGCAAGTGCATGACATCTTTTATCATCTTCTCTAACTCAACCCAAAGGAATATCCATATCTCAGAGTAGAAAATGGGTTGCCCTACATGGAGACACAACCTTAATAATGAATGCACAGAAGTCCTATCAAATTCAGTTCTTTATATGATTTTTAAGTGTCTTGGAATCGCTGCTTGTAGGAATAATCTGTTTTGGAAGTTGGCAGCAGAAGAATAATGTTTCCATATCCTCAAATCCAAACATTATTGGCATTGAATTACAAGATCCTGCTGAATGAAAACAACAAGGCTCACTAAGTAACATGATATCCAGCAATAACACAAGTGGTAGGTACCCCCCCTTCTCTTTTCAACCATAGTTGCTTATTGGTGGTGTTATTAATAGGAGTGTTGTTTAAATCCTTGAGTGTTAAATGGAATCAACAAGTAAATGTGTTTTTTTCAGTTAATGGGAGTGAATCTTGTGGTAAGTATTATTTTTGTAATATTGTTTTGATTTTTCTTCTCCTAAAGGTGTGAATTTTACAGAAGGGAACCCAAGTCAATAGTGGCAGAGTGGCTTTCAATCAAACTTGGTCGTTTTTGGGCAGGATTCACATGGTAATCTCATTCTTCAGTTCTACCAGGTTGTTATCTTGGCCATTCCACTTAGTGCACTGGCTTGAGTTGGATTAGTGCTTTGCATGAACAGTGTTGTTTTGTTTGGTCCAGGAGTATTGATCCTTTGCTCTGAAGTATTGAAAGCAAGTGTTACACCAATAGTAATTCTAAGTTGATTTGTACTGAAAAATAGAAGTCACTACAATATGGTGCAGAGCAGAAAGAGGCACTTACATTGCTGTCCAGTTCCAGAAAGACAACTGAATGAAAAACTTCAGAAATTGTGCATCCACAGCAAAGCTAAAATTATTTGCTACATTTATGTGATTATTTTCCTGTGCACATATGTTGTTGTGAATACTTAACATAATTGTCATGTTGGATAACAACAAAAAATCATATTCCAGTATTGCTGAGTTTGGAAGGATGCTGGTAAAATTGTTGCTTACAATTGATATACTACTACTTGAGCCCCCATGCCAGGTTGCTTCATTGAAAGGAGCAACTTGAATTACTTACCATTTTGCAATGATATCTGCTGTACAGGTTTGCCATTAGGTTCCACCTCTTGAAAGCTCAGGAACTTATATTGAACATTTCCTTTCTATGTATTGTTCGATACTAAGCAGCTTAATTTGAGTATTTGCATGTGTAGGACATTATTTAAATACCTATTTTACTCACAACTACAGTTGGAGTACTTGTGCTAAAAGTTGCTTGAATCAGCTTCAGGAAGTGGAGGAGGACAGATTACTGATCATAGGAAATAATATGAGGAATTGCTTAATTTTGCATTTACTGGAGCTGATAATATTCTGATCCCATGTTTTGTGGGTGTTGATGTGAACAGTTCCTCCTTTTCAATTACATTTGATTACTTTGGTAATGTGTCATTATATTATAATCCAGGTATGAATTCACATCTCCATTAACCACTGCGCAGTATTGTTTCCAGGACTGTCATTACTTTTTAGCCAAAAAGGCACATCTGGGGATGGTGATGGAAGCAATACTACTCTTATTGTGGTTATCGTTGTGCCAGTAGCTATTATAGTTGTTGTATTGGTAGTTGTTGTTGGGATCATTCTGCTGGTTGTGAGACATTATTTATGAGCAAGAGCTTGGAGCACTGGTGTGGTGAACTTCAACTCTGAAAGCCCTAATTCTGGAGAGGTATCTTTCTTTAACCTCACACCTTCCTTAATTTACTCCCCTTGGCTTGTAGTTTTGAAAACCCATTTAAGGAAGACTGACCAAAATGAGAAAGGGGCAGCACACATGGTACACACTTTTTGATCACGAATAAAGACTGCTCAAAATCCCAGTCACTGTTTTTTGGAAATTTTTAGGGTTCTTTCTTGAATGAATGTGTTGCTTCAATGCATGGCCCCCAATTTGCAAGAGGACACAAGGGAAAAGACAAGTGCACACCAAAAGCAGGGAGACAGAAGACAAATACATCATTCTCTCTCTCTCTGTAGAAAGGAACAACCCTATGAAGTATAATGTGCTGTATTCAGATATGGAACGATGCAGAAGAAGCACCACAGTGTCTACAAAGTATACCATAACTGTAGGTTAAGTGCGTAACTCCAGAGTACTCAGAACAGTACTTCCATCCATGTTGTTTTCTAACTGTATAAAGTGAATCAACAGGATCTTATTCATGCAAGGCAGGTTGGGTTGGATTTACCATTGTTACAAAGAGAAGAGAGAGAGAAAAAACATAAAAGGAGAGTTGAGAAAAAGAGAAAGAGAGGAAAAAGAGAGAAATGTATGGTCAGTCAAAAGCCATGGCTATTCCATGGGCTCTAGGCGCCTCAGCGTGGAGGGAGAGAGAGAGAATGATGTATTTGTCTTCTGTTTCCCTGCTTTTGGTGTGCACTTGTCTTTTCCCTTGTGTCCTCTTGCAAATTGGGGGCCATGCATTGAAGCAACACATTCATTCAAGAAAGAACCCTAAAAATTTCCAAAAAACAGTGACTGGGATTTTGAGCAGTCTTTATTCGTGATCAAAAAGTGTGTACCATATAGTTGTCGCCATGGGCAAAGGCAACATCAACAAAGTGCTCAATGCTTTGCAGGAATATGATTACTCCACCAGATCAGCAGTAAACCTCAACAAGTCAGTGCTCATCTCAACTATACACAAAGTTGGATTCTTGCATCTGTTTCATACAGCAACAGGAGATGGTACGCAATTTTCGGTCCCGTACTCTTCGGCAGTGCGTTGAAATTGTTTGACCCCAGCTTAAAGATTCGTGGTCCTGTGGTGGTCAAACGAGCAGAATTTATTCGCAACCGAAAAGTGCGCACCAGATATCTTGGCTTCTGGCTTGCGGAAGGAGGAAAGTTACAACTAAGTCCCAACTTGGCAAAAACAACCATATCCACACTGAAATGCATTCAGAATCTACACTTATCATGGGCTGGGAGAGACAGTCATTATGTGCTACTTTTGGCTGAGGTACCTCTATCAGATGGTACTTGTCAAGGCCATGAGGGAATTTCACAAACAAGAAGTCACATGGACAGAAAATATAGATGTCCCCTTAAAAAAAAAAAGATGTAAGCGTTGGTTACCCCAATGCGAGTTGTGCTTGGACAACAGGGGTATGTGAACCATATCGCAAACCAGATGAGCCAAAAGAGCAATGCTCTTTTGAGCTTCTTGACTGTTGAGTAGTCATTGCGATGTCTGATACTCCCCATGACAACTCAACCCACCACCAAAGGTCGTGTCATCGACACGATGAGAGTGTGCACAGAATCGTGGAAAATTCTGGAGAATAGGGAGTGGATGGATGTTTTCAGGTGAATTCCTGCCACAGTTTATCGGGACCAGGATTCGAACCACTGACCATCTCCTCTGCTACCATATCGCAAACCAGATGAGCCAAAAGAGCAATGCTCTTTTGAGCTTCTTGACTGTTGAGTAGTCATTGCGATGTCTGATAAACCAGTCCTTCGTGCCTCAAGGAGGATCCTTCAGTTTCGCGTTCTATCCTCCCTGTGGAGTCATTGGGAACTTAACCGGATCTGTGTGAGCCGACAGTACTGGCTGCGGATGTGCTGGTGGCTACTTCGTCAACATCAATTGCCTTGTATGCGCATCAAACCAGATCTCGGACGGAGTGACCGGACTTGTACCTGCTGCCACCTTCAAGCTCAAGTTCAGTATTGATGCCTGAATTCTCCCTCTTGTTCCTTCTCTCCTTGGGCTGGTGTTGTGCTTGTAAGCTAACGACTTCAGCGACCTGTCATTAAACATGTCAACCTGTCAGGCTTGTTTATTTTTGGAGGGTGGAGAAATTAATTTTGGTGGCGTTCTGAAAGATGCTGCGTTGCTGCACCTTGAGAGACTTTGTGTGTACACAGCGGTACCGTTGACCCAGACCCCATATGAGAAGATCCGCACTAGGGGACAGATCCTCGAGTAAGGTGCGGTTGGGGATTCTTAACGAATTTGCTAATCTTAGGATCTGGAAGATATCATCGCCGCAAAATCAACTCACTGCACATACTGTGATGTTGGGATTGTACCCAACTCACAGTTCCCAATCAGGAAACGAGATAGACAATTTGGGGACAGCAGAGGAGGGCTCTAGCTAATCACGTGAAAGGGAAGAGATATTTATTGGAATTGTAATTCTGTAGTTTGCCCAAAATGACAACATGAGGGCAAGTGGACTGCCACATTGGTCAGGGTTAAATGCAAGGACTGAAGCTTGGAGAATCCGGGGACACCATCACAGATAACATGTTCCTGCAATATCTCTCTCTGAAGATGAATCAATGGATATACATTTGATGTATTGCACAGTGCTTTATTCATTATTATTCTTGGAAAAAAAAAATGTAGGGCAGGAAGAGGAAGCACACCAAGGAAGAACTATGCAGTTTGTTGTACGTTTGTAGAGCAAGGCTGGAAGTTAGTAAGTGATCTCTTTCTGGTATACTCACTCACAACAGAGGAAGGTTGACTCGACTGATTGAGTTAGAAGAAGTGTTATCCCCTGCAGTTTTGATTGATCCCCCCACCCTGGGAGACACCACTCCAACTTTTGGATGGGTTCTTTGACAAGTGAATCTGGCAGATTTTGACAAGAGTGGTTAATAGAAACCTAGCCAAGAATACAACTTGTTCATCAAAACCTGATTCTCGTAAGAAGCTCACAACACAGGTAAACTCCCCTTAATGTATAATTCTCCCTCACCATGCTTCATAAAGAAGAAATGTCTTCTTGGTATGGTATTCAAATGGCCTTGGAAACGACTTGGGGAAACGACAAAAAGAACATGTGTAGCCACTTTCAGAAGATCAAACAAACAGAAGGAGCTGTCAACCTTGTTGACAAGGCCAATAAGAAATGGTATGCAGTGGAGGAGCACCATGGACATCAAGATTGGAGGGCAATGATGATATTGTCTGTGTTGAAGTTTGGAATGTGGAATGCCTGGGTCTATTGTAGTAGGGTTGTTTATGCAAACTGGATAGCATGGAGAAAAGCAACTGCCAGGCTCTTGATGTTCAGGCATGTGAAGAAGTGACTGGTACCCACTCCTATGCTCAAATTTACCCCACCCCTCATTGATTGTTCATCAATTTCAGAGCAAGGTATCTTATACAAGAACAGATATAAATCACACGCGCTTTACACATGTGTGGGAGTGTACTCCTCTGTTTTGAGTCCTTGCATTTTACTTAGAAGATGGGGAGATAAAAATAAAGATAAAAATAAAAGATAATTAATAAGTTGCCGCATTTTATTTGTCTCCACATAACATCCAAAAAGTTGTTGAAACCGCTAATACCCGCTGATACCCAAGCTCGTGTATAGTCAGGAACCCTAAGAAAAGGTCTTAGATTTGAGCTGGTGTGGCGAACCATCAATCACAAGTTTGAAGAAGGTCCGACCACCATGGCCTACTTCCACAACTACACAGAACCCCCAGATGCACACAAAGGACTAAAAAGTTGGGAAAGTACAGAAGAGAAACTTTCCTCAAGGGATACAAACCTATAAAAATTCCGCTGTTGTCCACAAACACTCCGCCTGGTTAGCACATATTGAAGGCAATACGCTTGTGTAATTGGCTTGCCCAAACACGGCGATTATGGAACGGACGCTCCTGCTAAAAGCGGTGCGTACCTCAAGACTCGACTGTGAACGTAGTCTACAACGTACAAATCGTTGTTGGTTGTTGGATCAATGGTCAGTGGCACCGAGAAGTCAGAAGATTTGTTTTGTATGTCAAACTGTTGACACTTACCAAAATAAGGTACAAACTTCATTTTGACGGCAATTATGAAACTTGCTTGCGACTTTCTCTCTATCTTCTGAATGAGCCTATCGGAACACTGGAAGGATTCCAGCTCCAATTAGATAGTTAGAATCTCCTTATAGGCACATATTAGACGCACGATATCCACTTATATGCGTAATAACCACCACACTTAGTCCGGAAATTTCTTTCGAACCCGCTTGATGACATGATACATTACTTCCTTTGCGCGCGAATTTAAGCATCTCTTCTGCTCGCTTTTTCTTTCACACGGGATGAAGAAAGATAGCGTGTTGTGTGTGGTGGTATGGCTGGCTGTGATGGTGTCACAGCATGCGTCGTCAGGAGATGAAGCTGTAAGGACATCACCCCAGGTGCCAACTTTTGGCCCAGACTGCATGTATGGCAAAGTCTTTCCATTAAGTGGTGGGGAAAACGGCACCTTTTCTAGCTGGCTGGTTCAAAGCAAGACTCTACAGATCACACTTCAGGTAGCCACGTTCACAGGAAAGCCAACGGCGATAATAACCCGCATGTTGCTCGACTGCGCAGCCACACCGGTGAGATCCTTCATTTGGGGATTCGACCTGACCAAGAACCAAACCATAATGTGCTGCTTTGACGCGGACTTTTCCAAGCTGTGCAACACCAACTACGCTCCGAGTTGCCACTTTGGCAGGAACTTCACTTACATCGGGAGTACCACCGTGACGGGCTTTCCCGCTCATATCTGGGAAGCTGGAAATTCTGGTGATTGGATCTACGTGAGGGCAGATACTCCGCCGGGGGATGATGCTATTGTCCTTCAAACAAGCGACAAGGGAGGTAAAAATCCCCAGGTGTTCACCACCTTCACCTACGTGACTGCGGATTCATTGAGCCCCTTCCTCTTTGCCCTCCCGCCTGAATGCAACAACGCTCCACTTTGCACAGGCCGAATGTGAAGCAAACTTTGAATAATAAAGGTGGAACTTTTCCTTACCCCAATATGGTTTTTCTTGCTGGTAGACAATTTGCTCTACACAATGGCTATCAATGTTTGATATTCTTACTAATGGAGGAACAACCCAGACCAGCAATAATGGACAAGCAGCGGTTGTAGTTTTCAACAACCCCCTTCAACTCACAGGGTACAGCAATGCTGATTGAAGGAGCAACATCAACCACAAGTCCATCACAGGCTATTTTTTCAAACTCTGTGGTGGCATTGTCTGCTGGATGATGTGGAAGCAGCCCACCATCACACTTTCATCAACCAAGGCTGAATATCTCACCACTTTGGAGTTGGTGAGACAAGCAATTCTACTCCACCAGCTTGGTTTTCCTCCAAGGGCCACTAACCATCTTCACAGATAACCAAGGTGCCATTCTTTTTGCAAAGGGACCTACCAGACATCACTTGCAGACCAAGCACTTCGACATTCATCATCACTTTATTCAGAAGCAGGTCAAGAAAGGAGCTATACAGCTTGAACACTGCCCAACAACTTCAATGATTGCCGATATGCTGACCAAGGCATTGCCTCATCCACAGTTCAAGAGCTGCAATCCCTTGCCGGTATCAGCCCAATCATCGAGATACATAGCAGTTCAGCTTGAGGGGGCGTGTTGGCAGAGTTACAGAGTCACTCCAACCAATCTTCACACAGCTATGCATTCCGGTCATTTACTGCCCCTATGGTACGCAATTTTCGGTCTCATACTCTTCGGCAGTGTGTTGAAATTGTTTGACCCCAGCTTAAAGATTCGTGGTCCTGTGGTGGTCAAACGAGCAGAATTTATTCGCAACTGAAAAGTGCGCACCCTATATGTAAGAGTTCAGTCCCTAATACATTCATGGTTGTTTGCACACTACACACTGTACATTTACCACACAAGGCATCTTTCCTCTCTCCAGTGTACATTCTGCTGCAATCCACACACATATCTCTCCAACAGTTACAATCATATTCCAGCATGGATTACAGGATATGGTGCGCACTTTATCACGACATCAAGATCATCAGGACTCTTGGTTGTCTACAAAACCTCTTCTCTGACCTTTCCAGTGGCCAATCTTCCTCTCTGAATGTTCTCTACATTCTCCTCACCCAACCATTGAGAGGGAACTTTCTTAATTAAGAAAGTTCCCTGTCTCTTCAGTGAGGTTATATAAGTACACTCTTCTTAGTTTATTCTTTTGTACTCAGACACACAATAAACACATCGCTTGCCACAGTCCTCTGCTCCAACTCTGTCCTGCTCATCATCCTGCCACTCTGTTATCTTTCCTGTCCACATCTCTTCAGGAGAGATGGTTCCCATTGAACGGGTAGGGGCCCGATTGTTGATGTAGCAGGCCATGGAAACTGCTTCAGCCCAGAAGGTGGATGGCAGTTGAGCATGATGGAGCATGCAGCGTGCCATTTCGGTGAGGATCCGTCCTTTCCTTTCGGAGAGCGAGTTCTGTTCAGGAGTTGCAGGAGCGGTCAGCTGATGTTGAATACCTTCTGACTTGAGGAATTCGGTGAAGATACTGTCCATGTATTCTCCCCCTGGATCAGAGCGAAGGAACTTGATAGGGATACCAGCTTCCTTGGTTACCATGGCGTGGAAGTTCTGAAACTGTTTGAAGGCATCGCTTTTCTTTGAGATGAAATAGACCCAAGTTTTCCTGGTGTGTGAGTCCGTGAAACTGACGTAGTAGAGGTGTCCTCCTAGAGAACGTGGATATGGTCCAGAGAGATCTGTGCTGATGAGATACAGTCGAGTTGTTGCCCGTGGAATTGGAGTCCGACTGATGTTGGCTCGTTGTTGTTTTCCTTGAACACAGCCCTTGCAGAATTGAAGCTCTTTGTAGGATTCCTTCATGTTGATGGTGTCGGTCATCCTGACCATGACTCGAAGTCGGTCAATGCCAATGTGTCCCAGGCGAAGGTGCCAAAGATCGATAGAATCTTTTGCCCGAGAGAGATTTCCTTGGGTATGAAGAGAGACAGTTGGAGATGAGGAGGACTTCACTGGTTGGAACTGGAGAATGTAGAGTCCGTTGTGATAGAAGGCCTCCCCCAAGGGTTTGCCCGATTCGGAGTCACGAAGGACGCAGATGTCGTCTCGAAGAAGAACTTCCACTCCATTCTGAGTTGCTTTGGAGATGGAAAAAAGGTTTTTCTGAAAGGAGGGAACATAAAGTGCATCCTTGAGGATTCCATGGATTACACCATCGGTGGTTGGTAGGTCTAATGGGATGTCTCCGATCCCTGTGGCCTGTGTAGATGCATTCGTACCGAAGTAGATGTTGAGCGGTTCAATGTCTTTGAAGGAGGAGAACCATTCCTTGCGACAGCACATGTGATTGGATGCTCCAGAGTCTGCATACCAGACTTTGCTGGTGT
>Ga0209935_1005567_pt1 | contig 10622 bp, 18 predicted proteins | sample ThiBio_1000_plan_2_FD_183958 | JGI IMG/M metagenome (GOLD analysis project Ga0209935, IMG submission 183958) | Wastewater bioreactor microbial communities from Cape Town, South Africa - Thiocy_cont_1000_plan (SPAdes) | ecosystem: Engineered > Bioreactor > Thiocyanate-remediating >... | reverse complement strand
CCGAGACCGTGCGATCGCGCCGCGAGAGCGAGCCATCGTTGCTGCCACTGAGCTTCGCCGAGAGCGCACTCAGCATCTCCATCAGCGGAAGCCTCGAGTGCGACTTGGTGCGCGCCATCTTGCTCGGCCGCTCGCGCGTGCCGTCGCTGCTCGAGGTCGCCGTGGCGGCTGCCTGCTCGGGCGGAAGGCGCGGCGAGGAGCGAGAGCTGGGAGAGCGCGTGCGCGAAATGTTCGGCATACTCACGACGTGCGGCGAGCTCGGCGCCGAGATCGAGGAGCCCTCGCGCGGCGTCGTTCCCATGTAGCCGTCGGAGCCGAGGTCGAGCAAGTTCTGCGGCTTGCGCTGCGCACCGGCCGGTATCTGTTCGGCAATACTGCTCGGAATCTCGTGGTGCCATACCGAGTTGCTGAGCTTCTCGGTGATGGCCGTCACTTGCTCGTCGCTGAACCCTTGCTGTACCGATACATACGAGAGCGTCGTGGCGCGGTGGTAGTGAGTAAAAACCGTTGCGGTGGCGGCGATTGCTGGTTATGCTGGCGATCGCGTACCTTCTTCTTCGACGAGCTCAAGCGACGAAGCGCCAGTGAGAGCTCACCCGAGCGGGACAGCGGTAGCTTGAGGCGGCTGCGGAAGCTGTCGCTCTCGTGCGTCGGTGACGTGTTGGTAGACGATGACGACGATGACGACGACGACGACGACGACATGGCAGACGAAGTCGAGTACGCGGGTGTCAGCGGTGCGGTTGCGCGACTCGACGTCGGCGATTGGTCGCCGCTGTTGCTGGCGCCATCCACCGATGTTCGGGCTTGCTGGTTGCCGACTTCGATGAGCGTGCGCAGCTTCTTGCGTTCGTTCTCCTGTTCCTTGAGCGCGGCCATAATTTGTGGCGGCATCTCGTTCATCCAGCGGCAATGCGAAAAGTCGACGCTCTTACTGCGCTTTAGATTGGCGCGTAGTGACTCGGCAGACGATGAGCTCGGTTCGGCGGCTGTCGCAGGAGCTGGAACGAGAAGCTGGCTCAACTCCTGAGTCACACACAGACACATATATATGGCAAAGTGAGTGAGAAAGAAAGGAGCGAGTGTCAACTGCAAGAGAGAGCTCGATCTCGATACCGGTGCACGACGGCTGATACGCTTAAAGACATTGGCATCCCAACCACTGAGACGTTTCGAGCGCCGATCAAGCACTTCATCCTCGTTGAGCATCGTGTTCTTGAGCTCGCGATGAGCCTTCTGGATCTCGGAGATCCACTTGCGCTTCTGGAGCGCCGAACGAGCCGAGACATCGAGCAACACCAAATCGTCGTAGCGGCTATCGCCCTCGCCGGGCACCGGCACGAGTTGGAACGCGTGCTTGCGCTGCTCGGTGTCGGCGAGATCCTTGACCAGCACTCTTCGGATGCGCAGCACGTCGACCAAGCGGTAGCGGCTCTCTTCCGTCTCGGCTCCTTCGTCCTCCTCCAACTTGACGCTCACGAGCTGTCGATGCCCGAGTGCAACAGAGTGCCGTGTGAGCAGCGGCGCGTACACAAGAGCCACACGGGCGCAGCAAACAACAATCGGCGTACCAACAAGTCGTTGAACAAGAAGCAGTACATGGCGTTGCCGTCGACATCGGTCAGCATGCCCTCCAGAATGTAGCGGCGATGCGATCGTACAAAGTGCTGTTGTGTTTGTGTGCGAGAGAGAGAGAGAGAGAGAAGTGAGTATGAGCTCGATGCAAAGGTATTGACTCGTGCGCACGGACCTTGATACCGGTGCCGGCCGTAAGCTGCTTGCCAAAGAGATCGTTGATGCGCAGCACATGGTGCATGGCCTCAAAGACCTTTTGCTTCTCGTTGACGTGCGCGGCCACGGCTGCCATCTTGGCTTGCGCCGACACGAGGTTCCGGTAGTCGACGTGCTCGGGTGACGTGTGCTTGACCAAGTCGGCCAGCAACAGCTGGTAGCGTGGAATGCGCTGAACCGGCAGGATGAGATACGACTCTAAGGGCTGACGGCGACGGCGCACTTGCGGAGCGGCTTCGAGAGTCTGTCAAACAAGGCAGATATAGATGAGCTCTCTCTCGCTCGCTCGCTCGCTCGCATGTTTCCTCAAACTCGCTTGAGCTTGCGTTGATGGCGGCAGCGTCGTACCTTGAGCAAGCCAACAAACTCGGGGTTGGACTTTGAGACGACCAGCTGCTGCACCAAGGGCGTGTAGTCCTTGACGTATTGCGTGTAGACCTTCATGTAGTCGGTGAGCGACAGAAAGACGTCGGCGAGACACTGGCGCGGACTCCAGTTCTGCACGCGTGGCATCAACTTGTTGAGGAGGATGTTCGAGTAGCCCAGGATGATCGTGATGCCGACGTGGATGGCCTTGACGTCCAGCAGGTCGGGATACTCGGCCATCGGCTCGAGGAAGTGCTGCTGCACCAACTTGAGGCTCTCGACGTAGGCGCGTTCGGTCTGCAAAATCTCCTTGGCAACATTGGCGCGGTAGGCTTCGTTTCGGACTGAAGGTACGGAACGAGAGGCATCGTGTGAGAGTTTCACACTCGCGAGCGAGCGAACGAGAGAGATGAGATCAACGACGCACCCATCTTTTGATACTCGTATCGTGCTTGGTTGCCGCGAGCAATGGCTTGGATGCGCGAGATGCCATGCGATACGCGTTGTTGTTCGGCTGCGCGAGAGAACAAGAGAGTAGCGAGTTGGTAAGCGAGAGAGTAATCGCGAGAGTGTGCGTGCGTGTTTTGGGGCTGCTACGTACCTGGAGAAAGCTGCGCATAGTAGCCATCGATACGCGACGCAACATCCTGCGGTACTTCGATCGCATCGAATATCAGCTCGTCGCCGTGGTACTCTCGCAGAATGGCAGCCAGCTGTTGGTCGTCGAGATTGTCGAACTCGGCGCACGAGGGATCGCTCGAGTCGCGTACGATACCGTCCTTTGCCGGCTCGGGCTGCCGCAACTCGCTCGAGCCGAGGGAGGAAGAGGAAGTGAGAGTGGCAGCGAGAGGCTCTGTTGGCGTTTGCGGCTCAGTCAACTCGTTCGCGGCGAGAGGCTCGAGAGGTGTTGGTGTAGGCGCGGTAGGCTCGGCCACGGCGGTTGTTGGTTCGGGAGGTGTTGGTTCAGGCGGTGTAGGCTCGGCGATCGGCGGCTGCAGTGTCGCCAATGGCGGTGGAGTTTCGGCCATCAAGGTGGCAGCGCGCTCGCGTCGCATTGCACGTCGGCGCTCCAGACGCACGAGGTGCTCTTGGTGCTGGCGAAGCATTTCTGCTATTAGCCTCTGGCGAGCAGGTGGACAAAACTGCAACCAACGACGAACGAATCAATCAGTGAGTGAGGGAGTGCGTGAGTGCCTAAACGATGCAGAAGATATGCACGTGTGTGATGAGCTTGCGTACTTTGTTGGCGGCAACCACAGAGGGATCGAGAGTCTTTTGGAGACTGCCATTCAAAATGAGAGTGCCGGTCGATGAGTGAGTGAGTGAGTGAGTGAGTGAGTGAGTGAGTGAGTGAGTGAGTACATAAACGCATTGCAACATAGAATAGGTGCTCTCGGTACGTACACTGGGCCGTCGTAACCAAGTGCAATGGCACGCGAGAATACATTGGTGAGCACCTCGACAATATGTACATCGTTTTGCTTGTGATACAATTCAAAAACAGCAAAGAGCTCACTCCTGCCAGGCCAAGCAGCGGTACGCATAAGTACCAATCGCTGTCTGTATCTATCTCACACCATAGACTCTCTATCTCTCTATCTCTCTATCTCTCGCTGTGTGTGTGCGTGTGCGGTTCGCAGTGGAGGATCATCGACATACTTGCGGAAGTGCAGCTCCTCTTCGCACGCGGCAATAAAGAAGCAGATGTTGTTCTTGATGAGATAGAATGGAAAGACGCCCTGGCCCGAGTCCGACGACTCGAGCTGCAGCGTGTGGCTGACTATGCCGTCGGAACGGGTGATGTCCAAGTGCGAGTCCGATGCCTCGAGCGCCATGTCCCACGCGGGCGCGGTCGTGGTGTACGCCGGGCCGGCCGACGACGTGAGCGCGTCCCAGGCCGAGTGCTGCCGCGGGCGCATGCGGATCTCGAGCTCCGAAGCAGAGGCGGTGAGGGAGTCGGCCTTGGCAGCGTGGCCGTTGCGCGAGAGCAGAATGGAGGACGAGGCGGCGGCGGCGACCGGCGGAGGTGCGGCGGCGGGCGCCGAGTCGGGGCTGTTGATCGTGGGCACGTACTCGGCGAGGTGGATGTTGTCGCCCCACTGGCGGTCCTCGTCGACCAGCAGCGCGATGCTGGCGAGATGCTCGGGCGGCACGTTGACGAGCGGGATGCTGCGCTCGCGCAGTGCCAGCATCGCGTGGCACAGCAGCACGCCATTGCTGAGGCACGGCAGGTAGTTGCGCGGAAGCTCGAGCTCCAGCACCTGCTCGAGCCACAGCTTGAGCGCCACCTCCTTGACAAAGTAGTCATCGAGGTCGCGTTGAAAGCGAGGCTGCTGCCGAAAGATGGTGGACTTGGTCGGCTGGAGGCGCTTCATGATGGGCGACCAGGGCGACCGCAGTGGCGCGCGAGGAGTGCAGCACACGCCGAGGCGATAGACGAGCGAGCAAGTGCGTCACTGCCGCTGGTCGCGGGAGAGGTGGCACGCACAGCGACTGCACACCACGACCACGACCACGACGCGTGCAGGAGGCAGAAGCAACGTGGTGGAGGGGCGCACGGAGCAGGGCGAGCGAGCGACACAGACGGGCAGGCAGCGGGCGGACAGACACGAGCAGCACGAGCAGCCGCGACGAGATGAAGACGAACGACCGCACTATAGAGGCGCGCGCGCGCTTTTTCTTTGAGCTCGCCATCGCTCGTTCGTTCATTCCTTCGCTCTCTCACACGACACACACGACACACACACGATCACACCAACGATGTTGATGATCGCGATCGTGGTGGCTCAGCTACTGCTGTACCTCTACATTGTGTGCTATGTGTGTATCTATCTGTGGCTCGGCTGGGGCGTCGTGTGCTACGTGGCGCTCGCTATCGCCATCGTGCTGGGCTCGTTGTTCTCGGTGTCGTTCGTGCGCGCGGCCTTCACTTCGCCCGGATACTGCGTCGCTTCGCCGGTCGAGGTCGTGGTCACGGTCACGGCGGTACGTACCGCACCGTGGCGTTCGCGTCGTACTCGTCGGTCGAACTGACGAAATCACTACGTGCTGGCAGGAGGGTGAGGGTGACGAAGCCGCCGTCGAGCCGTACCAATCAGACGATCCGCTCATGAAGTCGAGCGAGCCGATCCCGTTGGGCGCCGACGTCTCGATGCCGTCGATCAACCAGATCTCGCCGAGCGCCAGTGGCGACCTTGTACTCATGTATGGGAGCGAGTATCCCGAGTACGATGCTGGTAGTGGTGGTGGTGGTGGTGCTGGCGGCGGTGCGGTTGGCGATGGCCAAGGCATCGCGAGCAACGACAGCCACAACGGCGATGACAACGACACCAACGACGAGACCGCGGTGCCAGTGGATCCATCGACCTACTGCGAGACGTGCGCGCTCTACAAGCCACCTCGCACGCATCATTGCAGTGCTTGTAACAAGTGCACGCTTCGAATGGACCATCACTGGTGCGATACGCACTCTCTCTCTCTCTCGCACTCGCCCTCCCTCTCTGTGTTCTCATTCGGGCCATTCACTCACGTTTGACTGGCAGCGTGTGGATCGAGAACTGCGTCGGATCGGCCAACCACAAGTTCTTCTATCTCACCGTGCTGTACGCGTGGCTCGGTGCCGTGTACGGCTTCAGCTGGGTGCTGGCGCGCTGGATCCAGCTCATCTACCCGGCCATCGAGCTGGCGCTCTTTGGCGGCACGCCACCGGCCGAGGTCAACCTCGGGCTCGCGCTCGATATCGTCGACTTGGCGCTGCTCATCTTCTACACGCTGTTGCTGTTCGGCAACTCGGCGTCGGTCTCGTACATGATGGCCTTCCACACGTACCTGCTGGTGCACGGCCGTACGAACGTCGAGCACGTGTGCTGCCGCGCTCGCCACCTCGGCTGCAACTACGATCGCGGAAGCTGCTGTGCCAACGTGCGCCATCTGCTTGGCGAGCACGTGTTCCTGTGGCTCGTGCCCATTGCGCCCGAAAGTGCTTCGGACGACCAGTGGATCTACTACACGCAGCTGATGGAGAAGGTGCACGAGCAGCAACAGCTCGAGCAAGAGCAGCAACACGAGCAAGAGCACGGTGCCAATGTGAGCGAGAGCTCGCCGCTGGTTGCGTCACAACAAGGCGGCACGTTTGAATGAGCGAGCACACACACACTGTACAGTACAGCCAGCGAGCTGAATTAGAGTCACTCCGCCTCACGCTCGGCGGCTTCATTCTCTAAAGTTCGAGCTGGCTTCGACGATCGTGTAGCGCTTGCTACTGCCGCGCTGCGTGCTTCCTGGCGGCGAGGCGGCGATGGCCTCGAGCTGGCAGTAGAAGGGCCCGCTCTTGCGCTCGGCCATGAGAATGCCGATCGACTTGATGCGCGAGGTCGGTAGCAGGGAGTTTTGGCCCTCGACGTAGCCGTGCCACGTGAGCAGGAACCTATCGAACGGTATCTGTGTGTTGTTGCATGCACACGGAGCTCGAGTCAGAGAGGAGGCGCTCGATGTGGGCACACCAAGCACGCACATGAACGTCGGTCCACTTGTAGGGTTCGGTCGTAAAGAAGCTCTGATACACGTCGTCCTCCATGCCGGCGTTGACTCTGATGTTGGCCACATACACTCGGCCATCCTGTGAAAGAACCACAGCAATACGGTGAGCGAGTGCTGGTGGTGCTGCTGTTCGCATCGACGACTCGTTTGACGTACAGTTCGCGCACGGATTAGCAGGCCACTGTAGCCATCGAGATCGAGAGCTGGCTTGTATTGCTGCACGCCTGCAGGGTCAATCGAGGTCCACAACAAGCGCACAGAGATGGAAGGGCGGGGGGAGCGTGATCTCGTACAGGCGACACGATGGCGGCGTAGCCACTCTGCACCACGTTGGGCCGCTGTGGCACCGTGAGATCGAGCGTGCCCTGCAGCGTGGCGCATCGATTGACCTCATCGAACGCGAACTCGACTTGTGAACTGCCTGATCACCGATCGCCAATCGAGTATGAGATGCGGCTGGCGCGAGCGAGCGAGCATCGTGGTGCTGGTACCGCCAATCTCCTTGTCGGATATGACCTTGAAGGCCGCAGCGGCCTCTCGTGTTCGCAGGTCGAACAGGACTCGAGGCTTCGTGATCTGTTCTATGTGTCGCATTCTGGCCACTGCAAAACACAGCATCGTGGAACAGTGAGGGCTCTTGCGCCCGAGAGGGAGAGGTATCTCGCGCAACAGCATCGAGCGAGGGTGTGGTACCTGCCAGAGTGGAGCGCAGTGCTTGCATCACCCAACCACTCAGACGCTCCATATCGATATCTCGTATCTGGTGTGGCCTCACGCACAATCCACAATCTCTCACAGGTCTCTCGACAATCACGAGCTGGCTGGAAGCGACGACGATGGATGGATGGATGAATGGAGAGCGACGACGACGTGGCAGGCGCGCGAGCTGCTGCTCCATTCATTCGCTCGCTCGCCTCGCGCCCGCCACACGCCCGACCCGCGCTCGACGACCACCAAGGCCGCCACCCTCTCTCTCACCCACTCACTCACTCGTCTACACGCCACGATGGCCTTCTACACCGACTACTCGCAACCTGGAAACAACGGCTTCGAGGCCGCCGACACCAACGCGCTCAGCTTCTTCCCGTCGTCGTACGACCAGGCGACCGAGCTGGCGCCGCCGGCGACTCCGCTGCAGCCGCTGTCCGACACCTCGAACCCGTCGTTCTCACACCTGCAACAACCGACACAACAACAAACGCAGCAACAGCCTATCGGCGGCGCGTTCGCTCGCAAGATCAACGTTTGGACCGGCAGATACGACGACGAGCCGCCGCTGTTGCTTGGTACGTGAGCTGGCGCGAGCTGGCTGGCTGGCTGGCTGGCTGGCCTGTATGCCTCGCTCTGTTCTGCTGACGTCGCGGGCTGTGGCAGACCTCGGTATCGACTTTGCCAAGATCTATCAACGCACGTCGGTGGTGCTGAATCCGACGTCGAAGGTCGACAACACAGTGATGGCCGATGCGGACCTCGCGGGCCCGTTCGTGTTTGCGCTGGCTCTCGGCGTGTTCTTGCTGATGGTGCGCGCGCAAAGCCACTGCGCCATCCAGCCAGTCTCGATGATGCTGACAACGATGACGGCTACGGTGTGGCGTGGCGTGGCGTGGCTGCAGGCGGGCAAGATGCAGTTCAGCTACATCTACGGCATGGGCGTCGTCGGGTGCCTGGGCATGTATATGCTGCTGAACCTCATGAGCGTGCACTACATCTCGCTGCACGACACGACCAGCATACTCGGCTACTGCCTGTTGCCGGTGACGTTCCTCGCGGGCCTCGGTATCATTCTCTCCGTGTCGTACGTGCTGCTCGCTCGCGAGGAATGACGCAGCGCCGTGGGTTCTGACGATGCGCTCGCTCGCTCGCTCGCTCGCTCGCTCTCTGGTGCAGCGGCTTCATCGGCTTCGTGCTGTCGCTCGTGGCCATCGGCTGGTGCACCAAGTCGGCCACCACCATGTTCATCGGCACGCTCAACATGCACGATCGCTACGCCATCGTCTTCTACCCGGTGTCGCTCGTGTACACGTGCTTCATCTTCTTGACTATCTTCTAGGTGCCTCTGCACCGCCACTCGCCTTCGCCTTGGTCGGATTTCGGGGTCTCAATCTATGTATATTTCAGTAAACGTAGTCGTCTTCATCGGAGGTCCATTCAAAGAGCAAAAAAGAGGGGCAGAATGTTCAGGCAACGCTCGCTTGCTGGCGGATCGGGAGAGGTGGTGGTGATGGTGATGGTGGTGATGAGCTTGGCGTCGTCATTCGGATTCAGCGGGTCGGCAGCGGCGGGAGGGTGTTGGCATAAGCGAGAAGAGACTCGAGCTCGAGGCGACAGCAGTGCAGCACAGCAGCTGCCCAGTGGCGGTCTCGGGATCGTCGACAGGAGGGGCAAAGAGGAGCAGTGGTTTACAGGTGATGGCTGCGCCATGCCATCGTGTGTGTGTGTGTGTGTGTGTGTGTGTGTGTGTGTGTGCAGGCGCAAGGGGGGCGCGCTCGCGCTCGCGCATCGCAGCCGGCTTGGTTGCACGGCGCGGCGCAGGGCGGCGCGGCACGGCGGCAGATGGCACAAGACGACTTACGTGGCGAAGCGGCGAGTCCACTCGGCAGCAATGCGGTCGTGGCTCTCGCGGTCGTTGATGTACTGGTGTGCAATGTTGCCAACGAGCGGATCGTCTATGGTGCTCGAGCAAGTCAGCAACAACACCAGCTGCAGAATCGATGGAACGCGCGCACACACAACGGAGAGAGAGAGACGCAACGATGCACGTGCGACGTACGTGGATTGGCGTCGGTGAGCAGCGAGCAGATGGAGAGGAGCACCTTGGAGATGGTCAGCGCCGGGCTCCAGTTGTCCTTGAGGATATCGAGGCAGATGTGGCCGTTGCTGTTGATGTTGCAGTGGTAGATGCGAGTGCGGAACACTACCTGCACGAGGCAACGAGTGCGCACGAGAGCGCGAGCGAGAGAGAGCGGCGTCAGTGATGACAAGGTTGGGGCGCCTGGCGCGTATTGCCTCCACGCACCTTGGGCGGTTTGAACGGGTACTCGGTCGAGAACGTGATGTCGAGGAAGAAGACGCCGCCCGAGTACGGCGAGCCCGACGGGCCCATGATGGTCGACACCCACTCAAAGAGGTTGTCGCCCTTGGGTCCGGCCGAGCAGTTGCCGGGCGGATCGAGGCTGATCTCAGCGAGCTCCTTCTGAATCCTGCGGCGGGTGGGTGAGGGCGCGTTACGGCGAGAGAGAGCCAAACGGAGAGGGCGAGACGGGCTCGGGGGCGTGGTGTACCTTCGGGCAGCGTTCTTTGCCATCCTGCGGGAGCGAGAGGGAGAGAGCGAGGGCCGGGAGCGTGCTGCGTGCGAGAGAGAGAGCAACAACGACGAAGACGAAGACGAAGGAAGGGTTCTACCACAGGCAGGAGCGCGCCTCTATAGAGCAACAGCAGTCGTGGGCTTAGCGTAAACTTCGCTCCTCGATCTCCTTCTCCGCGTCATCGTCGTCGTCATCGCCGTCGTCTCGTCGCTCGCGCATCGCCACCAGCCAGCTCTCTCTCTCTCGCTCCCCATCCCGTGTGGCCCTCGTACCGCTGCGTACTGCACACTCACTCACGCTTGCTCCCCTCTAGACGTCGTCGCAATGAATTCTCGACGTGCTCTGCTCAAAGTCATCCTCCTCGGCGACAGCGGGTGCGTGGAACACTCTCGCCCACAATCGCAACCAAACGAGCCAAACTCAAATCAAATCAAACCAAACAACGAGGCTTGCTCGGCGAGCTCTAGTGTAGCATCGTGCTCTCGTTTCTGCTAACTCACACCGGTGCTGGCTCTCGCTTCTTGTGTTGTCGCGCGTGCAGTGTCGGCAAGACCTCGCTCATGGACCGCTACGTCAACAAGAGCTACAGCGCGCAGTACAAGGCCACGATCGGAGCCGACT
>Ga0209935_1005565_pt1 | contig 10626 bp, 17 predicted proteins | sample ThiBio_1000_plan_2_FD_183958 | JGI IMG/M metagenome (GOLD analysis project Ga0209935, IMG submission 183958) | Wastewater bioreactor microbial communities from Cape Town, South Africa - Thiocy_cont_1000_plan (SPAdes) | ecosystem: Engineered > Bioreactor > Thiocyanate-remediating >... | reverse complement strand
AATTACTTGGCAGCTGTCGTGGATCGATTGCGTAGGCGCTTGCTGATAGGCGTGTGCGAGACCGCGTTACGAGCGAGCTTCTTCTTGACCGCGGTCGCCGTGGCCGGTGCTGCAGCGAGTGCTGCCTTGCCGCCATCGATCGCAAGCGACTTGGTTGCGGCGGTTCCGGCGGCGGTCGGAGAGTTCTCGTCGAGGCGCTTGGTCGACAGGATGCCACGCAACGGAGTCGACGACAAGAAGCCCTTGATATTATTCTTGGCCCTCTTGAGACGGTCGGTCGGCGTGTGCGGCTCGGTGATCGCCAAGTTCTCGCTGCTGCTGTCCAATGCGACGTCGTGAAGCGAGCGGCCTGACGGTGAGTCGCTGGTCTCTCGCTTCGGTCGCTTGGCAGGCGGCAGAGCTCCGAACGAGTCTGTGCTGCACAACAACGCGTTCTGCGACATGCCGTTGTAGCTACTCGACGATGATGACACTTCTCGTGCCAACGTCGTATCGCTAGCTCCTCGTTGCATCTCAAAGATTTGCTCTTGGAGCTGCTCTCAAACAAGCCGCGGCCCGCGTCAGTCATTCATTATGCCATATGAGAGCGCAGAGTTTGCGACTCACTTGCGTACCGATTGTACTGTGGCATTCAAGCTGCGGATCGAGTCGAGCAGCTGGTCCTTCTCGACTTGGTTCGTGTTGAGCTGCACCTTGAGCTCCTCGATCGACAGTTGCAATCGGTCTCGCTCTTCGATCACGGCTCGCAATTCGTTCGTCTGCTCAAAGTGCATGGCGTACAATGCCTCGTAGGCCCGACGATCGGAAGCCGCCAAGCCCGGCGAGGCGACCACGTTGCCGGCGCCCATCTGCGCCTTGAGGATATTGGCGATCTTGAACTCGGCCTTCTCCTCGACCAGCATCACCTCCTCCTTGAGACGCAGCTCGTACGAGTGCTCGAGCTCCGAGAGGCGTGTCGCAAACTCCTCGGCCATCTCGGCACGAATCGACTCCTCGAGCTCGCTCTCGTGCTGCATGCTCTCGCGTGCAACGGCCATCAATTCCTCGCGCATGCGCTCGAGCTCCTGCTTGAGTTGCTCGGTGGCCGCAGTCGCTCCGCCTCCGGGAGTCGTCGGTGCAAGAGGAAGCATCGCCGACGAGAGCGAACGCTTCATACCAATCAGCGACTGCGAGTCGGTGGTCATGCGTCGACGGCCAGTATCGATGCGCGTCGTGGTCGTGACCTCGCGTGCAACTGCCGAGAACTTGAGCGTATTGATCGTTTCGTCGTAATCCGACGCTCCCGGGCTAATACAAACCAGCATCACGGCCTAGAGAGAGAGAGAGATTACCCACGTGCCCGAGAGAATAACGTTAGCCAATCAGCTCGTTACTGTGCTGATATCGGGCAGCGTGAGTACCTTGCCGGCTCCCGTAAAATACTCTTGGCACAAGCGAGTCAGCTTGCTCTCTCGAAACGGCGGAAGGAGCTTGTTTTGATGCTGTCCACCGAACGTCAAGCATATCTTATACGTGAGCGATCCGACGTACGTACGGACGAACAAACGCCGACAGAGGCATATGCAAGCGTGCGCGTACTGTTTGATTGTACTTGAGTGCTTCGATACACTTGCCAAAGGTCATAAGCGACGTGTTGATCTTGGATGCTTCCTTGGCACGAACGCCGACCGTGTTGGTCTTGTTCGAGCGCTCGCTACCGGCGAGATCAACGATTGCCAAACTACTCAATCGCATCTCGGCCCGGCTCTGTCAACGTCACCATATAACCACTACGATGAGTCTCACTCACTCACCATCAAATAGCCAACCAATTCGACTACCGCGAGAGAGAGAGAGAGAGAGAGAGAGAGAGAGAGAGAGAGTACCTCCTCCATTTGATCGGACGTGATATCAGGCGGCAGACGAATGAGCTTGATGCGGAACATGGAATGCGAGCGAGAGCTGTCGGCATTCAGGTCCGTCTCGGCCACTTGGCGATTGCGCATGCCACGGCGAAGGAGCTTCTTGGCCTGGGCCGCCGACTTGGCGAGTACCTCAGTGAGACCCTTGACAAGCACTCGGCCCTTTTGGTCGTCTTGCAGCGTGAGAGGCTGTCGCTCGTCGTTCGAGAGCAAGTCGTACACCTGCTCGTTGTAAATCTCGAGATACGAGACGAACACAAAGTAGCGGTAGCCTGCCTCGACCTGAAGCAGGCTCTTGTTGGCGATGCCTTCGGCGATCGCTACTTCATCTCCTTCTTGTGCTGCCAAGATGCTAAACCGATCATCACCACGAGAATCAGTCTCAACAAACGAGCCACACAAACAGAGAGCGCGTGCGAGAGAGACTATGTGGTACCTATTGAATACCATATCGATGGTACGCGGAAGGATGCCCTGACGGTTCTCGCTGCCCGAGATCGTGTAGGTCTTACCAGCGTTGGTCTTTCCGTATGCAAAGAGCAAGCCGTTTTGGCCGAGCATAAAGTTGCGCAGCAACGGTATGGTGCTGTCCTCGAACACGGTCTTTTGGCTCGCTTGCGCATCGAACACATGAGTGAAGCCGAAGCGCGCTTCGTTGCGGTCGCCGCTCTTGTAGGTCGCCGAATCTTCGGGCGGCTTGGCGGTCACAAAGTTGCTCGATGCCAAGTGCACGGCCTCTTGTTCGTTGGCCTCCAACTGTCGATACAAGCAATGGCGTGTGTGAGCGTGAGCTAGCGCAGTCGAGCAGCATGGCGTGGTGACCGTGTGTACCTCGTCAGAGTTGAGCGGCCGAACGCGCAGAAACACCGAGATGGCCTCCTTGCTGCGCGCTGCTCCGCCAGTGCTTTGGCGAGACGGCGTCTGTGGTTGTTGTTGTTGTTGTTGTTGTTGGGGCTCTCCAGACGCCAACGTTGACACGACTTCCTCACCAGAGCTGGAGGTCGAGGATGCAGGCTGCTCAGCAGCGGCTGGACCTTCCGAGGCGCGTGGTTGCTCGCGGGCAGGAGGAGCCTTCCTTCCACGGCCGCCGCGGGTTGTTCGTTGCATATTGGCGGTACACCCACTGACTCACTCTCACTCACTCACTCACGACACTAGCTCTCGAGAGATGATGACGACCGCGAGAGATAGGAGCGGTGCAAGCGAGCAGAGGGACTGACTAACCAACGACCGACCGGCAGCTGCCACACTCGTACCCAAAGAGCGCGCGCAACGTAAACGAAAAAGCGCGGGAATCCGAGACGGGGTATGTGCGGGTATTCGTGGTCCAGTATAAAGTCTCCGACTTCGCCGTATTCGTGGTGCAGTTGTTCCTTGGCCGCGTCATCGCCATCACACGTGCTCTCTCTCTCAGTGCTCTCTCTCGCTGTCGCTCTCTCACACTCTCGCACGATATCGAGCGGTGGCGGGAGATTGAGGTAGACGCACGTGACCACGTGTAATCACGAGTAGTGTGGCAAGAACAGGAGTTGTGGCGAGATTTGAGGTGGTCCTCCTGGTTGATGCTCGGCGACGTGCGGCGGCTGTGTTCTGCGACGCTTGTGCATCATCCACTCCAGCAACTCCAACAACACCAACAGCAACGCCATCAACAACTATCGTCGAGTTCGTGTAGATCGTCGGCCGCAACAATGGATTGTGGTATGGGCATGTTGGTGTTTCCATTCAAGACGAACTCGTGCACTGGAGCTGACACCTCTCGATCAATGAATGCACGCATGACGACGTATGCATATCTCTCTCTCTCTCTCTCTGATCGATTATGCTGTCGACCTGCTACACCAGCAACCGAGCCTCCCGTGAGCTTGTCGGAATTCATCAAGCATATCTTCTCGATCACGCACCTCGAACCCAGGTTCGCTCGCTGCTCTGCTCCATCTCTCTTGGCCATTGTCAATGCTGATAGCCACCTCGTACCACAACCACAAACGCAGCTATGTGGTCTCGTTCGAGGAGGCTCGATTGCTGCTCGAACAACGTGTAGCTGTTCTGCGACTCAACCTCAGCACAAGTATGTGATGATGATAATGACGATGACGAAGACTCCGCCACAGCATACGGGGGCTCGAGAACCAACCACCATACCAATGCTGTGTGTGCGCGCCTGTGCAGTGGAGGCCACGAGCACCGGAGCAGTGGCGCCCGAAGGTCGGCTTGGTCCCTCGGTGGTCGTAATGTCGAATCAATTCCCGCGCGATCCTGATGGCATGCGCACCTCGTATTCGGGTCTCGAGGTATCGTGAGAGAGGGAGGGCACGCGATTCCACTCGCTCGAGTGACTGAAATCGTGCGCTCTCGATGATATTGATCGCGCGCTTGGTTGTCTAGATCCAAAGCGTTTGCAACTTTGCGACGATGCAAGCCAACGCGTGTGTGTTTGCTGGCCAATGGATGTACGAGGTGACTTTACTGTCGGATGGCATTCAGCAGATCGGATGGAGTATACTTGATTGCGCCTTCACGCACGAGGTACGCTGGCACTCTACTCAAAGTCGATCTTTTGTATTGCTTGATTGATGGATGGATGGATTGATTGATTGATTGATTGAATCGGATTGTGAATTGATTAGGAGGGAGTCGGCGATGCTCCCGACTCGTTCGCGTATGATGGCAAGCGTCTCAAGAAGTGGAACGTCGGCAACGATACCTACGGCCAGGTAGAAGACCGAGACATATGATCGCTCTCTCGCGCTCGCTTGCTTGAGATGAAGGACTTGCATATTGATGTGGCTGGCTGGCTGGCTGGCTGGCTGGCTGGCTGGTTGATGTATCAAACGTAGCCTTGGGCGTTTGGTGACGTGATTGGTTGTGCGATTGATCTCGAGGCTGGCACGATCTCGTACTATCGGAATGGACAGGACATGGGCGTGGCCTTTACTACCGTGCGAACCAAGGTATCTCTCGCACCCACCTTCAGAGCTCGTGGTTGTTGCATTGTAGAGATTGCTCATAGCGCGCGCGAGTAGGGTCCTGGCTTGGCGTACTTTCCCACGCTCTCGTTGTCGTATATCGAGCGTACGCTGCTGAACTTTGGAGCGACTCCCTTCCGGTACCAATAGCCCTCTCCCACTTCTCTTGATCGCCCCAAAGACTCGAGGCTTTCGTTCGCGCTGCTCATATCTTTGATATAGTTACCCGCTTGAAGGCTATGCACCCATTCAGCCGTTCGATACGTCGAGCAGCGCAGCAGTCACGGGCCAGTACTTGATCGAGACCTGTCTCGCACGACTGCTTGGCTCCTTCTCCGTATGCCTCTCTCTCTCTCTCTCTCTCTCTCTCTCTCTCTCTCTCTCTCTCTCTCTCGATCCCTCTTTACCTCTACCCTCGGTTCACGACCTAACACGAGGAGCTTACACTGTCTGCCCTCCGTCATGTAGAATGAGCACCGTGAAACAAGGGTGCCTCTCGATGCTGAGGACACGGTCCTCCTGTTTGGCATGATCTACGAGCAACTCCTACCGCTCCTCGTCGAGACGCCTTTCTTGATTCACTCGCAGTTGATGCCGTTCCTCGCTGGACTCGTTCCGAGCTCACCGGAACTCATTGCGCTCTTTTCCAGGAGCCTACTACAATCAGCGAGCGTACGGATGAACAATACGATAGATGCTTGTGAGAGATTGTTATTAATCTTGGACGGTGGTGATGATGATAACGACGATGACGTGTATAGGAATACGAGCTTGACGTCATTATGCAAGAGCTGCTGCGCGGTATTGGTCACAGAGTCTTGACCTACAACCAAGCTGTCCCGATCGCGGGAGACTTCTTTGTGAGCCACGAAGATGGCACGAAGCAGCCGCTCTACTTGACTCTGGCCTTGGAGCTCCTGAGCAACCGCGAGCTGCTCGAGGCGTGCATCGATTTCTCGTGGTTCTGGTCGGCATTCGAGCGTCTGTTCTCGTCTCGAGTGCCGAACCGATTCGATCTCTTGGAGGCCTTCCCGGCCCTCGGCCTCGAGAATCCTCCTGCTCTGCTGGCCCAACACGACCGCGTTAACAATCTCGAGTTCGAGGTCACGATCTCCCAGTTGACCGCCGAGCATCAAACCCATTGCCAGTACGTCTACATTAGTGTACCGCCCGCACCTGTGCCTCTCTCAACTCCCAACAAGAGGCGCCCTCAAGTTAACGTGGTCCATCATCTCATTCGCTCTTGCCTGGCACTAGACTTCGGCAGAAGCTCGTCGGCTTGTTCTTCCAATGTGACACGCTGCGGCCTCACTTGCGAGCGTGGCTCCACAGCTTGCTCTCGAACAACAAGGGCTGGATTCGCAACGTACGCTCCTTCTCCCTCGCCGCTGCAGCCGTAATCGCCTCTCACTAACGATGAGTGTACTTTGTCGACGATGCGCAATCTCGCGTAGGTTCTGCCCCCGGGTCTCTCGGACTCATCGTCGCTCATCAATATTTACTTTGCGCTGCTGGCGCATATGGAGAGCTACCTCACGACGCTCGATCCCGCCGCCTCGTTCCCGATCGAGTACTTCCACGTGTCGGGCTCGATCTTCCCACTCTTCGACTTTCCTCTTCTCGGCGGCACCGCCAAGTACGCTCCTCCTCGCCACTTGCGTTGCATTATCGAGTGTACTTCACGTTACTGAATGGCTCCTGATCTCGATTTTTCTGATGTTGCAATAGTCATACGTTTCAGAATTATCCCTTGCCTACCAATCATCAGGAGCTTGGTATGTGTTCGTCCCTGGAGTTTTATTGACTCGCTATCCAGTTGTATTGTATTTTGGTGTCGCGTGTGAGTATATATTGATCGATCTCCTTCGTTGCGTTGCTTTTCGACAGACAAAGGACAGGAATATACTCACTGCCACGTGGTCTTCCATGAGCTACTGCTGCTTCACACGCTCCAGATCTGCGCCGCATTCCGCGCCGCAGCCATTCAATCTCAAGGCCGCTCGCAAGCCGTGGCGAATCTCATCGAGTTCGAGCGGAATAGTAGCCAGCGAGCGTTCGGTCGAGACTTATCTCGCGACATGGTTTCGGATCTCGAGCGTGCGCTCCGTCGATGCGCATGGAACCGAGTCACGCTGTTTTGCAAGGTACACGCTGCTGCGATACCGCACCTATACACGCCAGTCGTTCCAATCGATAGTCATCATATTGATTCGTATCTCTCTCTCTCTCTCTCGATCTTTTGTTGTTTTGGTGGATTTATTCGATTCTATTCTATTGTATTTGCTTGCGGTATTTTGATAGACCAAGCAAGAGAGCATGTGGAACCTTGTCGAGTACGTGGCCTTGCAGGGTCTTTTTGAATGTGTGATGTGGGGATGATGATGATGGTCGCTCACTCGAAGCTACCTTCAATAGCTTCTCGCTCAAGCTGCTACTGCATGTATCGGCGCAACCGGAGCGCTCGTTCTTCCGCTATATCCCCGAGTTTTATGTGGAAGCGACCACCGATGCGTTCCATGCATTGCGCCGCGGAGATCCCCAATTTAACGTGACCACCGATCGTACGTTAGAATAGCTAAACGAGAGACTATTCGATTGCCAGAGAGAGAGAGAGAGAGAGAGAGAGAGAGAGAGAGAGAGAACATACTAATTTGCTCCTGATAACAGCATCACGAGAGGCGGGCCTTAGTCGAATGATTGACTTCCTGGTTCTTCACGTGTATGACGATCGCGCCATTAATCCAGGTGCGTCTCGTACTTTTCGCGACATCAAAAGATGCTAGAACATCAGAAAGTAATGCGTTTGCCGTGGTGCATACTGCAGATATTCGAGAGCAATTGCTGCAGTCGTTGTCGTTGCTGTTGCAATATCCCGAGTATATTCCTCACTTTGAACGCAACACCACTGCGCGCGAGCGCATGATTCCGAACCTCCTGCTGGACTTTGGCAATCGATCGTGCGTTCCGATTCTGACGATGCTGCTGCGGCACTGGAAGGGCCGCGACTTTTGCAACGTCATTACGCCCAAGTTCGCGGCCATCGGCTCGCAGCTCTATCGCGACATCTTCCGCGAGACGCTCATGTCTAGTCGTACGTCGTTCGATTCATTCTGCTTCTCCATACGTGCATCACACTGATGAATATTCTACCCAACGTGCGTGTGTGCACGCGTGACGTATTCTTGTTGCTCCGATTCATCGGCGTAGCGGCTGTCGCGGACAAGTTCTTCAACGGCCTCTTTAACAATATCAACCTGACGTTCTCCGAGTTTGGCGTGGTGATGAAAGAGGTACCGTACTCGCTTGCTTGAATCTATCTACGGGAGTAAATAGGAGTTTATACTCACTCGGCCGTGGTAATAACATTGCTTGCGCTGGCTGATACACAGTTTCATAAGCTAGCTGGATCTCGTAGAATGCAAGTGCCGAACGAAACCATGCAACAACACTCGGTACGCCCACAGATAAATCGCGTTTGTAGGAGGCTCGTGGTGTTTCTTACACGATGTGGCTGCATACATCCACACCACAGAAACGATCGCAAATCATGTTCGACGTCTCTCGATCGCTGCTACAGGTTCGTTAGTGTTCTGTTGTTGTTTGATATCTGCACTCGAGAGCGCTCTTTAACTCGCTGTGATGTCATTTATCTCGAACGAATAGATGCTTGAGGTCGTGGCGATGGAGGCACCATGGTCGATCCTGGGCAACGAGGTACACAGGCTCTCGGCTTTTATCGTGGAGTGATCGCTTACACCCAAGGTTGATTGAACCTACCCTAACTGGTTGGCGTGTAGATGAACTTGAGCCGACTCGTAGAGATCTTGGTGCAGGTCGTGGTGCGCACACTCGACAGCAACCAGCTGTACACGGCCGCACCGGCAGCCGCTGGCAACCCATACCTCAACTCTGGTATGCACACGTTGCGCGCGATTCGCGCTTGGCTCGTTATTCGCATCGTGCGCCATCTAACCAAGCGGTACGTGTGTTGCTTCGATAGCTTTGACGGTGATCAAGCCAATCTTCTTGTTGGCTCCAGTCGCTGGCATCCTGGTGCACTTCCACCAAGCCGAGCGCAACAAAGCGCACGAGACGCAGAGCGAATCGGCCGACTTGGTTCTCGAGCGAGCGCTCGTGGCAGTCGATCCAGGCTTCGAGCTCTCGTATTTTGAGAGGCTGCTTGCACTCAACTGGTCGTCCAGTACGTTCTTCTATCGACACAGCCAGTGTGAGTGACCAGCGAGTGAGCGATGTTACGAGATATTCATGGTCGCTTGCTTTGATGCTTCCTGCCACACAGTTGGCAAGGATAATGCTGAAAAGGTGTCGCAAGACACGAGCAAGCTCGCGGTGGCGATCGAGGCGCTCGCCAAGGTCGCAGAGCAACGCAAGCAACACCAAAGCACGTCGAGCGGCGCCGAGAAGGAAGCAGCGGCGATAGACGAGGATAACCTGTGCACCATCTGCTACACGTTCCCGATCGACCGCATCTTTGCGCCGTGCCGACATCTCTCGTGTCACATGTACGTCGGTCAGTCAGTCAGTCAGTCAGCGAGCGCGTATTTGAGCAAAGGTCTCGAAGGATGTATTGTTTACAGTGTTCCGTTGGTGTTGGCGTTGGTGTAGCTGTATCACGCGCCACTTGCTCAACAGCAAGCGATGCTTCTTTTGTAACGCCGAGGTCGAGCGTGTCGATCCAATCTCGCCACAGGCGTCGCCCTCGTCTTCCGCAACGCCGAACGCCGAGAAGGCTTCTAGCGAGAGCAGTGCCGACGACGCCGTGCCGATGAGCGAGGAGCTGCCGTCGAGCGAGCTGGAAGGTGGTGACGTCGCACCGATGGCTGAAGAGACCTCAGCTTCGAGCGAGAGCGTAGCAGACAACGCCACACCGATGACTGAAGAGTAGTAGAGAGAGATGATACGCGGAGAGAGAGAGAGAGAGAAGCATAGTAGTAGTGGTAATGGTATCGCGGCGGCGTATGGTACACAAACCAACGCGAGCATACGACTCTGATAGCCGAAGATGCTCGCGTTGCAAACAAAATATTTGTACATGGTATTGGCAATACACACGCAGCTGATAGTCGAATGCAAACCGAGAGGAGGATAGACAGAGAGAATGGATAGATAGAGCTAATTGATGTTGATGCTGTTGAGAGAGCACGCGATAGAGAGAGCGGCTTAGACCTCATCTTCGCGCAACAGCATGTTGGGGATGCCATTCAGGATTGGGAACACTCGACCGGATTCAGGGCAAACCAACTCACCCTCAATCACATCGATCTAGATGATGACGAGATCGAGGAGTATGAGACGAGTATGAGACGAGTGCTCTGCTCTCAGGTTCGTTCGTTCGTTCGTTCGCGTGTACGTACGTTCATGAGCGCATGGTAGAGCTTCTGCAGAAAGTCGGTGTTGCTCGCTGCATCCTCAGGCAAAGCCTCCGGCAACTCGGAATAGCCCAGCTGCATAGTTTGGAGGTCAGGGACGGTGGTGCGGCGAGCCAGCGGGCCGGATAGATAGGTCGCCGCCATACCTGCACGGCAGCAGCACGAAGGGCGTCGTACTCGATACGCGCGAGGCTCCCGACCGCGAGCTCCTCATCGAACTCATTCTCCAGCACCTCGACCTTCCTCACATTGACGATCGCGAGTGGGAATCGGGTCGTGATACCCTTGACGTTGCTCGCCAGCATGTTATGCAGCAGAAGCTTCATGGTTGCGAGATGCGACAGCGACGCAGCGACGAGGAGAAGA
>Ga0209935_1005564_pt1 | contig 10626 bp, 7 predicted proteins | sample ThiBio_1000_plan_2_FD_183958 | JGI IMG/M metagenome (GOLD analysis project Ga0209935, IMG submission 183958) | Wastewater bioreactor microbial communities from Cape Town, South Africa - Thiocy_cont_1000_plan (SPAdes) | ecosystem: Engineered > Bioreactor > Thiocyanate-remediating >... | reverse complement strand
CGAGCGCAATGGCGTCGGTCGGCCACAGACGCTGCTTGACGCGCCGCCTCGCTCGTTGGACTCGATCGAGACCTGGGCCAAGAAGCTGGCCGTGCTCAACAGTACGTGCAAGAGTGCGCCGCCTGATCGCCGTCGGATGCTGACCACCGCCACAGCAATGCGCGAACGCTTTCCCGACCTCTCGGAGCGACGCCAGGCAGCGTGTATGATGAACCACGAGCTGCTACGTACGTTGATGTGCTGCCTGCCTCGTGTAGCACGAGCCGCCGCCAATCTCACGCGCGCCTCCAGTGAAGCTCGAACGCTCGCGCACTCGGCGCTTCGAACCCAACGCGCTCTTCAACCAGAAGCTGTCGCTCTTTGCCGGCAGCGTCACGACCTTGCAGGTGGACGCCATCGTCAATGCCGCCAACGCGCTGCTGCTCGCTGGTGGCGGTGGTACGCACGATACTCTCTTTCCCTTCGTTGCACGTTGCTTAATGAATGACTCGCGAGTGCCTCCACAGTCTGCGGAGCGATCCACTCAGTCGCCGGGCCTGAACTCGAGCTCGCGTGTCTGCCGCTTGGCCCGATCGAAACTGCACAAGCGGTCGTGACGCCTGGCTTCCGACTGCCTGCCAAACATGTGATCCACGTGCTTGGCCCGGTCGGTGGAGAGCAGCCGCAGATACTGCGCGCTGCGTATCGCAGGTGCCTCTCGCTCATGGTCGAGCACGGCTTTCGATCGCTGGTACTTGCAACGCCACTGCAACGCCGCTCCTGCCGCAGACTCCCGCTCACTCATTAATGACCGATTGCTGCAGGCATTCGTGTGCATCTCGACTGGCAAGTTTGGCTATCCGATCGGTATGGCCGCACGTACAATTCTCGCTCACTGTGCTGCACTTACTCCTCTGCGTCTCTGTGTGCGTGTGCAGTCGATGCCACTCATGTTGCGCTCGAGGCGGTCCGTAGCTGGATGGAAGAGAACCTCGAGTTCGTTGGGACGGTACGTACACTCGTTTACTCGCTGGCCGTACGTGTGCCGGCACGGAGTGACTCACTCTCGATCTCCGCAGATCGATCGGCTCATCTTCTGCGTCAAGGAGCCCATCAGCGAGGAAGTGTACGAGCAGCTGATGGACGATTACTTTCCACTGCCGTGAGCGGCACGATGGCGCGGCGATGGTGAGTTAGAACACCGTGTAATTGTTATTGTTGTTGATGATGATGATGATGTGATAAATATGATGACCGGTAAGTGCAGCAGCGCAGCAACAGCAACAGCAGCAGCGTACACGGCGAACGAACATAACAAGGTCGATGCATCACTTTGTGGTGGCGTGTGCACGACGACCGAACGCCAAGCGAGCGGCGCTCGCTGGATGCTTCTTACCACAGGCCGAACATCGTGATGATGAACGACGACAACAACACCATGTACACGACCAACACGGCCGGGCTGACCGAAAGCGTGCTGGCCACTCCGCGAATCAAGACCGACGATGCCGTGAACGGATTCGACACGGTCGCTGGCGCAATGTTGAAGGGCCACTGCGGTACCTGCGTGTGGTGCTTGTTCGGGTTCGGTGGCGGAGACACCTTCTTGGGAGGCGCCTTGGTTCTGCATGTGCCAGTCTGAGTGAGCCGCTTGATAATGCGGCGGAAGGAGGAGGACGAGGAAGGCCACGTACCCAAGAGGCGGAATGCAGCGGCCTACTTGCGCCTCGATGATCGAGAGACCCGAGCGGATGCCCTCGCCCAGGTAGCAGTTCCTGTCGTTGCGAGCGACGCGATACACGACGTCGCCGTAGTAGTCCTCGTCGTCGCTGAATGCCAACAGGTCCGAGTGCGTAAAGTTGGCGCAAAAGTCGGCAGCCTTCGAGTAGCCGCGAATCTTGGCCCAGCTGCTGCAGGCGTTGTAGAACAAGAGGCACGTGCTCTGACACAGCGTCACGATGATTTCCGTGCGGCCCGACGTCGGATTGCGTCGAGACGTGACAAAGTCGTTGGTGTTGCCGGCGCAACTGAGGTCCCGATCACAGGTATATGCGTGAGAGAGACATGCCATGAATGAACGAGACGACTGGCTCTCGTACCCGTTGCACAGAATGTCAGCGGCACTGAGGTAGCACTGGTTGGTGATGTTGATCTGCTGCTTGAGCACGGCGTCCGAGAGATCGTAGAACTGGCGCAGCTGCGAGGTCTACGAACGACGAGCCGTGAGCACAAACAGCCTCCCCGCCGCGACTCTCGATGCGAAGGGGCCTCTCGCCCGTACCTGGAGCTGTGGCAGACCCCAGAAGCAACACGTACTGCTGTGATACCAACAGCACGTTGGCATCTGCCCGTCGAACAACTGCGTGTATGGCGTCAACAAGCAGGTCAGTCGTGCGCATCAAACCCCGCGCCCCAACTGGAAGCGTGCCATGCCCAAGCGGCTGCGCGCTCGTACATTCTGCGGTGGGAACGGGTCGAGGCCATACGCCCTGAGGTCGACAAGGCCACAGCGTCAGCCACACACGCACAACAACGCGACAAGGCGACTTGGCGCGCGCGCGATGCCGTACCAGCAAGTATCACTGGGAAGAATCAACTCGGCCTCCCCGCTGCTCGAGACCACCAACAGCGCCAAGCACAATGATACCGCCAACACCAACACTCGAAACGAGTGGCCAGTCGACGAGTGCCACATGATTGTCGTAGGCGCCACACACACGAACGAGATGCGGTGGGTGATGACGAGCGACACACGAGCGACGAGCAACAAACAACGAACGACGAAACCGCTCTCATTCCTCCTCTTGTCTCTCGTCGTCGCCCTCTCGTCTCCTTCCCTGCTCGTCCTTCGCGAGAGCTCCATTCGATTGCTCTCTTTTCGTATCAACGCATGATCGCAATGGCCATCGAGAAACCATACGATCATTAAGCTGGGTCTCGGACTGCTGCGCAACGATACAAGAGTTGCTGGATCGATAACCATATTTCCATGTTGGGCGACGACGGCGATCGAGCCCACAGCGCAACCTTATTCTCGATTTCCTTACGCTCAGTGCTGCTCTAAAGCCCACGATCGGCTGCTTCTGGAGCGGCTCATTTGCGCTGTTCCAGCGCTCGGTACACACGGAGGAAGGTTTCTGTTGCTTCTTCGCTCTATCGCTCGCTCGCTCACGTGTCGCACGACGGTGTACATCCTGCTACGTCGGTCGTAACGGCCTGCCGCGCGATCAAAGTGCGCTGTGTTGTTGTCGTACGCTCTTGGTGGTTCTGGTTCTTTCTTCATACGAAGACACGTAGCGCACCGCTGAGGCATCGTCCTCCATATCTCGATCGCGTTGGGATCGTCGCGCTCTGTTGTGTCTGTGAGTTTGCGTCCTCGAACGAATTGAATCAACTTTGCTGCTGCACTCTTGCGCTCTCGTGACCTGACATCACTGGGGGAGTCTTTCTCATCGGTGCCGTACACGCGCGCCCACACATAGGTGCGTGGTTGTGACAATCACGATGTGTGTACCGCTGTCAACCGTGTGGCAACTGACACCGCTCTACCGGTTGTGCAGTCTCGTCACTGACCATGGGCTCGAATACTCGCACCACTCGCCACGTATCTTCGTCCTTGTTCGTCTTGGTGACGTTGCTGATCTCGTATGCGCGAGCTTGCTTCTACGCGCCAGCCAGTGGAACGGCATTCCTGCTAGCGCCCAACGAGGCTACATACGTCCGTGTCGATGGACTCTTCACGGCTGGCCTCGCTGCTGTCACCGGGCAGTTCACGATCCAGCCAGGCGCCTTCACGTTCTCAGCCCTCGGCATTCCCGAGTACGTGGGCATCACGGCCGTCTGTTCCTCCTACTCCACCGGCACCGCGAGCTTCATCTGTACGCCAGGCAACGCTGCCTCGTACCCAGTCACTTGCAGCGGCGCCGTGTTCTCGTCGTCGCCGCCGCCAGGGCCGATCGTGCTCTACGCGCCTCCAGGCTCGAATGCCGCGACCACGGTCGCCATCAGCAACATCGGCACCGGACCGTTGATTGTCGACTTTGCCGCGCCCTTCAGCGGCTCATGGGCCTCTCTCGACAGCGGCCTCCCAATCATGTCGCTCTCGTGGCCAGGCAACGGCGGTCCGACGATAGCTCCCTTCACCATCACGTGTACGACTCCCGCGTCGCCCATGACCCCGCAGTCGACGTCGGTTCTGTCGCTCTCGACCGACGATCCGCATCAAACCTCGGTCTCGTACACGATCACATGCGACTCGGTGGGTCCCGTCTACCAGTCGGTCCCCGCCGCCGGCTCGCTCATCGACTTCTCCGCCATCTCGACTCCGACATCCACCACCATCACCGTCAGCGACATTGGCCTCGTAACGTTGACGGCGATGCCGTCTACGGCCGGCTCGTGGTTCTCAGTTTCGCCAGCGTTGCTGTCGATCCCTGCCTCGACCTCGAACACGATCGTCGTCACATGCACACCACCAACGAGCGGCCTTGTGTACTCGCAGACCTCCTCTCTCCAAGTGATGACCAACGAGTACACAGGCAGTCCTCATATCTACACGCTCCAGTGCGCGAGGCCAGTCCCGATCTACACGGCAAGCCCTCTTCCGTCGTCGACCATCGCCTTCAACCACGTGACATCGACCTTGACGCAGCTGCTCTTCATCTGGGACTCTGGAGTGGGCCCGCTGTCCGTCTCGCAAACAACGCCGTTATTTCAAGTAGGATCATGGTTCTCGATTCCGGCTGGCTTACCAATCTCGTCTCTCGCTACCGGAGTACCAGCGATCGGTGTACCGATCAAGTGCTCGCCTCCTGTCCGCAGCAATCCCGCCACTTTGTATACCGACACGCTCACTCTCGCCACCAACGATCCAGGCCAACCGATTGTCACGTACACGCTCACGTGCTCGGCTGCTCCGGCCTACTCGTCAGTGCCAGCCGCTTCTTCGACCATCGCCTTCGGGCCGGTGACGTCTTCCGCATCAAAGATACTCTCCATCTCGAACAATGGTGTCGGCTCCTTGAGTGTATCGCAAAGTGTACCGTTTGCAGTCGGATCTTGGTTCTCCGTCACTGGCCTGTCGATCTCGGCTGTCAACCTAGGCGAGCCGGCAGTGCTGGTATCAATCACGTGTACGCCGCCGAGTGGCTCGAACCCCGCCGCCCCGTACACGGACACCCTCACTCTCACCACGAGTGATCCCTCGCAATCGACTGTGACCTATTCACTCACGTGTTCGGCCGCTCCCGTGTTCATTCCGACTCCGGCTCCTTCCTCCACAATCGCCTTCGGATGGGTGACATCGACTGCATTAAAGTCGATCTCGATCCTGAACAGCGGCGTCGGTACTCTGAGTGCTTCACAGTCGGGATCGTTCGCCGTCGGATCTTGGTTCTCAATCAACTCCGGACTGCCTCTCTCTGGTCTCATGCAAGGCTCTCCGGCACTCGTGTCTGTCAAGTGTGCGCCTCCGAACGGCTCGAATTCTGCCATCCCGTATACCGACACTCTCACTCTCTCGACCAACGATCCCTCGCAACCCACCGTGCACTACACACTCACGTGCTCGGCAGCTCCCGTCTACTCGTCGACGCCTGTTCCATCGTCGACCATCGCCTTTGGTTCAGTGGCGACGACAGGATCGCAGACGATCTCGATCCTGAACAGCGGTGTCGGAGCATTGAGTGCTTCGCAATCGCCATTATTCACGGCTGGATCATGGTTCTCGGTCTCGTCCGGAACGCCGATCTTTGGTTTCCACAAAGGCGCACCGGCTCTCGTCGTGTCGATCACTTGCGCTCCGCCAATCGGCACCAATCCTACCACTCTCTTCGTTGATACGCTCACTCTCTCGATCAACGACCCAGCGCAACCGACCGCACACTACACACTCACGTGCTCGGCTGCCTCAGTGTACTCGTCGACTCCCGCTCCCTCATCGACCATCGCCTTTGGATCAGTGATATCAACCTCCTCAATGTCGATCTCAATCTCGAACAACGGAGCCGGTTTCTTGAACTCGATGCAATCAGGATCGCTTGCAGTCGGATCGTGGTTCTCAGTCACTTCTGGCCTACCGATAGCAGGCCTGAATGAAGGGCCTTCGATGGTATCGGCGTCGATCACTTGCGCTCCGCCAATCGGCACCAATCCTACCACTCTCTTCGTTGATACGCTCACTCTCTCGACCAACGATCTGATGAAACCCACCGTGCACTACACACTCACGTGCTCGGCTGCCTCGGTGTACTCGTCGACTCCCGCTCCCTCATCGACCATCGCCTTTGGATCAGTGACATCAACCTCCTCAATGTCGATCTCGATCTCCAACAATGGCGTTGGATTCTTGAGTGTGGCTCAATCGGGATCGCTTGCAGTCGGATCATGGTTCTCAGTCACTTCCGGTCTCTCGATCTCGAGTCTCAACAAAGCAGCACCAGCCGCCGTTGTGGTTATAAGATGTTTGCCACCGATCGGATCGTCAGCCGGTCCGTACACCGACACTCTCACTCTCTCGACCAACGATGTGACGAAACCGACCGTGCACTACTCACTCACGTGCTCGGCGGCTCCGGTGTACTCGTCGACTCCCGCTCCCTCATCGACCATCACCTTCGGGTCAGTGGCATCAACCTCCTCAATGTCGATCTCGATCTCGAACAACGGCGTTGGATTCTTGAGTGTGACTCAATTGCCATCATTTTCCTTTGGATCGTGGTTCTCAATCGCCTCCGGTCTCCCGATCTCGAGTCTCAACGAAGGAGTACCAGCCGCCGCAGTGTCGATCACGTGCTCGCCGCCCATCGGCTCCAATCCTGCTGCTCCCTACATGGAAACACTGACTCTCTCGACCAACGATCCGATGCAACCAAGTGCAAGCTACACTTTGAAATGCTCGGCGGCTCCGGTGTACTCGTCGACTCCCGCTCCATCATCGACCATCGCCTTCGGGTCAGTGGCATCAACCTCCTCGATGGTAATCTCGATCTCGAACAACGGCGTTGGCTCATTGAGTGTGACTCAATCAGGCCCTCTTGCAATCGGATCGTGGTTCTCGATCTCAGCCAGTCTGCCGATCTCGAATCTCAGCGAGCTCTCGCCTGGAGTCGCCTTGTCGATCGCGTGCTCTCCGCCGATCGGAGCCGATCCTGCCATTCCCTACACGGATACGCTCACTCTCTCGAGCAACGATCCGGTCCGATCGAGTGTAAGCTACACTTTGGCATGCTCGGCTGCTCCCGTGTACTCGTCGACTCCCGTTCCATCATCTCTCATCGGTTTCGGATGGGTGACATCGACATCACAGAAGACGATCTCGATCTCCAACACTGGAGTCGGATTCTTGAGCGTGCGATTGCCATCGCTTGGTACTGCTTCATGGTTCTCGATCGTGTCCGGCCTTCCGGTCATGAACCTCAACAAGCCCTCGCCCGCAGTCACAGTGTCGATACAGTGCTCACCTCCGATAGGCTCCTCGCCTGCCGCCGTTCATTCCGAGAACTTGGTACTGCCGACCAACGATCCAAGCCAACCGACGGTGAGTTACACGTTGACGTGTATGGCGGCGCCGATCGTTACCGCGTCGCCAGCCTCTTTATCAACCCTCTCCTTCGGATCGATATCGTCAAGCGCAGTGACGACGATCTCAATCGCGAATTCTGGAGTGGGATCGCTGAGCATTTCTCAAGAGTCGGCGTTTGCAGTCGGATCGTGGTTCTCGGTCTCGTCCGGCCTGCCACTCAACGGTCTCATCGAAGGAGCGCCGCCCGCCATGGTGTCGATCCTCTGCTCGCCTCCGATCGGCTCGACTCCTGCCACTCCCAACGTGGACACGCTGGTGCTCCTGACCAATGACCCATCCAGCCCCATGCTGTCGTACACTTTGACGTGCTCGGCCGTTCCTGCGTTCTCATCGACGCCTGCTCCGTCATCGACCGTCGCCTTTGGCGCCGACACCGGTCCCAAGTCGATAACCATCTCGATTTCGAACAACGGAGTCGGCACCTTGAGTGCCTCTCAATCGGGCTCGCTTGCAGTCGGATCGTGGTTCTCGATCTCGTCAGGTCTGCCACTCAACGGTCTCAATGAAGGATCACCAGCAGTGGCGGTGTTGATCACGTGCTCGCCGCCAATCGGCTCGGACCCGGTGGCCCAGTACACCGACACTCTCACTCTCTCGACCAACGATCCCTCGCAACCGATCGTGCACTACACACTCACGTGCTCAGCTGCTCCCGTGTACTCGTCGACTCCGGCTCCAGGATCGACCATCTCGTTCGGGACAGTGACCTCGACCACCTCAATGTCGATCTCGATCTCCAACAACGGAGTTGGATTCTTGCGTGTGGATCCATCGGGATCTCTTGCAGTCGGATCGTGGTTCTCGCTCTCGTCCGGTCTGCCGATCACTGACCTCGACGAAGGCTCACCAATGGCCTCCGTGTCGATCACGTGCCTGCCTCCCATCTCCTCGAATCCTGCCATTCCCTACATGGAGAACATCACTCTCTCGACCAACGACCCGACGCAACCGATCGTGTACTACATGGCAACGTGTTCGTACGGGCTTGTGTTCGATCCGTTTGCGTCGGTGATTCGACTGCCGCCAGCGCTGCCGAGCTCGCCATCATCGAGCCTGATCACAGTCTCCAACCTCTCGCCGACTCCAGTCACAAACATGCTGCTCATGCTGCAGGACTCCAATGTCCCACCAGTCTTCTCGGTCTCGAACAACGCCACGAGCATGATGATGGGCAACAGCAATGTGATGACGGTCGCGAGCATGAGTGAGGCGGGCGTGACGGTCATGTGCACGGCACCGAGTGTCGACTTTGGCGTGGCGAACGCCACCCTGGTGGTGGTTGAGCAAGCCGACCCGCTGGCGGTCTACAAGCAGTACGCACTGTATTGCCCATCGATTCGGAGCAGTGTGATTGTGAGTTCGCTACCTGGAGGAGCAGGAGGCAGTTATGTGATCGCCATTCCGCCGTCGTTCGTCTTTGAGCCGTCGGATCAAGTGAGCGTGAACTTTACCAACACAGCGCCGACGCCAGTGTCGGTAACGTTGCAGCCGCCCGCTCCTGGCAACCCTGCCAACGGCGACGCACAATTCAGTGCGGCGTTGAGCCAAGTGTCGTCATCGTCTCCCGTCATTTCGCCACTCTCGTTGGTGCTCCCAGGAGGACAGACGGCGCAGCTTCAAGTGTCGTGCGTCGCCTCTGTCGTCGGTGATCGATCGACCTCACTGACGGTGACGCTCGCCAACGCCACTCAGCTGCACTTTACGGTGATTTGCACTGGTTTGGCCTCGTTGGCCGTGTTCCCATCCGAGTCAGTGATAGACTTTGGTGGTCTGCCGGTCGGCTCGAGTGCCGCAACGAAGGACTCGACCGTGCAGAATCTCTCGCCCAGTTGGTTGACCTTGACGCTTTCGATCGCAACTACGTCGAGCGGTGGCCGAAGCACCAGCCTACTGGAGGCTAGCGGTGAGCAAGAGCACCAAGTGGTACCAAGAGACACGGCGCAAGAGGCGAGCGTGAGCTCGGCCGGCGCGCTGGTGAGCGTGACCCCGACGGTGCTCGTGATTCCGCCACACGGTATGACACAATTCTCGGTGCAAGTGTTGCCGCTCGCGATCGGAGCCGGCCAGGCGACGCTCCTGGTGCAAGGTCCCACGGTGCAACAAGGCACGCCCTTGAGGCAGGTGGTGTGGGTGGGCGAGAGCGCCGTGCTGGTGCTCGAGCCGGAGATGGTGGTGCTGCAGTCGGTGACTGTCAACGGCGCGCCGGGCAGTGCGCAAGTGTCGGTATCGAACGCCGGCAACATTGATCTCTCGGTGCAGGTGACGCAACTCATCGATGAGAACACGGACGTCTTCTCGCTCGAGTTTCCTAGCGGCGCCTCGTTGCAGCGGTGGCAGACGGTGCCGGCCAACGCCAAGCATCCGTTGGTGACGATTCAGTGCGTGCCGCCGAGTACGACCACCTTCAAGGCCAGCTTGTTGTTGCAGAGTTCCGACGTGACCCAGTTGCAAGTGTTGGTTCCGCTGACGTGCATCGGTACGGCCACGTGCTCCGACGGCGTGAAGAACCAAGACGAGACCAGCATCGACTGCGGCGGCTCGGTGTGTCGCTCGTGCCAGGCCCTCCTGCCACCTGGCTCGCTGCTGCCTCCTACGGTCGACATGTCGATGGCGGCCGCTCCACAGCCAGTGTCCGTGTTGCCGCCGCCGGCAGCGCCGCTCGGACCAACGCCGCCAGGTGAGCTGTCGGGCTCGCCAATCCCAGTGACGGTCAACTCGTCAACGATCGTGGTTCTCGATGGCTCGGGGCACACGATCGCCGTCATCCAGCTACCGCCAGGTGTCGATCCCGGTAATGTCGTAGTGACCGACCCGAATCCCTCGATGGTTGAAGCAGCCAATCAGCACCAGCCCAATCTTGCAAGCGGCTCGGTTATCGACTTGAATTACGTAGTCAATGGCACGGTACGTGATTCGGCTGGAATCCACACCCCTCTGGAACCCATCAGTGGCGTACGTGATTGATTGATTAACGCTATGGTGATGCGCAGTCGTCCAGCTTACCTGCTCCGATCACGATTTGCTTCTCGACCTCGTCGAGCACCACACGCCAAAAGTGCTTGGGT
>Ga0209935_1005563_pt1 | contig 10629 bp, 10 predicted proteins | sample ThiBio_1000_plan_2_FD_183958 | JGI IMG/M metagenome (GOLD analysis project Ga0209935, IMG submission 183958) | Wastewater bioreactor microbial communities from Cape Town, South Africa - Thiocy_cont_1000_plan (SPAdes) | ecosystem: Engineered > Bioreactor > Thiocyanate-remediating >... | reverse complement strand
GAACAGCAGCTCGTTCGGAATCATCGACATCGCCGAGCACTCATCGACCACCGATCGAATCATCGTCATCGTCGACACCGTGCGCTTCATCCATGATGGTGCATGTCGATGACGATCTGGATGCCATGTGAACGTGTCGGCAAGCCATTGATTGGTTACGGCTCGTGTGAGGGAGGTGCTGTTCTTTGTTCCTTCATCGATTGGTTCTTGTTGCTTCTTGTTGCTCGTTGCTTGCTTGCTTGGTGTCTCTCTCGTGTCTCGTGTGTGAGAGAGAGAGCTTCATATCTTCATCTCTTTGGTTTGAGCAGTTTAGAGCTTGGATCATCTCTTTGTTGTTGTGAGATGGAAGAGGAAGAGATGGGAGACGATGCTCTTGATCGTGATGCTCGAATCAAGCTCTCGATCGGCACCAACCAACATGACGATGCTGATGGCCAGCTCGCCTTACCTCGAGGCTTGGTGTTCGACCATCATCGAGGTCTCTTGCTCGTTGTCGATTGTTGGAATCATCGAGTGCAAGTATTCTCGTGTGATGATGGCGGCTCGTTCGTGTCCAAGCTCGGCGAGGAAGGCAACCAACCAGGCCAGCTCCACTGTCCTGAGGGCCTTGCGATCGATCACGATCATGACCGCATCCTCGTCGTTGATACCGGAAATGACCGGGTACAATCATGGTCATTGAGCGAGCAATCGTCCTTGTCGTGTATTGGCAGGCGTGGATCAGGAGATCTCGAGTTCAAGTACTCTCAAGCCATTGTGGTCGACAAGCATCATCGTCGCATCGTCATCGTCGATACCCACAATCATCGATTGGTGTTCTTGTCGTCGCTCGATCTCTCGTTCTTGTTCTCGGCCGGCAAGCATGGATCTCAACCTGGCGAGTTCAGCTATCCATCGAGCGTCGCGATCGATGATGATCGACATCGAATCATCGTCTGTGATTGCGGCAATCATCGAGTGCAAGTATTGTCGTCGATCGATGGCTCGTTCTTGTTCGAGTTCGGCTCCGAAGGCGACCAACCATGCCAGCTCAAGCTTCCTATTGGCGTGTGCATCGTCAATCAAGGTCGAATCATCGTCGCCGATTCCAACAACCATCGGCTTCAATCGTTCACTCACGAAGGCCATCACATCTCGTCCTTCGATTGTGGTCTGGAGAGGCCATATGGAGTTGCATTCGACGAGCATCGAGGTCTCATCGCCTTCTCGGCAGGCAATCGAGTGCATGTGATTGGAGCCAATCAATGGCTTGCCGACACGTTCATATGGAGACCAGATCGTCATCGACATGCACCATCATGGATGAAGCAAGCAGTGTCGACGATGACGATGATTCGATCGCTGGTCGATGAGTCGAACACGATGTCGATGATTCCGAACGAGCTGCTGTTCGAGATCTTCTCGTTCCTTTGATGATACTCTTGGCGATGATGATGACGAACCTCTCGATATCATATTGGCGGTCTCGAACGATTGATATCGACTCACGAATGAGCATCACATATCTTACAAGCATCATCATCTCTCTCTTTGCTGAAAATGCAATCATGATGTGGCTCACAATTCTACTACTACTCTCTCTCTCTCTCTCTCTCTCTCTCTCTCTCTTTTGTGGTGAATGAATACAATCTCAGATAGACCCTCTCACACACTATCAACACAAACATGCATTTGATTGATCAAGTCTTCATTTCGATTGATTGAAGGTCTTGGTCTTGGGCATTTGGGTTTTGGCATCAGAGCCCGAAATCTTTCTCCTCATACCGATTGGAAGGGCATGCAAGTACTGAGTATCATCAAGAAGAAGAGGATCTTGGATGATTTGTGCATATGTGTGAGAGGTTCGCCAGGCAGCTTGATCTGGCACCTGCTCGTGTGAGGGAGGTGCTGTTCTTTGTTCCTTCATCGATTGGTTCTTGTTGCTTCTTGTTGCTCGTTGCTTGCTTGCTTGCTTGGTGTCTCTCTCGTGTCTCGTGTCTCGTGAGAGAGAGAGAGAGCTTCATATCTTCATCTCTTTGGTTTGAGCAGTTTGGAGCTTGGATCATCTCTTTGTCGTTGTGAGAGAGAGAGAGAGATTGAAGAGGAAGAGATGGAAGACGATGCTCTTGATCGTGATGCTCGAATCAAGCTCTCGATCGGCACCAAGCAAGGAGGCGATGCTGATGGCCTGCTCGCCTTACCTCGAGGCTTGGTGTTCGACCATCATCGAGGTCTCTTGCTCGTTGTAGATGGCAACAATCATCGGGTGCAAGTATTCTCGTGTGATGATGATGATGGCGGCTCGTTCGTGTCCAAGCTCGGCAAGGAAGGCAACCAACCAGGCCAGCTCCAGTATCCATCCGGCGTTGCGATCGATCACGATCATGATCGCATCCTCGTCGTTGATCGCCTCAATAATCGAGTACAATCATGGTCATTGAGCGAGCAATCGTCCTTGTCGTGCATCGGCCATCGTGGATCAGGAGATCTCGAGTTCGACCTCCCTCGAGGCATTGCGATCGACAAACATTATCGTCGCATCGTCATCGTCGACTCCAACAACAATCGATTGGTGTTCTTGTCGTCGATCGATCTCTCGCTCTTGTTCTCGGTCGGCAAGCGAGGATCTCAACCTGGCGAGTTCAACTGTCCATCGAGCATTGCGATCGACGATGATCGACATCGAATCATCGTCTGTGATGCCAACAATCATCGAGTGCAAGTATTGTCGTCGATCGATGGCTCGTTCTTGTTCGAGTTCGGCTCTCTTGGCGATCAACCATGCCAGCTCAAGCACCCTGTTGGAGTATGCATCGCCAATCAAGGTCGAATCATCGTCGCCGACTTCTTCGGCAATCGGCTTCAATCATTCACTCACGAAGGCCATCACATCTCGTCCTTCGATTGTGGCTCCGAGAGGCCATATGGAGTTGCGTTCGACGACCATCGAGGTCTCATCGCCTTCTCGGCAGGCAATCGAGTGCATGTGATTGGAGCCAATCAATGGCTTGCCGACACGTTCACATGGCATCCAGATCGTCGTCGACATGCTCCATCATGGATGAAGCGCACGGTGTCGACGATGACGATGATTCGATCGGTGGTCGATGAGTCGTCGGCGATGTCGATGATTCCGAACGAGCTGCTGTTCGAGATCTTCTCGCATCTTTGAGGTCCAGTTCGCATTGCGCCATGTGATCGATCTCGAAAGACCACCACCACCACCATGAAGAAGTGCGCCATGATGTGACGATACTATCCTGCACCTCCTCTTTATCATTCTCATCGTGCAGCACACTGCTGATGTGGCTCACAATACGCTCTCTCTTGTGGTGAATGAATGCAACCTCAGATAGACTCTATCAACAAACGTGTATTTGATTGATCAAGTCTTCATTTCGATGGATTGATTGAAGGTCTTGGTCTTGGGCTTTTGGGTTTTGGCATCAGAGCCCGAAATCTCTCTCCTCATACCGATTGGAAGGGCAAGCAAGTACCGAGTATCATCAAGAAGAGGATCTTGGATGGTTTGTGCATATGTGTGCGAGGTTCGCCAGGCAGCTTGATCTGGCACCTGCTCGGGGAGGGAGGTGCTGTTCTTTGTTCCTTCATCGATTGGTTCTTGTTGCTTCTTGTTGCTCGTTGCTTGCTTGCTTGCTTGCTTGGTGTCTCTCTCGTGTCTCGTGTCTCGTGAGAGAGAGATCTTCATATCTTTGGTTTGAGCAGTTTGGAGCTTGGATCATCTCTTTGTCGTTGTGAGAGAGAGAGAGAGAGAGATTGAAGAGGAAGAGATGGAAGACGATGCTCTTGATCGTGATGCTCGAATCAAGCTCTCGATCGGCACCAAGCAACCAGGCCGTGCTGATGGCCAGTTCAACTATCCATCAGGCTTGGTGTTCGACCATCATCGAGGCCTCTTGCTTGTCACTTCCAGCAATCATCGAGTGCAAGTATTCTCGTGCGATGATGATGACGGATGCTCGTTCGTGTCCAAGTTCGGCGAGTATGGCGACCAACCAGGCCAGCTCAAAAGTCCAATCAACATTGCGATCGATCACGATCATGATCGCATCCTCATCATTGATAGAGGCAATGATCGAGTACAATCATGGTCATTGAGCGAGCAATCGTTCTTGTCGTGCATCGGCAAGCATGGACCAGGAGATCTCGAGTTCCATGACCCTCGAGGCATTGCGATCGACAAACATCATCATCGCATCGTCATTGTTGATGCGTTCAACCATCGATTGGTGTTCTTGTCGTCGATCGATCTCTCATTCTTGTTCTCCATCGGCAAGCGAGGATCTCAACCTGGCGAGTTCGATCATCCTATTGGCATTGCGGTCGATGACGATCGACATCGAATCGTCGTCTGTGATACCGGTAACTACCGAGTGCAAGTATTGTCGTCGATCGATGGCTCGTTCTTGTTCGAGTTCGGCTCTCAAGGCAATCAACCATGCCAGTTCAAATATCCCGAAGGAGTGTGCATCGCCAATCAAGGTCGAATCATCGTCGCCGACAGCCACAACAATCGATTGCAATCATTCACTCACGAAGGCCATCACATCTCATCCTTCGATTGTGGCTCTGAGAATACATTCGGGGTTGCGTTCGACGAGCATCGAGGTCTCATCGCCTTCACGGCAGGCCATCGAGTGCATGTGATTGGAGCCAATCAATGGCTTGCCGACACCAAGTTCGTTTGGCGTCCAGATCGTCATCGATATGCACCATCATGGATGAAGCAAGCAGTGTCGACGATGACGATGATTCGATCGCTGGTCGATGAGTGCTCGGCGATGTCGATGATTCCGAACGAGCTGCTGTTCGAGATCTTCTCGCATCTTTGAGCCCATCCAGATCGCATTGCGCCATGTGATCGATCTCGAAAGAGCACCAGCACTACCACCAAGAAGAAGAAGAGCACGATGATGTGACGATACTATCCTGCACCTCCTCTTTATCATCCTCATCGTGCAGCACACTGCTGATGTGGCTCACACTACTCTCTCTCTCTCTCTCTCTCTCTCTTTTGTGGTGAATGAATACAACCTCAGATAGATTCTCATACACTACCTCCCTCATATCAATACAAACATGCATTGATTGATCAAGTCTTCATTTCGATTGATTGAAGGTCGATCTTGGTCTTGGATTTTTGGGGTTTGGCATCAGAGCCCGAAATCTCTCTCTTGATATCGATTGGAAGGGCATGCAAGCCAATGTGGCACACCAACAAGAACAAGACAAGACGCGCGCTATTGCAGTGAGCCGGTCTTGCGAATCAGACGTTGGTTAGCCTCGTGTTGCATCCTACGATCTACGAGTAAAGGGTTCACCAGAGGTCCAGGCCTCAATGTGCAGCGTGCCCTCAGTATCGAGAGGCAGATCGAACGATCCAGGAGAATCTCGAGGGACCTGCTCGACGGTCAAGGTCGCCTTGCCGAGCGAGTGGCGGTTATGGAGATGCCCATGCGTCAGCACCTCGATCACGATCGGCGTCTCGTCGCAGTAGAAGACGCCGATCTCAAAGTCCTCGTTCCAAGCAGCCTCGGCGCCCTTGTCGAGTACGCGCGATTTACGCTTGATGTCGGCCACGACGATCTTGCAGAAGGTATCGCGGTGGCTCGCGAGTCCTGTGGCATTGAGCAGTCGAAGATGCAGTCGGTAGGGCGACTCGTCTTGCGTTTGTGCAAGGAGACCCGTCGCAGCAAAGACCTTCCCGACGACCCTGCGCACGAGACGTCCATCATCATCAGCATGATGGTCGCGAACTCACACGCGAACGCAGACGCGGTTCCAATTCGTGTGATATCGTACTTGGACGTCAGCGAATCCTTCTTGGCATCAGTCTCTTGGTCGTCGTGAGACGACGATCCACGAGCGAGGAATGGAAAGGCGTGTTGCGCCATAGTAGCGAGCGAGAGGTATGCGTGCGAGCGAGCCTGCAGATACAAGATCGTCCAAGCACCGCGAACGACGGGCTCGTGTTACCCTTCCCGACAGATCGCTCGTTCTTCGGTAGTTACAGCTGTATTCAAGTAGAACTCGTGACGTATTCTTCAGTTCCTACATCCCGCTGACGGCGTTGTTGTTCCCTACATGATCAAAGGAACGAGAAGATCTCGAACAGCAGCTCGTTCGGAATCATCGACATCGCCGAGCACTCATCGACCACCGATCGAATCATCGTCATCGTCAAGATGGCTTGCTTCATCCATGATGGTGCATATCGACGACGATCTGGATGCCATGTGAACGTGTCGGCAAGCCATTGATTGGCTCCAATCACATGCACTCGATGACCTGCCGAGAAGGCGATGAGACCTCGATGCTCGTCGAACGCAACGGCATAAGGGTTCTCGGAGCCACAATCGAAGGACGAGATGTGATGGCCTTCGTGAGTGAACGATTGAAGCCGATTGTTGAAGTACTCGGCGACGATGATTCGACCTTGATTGACGATGTGTACTCCTTCGGGATGCTTGAGCTGGCCTGGTTGGTTGCCAAGAGAGCCGAACTCGAACAAGAACGAGCCATCGATCGACGACAATACTTGCACTCGATGGTTTAGGGAATCACAGACGATGATTCGATGTCGATCATCGTCGACCGCAATGCTCGATGGAGAGTCGAACTCGCCAGGTCGAGATCCATACTGGCCGACCGAGAACAAGAACGAGAGATCGATCGACGACAAGAACACCAATCGATTGTTGAACGTATCGGTGATGATGATGCGACGATGATGCTTGTCGATCGCAATGCCTCGAGGATACTGGAACTCGAGATCTCCTGATCCCTTCTTGCCGCTGCACGACAAGAACGATTGCTCGCTCAATGACCATGATTGTACTCGATTATTGAGGCGATCAACGATGAGGATGTGATCATGATCGTGATCGATCGCAACGCCGATAGGATGGTGGAGCTGGCCTGGTTGGTTGCCTTCCTCGCCGAACTTGGACACGAACGAGCCGTCATCATCGCACGAGAATACTTGCACTCGATGATTGTTGGTATCAACGACAAGCAAGAGATCTCGATGATGGTCGAACACCAAGCCTCGAGGGAAGGCTAACAGGCCATCAGCATCGCCTCGTTTCTTGGTGCCGATCGAGAGCTTGATTCGAGCATCACGATCAAGAGCATCGTCTTCCATCTCTTCCTCTTCAATCTCTCTCTCGCTCTCACAACGACAAAGAGATGATCCAAGCTCCAAACTGCTCAAACCAAAGAGATGAAGATATGAAGCTCTCACACACGCGAGACACGAGACACGAGAGAGACACCAAGCAAGCAAGCAAGCAACGAGCAACAAGAAGCAACAAGAACCAATCGATGAAGGAACAAAGAACAGCACCTCCCTCCCGGAGCAGGTGCCAGATCAAGCTGCCTGGCGACCCTCCCACACACATGCACAAACCATCCAAGATCCTCTTCTTGATGATGATACTCGGTACTTGCATGCCCTTCCAATCAATATCAAGGGAGATTTCGGGCTCTGATGCCAAAACCCCAAGACCTTCAATCAATCAATCAATCAATCGAAATGAAGACTTGATCAATCAAATGCAGCATGTTTGTGTTGATAAGAGAGAGTTCGAGAGTATGTGTGAGAATCTAATTCTCAGTTTGTATTCAATCACCACAAGAGAGAAAGAAAGAGATGATTGCAAGGTGTGTGATGCTCATTCATGAGTCGATATCAATCGTTCGAGACCGCCAATATCGAGATGATATCGAGAGGTTCATCATCAATATCATCAACGGAACGAAAAGATCTCGAACAGCAGCTCGTTCGGAATCATCGACATTGCGTTCGACTCATCGACCACCGATCGAATCATCGTCATCGTCGACACCGTGCGCTTCATCCATGATGGTGCATGTCGACGACGATCTGGACGCCAAACGAACTTGGTGTCGGCAAGCCATTGATTGGCTCCAATCACATGCACTCGATTGCCTGTCGAGAAGGCGATGAGACCTCGATGCTCGTCGAGCGCAACTCCATGTGGATATTCGCGACCACAATCGAAGGACGAGGTGTGATGGCCTTCGTGAGTGAATGATTGCAATCGATGGTTGTTGGAATCGGCGACGATGATTCGACCTTGATTATCGATGCATACTCCTCGAGGATGGTCGAGCTGGCCTGGTTGATTGCCAAGAGAGCCGAACTCGAACAAGAACGAGCCATCGATCGACGACAGTACTTGCACTCGATGATTGCTGGCATCACAGACGATGATTCGATGTCGATCGTCATCGACCGCAATGCCTGATGGTCGGAGGAACTCGCCAGGTTGAGATCCTTCCCTGCCGATGGAGAACAAGAACGAGAGATCGATCGACGACAAGAACACCAATCGATCGTTGCCGGTATCGACGATGACGATGCGATGATGATGCTTGTCGATCGCAATGCCTCGAGGATACTTGAACTCGAGATCTCGTGATCCATGATGGCCGATGCACGACAAGAACGATTGCTCGCTCAATGACCATGATTGTACTCGATCATTGCCGGTATCAGTGACGAGGATGCGATCATGATCGTGATCGATCGCAACGCCGAAGGGATTCTTGAACTGGCCTGGTTGGCTGCCTTGCTCGCCGAACTTGGACACGAACGATCCGCCATCATCATCGCACGAGAATACTTGCACTCGATGATTGAAGCTATCAGCGACGAGCAAGAGACCTCGATGATGATCGAACACCAAGCCTCGAGGGAAGTAGAACTGGCCATCAGCATAGCCTCCTTGCTTGGAGCCGATCGAGAGCTTGATTCGAGCATCACGATCAAGAGCATCGTCTTCCATCTCTTCCACTTCAATCTCTCTCTCTCTCTCTCTCTCTCTCTCTCTCTCTCTCTCCTCTCTCTCACAACGACAAAGAGATGATCCAAGCTTCAAACTGCTCAAACCAAAGAGATGAAGATATGAAGCCCTCCCACACACGAGACACGAGACACGAGACACCAAGCAAGCAAGCAAGCAACAAGAAGCAACAAGAACCAATCGACGAAGGAACAAAGAACAGCACCTCCCTCCCTCAACCAACCACTCCCTCACTCACACGAGCCTCTTCTTGATCTTCATCATCATTCTTGAATCTTCTTCTCTTGGTCTTGGTATTGGTATTTGTATTGGTATTGGAAAGAGAAGTTGATTGAGATTGATACAATGATTGATGAGAGAGAGCAAGACTCATGTTGAGCAACGCATTTGTGAGTGAGAGAGAGAGAGGCCTTGATTGATATCTCGTTCAAGATTGCACACGACTTATCAATCATTCATTCATCAAGACCATTGATTGATTGATTGATTGATTGATTGATTGATTGATTGATTGATTGATTGATTGATTGATTGATTGATTGATTGATTGATTGATTGATTGATTGATTGATTGATTGATTGATTGATTGATTGATTGTTAGTGAGTGTGCTGTACGATGAGAATGATGGCGATGACGATGACGAGGAGGTGCAGGATAGTAGTATCGTCACATCATCGTGCTCTTCTTGTTCTTGGTGGTAGTGCTTGTTTGAGATCGATCACATGGCGCAATGCGATCTGGAATGGACTCAAAGATGCGAGAAGATCTCGAACAGCAGCTCGTTCGGAATCATCGACATCGCCGAGCACTCATCGACCAGCGATCGAATCATCGTCATCGTCGACACTGCTTGCTTCATCCATGATGGAGCATGTCGATGACGATCTGGTCGCCATGTGAACGTGTCGGCAAGCCATTGATTGGCTCCAATCATATGCACTCGATGGTCTGCCGTGAAGGCGATGAGACCTCGATGCTCGTCGAACGCGACTCCACGCGGAGATTCGGAGCCACAATCGAGGGATGAGATGTGATGGCCTTCGTGAGTGAATGATTGCAGTCGATGGTTGTTGGGGTCGGCGACGATGATTCGACCTTGATTATCGATGCACACTCCTCGAGAGCAATTGAACTGGCATGGTTGATTGCCTTTGGAGCCGAACTCGAACAAGAACGAGCCATCGATCGACGACAATACTTGCACTCGATGATTATCGGTATCAGTGACGATGATTCGATGTCGATCATCATCGATCGCAACGCCCATTGGACGATCGAACTCGCCAGGCTGAGATCCACACTTGCCAATCTTGAACAGGAACGAGAGATCGATCGACGACAAGAACACCAATCGATTGTTGTCGGTATCGGCGATGACGATGCGACGATGCTTGTCGATCGCAATGCCTTTAGGAAAGTTGAACTCGAGATCTCCTGTTCCACGATGGCCCACGCACGACAAGAACGATTGCTCGCTCAATGACCATGATTGTACTCGATGATTGAAGGTATCAACGACGAGGATGCGATCGTGATCGTGATCGATCGCGACGCCCAATGGATGCTCGAACTGGCCTGGTTGGTCGCCTCCCTCGCCGAACTTGGACACGAACGAGGCGCCATCATCATCACCACACGAGAATACTTGCACTCGATGATTGTAGCAATCGGAGACGAGCAAGAGACCTCGATGATGGTCGAATGCCAAGTCCACAGGAGAGTCGAACAGGCCATCAGCATTGCCCAGTTTCTTGGTGCCGATCGAGAGCTTGATTCGAGCATCACGATCAAGAGCATCG
>Ga0209935_1005562_pt1 | contig 10630 bp, 15 predicted proteins | sample ThiBio_1000_plan_2_FD_183958 | JGI IMG/M metagenome (GOLD analysis project Ga0209935, IMG submission 183958) | Wastewater bioreactor microbial communities from Cape Town, South Africa - Thiocy_cont_1000_plan (SPAdes) | ecosystem: Engineered > Bioreactor > Thiocyanate-remediating >... | reverse complement strand
ATGAATGGCGAAGTGGGTCGGTTGTGGGTGTGCGAGTGGATATCGACAATAGGAGGACGGACTACTTTCACAACAACAGGTGGATGGGGACAGAGTCGCTTCCTGCCAACACCTTCTCCGTGCGGCCTGTTCTCAGCTTCGTGCTGGAACTTGATAGTTGTTGTAGCGTGAGACTTTTGCGACGCCCAAAGGAGTACTTCGACCTTGTCATTCAACAAGGCTCTGGCGGTTGAACAAACTTTTAGATCTCTCATCTGTTATCGTCCATCCCATCAACATTTCCCAGAAGAGTCAAATCCTTTCAAACATTTAAACGGCTCAACAAGACATGATGGGCACGCATCATGGTAAAGCGGCTAAAAAGGGCGAGGAGGCGGTTGATACGCATGAGTCAGCTGCGCATACGCCAAACCAATCTGTTAATTTACCGCGATTACCAATTGAACAACCTGCTACCCCGCTCGATGATAATCTTTGGAAGCTCATAATCGGTTCCTACATTGGCCCAGACGACTTTCGTTCGGTGCTTTTCACCTGTCGATATTGGGGATATTATTACGGGCGTGACGAACACTTAAGGGAACAAGTCATTGCAAATCGCACAGAAATCACAACGATAATCTACACAGATTCAAACTGTAGCGAGATCAGCAAAAAGGAGGTCCAACCAGCACGAGCCCCAGGTATTACTTCCTTCATGTTTGCCGCTTTGAGTTTTTTTTGTTACTTATTCTATAGAAGAGTGGGGCAAGATGGTCAAAGTTAAGCAATGGGAGTTTGCTGAGAATTATGAACGTTCTAGTTTCTACAACTACATCTACGAGGCCATTATCTTGGGGTCTACGAAAAAGATTAAGCTTTCCTTGCGTCCCGGTCGAGGGCACACTGCAGAACTTCGCTTCGGCGACCTTGACGGAAGCGACCCTGAAGGCGTGGTTGATGAATTCACTTACTTTGCTACCGATAACGGCAGGATTACCTTCGGCCATTCCAGAACCAGCCCGACTGAGGCTCTGGTAAGTGGTACCGAAAACTTAGAGTGTGTAGTGATTGTAAATTTAAATAGGATCCCATAGACATGGCTCGAGAAGAAACTAAGGCAACTGCAGATCGCATCCTGGTGGAATTAGGAATCACCCCAAGGTGGGATTACCAATTAAGGGAATCACGCCCTGTTTTAAAACGGTCTTTTTTACTTTCAAGCAAACACAACTGGATGAAGTTTTTGGGGCGGATCTATTGGTTCGTGATGGTCTATTACCCGCCTTTTCTCGATGGCAGTGAGGAACTTCGTATGGGATACCACTGGAGCTCGATATCGAAATGGGTAGATGCTGGTATGCCTGATGAATGGCAAGATTGAAATTCAAGAGGTAAATACTTCTTAGGGTAGAGAATAAGATATTCTTATTGCGCTCCGTTATTGTCTTCGTGAAAGAAAAGAAGAGAATTGTCAGTACCAGTGTAGACCTTCTTTTTACTCGGGATTGAGAAAGATAAATCTGAAACAGAGAATTCTTTACAACCACGAACCTCGATCGATTCGTCATGGTACGATCCAGTGGAGTCAATTCCCTAACACCCCGCTTTCACGACATCTGAATAGAAATTCACGATAGGTCCCCCAACCTTTCCATTCAACACAGATCAGAGAAATGAGTAAAATTTTCCCCAAGTAAAGCAAAGCCAGGAAGTCAGAAGGAGCGCACCTTCAAACAACTATCACCATCCATGGCCGCAGCGTGTGGAACCCGCCTACCTTCCACTTTTGCTATTGCAAAATTTGAAGGATGATTTAGGATTCTCAATTTCCACTTCCTGTTCGCCGATTGGAAGGTGCCAGACATGTCACACCAAACCGGCATTGAGACCTCAATTCGCTTTCGAGTGAGAAGCCAATCTTGTTCTCAATTAGCTTTCGGAAGAGATCCCTCTTACCGCCACTGTTCTCCTGCAACTCCAATTGCATAGTTATGCATAACAAACTCGAAAATTAGATGACACCATGTCCAATTCGATGGCCAGCCGATCTTGGTGTGGACAAGCTATGCATTGGCCCTTATAAAAGGATTCCTCCTTCGGACGGCATTCCTGTTCAAACAGAACAGAACAAACCCTTCATTGAGAATGAGTGCACTCTCGTCTAGTGGAGGGCTGCTTCTCTGTATGTTTCTCGCCCTAGGTGGACACATTACCAGCGGTTCCGAACACCGAGAAGCCCTCTACGTTGGGGATGTCTCTACTAACTCCGTATTCAAGTTTCCATTGCACGGAAATCAAGAGGGTCATGCCTTCGTCCAACCAGGATCAGGAGGACTTGACGGACCCCGAGGGATTATCTTCGATGGAAAGAGACACTTGTTGGTGGTAAATCAGAACGTCGACCAAAGCTTCCCAGGCGAGATCTTGCGCTATGGTGCTTGCAGCGGAGAGTTTTTGGGAGCGCTGGTTTCGCATACCGACCCGCATCCGCCATTTGCTCCTCGAGGCATAGTACTTAAAGACAATATCCTCTATGTAGCTGACGAGGGCGACGGAGTGACAGGACGACTTGCGCGCTATGACGGGACTACTGGAGCTTTTCTTGGAGACCTTCCAGTTCCTGAAACCATTGTTGACGAGTTCAACTCCACAGATTTCCGTCCTCGTTCACTTGTCTTTGGCCCTGATGGGTTGCTGTACGTTTCGCTGTTCCTCTCGCCCGACGGATTTCCGAACTCAGGGGCGGTGGTGCGCTATAACACTCACCATGCCGAGTTTGTGGATGTTTTCATTGCTGGTACTCAGGCAAACGGCAACCCATACGACCTCAACCGTCCCGAGGGACTGGTCTTCGGCCCTGACGGCAAACTTTATATTACCAGGTATGCATTAAGAAAAGACCAAAATCTACCCAGGCTAACTCGTTATTTCTCTTCAGCTTCCAAAAGGACTCCAACGATACAGACAAGATCTTGATTTTCGAGGGACCGCATTGCGCGACTCCTGGCGCTTTCATTGGAAAGATCGACCTGGACGAAGTTGGACAGCCTCGAGCGTTTGCGCAAGCCCTGTTGTTCGGTCCCGATGGATTCCTTTATGTTCCTATCTCCGGCAACGGCCCTGCGACTGGGAATATAAGAAAGTACAACCTACATACAAACCACTTCGAGGTCATGCAGAGCCTTCCTGCCGGCGACGCCGCTTGGTATCTCACATTTGGGCGCACTGATCCGGCTACCCTGGACTATACTGATAAGAAATTTGGGTGCAGATGTGAGCGGCGAAGACCATCAGGCTGGTGAAGATGATGGGTGGGAATACTGAAAGCTTCCTCTACGGTACCTTTTTTTCCGTTTATCGCCGCAGCATGTTAGCAGAAAGTGACCTCGTTCTACCAAAAAAAATAAATTCAACAACTAAAAATTGTTTTCCGTATTACTCGGGGATAAGCGACATTCTGCGAGCTCTTTCTTAAGATCTTCAATTTGTTTCGACAGCTGCTTTTTTTTTCTTCTTCGAGTTGCTTGATCTGTCCTGCCTGTTCCTTCGCTTTGGCAATTGCTGCCGCGTTTAGTCTTTTCAGACCCTCAATCTCAACCGAGGCTTCTTGCATAAGTGAGTTGCCCTCCTTTGCCATCACCAAGAACCCACCAGCGGAGACGAAATTCTTCACGGACACATTCCCAACTTTCATGGTTGGGCTTAGTAGTACAGGCACTCACTTCCAACTCGACCAATTGGAGAAGCAGGTTGAATTGAATTTGGGGACTAAAGATAGTTGTAGGTACCGTTTTACTTCCAAAGACTTTCTCGGCTAACTCGCACTGGCTTGGAACTTAATACGGCTTCGTCAACTCTCTTTTCAGCAATGGGCCAGCGGCTGTTGATGGGGACGAAAGCGTAGGTCTCTCCATGTGAAAGAACCACGCAAACCTTGGTCTCGGAAGTAGCCATCGCGATTGTGTTCCTTGTCTACCTTCCTCTCAACAACAACAGGAAAAATAAAGGCAACTTCGCCAATCTTCCGGTCCTCACTTCTATTTTGGTAAATATTCAAAAACAGAACCCTACGGGTAGGTTGCATCCCGACTACAGTTTGTTCCTGGACAGCCACAACTCTCATTCTCATGTTGTTGTTGGTATTGTGTTTATTAGTCGCTACCAATTAGAGGCGAATCCGCGTGGCCTCGATGGCTCCTGTGTGTTCTTCGTAAAGTCCTTGTAGGACAACCTCTAACTCCGCAAACGTCGGCCGCGCCTTTGCTATACAGTGTATCTGCGAGAGCAGAATTGAGTTTGATGGGGAGGGGGAGTGTTGTAGTTGTGGAATACTTACACAATGATAAAGGACGTCCCATAAAACAGGCGACTCATCTCCCGGTGGGTCAGGAGGGATTCCGAGTCGTCGTGGCTCTGTAAGAGATCTTCGAGGAAGTTGTTTTCCCGTAAGTACTTCATAAATTACCAATCCTAATATTTGGTTTTTGTTGAATTCAGAGGCAATGAAGAAGGGCTAAATAAGGTAGGTAAATAGTTACCAAATGAGAATACATCCACTTTGGTGTCATAGCCTCCTCCCTGTATAACCTCCGGAGCCATATATTGGATGGTTCCGGCAAGCGCTGAATGTTGATCTTCCAGCGGATCGATCCTCTTTGAAAGTCCGAAATCGCAGATTATCGCCTGATGGGATCTGTCCAATAGAATATTACTCGGTTTTAGATCTCGATGCATGATCCCTAAACATTTCGATTAGGGATTTGTTTAGAGTGAAGGAAGACGGTACCGTTTCGATGAATATGCGCGAATGCTTTTGCAATATGCAAAAGAATCCTGATCTAATTTTATGGTTAGATTCGATCTCAATCCCCAACGTATGAGCGTACCTGCAATTTCTCGCTAGGGCGGTAATCTTTCAAGAATCGTTCCAAATCTGTACCGGTAACGATGTCCGTAATAATACAAACTTCGTTGTCGCTCTTAAAGCAATACCCGATCATGTTGATTATATTTACATGTTTCAAGCTACCCAGATTCTTTATCTCGTGGCTTGTATGCTCCACATCCCAATCGTTCTAGATAGACAATTAATTGATTGTTGTTGTGCGGGATTAGCGTGTGTGGGGTGAAGAACGATTACGCTTAGAGTGATATGTTTTATTGCTACTTTCTTGCCTTGGTAGGTTCCTTCGCTCACGTAACCTCTGTTACACTCAGCGATGGGCCGACAACCTTCGAGCTCAACAAACGCTACCTCCTTCACGTCCGCCTCCATCAAAGCTAACAAATGAAAGAATTTCCATGAAGGGACGGGATGGAGGAGGGGAAGGCGGCCGATATGGAGGTTGATACCAACGATGATGACAGGGGCGAACAGTTACTAGGAGATACTCGCGCAACCTTGATACGCTCTGACAATCTCCAAGAGGGCGAGCGGATCGGACGGGGAACATCGGCGGATGTATTTAAAGGAATTTACACAAATAATGGGGAAAGCTTAACTGTTGCGATCAAGATTATATCTGCAAAAGCAATCTTATCACATAGAACAGACAACGTAATTGATATTCGAGAAGTGAGTTAACAAAAATCTTGAATGTTTAGGCTAATCCAAAACCAGGCTTTAGATATTCTGACGAAATATATCAAACGGGAAGTGGTAATCTTGGCCAGATTGAATCACCCCCACATTATAAAGTTGCACGGCGTATGCATCAAGGACACAGCCGAAGGGCTCCCTGAATACCATATCGTTACCGACTTGATCGACGAAGAACCCAACAACTTGTAACATCTCTTAGATGACTTCATTCCAAGCCCCAAACTGAGGGTCTGCCTTCCTCTCCTGCTTGTTGGTTATCTTTAAGTCTAATCTTCTTTTGTAAAAGATGAGGATTCTTTGCGATATCGCAGATGCGTTCAAATTCATCCGGGCTCATGGTTTTTTCTTGCCTCCCTCATCCGCTACAACAATTGACTCTTTTAATTGTCAATATGTAGCGATCATGCACAGGGACCTCAAAACCTACAATATCCTCACACGAAATCTTCGGGCGGTAATTTGCGACTTTGGACTCTCAAAGGAAGTTGTACCATTGGCAATCCACAGCAACGATGTTGACGGGATTGGAAGCCCCAAGTATATGGCCCCTGAAATCCTCAAGTCCACAGCAAATTACTCCATGGAAATAGATATCTGTTCTTTTGGTAAGATAATAAGATAATAAATGCCATGAATTCATTGGGAGGTGAACTAACTTTGAAAGAATACAGGGGTGATTATGCACTACGTGCTTACAGGAATATCCCCTAAAAAGCGACTCATGTTGGCTCCCGATAGCCTCCCTTTCTCCAACGAGATGCCTCCTTCAATTCCTCGAGAACTCTGGGATCTTTTGCTGGCTTGTGTATGTGAAGCGCCTTTTGAATTTCGCCTGACAACTTGCCCCCCCCCCCCCAAATACTCAGGTGAATTGTGAGCCAAAGCAACGACCAGGGTGGGATGTGATTTATTTTTATTGGACGAAGTCTATCAAGCCACCCCTGGAGAAATAACTATGACACCCAAATAGCATGACGTAGAATGTCCAATGAATTCATTGTAATCTATCGTTTCCTGTTTTTTGGCTTCGTGGAAAGTAGCGACGTGGCAGGAAGCAAATTGCTGCTATCGTGAAACTCTATGTGTGAGAATAATCAGCAAGCATACTACGGAGCCACACAAGGAAAACGGGATGATGCATTTGGGCGGAGCAAAGCGTTCGGCAGTAGAATGTATACCTTCTCTCGTAAATCGAATGAAAGATTAATTTTTGATTAATGATTAAGATATTCCAACGCAGCCACCTCCTGATGTACCAGGAGAGGATTGGGACGAGGTAGGGTTTGTTGCGTACGCGTTTCCGACAAGCTAACATGCCTTCGACGTCAGGTGCCTCCTTTGCCTGGAGTAATTAACGAAGTATTTTTACATCACATCTTGCCGTACTTGAACGTCAAGGAGCTTTGCAAGTGCGCTTTCGTTTCGCGTAGTTGGTATATGTGAGTTCTTATTATGCTCGTAATTTAATCTTTTACTTTCAGGTACGTCTTTAGTTGGGATAACGAACTATGGAAACCATTAGCCAAACAAGATTATCCGCAAGAGGGTATCGTAAATGATTCACGGTTTCATACAAAGGCGCCTCAGTTCTCATGGAAGAAGCGGTACCGATCCTTCGTCGTTAACAGGCAAATGTGTGAGGAGATGCCGATCATGGAATTTCCTAGGGATGAACTAAGCGGGAAGAAGTGGTTCACAGACAAAAAAGCGTTTCTACAATTATTTAGGCGGCGATGAAGGTAAAACGGAATGGTGTATAACATTGTTCCGTACACAGTGCGTTACAGGAGAACAGAGGAAGTTGGTAAGCTCGCTTAAGCCATTTCGCACCAGGGTAGCATACCCCGGACGCATCCAGATGAGCAATAGGAAGAGTGCCCCAATGATAGACAAGAACCCCAAGATGATGACCAGGCTGATAAACTCCGCACCGGTGCCATAAGCCGTCTGCATGCTAAACAACACTCGCACAATCAAAGCTAGCATCCCCACAAAGACACCCGGAAGCCCAAATGTTAATACCACCTTATCTGCCCTTATCCCCAACTTGATCGCCTGGTCGCGGTATTCATCGATACTTGCCCACCAACCAGAATACTTCTTCTTTAGCCCGTTCTTTGCAGGTAGCTTTGGAGTTGGAGGTAGTTCGGTGTTTAGGTTCGGGTAGCATCCAAACCGAATGATCATCACCGCGATGGATATCATCTTGCGGGCTTTCCCTTCTTCAAACTTTGCATAGCAAAGCACGCACAAAACGCACAGAAAGAATCCAACGGCCAACCCGCCACAGTAGAGCGCTGAAAGACTTTCTTCTTGAGTAGCTATAAGGTCGGTTACGGAGGCGCCTGCCAAAACCGATGACAGGAAGATCAACGACTCGATGAGGATGACGCTTCGGCGATGGTCGGTTGTCAAGATACCTTCGCATAGCTCGGCGGCTCTGTTTCGGTCTTCCCTAAGCTGTACTGAGCTTTTGGGGCTTGGCTTTAGCTTCTTCTTTCCCGTCGTGGCATCCACCTCAACAAACGCGTAGTGGATAAGAGATTCGAAAAGACCAAGTTTCTGTGGGGCGACCTGTTTTGGCGGCTTGTGTTTCTTCTTCCCCTTCTTCTTTTTCTTGTGCTTTTTCGTGGATGGAGGAGACCGGTCCTCGTCGAATTGTGGTAGCTCCTCTCCCACCCCCTTTTTGAATTGCTGGTGGGTTCTTCATTAGAAGGCGAATGTGCAATTGGGAAGGAGCATACGGGGTAATGGCCCCGTTTCATGAGGCCCAGCACTTGCTGCATGTTTCCCTCTTGGGCACTCGGACTGAGAAGCGAGTCCTGAGAGTCTTGTTCTTCCATCTTTGCCATGCTTTCAATTTAAAAAACAATAAATTTGGTATGCGAGTCACGCAATTACTGTCCAATGAAGAAGCATATAACTCCTCCCATGCAGCCCCCAGGAAGAGAGACGGCATACTCTGAGGTGGCGTCACTTCGAAAATGTATGTAGCGACGTTAAAAGCCAGCGTTATTTCTCCTTTGTGGAACAGTTCAAGCGGGTAGGGACAAAAAAGAGGTTTCCCAGAAAAGGCCAACGCGGAAGCAATATGACTGGACGGGAGCAGCTTTACTCTCCTCGCCGTTTTCTCTTTACCTACTCAAGCGCTACGGGAGAGCTCTGTCATTCAACATGAACAGACTCTTCAAGTTCGACGTCCCTACTCCCAAGGACTTTGCGTGGGAAATTACTGTCCGCTCCTTTGGCTTCTTTCTCGTTCCACCCAACAATTATGATCGAGAGTCCCGCATCTTTTCACGCCCTCTTCGCGTCTGCTGGAAATCAGAGAAGAAAGGCAAAGATGAAGAACAGTACGCGGTTTTCGACACCTCTATGATTCACGACGCCGATAAGAACGCGCTCGCGGTAACCGCCGACCACATTGGAGGCAACGAGGACTGTCCTCAACAACACATCGAATCGCAGATTACTCGACAGATCGTGCGAATGTTCCGCCTAGATGCTGACGTAGCGCCCTTTCACAAGCTCTTCCCAGATGCAAGGTAATAATGCGGAAAATTTTACTTCCCTCCTACTTACATTTGAGTCATCACAGTGACAGAGGATACGGCCGCCTGTTTCGATCTCCATCGTTCTTCGAGGACATCATAAAGGTGATCACTAATTGCAACACCACCTTCGCCAACTGCAAAATGATGAATCGTCTGATGTGCCAACACGTTGGAGCGCACGGATCCTTCCCGACGCCACAAGAACTCAGCAGATTCACTGTACCCAAGCTCCGAAGCATCTGTAAGGTTGGCTACAGGGATCAACGAATCCACCGGTTCGCACAGAAAGTCATCGCGGGCGAATTCGATTTGGATTGGTGGGATTCGAATCTGCCAGGTGATCGCTACGGCACCTTTGAATCTGCTTCAGAAATCGTCGATCAGGCTCGCAGCCGCTTGGACTCTATTTGGGGGTTCGGCCGGTTCTCTGTCAATAACACCTTGCAGCTTGCGGGAGTCTTCAGCATCGTTCCTGTAGATACCGAGACTCGAAAACTTCAAGCCTACATATCTTCTGTTCTCAAAGAAAAGGAGGCCGAAGAAGAAGAAGAAGAAGAAGAAGAAGAAGAAGAAGAAGAAGAAGTGGAAGAGAAGGAGGAAAAGAAGCAAGAAGAGGAAGAAGAGGAAGGGAAGAAAGACGAGGAGAATGAAGAGGAAGAGGACGAAGATGAGTACAAACCTACCAAATCGAAGAAAGGCAAAGCTAAACCGAAGAAGAAAAAGCAAAAGAGAAGAGCGAGTTCGGCTATGGACATGAAGAAGCTGGACGAGGCGACCCAATTGGCCTTTGCGAAGTATTCTCCTTTCCAATTCTTGGCCTATTGGTTCGAACTGTATGACTACCGCGGCCGATTCCCCAAGCTGGCCGATGCCTCTGGACTCGTTGGGGAACCAACCCCTAATGAAGCTGAGGCGATGGAAGAGGAAAAGAAAGCGGAAGCGCTAACGAAAGAGGAAAGGGAAGCGGAAGAGGAAGAGAAGGGAGAGTCGAACAAGAAGAGGAAGCGATCTTCTGTTGAGAAGCCGAAGAAGAGGAAGGCGGCGACCGAAGCCAAGAACCCTCGAAAGGACAAGAAACAGAAGTCGCAGCGAGTCGTTGCCTCTAAACCTGCAACTACAAGAAAGCAGAAGACGAAGAAGAAGGGGGCGAAAGACGCTTAACGCCTTCCCATCATATAGACTATCATCAATCGGATCAAAGCAAATAAAACAATCTACGATCGATCATGAGGCACAGCCTAGCATACCTGTATGGTAACGGCTTGCCTGTAAACAGTTGCAGTTTTGACTTCGTTTTGGAACTTTACAATCTATTGTCTGGTGTACCCCCCTTTTTGACAAGGTAATGAAAGGTTTGCCAGGAAGGGACGGTGTGGGTCTCTCACATAAGGTCAAAGGAAATGCGCTCTTTTGGTGACACCAGGTACCCAATCTTGGTTGCCCATTGCTTCGAAAAGAAGGTCTTTTTTGCGGTTTGTTTTTTCTTCTTCTT
>Ga0209935_1005561_pt1 | contig 10636 bp, 6 predicted proteins | sample ThiBio_1000_plan_2_FD_183958 | JGI IMG/M metagenome (GOLD analysis project Ga0209935, IMG submission 183958) | Wastewater bioreactor microbial communities from Cape Town, South Africa - Thiocy_cont_1000_plan (SPAdes) | ecosystem: Engineered > Bioreactor > Thiocyanate-remediating >... | reverse complement strand
TAAATCTAGGAGATGATATATTCATGTCGCGATAGCACTTGCCAGCAAACTAAATATTGATATTTATTTTTTTATTTTAGTAGAAACACCTAGAGTTGTCCCATCTCTTCAAATTCAACTTCGGTGTGGTGGTCGACCATGTCCTCAATGTGAAAAATGCTCTGATTGGTATTATAACGAACGCAATAACAAATGGAACCGTCGTGATGGTTCTACGTGTAATGATTTTCTTCATCGTTATAGTGCTCTTGCTCGTCCTGTTTGCAATTGTAATTGATAGGAGTGCGCACTACATTTCTGCTTTGGAGTATATAGTTGAATTGGAAACTGAGTTTTTTTTTTCGAACTTTATAGGTTTTTAATTCTTTTTTGAGAATTAGCATGAATAAAATAATCAAGGGCATTGTTTTAATCAATTAGTCAATAAATAATTGGATGTAATGAGTAGGACGTGAAGAAAATATTTTGAGTTTTGGCGTGAATGGCGCGTAAGTTTGATAGAAAAAGTGCGAAGAATTTTAGTGGCATTTGTTTACATTGTGTAATTTTTGGATATGATGATTTCTTGAAAGAGGTTCGTAAGTGACAGGTTGAATTTACGTTTGATGGTCATGGATATGTGATATAGAGTAAAATCTGCCTATGTGGACACCTTCTGGCTCCCCCGAGCAGATTTTACTGTAAATGAATCTCTCTAAAGTGAAAGTCGTCTAAGTTGGAAACAACTTTGACATTATGTTGAGGGTAAAAGTGAGTATTTGAACAGATTTAAAAGTTTAAAAGAGACTACTCAATGATATTTATAGTGTATGTATTGAAATCTATGTTTTCTATGGGATATCGGTCACTGTTCTAAATAACTTTAGCTTTCTTTATTTTCAAATTTGTGTGTACTTCCACCAAATGAAATAGAATGGTACGTATTGTGTAATTAGTATAGAGTATGAAAAGAAATATAAGAGAAATACCTGTGATAGTTGATATTCGTCGATTAGAATATGGACTAAGACATGCAATTTGCACTCAAAAAAGTTACAATGAGCAACGCAATAAATAATCCGGCAAGATAATTGTGTGTAGTCGTAGTATTTCCATTACAACCTGTTACCAGCACTTACTGTCAACGTATTTGACAGTGTTGAATAAATCATATCATCTTTCATCTTCACATGCAACAATCGAACCGATATTTAGTGTTCAATGTCCAGTGAAGAATTCTGAGATATTGTTTTGTTTCACTGGTATATATAATAGTCGTATATTTAAATAATAGAAAAAAATCAAGCAGAGAATGACAAGATAATTTACCATTGTTTCATTGAACTTACTGTTACTGTAAGAGTTTGTCGTCAAGATGAACTTTTGTATGAGATAACATCTATGTTCCACTGCATCAAAGTTCAATAAAATTAAATTACGTCAACTCAATCTATCGTATACTCTTGCGAACAATTACTTGCAATTGTAACTCGTGACATCACGATTTTGTTTTTATTAATAGAAAGAAAATCTATTCAAAAGAAATCGGATGCCACACAGTTTTCCAATTTGCCCAATTTGGACCATATGCATAAGATAAAAATTGTTGTTTAGTAGGATCTATCAAACCGTTTTCATCGGCACTCCATCCATAATTATGTAAATAAGGTTTTAAATTGTTTCGTATTTCAGCAATCTTATTAAAAGTTATTCCATTTGAAGATTCCCATAGTACAATGTAGCTGTCAGCTGTCAATCTTGAAGCTGCATGAATAGCATAGAATTTCTGTAAATCACTACGATATTTAATATCACAATGATCGGCACCATCAATACCTGTCTTATTAACAGCTACACCATAATAAACTAAATGTGCTGGCCAATACTCATCATTGACATTAGCAGTAGCAACATGTGTTTCAATAGTATTAATTCCATTCCATGAATAATAGAAAAATATCGTACCATTTCGTACTATCATGCAAGGTTCACCAGCACCCCATGCATTTGGATCACCGGTAAAAGTAACAATTGGCTGTGGATTACCACCCCAACTGCTACCATTCCATTTGTCCCAAGGTCCTGCTGGTGACATTGATCTGGCGATATAAGCATGATTGAAGATTCCTTTAACATTTTCAGTAGATGTATAACCTATGTAATAATATTCGTTCGCTTTTACAACACCGGGATCACAAACAGAGAATTGATCACGAGTGTATTCGGTTGGTTTTAAGACCATTTGATCTTCTGTCCAAGTTTTACCATTATCAGCAGTTCTTCGATACGCTATTTGATCCCAGTATAAACTACCATTGGTTTTATTAATAAAACTTAAAGCTTGATAACTGCCTGCAACCATTTGCCCATTAAAATAGTTTATAACCCCACTAATTTCACCTTCTTTTTTCCAAACACCTGCTGTGCCCGAAGCATTATACAGAATCCATAAATATTCGCCTGCTGCAAATTTTGATCATCCGCATAATTTCCAAAGATTTTACTTGCTATAGCTGGCGATGCTAAGGTAGTATCGTAATCAGTTTGCCATTTGTAAAGACTCAACGTTAAACTGCTATCAGTCGTAGCCCAACTTGGACAAGCGACGTCAATCAAATAGAATGGAATTGTTATAGTAAACTTTTGTGCAGCTGTACTACCTGTTAATAATCTCATCGGACTTTGTTGTCCAGTTTCATTAAAATAAGAAATCTTTTCACCAAATTCTCTCCCCGGTGCAGCAAACCATGCATCGATCGTTCCATCAGTATTCTCGATAAACGATACACTCCACCTGAATAAATATCCCAACCAGGTTATGCCTTAAAAACAGCATTATACTGTGCTGTTTCTACTATTATAACCAATCAAATATTTACTTAACAATGAATTTATTATAACAACAACAAAAAAAGTTTAATAATTATCTTTGCACATGCATATCAAATTGTGACGAGGATAGTATTCGTTTTCGTTATTAAACGGTAGTCGAACGAGTTCATGACAATGCATATAATTGCAGCTACAACTTGCATTTTGACGTTTGATAATATCATCACTATTTCGAATTTGATACCAATCTCGACAGGCACCACATTTTCGACAAACTTGACCACTACAACTTAATTCTTTCGTCGTTGATGATGCAGTTGAAGATGTCTCTGAATCGTCGAATATATAGTTCATTTTTTTAAAAATAGATTGTATTAAAATAATCGATAAAGAATGAGAAAAAAAACGACGTACATTTATATAATCATGTCAAAATTTACTGTTTTCTTTGTCAAACATGCAGTGTAATAATAACAATCATTTCGGTCAAGTACATTGCGTTGGCAATACATGAGTCAAATGTTATGAAGGACAAACAAAAATGGTACAGTTGTGCAATGACAAAAAAAAGTGAAATGTGCAATTTAATTAGTGTGATGAAGTGATTATATTTTTGACACAACTTTCGAGTTCATGATAAAGAAAATAGTATAAAGCTTGAGGATTCGATGTTCACCTAATAGTCAACAAATGTTGTGTGACTTATCACTATCATAAGTTCAGATATGTGATCATTGCCGACTATTCAATTTAAATGTTCTGTTCTTTTTGTAGCGATTGCATCGCTTGAGAATATAAACATTTACATTTTTCGTTCGCTATAGTTATGACTATCGAATTACTTCCCAATGAAGTATGGCTCGAAATATTTTCCTATATTCATATTGGTGATATTACTCGTGCTTTTCTTCGACTCAACAAATGCTCATCATTATGAAATGAACGAATCTTACTTCTATGGTCATCTCACGATTCGTCATACTCATATCAGTGTTCGTGATGGTCGTTCGTTTTCTTTTCACTTCAAATAGAAGCCATCTCGTTTGGCTTTCTTTTGACCGACCATCTCAAACATTTACATTTCAATGGAATTGGTACTATTAACAATGATGTAGCCCAATTTTATTTGACTATCTTCAATTCAAATCGTGCCAATAATATTCCATCAGTTATTTCGTGTTCGTTACCATCGATTTGTTCACTTAATTGGAATTATTTCAATCGTACAAACTCTTTCGATCTCTACCAAATTTAACTCATTTAACAATCAAACGGCAGGCTGCTCAAAACGAATCTTTTATTGATATTAGTCGACAATTTGGTCTTCGTCGTAAACATGTCTTAATACATCCTGACGAAGGTGAAATGAAGAAAATCAAATGTTGGCTCATTCCAAAGATGTTTATCAATTGGTTATCTCATCTTCGTCAATTGAACTTCGAATCAATTGGAAACAAAACTTTTATTTAGTTAAAATCTATCGTGTTATTTTTGTTCGTTAGAATAAATAAAAAATTGCATTTTTGAATGTCATTGTTGTAAAAATAACAGTTAAAGAGTCAAATGCGTTACCTTCATAATCTAACATGTCTTCACGTTTTGTTCGAACGATACCAGCTCGTTCTCTCGACCAGAACGTCGATGTTTGAAAATCTAAAAATTCACGACTTTTTGACCAGTTTCCCTCATAATCTTGTGCATATAGACGAAATGCTTCTATTTTTTGCAAATATTTAGATACAAAATATTCCCATTTTTGACAATCGATAAATGTTGCTACAGATGATGAGATAGAAAGCGTTCGTAAATTGGGTGTACGTTTTAAAATCGATTCAATGCATGTTAATTCAATAGGTACGTCACTATCAACTTTAAGGTTAACTAAAGAATTCAATACTAATCCGTTAATATCCTGAAATTCTATCCGTGTTTGTAAATAGTAAAGTGATACGTTCAATGATTTTATGTGAGGTAGAAACGATGGCGAGAGAATATAATCAAATTCTTCAAAATAAATTTGATGAATATGAAAATGTTTGATATTAGTTGTCATCGATTGTGTAAATATAGATTTCGTATGTATTCTTTCGCGTGAATAAAGATCACAAAGTATCTGTAATTCCAATGTTTTTAATGTCGAACAATGACAAATGATAGTTTCACATGCAAGTCGAAGCTCACGAATGGTTAAATCTGATGTGTACCGAAATAAATTGAATTGAATATTCAAGAATGTTAGAAATGGTAACAACGGTAATTGATTAATGATTAAAGGAAATTCAATATTCGAAGTAATTGGGATTAATGTTAATGAACGCAATTGTTGAAACGATTTTAGTGGATATTGAATGAAAAATTCTCGCATAACATGTTGCTCTTCATGTCTCCATGTATAAAATTTTATTGATTTCACTTTTGATATCTGTTTGTCATTTAAATTGATAGTAATAGTTAGTGGATCTTGATACGACCAATCAGTTATGAAAATATTTGATAACTGTGCTAAATAATCATCAATTCGATGATTTAAATTCGAAAAACTTTCGTATAACTCATGAAAACGAAAATAATCGAAGATTTCATAAAATAATTCTGCTGATAAATCTTGAAAAGTTGATTTACGATTCTTCAATGCCATATAGCACATGTGAATAGCGCTGTGTATATTTTAAGTTGTGCGTCACTTTTTTTAACATTACAATACATCAGTAATTCAATACTATGATGACAATACAAAAGAAAATAAAGAAATCCCTTTTTTTTCTTATTGGAATTGGTATCATCGAATCAGCCGAAAGACACGGTGGGCTTTTCCATCGTGCACAACTAGTATAACTGTGCTCAATAACATCCTTTTGTGATTTAATGACTCATTTTGAGTTATTTAGTGATTCGAATCAATTTTGTTTCTCTCCCTGAAAATTAGCCAACAGAATATTACAAACTATACAAAATAAATACCAAACCGATTGAGTTTTTTCGTTCTGTGATTCTAACTTCAATTTTTTTTGTTTATTATTCATCTCGACAACATCAATTCAGTTCTGTACGACTTCACTTTTCGGCGATTTTTTTCTTTCTGTTCTGTTTTTATTGTTGCTAGGGTGTTTCTTCCAACAAACTGTATAAAAAGACGCGCGTTTTCACAGCCGCACAATACAGCGCATTACATTACAAACAAATGGCAAGTTCGAATAGTAACAAGCGAAGGCCACGCATTCAACGTATTATTCAAAATTTTCATCTCGTTTGGTTAGATGGTAACATTAATGAAAACGATGATGACTGTCGTAATTCCATACAGAAATTGAAACAGGTTGTAAACACTGTGAATACGTTCGTTGATGTCGACGAATGCATTGATTTCATCACCACAACTCCAGAAGAAACCACTTTTATCGTCACTTCTGGTGCAATTGGACAAACAGTTGTACCCGTTATTGATAACATAACACAGATCAGTGGGATTTATATTTTCTGTGGAAATACGGCTCATCATGAACAATGGGCCAAAGAGTGGCCCAAAGTTAAAGGTGTCTTCACAGATATTAAACCCATCTGTGAAGCACTTAAACAAGCCGCACAAGACTGCGATCAAAATGCAGTCTCAATTAGTTTTGCCCCAACTGGAGACTCAACTGCCAATACTGCCAATAAGAACACTCTAGAATGTTCCTTCATGTACACGCAGATACTGAAGGAAATTTTACTTACTATTCATTTCGATCATGAGCATATCAACGAATTTTTAAACCATTGTCGCATCCAATTCGCCGAGAATTCTTTTGAACTTCGAAATGTAAACAAAATTGAAAAAGAATATCGTAATCATGAACCAATTTGGTGGTATACATGTGAAACATTTCTTTATTCGATGGTCAATAGAGCTCTTCGCCTCATGGATGTTGACATCATCATTCAAATGGGATTTTTCGTTTGCGATTTGCATAAAAACATCGCCGATCTTCATTCAAAACAATTTCATGGTCAAACTTCTTCTCAGTCGTTCATCGTCTATCGTGGTCAAAGTTTATCTCAGACAGACTTCAATCAATTAAAACAGAATCAAGGTGGTTTATTAGCTTTTAATAATTTCTTATCTACTAGCAAAAATCGAAAGACACCATTAAACTTTATTCATCGTAATTTAGGTAAAAACGAATTCGTTTCTATATTGTTTGTCATGCGCATCGATCCATCGATTCAAAGCACACCATTCGCTCATGTTGCCAACATTAGTAAGATTGGTAAAGAAGAAGAAATTCTTTTCTCAATGCACTCTGTCTTTCGCATTGGCAAAATAAAACAATTTTCGGATAAACCGCAAATCTGGGAAGCAGAATTAACCCTTACTGATGATAATGATCTTCAATTACGTGAACTAACTGAAGTTATTCAGAAAGAAACATCCGGTAGTGAAGGATGGAGTCGTCTCGGTCAATTGCTGATAAAATTAGCAAAGTTTGACAAAGCAGAAGCACTATATGAAATTCTACTAAAACAAACAACGGATCAAAAGGAAAAAGCAAACATATTCCATCAACTTGGCTCTATTAACGACCATCGGGGCGGGTACTCGAAAGCACTAGAATATTATGAAAAAGATCTTGAAATCTACAAAAAAGCTCTTCCAGCAAATCATCCTTTGTTGGCTATTTCATACAACAACATCGGATTGGTGTATCAAAGCATGAGCGAGTATTCGAAAGCACTTCAATATTATGAAAAAGATCTTGAAATATCGAAAAGAACTCTTCCTGCAAATCATCCCTCGTTGGCTACTTCATACAACAACATCGGATTGGTGTATCAAAGCATGAGCGAGTATTCGAAAGCACTTCAATATTATGAAAAATCACTTGAAATCTACAAAAGAACTCTTCCTGCAAATCATCCGGATTTGGCTATTTCATACAACAACATCGGATCGATGTATCAAAGCATGGGCGAGTATTCGAAAGCACTTGAATATTATGAAAAATCACTTGAAATCTACAAAAGAACTCTTCCTGCAAATCATCCGGATTTGGCTATTTCATACAACAACATCGGATCGATGTATCAAAGCATGGGCGAGTATTCGAAAGCACTTCAATATTATGAAAAAGATCTTGAAATATCGAAAAGAACTCTTCCTGCAAATCATCCCTCGTTGGCTACTTCATACAATAACATCGGATTGGTGTATAAAAGCATGGGCGAGTACTCGAAAGCACTTCAATATTATGGAAAATCACTTGAAATCAGGAAAAAAACTCTTCCTGCAAATCATCCCTCGTTGGCTACTTCATACAATAACATCGGATTGGTGTATAAAAGCATGGGCGAGTACTCGAAAGCACTTGAATATTATGAAAAATCACTTGAAATATCGAAAAAAACTCTTCCAGCAAATCATCCGGATTTGGCTATTTCATACAACAACATCGGATCGATGTATCAAAGCATGGGCGAGTACTCGAAAGCACTTGAATATTATGAAAAAGATCTTGAAATATCGAAAAGAACTCTTCCTGCAAATCATCCCTCGTTGGCTACTTCATACAATAACATCGGATTGGTGTATAAAAGTATGGGCGAGTACTCGAAAGCACTTGAATATTATGAAAAAGATCTTGAAATATCGAAAAAAACTCTTCCTGCAAATCATCCTTTGTTGGCTACTTCATACAACAACATCGGAAATGTGTATGACAGCATGGGCGAGTACTCGAAAGCACTTCAATATTATGAAAAATCACTTGAAATCAGGAAAAAAACTCTTCCTGCAAATCATCCAGATTTGGCTCAATCATACAACAACATCGGATGGGTTTATAGACACAAGACTGATTACAAGAAGGCGCTGGATTATTATGAACGTGCTTTGGATATTTGGCAACGTTCATTACCCTCAAATCATTCGAATATTCAAAAAGTGAAAGAGAGCATTGATTTCGTAAAAAAGAAGCTGTAACTAACTTTGTTTTTTTTCCACGTATAAAAAGTAAATTGGTAGAGAGTGTGAAAGTCTGTTTTCTGTTGAACGTTTTGAAATATATAATCACCTTGAACGGTCGTGTAACGACAGAGAATCTATAATTGTAATACTCATTGTTATCTCTTTTCCTTGTGGAATGAAAAGTGCTGATTATTGATACGTATAGAGTTATGTTAGATATGGAAAATAAATTTGAATTAGAAAGTCATTGAACGAGTTGTAGATTAGCTTATGACAATATTCGCATATCGAAGAAATATCAGTTATAAATCGACTGTAACACATAAACTAGCATACGCAGCTCTTTGTACAGTGATTTAACGTTTGTTGAAGTTGTTTCGAAACAATATCTGCTGTACACAATGTTAAAATAATTAATGTACAAGAAGCAAATAATGTTTATCGAAAGTTGATTCACTTGACCCTCGACTGAATCCATAGTATGGGAGCATATAAAGTTTCAAGTAAAAGCTATCGACTATATAAGTATGATATTATTTCAGCAAACTTCACATTGACAGTTTCTGACTCTGTAATGCCACTGTACTCACGTGATTTCAATTGGAAGGTCTTAGTTCATACTGATTAAGTAGTTATTTTGATATCGAATTCCATTTCATGGGACGTAATGAAGATCCATTAGTTTTCGAAAAGCACTCATCTCTTACTGAAAAAATAGCAAAATATTTAGATTCCTAACTCCAATTATGACGGTCATGTCCAGACCGTCAATAACAATCATTTACTATAATATGGCATTCATACGATCTTCTAGACAGTCGAGGAAATAGAAATGATTTGTGTCAGCAATTCTACTCAAGAATACTACTCATAAGACGTCAATAACTATATGAAATAGCTATAGATCTAAATGATTATAGATATCATTTACGTATGCATATATGAGAAAAACACTAGTAGATATCAATAGATTGAATTGATAAATCAATAAAACCAGATGTTCGTGGCAATTCGACGCGTAAAATAAATAAGATATGATTTTAAAATCTAAAAGAAACGCATTTTCTTAATTACCAAGCAAAGTAGTAATAACATACACAATTGCTGAACTATTCCAAACATTTAGCCATACTTCGGCTTTTGCTTGTTCTTTTTCAATCAAACGTCGATAACGTGAAACATTGACAGTTTGTTTCATATTATTTCTACGCATCTCCGTTATAGATAAGATGGATTCATATTGATTGTTTGTAAATTGAAAGGCTGCAATGATTGCATACGAGAAATCTGTTAAATTTAAATTAACAAGAGAAGACCATATAAATTCACTTTCTTTTAATCGTGCTCGTTCTTTTCACTTATCAGAGTGCAGTTCATTGAATTTTTTATACGAAATGGTTTAGCGTTGGTTTTAGTAAATCAAAATTTATTTCAAGCACAGTATATCTCCATCGAAAGCTTGGTTGAATCATCTCATTAAAAAACATTAGAATTGAATTTTTTTTTACCAAGAACATCCTAGAATCAGCTTTGGGGTAGCTTGAATTTTCTTGTACTGACTTCACGAGTGAACTTTGAGCAAATGTCTTAAGATAGCACGACGAAATTTATGATTTCGATGCGTACATTATACCATGCTTTAATAGTTTTGTAACCAAAAGCTTAAATTACTGCTACCAATTTCTTGAGGGGAAAGTTGAAAATTCAACTGAAGAAAATAAAATTGTAAAATCGAATTCAACTTTCTAATCGGACACTACTGAATTTCTATAATGATAAAATCTATCGAGAATTGATTTTTCTAGGTTTACATATAAATCTGTTTATGCTTTATAATGTAATGTTTCTTTTTCGTTTTCATCTCGTTCGAGATAGTCTTTTTCC
>Ga0209935_1005557_pt1 | contig 10641 bp, 8 predicted proteins | sample ThiBio_1000_plan_2_FD_183958 | JGI IMG/M metagenome (GOLD analysis project Ga0209935, IMG submission 183958) | Wastewater bioreactor microbial communities from Cape Town, South Africa - Thiocy_cont_1000_plan (SPAdes) | ecosystem: Engineered > Bioreactor > Thiocyanate-remediating >... | reverse complement strand
CCGATTGTGAGTCGGACATTCAATGGGTGCGCCTCGTCGAGGGCACGCGCTGGTCTCCGCAGCAGTACTCGGATCGATGGCGCGCCTTGCTACGAAAAGCCAAGCCTGCGGCGGAGCTATCGCTCGACGAGCGACTCGCTCTCCTTCGCCAGATGGTCCAGAACGAGCATCATCGACTGCCCGACTGAGTCGCATGATCTCGGCCGTTGAGGGCTTTCGGACTCGATCATCTATCTATTCATCATACAAACTGTTCAACTAGCAACTCCTTCGCTCGCTTCCTCACACCCCCACTCTCACTCACTCACACTCACACTCACACTCTCGCTCTCTCTTATCCATCATAGTATGTGCACGAAGTTTCTCCATCGCGAAAGTACAAACCTACTCGATCGTTGTTTGTGCAAAACAACTCGCTCGAGATACATGATACATTCCTTGATACGTGTGTATGTGTGCCATCTCGAGCCGAGCAAATCGATCTATTCACAACGTGCGAGTTCCGCGCAAAGCCAGAGCAGCGAGAGATGGCACGATTGAGCGATTGCTTGGCGTGCGTGGTTGGTTAGATGGCGACACACGCTTCAGCCAATGCCTGGGCGACCCAACAACCAATGATGTGCGTGAGAGATTGGAATCTGGACAAGTGCAATGAGGAGGCAGGCGGTCGCGTACATCGAGCCACTGCTGTTTCTCGTATGCCGAGTTGGATACAATAACAAAGATGCCATCCGGCGACCGAAGCGGAATGACTCTCTCCCAATCTACACGGCGCATTCATTGTGGTGAGCAACATTGTGGACGACGGCGTGAGGACGGAAACGCACCAGCGACAATGTCGAGAGGAATGCCGGCGTCGGCGAGGTTGAGATCGGCAGCCGACTTCAACGAGCCCGTGTGCCAGAAGAACTGCAGATAAAAGACGTCCGAGCCACCAAAGAATTCGGTCTCGCGCTTGGTGACGAGCAGCACGTCGGAGCACAGGGCCAGGTGGCGAGACTTGGCTTGATTCAGGCCCTTGACCGCGCCGTACACGCGGATGGTGCCTTGCTTGATCAGCTTGCGGTGCGGTTGTAGCAGATCCTGGTTGGTTGGTTGGTTGCCACCGAGCAGGTCAGTACAGTAACGCAACGAGTGGGCACTCGGGGCTGACGTACCTTGATCTTGGGCTCGAGCTGCTTGCTGAGCTTCACAAGGTCGTTGGCATTCTCGGCAACACGCTTGGTCTCGTTGATGAAAGCTGCGAGCTCCTCCAAGGCACTCTGGGCTTTCGTGAGGTTGGCGTAGTCTCGCTGGTCCTTCGAGGTGTACTTGCGCAACTCCTTGAGCAGCAGGATGTAGCGAGGCACTCGTTGGATCGGCGTGATGAGGAACGACATGAGCGATTGCTCGTCGCACTTGGCATTCGAGGCCGCAACGTCCGATAGGAAGCGAACGAACTTGGTGTTCTTCTTGGTCAATTCGTCCAGCACCTCGATCGCACTGCCGTACGCGACCGCATACTGCGCGTACGCCTTCATGTGCTCGACGGCCTCGAGAATCGTATCACCGATGCACGGCAGTGGTGCCGCGGGTGGAACAGCGAAGCGCGCTCTAAGGGCATGCAGCAGCTTGGTATTGATGGCCAAGATTGCCGAGCTGTGCGAAAACAGTGCTCGAAGCTGAGGCACGGTACAATCGCGCAAGTGAGTGAACGAGAATCAGTGAGACGAGCCAAGACTCTCATCATACCTCGTGTTCTCGAATGATGGGCTTGCCCTCTTGTAGAGCTCGTGCCAGAGGGTCCTCGTATGCCTACGCGAGAACGAGCGAGCAATCAGTACCATCATCTTGTAGCATTCGAGTGGTGTTGCACTTGCACAACGTACCGACTTGAGCAACTCCAAGCCTCGAACATACGACTCTTCGGTTGCGAGAATCTCGTTAAGGACCTTGGCACGGCGTCCTACGGGCAGCAGTGATTGGCTCAGTGAGTGAGGCGCACACCAATTCGTTCCTGTCTCTCTCTCTCTCTCTTGTGGGCGTACCGTATTCCCAATCGATACACAACGAGTCACGGTAGATTGAAGGCGAACATACTCCAGCCACAAACGGCGTGTTGACCGGTTGCATGAGGTTGCGCTTCTGGAGCGGGTGCTTGCTGCCGGTCTCCTCGGGCACCGGCGAGCTCGAGGCACTGCGGAAGAGCGACATGAGGTTCTTAGTGAAGGAGCTCGGTGGCGGAGGTGGCGGCGCTCGTCCAGCGGCATCGTCCAGCAGCTCGCGCAGCAGCTCCGGCGGAGGCTCGGGAGCTTCCGAAGCCGGAATCTCGATCGAGAAGCCCTCGAAGGTGTCGAACGTCTGGCCGGCTCCAGCAGGCTGCGGTGTCATGCTGGTGTCGGCCTCAGCGCTTGCAGCGGCGCCCCTCGGCGGTAATGGTGGTGGAGCCGAGGTCGCAGCAACAGCAGCGCCGCCAGCCGCAGCTGCGGCAGCTGCCGAGGCGACCGGATTGGGTGGGAGCTCGCGCGACGGCATTTGGTCGAGGTCGGCCTTGCTCTTGCTCTTGGTCGGCTTCTGCTTGCGGCTCGAGCCACGCGTCTTCTTGTCGCCCGCCTCGAGATCGGCCGCCACCACAGCGGCGAGCTCCTTGACTGCCGGCTCCTTGGCCGACTTGTGCTCCTTGTTCTTGGACTTGTGCTCCTTGGGCGGCTTGGCTTCCTTGCTGGCCTTCGGCTCCTTGCTCTTGACCTCCTTGATCTTGGGCTCCTTGGTCTTGGGCTCCTTGTCCTTACGAGAGACGATGCGGAGCAACGAGGAGGCCGAGAACTTGCCCTTCACGCCAGCACCGTCGTCCGCTGGCGCAGGAGCCGTCGTGGCAGCGGCTTCGGTGGTCGCCGGAGAAGGAGGCGACGGCTCCTTGGCTACCGTGAGCGGAGCAGCTGGCGTCGGCTTCGCTTCCACGGCCTCGGCACGTACTGCAGCCACCGGGCTAGCGTCTGCGCTGGCACTGGGGAGCTTGCGTGTGGGAGATGGCATCGGGCTGGCAGCTCCTGCCTCCTTGCCCGGTGGCTTCGGAATCTCTTTCTTGGGAGTGAGCGCGCTGGTCGGCACTGCCGTGGCACCGACCGGGACCTTGGGCAGGGCCTTTGGCGAGGGTTGCGGGCTCGCAGCGGTCTGGGCCTGCTTGCCAGGCGCCGGAGGAATTGGTTTGCGAGCAGGTGTCGTCGGACGTGGCGTCGTTTGCGGTATCGGCGGCGGCCGCTTGTTCTTGGCGATCGGCGCCTGCGGTAGCGGTCGAGCAGCTTGTATCGGCACTTTCGGTATCGGGCGGCTGATCGGCGACGATTGGCCGTCGGTCATACGCTGCACGGCCGGCGAGGAAGTCGGCGGTGGCGGCCGCGGCGGAGGCGTTCCTGCAGCCGGCTGCGAGGGAGGAGCCTGCGCTCCAGCACCAGCAGCAGCAGCACCGGCACGCAGCAGGGCCACGTCAGGCGGTGGACGTGGCTTCTCGCGCACATTGGCAGCCGGAAACAAGCCGCTCAAGCCCGACGACAAGGCCACTCCCTCCCAGAAGCCAGCCGGTGAGGCAGCTGGATTCTTGCTCGTCACGCGTACGGTCGCTCCTGGCACGAGTGTCAACTCGGTGTAGTTGCGCGCCTCGAACGGCTGCACCACCAATGCATCGACCGTCGAGTCGCTCGCAGGCGGCACCTGCACCGGTGACGGAGCTGCCGTGCCGCTCGAGCCTGTCGACGGCGAGAGCGGCGGAGCTCCGCCACTTGACGAGAGCAGAGCGGCGTCGCGTTGGGCACGGGGCGGTGGCTTCGGAATCTCGCGCAAGAAGTTCGACGGGAAGATGCCGGCGATCTCTTGGTCGGCACCGGTGGCGCCACGGACGTACCACCAGCCACTGGGGTCCTTCATCTCGACCATGACCGCGGTGCCTGCCGCCAACGAAACCTCGCCCGCTTCTTGCGCTTGGTACGAGTGCAGCACCACGGCACGAACCGGCTCTTGGAGCTCGATCGCTTGTTGTGGCTGCACTTGTGCTTGTTGTTGTTGCTGCTGTGGCTGTGGCTGTTGCGACACCAATGCGCCGCTCGTTGCCACTGGTTGCTGAGCAGCGGACGACGGCTGCGTATCGACCGGTGATACGGCTTGTGTCGGCTGCGGTGCCGTGACGGCCGTCTCCTCGGTCGTCATCTCGCGCACGTACGTGCTGGGAAAGATGCCCTGCTTCTGGTTGACCTCGCCGACCCACCAGCCGTTCGGGAATTTGTGCAGCAGCGCCACCATCTGGCCGCTCTCGAGCGAGAGCTCTTGTGCATTCTGCGCCTCGTAGTCGTACAATGCAACGACCGATCTGCAAGCCGACCTCGTGCCGTGACGTTAGCGTCTGGCGCCACGAAAGAGAGTACATAGCCAAGCGACCTTCGCGTACCCAATCGGTTCCACACGCTGGCTGCTGGTCAGTGTCGCACGACTGCCACTGCCAGTGGCTGGTGCTGCTTCTTGCGGTGTCTCTTGTGCGGTGCCCGACTCGGGAGCTGGCTTGGTGGCACGGCTTATGGCAGGCTTGGTGTCACGCCGCACGGGAGGTGGTGCAGCAACACCAGCTCCGGTACCAGCACCGCTGGCCCTCGGAGAGATCTGGTCTTGTTGTAATGCAAGCACCGAGTAGCCTGGTCCAATCGCCGCGCCGGTATCGACCATCGCCGCCGAAGGTCCTTTGGGCTCCTGTGCATATGGCGCCCGCACGACCGTGGTGGATGGCACCGAGATTTGTCGCGGCTGAGCTGCTGTGGCGCCTGCCGCCGGCTGGCCGGTTGTTGGGTCGATCACGGCGATGCACGAGGCAGGAAAGACTCCACGCTTGCCTTGGAAGGTACCGAGCCACCAGCCGGGACACATGACCTCTTCGCCGCGCTTGAGCAATTGCACTCGCGTGCCAGTGAAGAGTGACAACTCGAACGATTCCCTAAGAATGAGTGAGTGAGTGAGTGAGTGCGTGGGAGGGTAGCGCAGAGGCACGTGTCACTATTGTACCGTGCTACAAAGTCCTTGATGACAAGAGCCCACTGTGGTATGCTGTCGGCAGCTGGTACTTGTGTGCTGGAAGTGGCTTGGCTCGAGGAGGAGGAGGAAGGGGCTGTGCGTGCGGCTTGCACGGTCTGCGGTTGAGGTTGAGGTTGCGTTTGCACCGTGGTGCGTGACGGCTGTGTTTGCAGCGAGGCTGGCTGCGTCTTGGGCGTCAGCGTCGGTTCGGACGACGTGCGCTGGTCAATGACGACGGGAGACGATTGCACCATGGCTTGGTATTGCTGCAGCTGCTCCTCGAAGCGTTGAATCTGCTCGTCGCTCAACTGCACCTCGTTGACACAGTAGTACGGGAAGGCGCCGATCTTGCCGCGGAGGTTGCCGACCCACCAGCCGTTCTCGTACTTGCGCAGGATCTTGACGTATTGACCGACTTCGAGCGTCAGCTCGTCCTCCTTCTCGTCGCCTCGGAAGGCCTGCACGACCGTGGCGTAATCGCCGGGTTTGCGTGCCGACGTCGACTGCTGCTTGGCGGACACGTTGGTGACGGTGGCCGTGTTGGTGACGAGCTCGCGCATGCGCACCAGCTCGCCACGCTCGACCGCCTCCATCTGCGCCGCGGCGAGCTTGGCCTCCTTGACGCAGTAGTACGGAAAGGCGCCGACGCGGCCAGCCAGCGAGCCGACCCACCAGCCGTTTTCGTATCGGTGCAGCAGCTTCAGCACTTGGCCGATCTCGAGCGTGAGCTCCTTGTCCGTTTCCTCGCCAACGAACGGTTGCGTCACGACGACGTATTCGGCAGGAGTTGAGTCTCGCTTCGGCTGTGCCGTTGTGGCTCGCTGTGCCGCGGCATTGGTGGCAACAGCAGTGGTCGTGGTGGTGGTGGCGGCGTTGGGGTTGGCGTTGGACTTGGGAGCAGCACTTGTAGCAGTCAAGGCAGCTTGTGGAGCCGATCTCGATAGCTGCGCTGAACTGCCTGCTGGCGGATACAGGTTCGACGCTGCGTTGTCAAGGCCAGCGCCATTGGCAGGAGCCGAGGCAGCGATCGTCCTTGATGCGGAGGAGGCCGCAGCGGTGGACGAGGAGTTGGCAACCGATGTGGCGTACGGAGCCGTAGTGGCTTTGGCAGCCGAGTATGGCGCCGTGGCGGCGGTCGAGGGCTTGGAGCTAGAGGCTCCGGCAGAGTACGATGGAGCCTTGGCGTGGCTGGCAGTGCCGGTCTTGGACTGACGCACGGTCTCCTCGATCGAGGTGGTGACAACCACTGGCGCCGTGTGAGTGCGAGTGGCCGGACGGGCGTTGGCGGCAGGAATGTTGCTGCCAGTGCCAGTGGTCGTAGTGGTGGTGGTGGTGGTAGTTGTGGTGACTCTGGCGCCAGTCTTGGGGTCGATGTAACTCGAGGACGCCGGTGCGACTGATGCCGGTGCGACGGAAGTGACAGCAGGAGCAGGAGTGGCTGCCGTGCCATACCGAGGCGCAGCAGCAGCAGTAGCAGCAGTGGCAGTAGTTGTCGGTGCTGATGCTGCTGATGATGCTGCTGTTGTTGGAGCTGCAGCAGTGGGCGTCGACGAGGCGACAGCAACGGGTTGTGTCGGCTGCGTGGTGGCGGGCGTGATGTCGAGACCCAACTCAACTCGTTGCTGCTGCTCGGGCGTCAGTGGCACCTCCTTGATGCAGTAGTACGGGAAGGCGCCGATCTTGCCACGCATGTTGCCGATCCACCAGCCGTTCTCGTACTTGTGCACGATGCGCAGATACTGGCCGGTTCGAAGCGTCAGCTCTTGGTCCTTGTCCTCGGCTGTAAAGTCCGAGATCACGATGCCGTAGTCTCCGAGTGACTTGGTGGCAGTGCCACTTGCGGTGGCAGCAGCAGGAGCAGCAGTCACGCTCGATGTGGCAGCAGCAGCAGGAGCAGCAGACGACGTGGAGGGAACCGTGCGAGGTGCGGTGGTGCTTGGATACGATGTCGCTGTCGATGGAGCAGCCGAGACCGATGATAGTGGCGATGGTGATGGCTGTTGATATGAAGGTCGTGAGTCTCGTGACACAGGCGGTGGAGCGCCATACTGCACCGACTGCGGTCGTTGATAGCGAGGAGCCGCGGTGCCGCTCGATGATGCTGACGATGGCGCTGCTGCTGCTGCTGCTGCCACATGTTGCACCGACGGACTCGCTCCAGCAGCCCTCATTCCGGTAGCACCACCACTACCACTAGTCGTAGCAGCAGTAGCAGCAGCAGGGGTGGCCGCAGGAGTGGCCGCAGGAGTCGGCTCACTAGCTACGTAGTTCGACGGGAAGTATCCCACAGCGCCCGTCGGCGCCCGACCGAGCCACCAGCCGCTGGCATCTCGCTGGAGCACCTCGATACGCTGTCCAGCAACGAGATTGAGTTCGTTCGACTCTTGTGCAGCGTACGAGCCCAGCGCCACGACGAACGATGGCGTCTCGGGCGCGCTTGCCGCTGCTGTCGGGCGGCTGTAGGAGGGGCTCATCGAGTGGCGATAGTTGGGCTGTCCGCCAGCGCCTCCGAGGCCGCCGCCGCCAAGCCCGTAGCGGGACATATCCAGAGCGTGGTAGATATCTAGATTGATGGATAGATAGGGGAGTGATGTGGGGATACGAGTAATAACAGTGGCTCTCGCAGTGATGGATGGCTGGCTGGCTGGATGGATGGCGAGCGTGTAGAACAAGCGAATGAACTGGAACGAGCGCGAATGCTCAAGCGAATGAATGCTCATCGCATCAAGGAGCCGCTGCTGCCGCTGCTGGTGCTGTTCTCGTCGAATATCGCAGGAGAATAGTATATTTAATCACAAGGTGTAGAATGTGTATATGTGTAGTGCTTGGTGTGTGTGCGGGTGAGTGCGAGGAGGTGTGAGGGTGTCGCTGTTCATCGATGACCGCCCGCGCCGTCTGGAACGCGAACGATCGTGGTATTGTACAGATTCACGAGCTTCTCGTCGTAGAATGTGATCGTGATGCTTGTGGCATCCAGCTGTAGCAGCGATGCAACCGCTCGCCATGCGTGAGTGTCATCGAGCGAGCATACAGGCTGCGCCAGCACGGCCGATTGGTACCTGTGCGCTCATCAAGCCCATGGAGCTCGCGCCAAAGACGAGCTTGTCCCAGTTGGCGTACTTGTCCTTGGTTTGGAGCTCGTGCGGCCCGGTGTGGTAGCCGCCGCCGCCGGACACAAAGTGATGCAGCTTCCAGCCAGTGTGTGGGTCGGTGTGCATGTGGTGCTGTAGCGTGTGGTCGTGGCCGCTAAAGTACGCATGCACGCGGTGCTTGACGAGCAGCGGCAGCAGGTCCTCCTGCAGCGGTATCGTATCGCCATGCGTCGCGGCGCTGTAGATCGGATGGTGCCCGACGACGAACTTCCACGTGCCGGCCGGTGTATCTTGGAGCTCCGCCTCGAGCCACCTGTTTGTCAGTGCGTCGATGGCAAGAGTGAGGCGAGTGCGACAATGCGGCTGCTCGGTGACCTCACGCCAGCACGTACTCGAGCTGCGCGTTGCGATAGGCGCTCGTTCTCTCGACAACTTCGAGCTTCTGGTTGGGCAATAGATCCTCGACGCCATACTGTGTATGACACGAGTGATACATGGCAGATGAGTATCAATCTGCAGCTGGCAGGTGCTGGCAGGTGTACTGATACATACAGTCAGCACCTCGCATTCCTTGTACTTGGGCAGGTTGATAAAGTCGCTCAAGCTGATCTGTATCACACACGAGACTCGACAATCGATCAATGCCATCACCGATGACCGACGAGGCTTCAAGGTGGGAGTGGCGCACCTTGTTGAGGTCTCCACACACGAGCGGACAAGTATCGAGCACGTAGATCTCGATCTGCGGCGAGCCGGGAACGGCCTTGCTCAGGTGGTACGCCTTGGACGGCAGCACCCAACGAGGATTCAAGAGCGAGTACTGCGATGCAGCGAGCTCGCATGTGAGTGTGCCATTGCCACACACGACGAGCTCGCGATTGTGCCAATCAACGAACCTCGACCTGCGCCTGCGCGTTCCCTCGGCAGTCGTGGTTGCCCAACGCCTTGTACCTGATCGAGACGACGCCACGCAGGACGAACTCCTTCAGCCACCGAGCTCCCCGAATCGTGATCGACGGCATAGATGCGCGTGTGTATGTGTATGTACATGACGCGTACCATGGCAGCGAGACGAACTCGGCGTCGCCCGTGAAGACGCTCTCGAACACCTGCATGAACAGCGGGTCGGTGGCCGACGCGACGCCGAACGAGTACACGTTGTCGCCGGTGCCGAGCAGGAACTACACACCCGAGCAGCGGCGTCAGACGAGGCGTACGCGGCGAGGCCGAGACTCGCGGCGATCCGCATCTACGTGCCTGGGCCTGCGTGGCGCGCGCGAGATCCGGCAGCGCGAGCGCGATCGACGTCTGGTACTTGGAGCGCATGCCGTAGTCGCCGAGTATCAAGAACGACAAGCTCTCCGAGTGCGGCGATCGATCGTAGTACCTACACACGCAGCGAGCCAGAGCGGCCTCGCACGGTCATCGATTGAGCCTCGAGAGGTCGAGCTCGAAGTCGAGAGGCTCGCGTCCACACGTACGTGGCCGACGAGTTGTGCAGCAGATGCAGGAAGGGCGGCGCCGCCGGCGGATGCGAGAGCGAGTACAACATGTAGACCCACACCAGTAGCACCACCCACATGATGGCGTTGATGACCGACAATCGACTGCGGAAGCTGCTCGATCGTCGGCCACCGCCCGCCATCATCGTGGCGTCACTTTCGAGCGGAAGCCGACGACGACGAGCTCGAAGCGCTGCTAGCCGCGCGCCTGATGTCGCTCAGCCTCCACGACAGCGACCGAGCGACCGAGCGACCGAGCGAGATAGCGAGAGATAGAGCAGAAGGCGTGCACGGAGCTCCTTGGAGCAGTACGTGCGCCGCGATTGGCGCAGTACAAGGCGCCAAGGCGAACGAACGAGAGTGAGTGAGTGAGTGAGCGAGCGAGAGCCGACGCGATGCCGCCGATGACGCAATGAGCCGCACGAGCGAGATCCACCAATCACGCTATCGAGAGATAGATATATATCTCTCTCTGTGGAGATAGCGAGCGAGCGAGCGAGAGATAGATGAGCTTACCAAGAGCACGAGAGCCAACGATACGAGCGATGGAGGGCGAGCGAGGCGAGCGAGCGAATGAAGCCACTGACGCGAGTGCCGCCCCATCTAAGCCAATCGAGCCTTCAATCTATCTATCAAAGCAGTCGAGTCCACTCAAACGTGGAACGCCAATGCATCCATCGATAGATAGTGTCACTATGGACCAGATTTATATGTATTTACACATTCAATAGGCTACGGAGAGAGTCAGAAGGGCAGGCTGCGAAGCTAGTGCTCGTCGTTCTCGATGATGAAGGCCGAGTCTCGAAGCGACGCCGTGGTCTCCTCGGGCTCTGGCTCGACCTGTGCTGCGTCGTCGCAGCGGTAGAGAATGTCCTGTCGCATAATGTACTTGTGGCCCGAGGCGACGGCGCGGCTCTCGTGCAGCGTCTTGTGCGGGAAGACGAGCGCCAGGCCGCGTTCGGGCACCAGCTTGTGCAGCACGCTGGTCTTGCGCGTCATGTCGTTCATGTCGC
>Ga0209935_1005551_pt1 | contig 10649 bp, 10 predicted proteins | sample ThiBio_1000_plan_2_FD_183958 | JGI IMG/M metagenome (GOLD analysis project Ga0209935, IMG submission 183958) | Wastewater bioreactor microbial communities from Cape Town, South Africa - Thiocy_cont_1000_plan (SPAdes) | ecosystem: Engineered > Bioreactor > Thiocyanate-remediating >... | reverse complement strand
ATTCTATAACACAAAAGAGTGCGTACCGTTCTTCATCTTTCTTTCTCATAATGTACTTCTTTTCCCCCGCAGGTGTTTACGCAAAGGTCGGCATAAACTGCGATTGTGGCCGTACGAAGAAGGCCAAGCTTTCGAACAGACACCAGGCAAGATTCACACCAAAGAAGATGAAGTCTGGCGATTAGAAAAGGTATGTGCCCTCGTTCTCGCCACTGCGTCACTCAATGCCATTTCTAGTTGATGGAGAGATTCAATCACGGAGCTATGCCTCGGGTTGACTGGATGGAACGCATAACAGGAAAAGAAATAACAGAGAAAATACAGAATCAAGTAATTCTATTATTCTTCTGTTTTGTTTGTATTTGTAATGCTAATTATTTCCCTTATCCTCGGTACAACTAGTTGCTCAAGTCGTCAACGACATCGCATCTATATGTTGAATTCCCAGCATGGGAACATCCTGTGCGATTTCATTTCAGAGAGAGCATTGGCACCTTCACAAGTACGATTGCCTTTCTTATTCCAATTTCATCATATGTTAACAACATCTTGATTGAAGGACCCGCCTGCATGAGTCCTACTCCGTTCCATCGTGCTGTGAATTGTACAGATTTGAAGGACATCATTAGTATCCATGACCCCGAAATGAAAAGAGAGAATCCAGTTCAGGCCAGAGCCAAAATAGAGCAATATAATCGAGCTGAGAGGTATACCCCTTGATATCCTGTGTATTATCACAGATTTCTGTTAACAAATAATATAGTACACTGCAGGACAAAGATTTAAAACCAGACCCCAAACAAAAAGCCAGACTATTGGTATCGATATATAGCGTTCTCCCAGTCTCTCTCCCCAACAATTAATATTAACTTGTGTACCCCCCCCCCCACACCCCCAATTTAATAGAGAGTGCTAAGTTATCCGATCACCCATTCTCTTACATCCGAGGAGAAAGCATTCATCTGGAAGTTTCGGTATTACCTTTCTGTAAATCCCAGGGTAAGAGAGAAGGCAACAGCTTTGCTTGCTTACAAAAATAAATTAGACTAATCATCATCTTTGTTATGCAAATAGGCCCTTACCAAGTTTACCAAATGTGTTGATTGGAGCAATACAAAAGGAAAACATCACGCGAAGCACTTGTTAACGCAATGGTCTAGTGTTAGTGTCGAAGATGCGCTTGAGCTCTTATCATCAAGCTATAAAGGTAGCGGGTTTCTCTCCTTCCCTCCCATGGTTTCCTTCTTGCCTCGCTGATGTATCTCTGTTATTAATTTTTCTCTCGCTCTTCAAAATAAAAAGGTATTTCTCCCGTTCGGCGATATGCTATCTCGCGATTGGAAACTGCTGATGACTCTGAGTTGGTATTGTACATGCTTCAACTGGTTCAGGCTTTACGATATGAAAAAGGTTCCGTGAATTCTCTTTGAAAGCACAACGCCACGCTTACTTTGTTCATTTAGGATTCTATTCAGATGCGGACTTGGACGGAGATCCCGGGAAGTCGGTGGAGAGGAAGGACAAGCTGCCTTTGCTGGCAGCTTTTCTCATACGGAGGGCATTACAGAATCCCAAGCTGGGGAACTACTTGTTTTGGTATCTCACTGTCGAATGTCCGGAGGAAGGGGAAGCGAAGAAGGTCAAACCTCACGGGAAGAGTTACCGATTAATGCTGCAAAGATACCTGGATCAATTGCAACAGGTAGTGAGCGGGTGGAGGACAGTCAATATTTAGACATGACTAAATATCGAATGCTTTAGTTAACTGGGGGAGCAGAGATATGCGATAACTTCAAGAATCAGAAGCAGTTGGTGGCTGCATTGACAGATCTGTATTCCAAAGCGCAGGCACTGAAAAAGAAGAAAGAAAGAGAGGTACCTGCCTATATCATCCTTTTCCCCTTCCCCTCCCCCTCCTCTCATCGTTATTATTTCCAGGAGATAATTAAGGAGTTACGGCGGTGGTTAGAACCTTATCGCGTCTTTCCTTGGGGAAATCTCCTGCTGCCTATCAATCCTGACATAACTGTCACAGGCCTTATACCTGGTGAGCCTATTCACTTTCTCTCCCTTTCAATCTATTCTTAATGTGCTCTCTTATATTATTGCGTCCACTATTAGAGAAGGCTTCTATTTTCTCGAGTGCGACTGCGCCCTTCAAGCTCACTTTCGCTGCTGTACCATATGGACCTGATAACTTGGAAGAATATACTGTACTTTTCGTTCCTCTTTCCCTTTCTCTCTCTCTCGCTCTCTCTCTCTCTCTCTCTCTCTCTCTCTCTCTCTCTCTCTCTCTCTCTCTCTCTTTTCTGCTGTTATAATTTATACTTTTAAAAATATAGGTAATATTTAAATGTGGAGACGATCCTCGACAGGATCAGCTTGTGATTCAGATGATTATATTGATGGATCAATTGTTCAAAAAAGTGCAACTCGATCTCCGATTGACACCCTATGCTGTGCTAGCAACAAGCTGTAATGATGGTACATTAGCAGCTGAAATTGCTTGAGATTTGGGACGCTCAATTCCTTCCTAGGTTTCGTAGAATTTATACCGTCTAGACCGCTTCGAGTTTTACCCAAAGCGAAAGGTTAGTGGAATGGATTCTGGCGGGGTAGAAGAGAAGCTTGCTCAACATAATCTGTTTTTTTCTTGTAGGAAAGAATGGTATCTTGGACTTTCTCCGCTCGTGCCAGTCTGATGAAGCCGGGTACAAGGAATCGCTCAACAACTTCATTCGCAGCACAGGTACAGAGGAGCAATCCACCCACATATTGCTTTGAAAGCTGCCTTTGTTAAACAACTTGTTGTTCATTCTTCCATATCAGCTGGTTATTGTATGATAACTTACATTTTGGGGATCGGTGACCGACACAACGATAACTTGCTCATCAGAGACTCTGGTAATATATAGAAGAGCTTTGCTGTCCAGACAGTGATTAATATCAAATGTAGGACATATGTTTCACATTGACTTTGGGTTCATAGTGGGTCAAGAGCCTCCTCTGAAGGGGTTCCTTCGGGCTCCTTTCAAATTCACCAAACTGGTACCGTGCAGTCCCACTGACTTTCAGTTGCCTTCTCTCACCACACACAAAATGCAAGATGAAACAAGCGATGGGCGAAGATAAGAACTACGAAAAATTCACAGAAAGCTGCTGGTCTGCTTTCAAGGTAAAGCATTCCAAATCAGTCGCGCTTCTATTATAATACTGTACAAAAATTAGGAGCTGAGGAGACACAGTAATCTGATACTCAACTTGTTTTCCTTAATGGTGGATGCTGATATTCCTGGCATCAACTTGGCGGGAGGCAGTGCGAGTATTCTGAAGGTAGGCTTTTCCCCCATTGATTTATTTATACACCTTATTTTTGTGTTTTGCGTCCTTTCATAGGTGCAGGAAAAGTTTCTGCTCGAATTAGCTGATGAACAGGCCATATTCGCTCTCTATGAGCTGATCAAAGCAAGTTTGGGCAATGTTATGTTGCCTATCATAGACTTCCTGCATGACACCAAGCAGAGTTAAGGAGTAGGATTACAGAAAGAGAGAGAGTATAAAAATAAATAAATAGAAAAAAAAAAATAAAATAAAAACTTATTTACATGTTTGTGTGTTACAATGTGGGATGCGGGAAGAACCGGTCCGTTGGATCCCGAATGGAAGAGGACGCGGAGGAGGATGGGGTCTGTACATAAGAGCTTTCTGTCAAGAGCTGGGTGAGTGGGGTGAGGCCAGCCTCGTGGGCGTACTCGAGGGCACGGTCAAAGTATTTCTTGAGGGTGCCTGTGAGGAAGCAGCCGGCATAGCGGGGGAAGAGCCTGAGCACGAGTTTGTGGAGGCAGAAGAGGTTGTTGGATTCGTAAAAGACCATCAGCGGGGCAGTCGCGGCGACCTCGGTGGGAATCCTGAGGTAGGGAAACAGCGGGTCTTCGGTCAGATCGAGGAAGGTGCAAGCGGATATCAGCGCCTGTTCGCGTCTCGCCATCGTCCGTAGGGCGACGGTGGTTGTGGTGGCGAAGACCAGATCCACCAACAGCTCCTGCGCAGGTCGGAAGATGTGGCGGATTTTTGCCCAGCCCTCGCCGAGGTATTGTAGCTCCGCGTGGTACTGCGATAGGATGTAGGAGGCCTCGGAGTCCGCGGAGGGACCCCCGCGTGCGGTGAGCTCCATGAAGATGATCATCAGGTTGAGCATCAGATCGTGGAAGATCCCATCGAGTTCGAGGTCAGGGTTCAGCCATCGTGCGGGTGCTTTATCCTCCTTCTCCGTCGATAGCTGGTTCCCTTTTTGTGTGGAAACGAGGTCTGTCACTGCGTGCGGTCGGGTCTTGACGCTCAGGCATTTTTGATAGTAGACCTCCCAGTTCTGTGAGGAGTACTCGTAGAGTGTCATCTGTGAGAGCAATACCATGTACACCGGATTGTAACAATCAACGCGCTCGCATATCGATGCCCCGAGGGTTGCATAATATACACCTGATTATTTTAGTGTGTTCGTTTTGTGTTATTTTTCTTTTGTTGGGTGAGGATTGACAAACAGAAGAGAGATCAAGTGGAGTTATAAACCTTGTGTTGCCAGTTGCGGATTATAGCAACAATAACTTGACATCATCATTAATCCTGTTGCAACATGAAAATCTGATAGATCAAACAAATCTGCAATTTGATTTCGAGCTTTTTGCCAATGTTCCATTGCTACTTCTTCATCTCCACACGCCCAAGCACCTTGTGGTAGCGAAAAAAAAAAAAAAAATAAAATAAAATTGTGTCAGATTAATTGTTATACAACACCAAAAAAAAAAAAATTCATCACAAATTCAACGGGAGAGAACAAACGTAGTTACCACTACATATGGCCATTGTCAAGTTGAAACTAAGAGGAGTAGAGAGTGTACTCCCTTCGCAAGTCAAAAACCAATCGAGATTGTCTTCCTCAAGAAGCGCCGGGTGGATGAGTGTCATAGAGGTTTTAGCAAACATTTGAATGTATCTGGCGGCTCTTGATTTTAGCGCCAAATGCATTTCTGGTGTCCAAATGCGGAGCGCTATGCTTTGTTGGCTCCTCTTCCTCTCTTCCCCGATATGCCCTTCAGAACTTTCCCCTCTTGACTCTCTCCCATAGGCAGGCGGTTGCGACCGAGACGCTGCAACAGAAATCGTGTTCTTGCTGGTGGTTTCGAGTTTTCGTTTGCGCCCGCGTGTCTTGGCTCCGGAAGTATACTCTGCCACCCATTTTAACGCGCGGGGCTTCTCCCACTTTAAGCCTCCGCCCACAACCTTGAGGTACCGCTCCTTCCCTTCCTCGTTCGCCATCTTTTCTGGGACTGTGTTGGGGCGATGCAGCAGGACGCCCGCACTTACGGTAATACCAATTCAAGGAAATGACAGGATAAAAAGAGCGATGGTAGTAAGTCAGTGCAAAGCAACACAGCAGCAAGGATTTCCGCATAGGTTGGAAATAAGAAAAGGCGGACAAGAAGCCATCTAAGAATCGCAACTGAAGCGACCCCTTGACTCGGAATGTTAACGACCAAGTAAGACACGAATCTCCAATCGGTTGCCAGGTGATTGATTTCACGCTTCCAAGAAGTGGTAACGAGAGAGAAGGAAGAAGAAGGCGAAGATTGAGCATTCTTGTTCGGAGTGTGGTAAGACCTTTGAAGAGAAGCAGCGTTTGACTGAACACGTCAAGCGGGTTCATTCGGAGGTGGCTCGAGCTTGTTCTTATTGTGCCGCGAAGTTTCAAAACAGCAGAGAGCTCTCTCCGACATGTTGAGCGCTGTTTGCAGCTAAGCCACTGAATCGGACAGAATGCAAGCTCCCTCCACAAGAGATACAATCTCTCATCAGGTATATCAAATTACCATCTGGTTACACGTGCGTAACAAAATAATTATTAGCACTACTCGATTAAACATCAGATTCCGTTTATCAAGGAGTATCTATCCTGCCTTTAGAATATCGTTATTTAATCAAAGGTGGATTTTATAATACAGTTGAAATGACGAGGCCAAAACTGGAACCTTCAACAGTAATCAATTATCTATCTTCAATTCGGCTCTTTTTTGGTACGAATAGCAAAAGCAGACTGCATATTGGTTAGATATTTGCACATTGTTGTGACTTTGAAGCTACGAAGAATCATTTCCTTAAACGTACACAACTCCACTATAAAAATAAACATAAATTCGCGAACGATTAAAGGATATGAAAGCGTGTGAATAAGCTCAAACTATTCTTACTGACTTAAGCAAGAAAGTGGAATAGAAAACAAAGATTTGCCATACTTTGATTGAGAAAGGCAAATGAGTGGACTTTGCCACCATTCATTGATTGAAAAGTGCTGTGAATGGAAAAGGTTGGGTTAGGGAAGGAGGGGAGGTCGCAAGCCTATTTAGTCGCACTCCAATGAATCAGAATAAATGTACAGTTGGTCTGACCCACCGAAGCCTCGCTGAGCTAGTAGGAATGTTAACAACTGCAACATCCACTTTCCGTCACTCAATGCTGCCGTGGGTTGAACAATGGTGCGCCAAGAATTTTTCTTCCTCCTGCAAACAAGAGAAGACCTTGCCAATCGGACACGGATCCAGCTGATCCACGATTTAGCAATGGAAGGTATCATTCTAGGTGAGCTGTCAGCCGAGACTCGCAGGCCTAGAGCATTTAGACAACGAGTTGTCACTGGAATTCCTGATGTCTGCAGTAGAACAACCTCGTTTCGCCAGTTTCTCAAACGGAGCTAACACCTGACCGGATCAGCGACTCTGCGTTGAGACGGAAGACACAACTCTGCGCAAACCAAATTACTTATTTTACCCATTTCAATATACGATTAAATCATCTTTCCCTCCAACAACTACTGGATTTGAGGTGGATTTTGACGGCAAGCCGAAATCCCATTTAAATGCGTATTGGGCGCGTTTCCCTAGGGACGTCGCAGTTTTTTTCCTAGGCCCTGCTTGCTTAGGTGAGGGAAAAAACAGCGAGAATTATTGAAACGCGCCCATTCGCTACGCTTGAGGAGATCCAATTGGCAACCAGAATCGTGTGGCAGCCCGCCTGTATCACCCCTCGTTTCATATCAAGGGAACGGCGCAAATCCAGGGTTAGAACAAATTTCTGGCGAAGAAATTTTGTCCGCACAGGATCTGGCTGAGGTTTTGTGGTTGGGCAAATTTACTGTATGGTGGCAGAAAAATCCAGCGCATACCGATTTTAGCGCAGTTCCAATTACTACGAGGCCCTGGACCTTTGGAACGGCATCAAACAAAAAATTTTTTCCTCAGATTTCTTTCAGGTATTCCATGCTGCCCGGGCCTGTGCCGATGTCGTACTGCTCTTCTAATAAAATCAAATTTTGATTTCAATTATACAAAAGTTACCGCCCTCCGGGCTCTCCCTCAAAAACGCTCGCTAGGAGTTTCATAACTCCGATCCACGTCAGCGGGAACTTCTGTATATTTTGAAGTATATTTTGAAGTGAATAATCATGCTGACTCGTGACGATTCACTGAACATAACACGCGGAAAGCGGATGAACACGATCCACCAAAGCAAGCGCAAGAGGGGCAAAATCGGCAGTCGCCGATTGAGGCGGATTCGGGCGCCGCTTTCTCATTCGTGCTCGCTCTCGGGCAGCAGCCCACTGGGCTTGCAGCTTTTTTTTCTGTAGTACTGCAGCCTTAAACTTTTCTGCCCAAGATGCACTTTCCATATCCGTAGGATTTATCTGCACCAGGCTTGGACAAATGATGTGCATTCCTGGCCGAGCATCTTCCACTGGGGCCGCACGCTCTGTCACAGACGTATTGAAGATTCTCTTGTACAGATTGTGCCACAACGTGTCGGACAGAACAAGCGTTCTCATGCTGCGGCTGCAAAGCGTCATGTGCCTGAGATGCTTCACTTCGATGAAGCTAAGAATATGAAGCTGAAGTTCGGGAGGCAATTGCGACCAATAGTGAAACTCAAACTCAGCATCCATCCAGACTACAAGGAAAAATCAATAAACAAAAGGGAGGATGTTAAAGGTAGAAGCACATACGGATAAAATTGAAGCGCTGGCCTGAAATGAGGTGGTCGCTTGAGTGGAGCAACTGAGCAGGATGCAACATCGCCGATCCAACCTTTTGCGTGACTCTCTTGCGCGCACCTTCATCTCTTGGTCGTGTGCTCTCCTCTTCTTGGGAGTCTCGTTGTAGCCTGATCCTTCCCGCGGGCCTCATTTTAAGGCGTTCCTCTCTTTCTCCACGTCTAACCTCCCTATCCCGTGTCCTGTCTCGAGGGTCGGTTGCGCTCAACAACTCAAGATCTACGGTAGGTGCGCCTTGGCCCTCGCTGCTTGTCTCTTGTGTTGGCTTTGAGACAGGTGGCGCATCGGGATCCCAAAGAGATGGAACGCGAAAGTTTACCGCTCCGCCTTCAAAGATATCGCCTAAGCACACGTTCGCCGTGACGTCGCCGCTGTCTACATGATAGGGGTGTCCGATCCTAGAGTCCGTTTTATCATCACCAAAGTATTCTTGATCCCTTGGCCTTGATAAGTATGTATTAACAGCAAAGTGTATCTGCATCAAGGGGAAAAACCAATAAGCGGAGTTCATATGGTGGAGGAAGGGGGGGGGGGTGAGGGTCATGTCTGAGTACCACAGAAGCTTGATTAAAGCGCAAGCGTACAGCGGAATGAAAGCATCGCACCACCTTATTTAACAGCTCAACCAGTTTGTGCATGAATGGAAGGAATCCCAGCTGATCCACAAACAGGCCGCGATAGGTCTGTTATTTTACATAAATACATAAAATTCATTAACTAGTGAACACCGTGCAAACTTTTTCATATTCACGTCTTACCAAAGGCGCAAATTCGATGGTGCTTTGGATATTTCGAAAGTCTTCCACAAATAAGGAGCAGAACTCCTGGTTGAAAAACGGTATCGTAAAGACGAGTGGGCTTTCTTTGCTGAACAGCTTGAGCTTTGCTTCTTTCCTCTCCTTCTCACCCCCAGTCTCCCCGATTTGACTGGCTGTCACCAGTTCGGTAGAGAGCCATTTCTGTGCAAAAGGTCGGCAGGAATAGAAAACATATGTCAAATGCAAGCATAAACGACAGCCAAGTACCTCATCAAATTCTAATAATTCAGGATGCTTCAAGTCATGCGCACCGAGCTCAATCATACTAACTACATCTGCGACACATCAGCGATACCACAAACAGAAAACGGGAACAGTTACTTTGGTATGTGTTAAAATGGTGTATGGGCTTTCTCAGTTGGGTCGGCGAAGAGTTCCCTCGAGGATCAACACGCTGAATCTCCCTCATTGCAACCCAAAGGGTGGATACCACTCTCTTCCCTTCCTCTTTGCATTGCGTCTTGGTATATATATATATATATTATGTTACAGACTATTGGATTGAGGCACATGTACCTTCTTTTCTTCACTATAGGGCATCCTCGCAAGCTTCCACGCATCATCAAAAGCCTCTTCTAACAAAGGCCATACCACTTCTCGAGGGTATTTCTCCCCTTTTGTCTTTTCTTGTTCGCTAAGCTGCTTGCCTAGCAAGAAAAAAAAATTGTTTTTTTAACGTGTGGGTGTTACTCGTGACCCTACGTAGGGCTGTGGCCAGTTGCACATCATAAAGAGGGGATTTAGGCTCCGAACTAAAGTAGAAGAGGCGATTACATCTGCTACAGAAACCATAAATTCCACGCCCCGGTGCACCTCTCTGATCACCGTTACACCACGGACACACTTCCAAAGACGCCACACTATGTTTCATCTCTCTGCTTTTTAAACCCAAAAACCCATTATCGGGGTTCAGTTCAGTACAGCCTGATTGGTCAGATTAATTAATGAGTATGCGCAAAAGTTACAAGCGGAGTTATGCACGATCGAAATGAGGAAAGGATGTAATCTTTCGGTGTTTGAAGACGCACAAACTGATAGACTCAAGCTTTCGCACTTCGAGAAACGTGCGCATTCTTTGATTTTTGGGTTTTTGTATCCCAAGAAAATTTTGTGCGCAGCGAAGAAAAAGGTGGTGGCAGGTGGTGCAGGAAGGGGGGACTCACTTTGCTAGCTAGGTTTGTAACTATGCGTGGGACACTCAGGTACAATGCCAAGTGGAGGAGGTGGCTTTGGTGTCCAAACACATGTGAATAAAAGTGGGTTTTTTCTACAATTTAAACTTACCTAAAAAAATTTGTTGGAATATCTTGAAGTATTTATTACATTCCGTTCTAAGCACACGGCTGCACTGAGAAGAGGTGACTTTGATTTGGTACCGCATCGCTCCCACTGAAGCCACCGATAGTACCCTATGCACCCGGCACGATCTTGGTGAGTGATGACCTAGGATTACCAAATTTTTTTTTGAGAGCGGTTGTACAAAGTGGACTCTACGAAAATGTTGAAGTAGGGAAGCTCTTCTTTTGTAAGGGCGACTCCCTTTCCGCTACTCGCGCCTAAGAAGATTGGTTGAGTATGGGGTGGAAGTCTCTTTATTAAAACTACGAGGTAGAGGCACTAGTACTTTGTCTCGTTAGTCAACAAGCGATTTCTTTTTGCCTGGCCAGTCTTGCGATTCTTGGGCTGTTTTCCGCTTGTGCTTTTCTCCTTTTTTTTTTTTTTTTTTTGCCTGC
>Ga0209935_1005550_pt1 | contig 10649 bp, 7 predicted proteins | sample ThiBio_1000_plan_2_FD_183958 | JGI IMG/M metagenome (GOLD analysis project Ga0209935, IMG submission 183958) | Wastewater bioreactor microbial communities from Cape Town, South Africa - Thiocy_cont_1000_plan (SPAdes) | ecosystem: Engineered > Bioreactor > Thiocyanate-remediating >... | reverse complement strand
GAATGCTATTTTACTTTTTTTAAAAATTGCTTGAAGTAACTATAGTATTTGATTTGAAAGCAATAAACTTTGTCTTTTATGTTCATTCAATGAAATATCAATGTTAAATGCAAATCTATTTATTTCTGTTTCGAATGTCAATATCAGTCAGAGTCGTTTTGATTCAATTATTTTTCGAAATGTATCGATATTGAATTGTTTACTATTGAATATTAAGGATAAGCAGACTAATAATTCGGAATATATCGATTGAAGATATTCGAATTCTAATTGTATATACATTCATTTTTACAATATTATGAAGTTAAACTTACAAATATTTCACAAGACTAAGATAGATTAAGTTGACATGATTTCATTTTGCTCAATTTCAGCTATACTTTTCACTTGATATTTCGTTTAGATTATTCGGCACACATTCTATCAGTCAAAGTTATTTTTCTTCGAATGAGAAATAAGTAGTTTATTAACCAAAATGGTTTTTAAGTACGACTAGCAACATCTCAAACGTATATTTTCTTTCCTTGCACAGATGCATATCTAACGAATATATTAGAGAAAAAAATGAATAATATCCTTCATTATTTTTCATCATAGAAATGAAGGTAAACAGAATGATTTGTAATGACAAAATACAAGCATTCGTTTTTTAAACATACTTCGTATTCGGTAAAATAGAAAGAAAAAGTCACTTTGAATAATATGCAGCACGTCAATAACAAATTTACCTTTTTCCGTTCTCGGATAGACTTATGTTACTTCAAGGTGAGCTAAAGAAAAAAAACATTAAAAGGAAGAGAACAAATAAAACGAACTGCGTGTTGCTTTTCCTACCCAAAAACATCATTCTATCTATTTCATATAAACAACGTCGTTGGTAAATACCGAACATATAGTATATAGTTATGGCTGGTGTAAACAGTAAATCGTTAGAAATACCTAATGATAATCTTGAAACATTTTCTATTTTTTGGCTTGATGCACAAGTTAATACAACTGAAGATAATAGAAATACTCAATTAAAACTTCGAGAAATTATTAATCATTTGAAAACATTCGATGATCAAGGTGAATGTCATCAACGAATTCTTTCACTTTCACCACAAGATCGATTGGTTCTTATAGTGAGTGGTCGATGTGGTCGACAATTAGTTCCTCAAATACATCACCTTAGACAAGTTTCATCGATTTATATCTATTGTATGGATAAGAAAGCCAATGAACAATGGGCAAAAGATTTTATTAAAATTAAAAGTGTTATTGTTCAATTGAAAGATCTCATTCATGTCATTAAACAAGATCAAAAAGGTCGAGTTAAAATTGAAGAGCCATTAACCATAAATATATTTAATGTTAACAACAAGAAAGATCAATCGACTACTGGATTAAATGGTAATTTTATTCATTCTCTTCTCTTAATCGATGTTCTTATTCGAATGAAATCGATCGAAAGTGATAAACAACAATTAATTCAATTATGTAAAAAAGAATATCAAACCAATCAGAAGGAATTAATATTCGTTCGAGAATTTGAAAAAGATTATCGATCAGATAAAGCGCTTTGGTGGTATACTCGTGATTCATTTCTTTATCGAATGTTGAATAAAGCATTACGAGTTCAAAATATAGATCTTTTATTTCTACTTCGCTTTGTTATTCGTGATATTTATCAACAATTAAAACAATATCAACAACAATCACCCATTCGTGTCTTTCGTGGTCAAGTTATGCCGATTGATGAACTCAATACTCTTCGACAATCGATTAATAATTTTATTTCGATAAATTCCTTCTTTTCAACGAGTACCAATCCTCATCAAGCATTAAGTTTCTTGAATAGTAGTATAATTACAAATGATTTATGTCGTATACTATTTGTTATTCATGCCGATCCTCGAGTAGTAAAATCAAAACCATTCGCTGATATTAGTTCTTTGAGTGATTTCGGCAATGAAAGTGAAGTTTTATTTATGATGGGATCTATTTTTCGATTGATTAAAATTGAAGAAATTATAACGATTTATATGGAACTATGTGGTGATGATGAACATGATTTAAAGGAATTATTCGATCATATGAAAAAGGAATATGGTGGTGGAAATGAAGAAGTTAATCTTCGTTTATTTGGTCAAGTTTTGTATAAAATGGGTAAATATGATTTGGCAGAGAAGATTTATCATCGATTGTTGGAAGAGTTACCATTAAATGATCCTTCGCTTGGTGATTTATATTGGAATCTTGGCAGAGTGACTCTTGATAAAGCTGCCTATGACTCTAGTCTTGAATGCTTTCGAAAATCACTGGTGATTGAAGAACAAGAGGGATTATCTAATTATGTAAACATTGGTAATTTATATAATTGTATAGGTAATGTTTATCGTCGCATGCGTGAGTTGGAGAGAGCATTAGAAAATTATAAGAAAGCGATCGAATTATTTCGAAATGCAAATGATGAAGATCATTCAGATATGGCTGCTTTCTACAATAACATTGCTATTGTATATGATGGCCAAAAAAAATACACAGAAGCGTTAGATTTTCACAAGAAATCATTAGCTATTAGGAAACAACATTTACCTCCCAATCATCGAGATATTGCTGGTTCTCACAATAATATTGGTCTTGTTTATTTTGATCTGAATAAATATGATCTTGCAATGGAACATTATCAACAGTCACTCCAAATAAAGTTAAAATCAGTTCCTGGCGATCATCCTGATATTGCCAAGAGTTATGAAAATATTGCCTTGATACATGAAAAAAAACGTGAATGGAAACAAGCATTAGAACTATTTGAAAAGGCATTGAATATCTATCAACATGTATTCTCTTCGCAACATCCAGATGTACTGAGAGCTAAAGCAGGCATTGAACGTGTAACCGCTAATTTGAAATAATATTTTTTTTGCGTTATGAAACAAAATTTCCAAAAATAAATCATTAATAATCAGTACACTTGACAGAAGAGAAAAATATCACTGTTGTTTCATTCTTGAAAATTTAAAATTCTATTGTCCGTGCGAAAAAGATGAGTTAAAGTCAAAAGACTAGAACTCACAAAAAGTTGTTGCTCCTGCGGCTGAAATTATTCTTTCGAAAGAGGGATTGGAGTAGTTAAAATCCCTGAAAAGTTTCTTTATAAAATCGATTGAAAACGTCGTTTATTTGTGCGAAAACTTTTAGAAAATAATTCTGTAGAAATAACTGGTTAATTTGCTCGATTATTTGAAAGAACTGTTGTCTGAATTGAAATTGAACCTTGTTCATTTTCTTAACCTAAGATTTAAATGTTTGGATTAAAATATCTGTTTACTTATTCTCTCTCTCAACGAACAACATTGCAAAAGCGTTTGAAATTCAGTTGAACATCTCGTCGAAATCAAATGAAACTTCGATCGACTTTCAATTGAGCTGGCAATCGAAGTGTTTATTCATGTTTATTTGTCGTTTAATAAGAATAAAGTTTAGTCGATCTTGACAGATTCGTCTTGATGGAATTGAATTTGCTCGTATTGATATTGTTGTCGTTCGATGACGTTTTCGAGTTCGAGTTTCTTTATTTGCAATTCGACGACTTGATCTTTCGTTCTTCGATCGAGGCTAAATACTAAACAGAAAATTTACGATTTTTCGATAGAATTTCAACAAAAAATTATATTTTTTTGACTTCTATGGAGAGATTTTCGAAAAAACAGACTTTTTTTTATTAAAATTAGTCAAAAAACTGTGTTATTCAATAGTGATTTCTCGAAAAAAAGTCATTTTTCTACTTAAATCCTTCGAAAAACAAGCTCTTAGGAAAGAATGATATTTTTTTTTTGACTTCGAAAGATTAATTTTGGAAAAATTATGTTATTCAATAGTGATTTTCCATTGACTCTCGAAAAAAACGCATTTTTTTCAATTGAATTTGTCGTAGAACAAGTTCTTAGGAAAAATCGATGCTTTTTTGACCCCTCTAGAGAGATTTTCGAAAAAAAATCGATCTGTTAAAAAAGGAAATCTCGAAAAAGAGAGATTTGTCAAAAAATAATGTCTTTTTGACCTCAAAATGATCTTTTTTACTAGATCTAGTAAACAAACCAAAGGGGTAACCATCATTTCATGATTTAAGATGAATTCATATCGGACAGAAAATTCTAAACTTTGAACTTTTAGAAATTGGAATGATCTCGGTTTGTGGACTACGAACTAATTTTGATCTCTGACAACTCAAAATAAATCATGAAAATTCGCCAAAATTACAAAAACTCAAGAGAATCTGTTTGAAATCAGTAGAATCTACAAATATATCACGTCATTTTATTGATTTATAACCGATCTAAATCAGTTGTCATTCGTCTACAAAAAAAAAGTGTTAAGTTCAATAGGAATGTTTTTTCGAAACAAGATGCGATGCGATTTGTCTTGAGGTTGTCTAAACACTATTTCGAGTACGTGTAGCTTGATTTGAACTAATGTTGTATAGTTCTATCATTGAAAAATATTTGTCTTGTGTGAGATGTATGTCCTCCCAAATCAGAAATTGAATGCACTGATTGTTTTGATACCGATAAAACGAACGCTTTAACGTGAATATATGAGTTGTACGTTCACCGTAAAATATCGAGGATAAATTGTGTTAATTGTCTAATTATTTCTAAATGTGAATAAACACCAACAGAATTACAAATCCCATAAATCGACGATTGATGAACAGTTATTTCAATTAATAATATGTTCAATTATTTTATATTGATTCTAACTGAAATCAACCTTGAGCGTAATCAATCGATATCAATGGATGATCAAAATCTATTCAAACAATGAATTATCAATATTCCAGCGTGAATACTCTCCTATTGAGTCTTGGAATTTTAGAAGTTCAGACACAACTATTCGTAGTTATTTTCATCGAATAATATCGAAATTTGTCTTTGTACGAATAGCATCAGTAATTCTTGTTCAATTAGGAACATCAATGATTAGAAGTGAATACGAACAACATTTAAAACTAAATCCTATTATCGAATTTAGAATATCAATTTGTTAATCTAACGACTCAAATTGCTCTTTGTCACGAGAAATGAATTCTTCTCAATCAAACTAATTTTATAAATCTTTAGTTTTTCGGCCGAATAAAAAAGACGATATTTACTATTTCATCTCCGAATTGATTTTATGAAATTCGATTCCCATCTGGTGATGAACAAACATCAATATTAAATTGAATAGTTTCGATTCGATCAGATTTTGTAATTAATCAAGTAACTTTGTTTTCATTTGTCACTAATCTTCTAATAACAGAAAACGAGATGTTCTAATATGAATTCTATGTAAAGACAGTCAAACATTTGAATAGATTGAATTCTAAATGAAATAAATCTAACATATCAATAAATAGTCATAGATGTCATCGTCTTAAGGATTGCAGATTAGTAAATTACTATTGCGAAATGATTGAAATTCACATGAGAGACGAAGGAAATTATTATACATTTAGAAGTCATAGTACTAAAAATTGAGTTGGATATATTTATGAAAATAATTTCACTTTATTTCATCTTAATATAAACGCAATCAAATTGCTCAATTTAAAATGACTTTGTACTGTCCGACGAATAGTTCATTTATATTAATTGTAACAACAGCTCAACAACTTCAACAAGGTCAATTCTCAATAATTATTCAACAACCAAGTAATGTTTCTATGCGATATCATAGTAAGTTCACTGAACTAATCATTCAATCGAATTATTCGTCAGAATTAACTAATAACAGTCGAAAACATAGAAGTTTTAACTGTAGACCATTAGATCATTATTACGAAGCGTTAGAGATCAATATGAACACATCTGGTTTCTACATGTTCTCAACTGAAAGCAGTTTGAATATATTTGGTTATTTATACGAATATGAATTTAATTGATAATTGATTCGTTCGAAATGATGACTCATGTGACTTTGGTCAATTAAGAATAATGACTTATTTGAAATTGAATATCACATAGATTTTAATAGTAACAACATCTTATGATTATGCAAATCAGCAACGTCGATTCTCTTTATTTGTTGAAGGACCAAATGAAATTAAGATTAAACAAATGAGTATGTTGACAAACATCGATTTCAACTGAATACTTACAAAACTATTTTAAGATAAAAGTCGATTTTCAACAAGAATAGTTCAATCATTATATTCATCACAACAGACTAGAATTCGTTCGAAATATCATCATGAGTCTATTCTACCTTCACATTTTTATTTGTATAAAGAACATTTTAGTGAATATACATCCTATGAAAGATTAATCGCTCGTAACCTTAATGGTTGTCCTAAGCGTGAATTTAAAATCACAATTGAATTGCGATCTAGTGTAACATACATATTCATCATGGGAATATATCTCTCGATCTACGAAGGTTCTTATTCAATATTAGTATCTGCTCACAATAATATTAATTTCAATCTGATCACTGAGTCTAATATTCAATTAACTATTTTCTCTTTCAACCGAGATTTTCATTAGATCTTGGAACAACATATTCATCAGAACTAACAAAAGAAAATCAAGTTTATCGACGAATATGTGGAAAAGGAAATTATCATTATGAAACTATTCAAATCAATACAAAATACAGTGATTCATATACATTCGATGCAAATACAAATATTCTACTCTATGGATATTTATACGAGAATAATTTTGATCCATCATATCCAAATCAAAATTGACTCGTACAAAGCAAGTTCACTTGTGGTGCATATCGTTTCGAATTAGGAGATTATCTCGGTTTGACTATTAATGATATTTTACGAAATAAAATTCAATCGAATATATCATTTCGAAAATAATCAGTTTTGGTACAAACAGCTGCTGGACTCACTATGATTATGTTTGTTATTGGTTTCATTAATGGTATCTTTTCTTTAATAACATTTCGAAATAAAGAATTAAGAAAAGTTGGTTGTGGAATATATTTACTAGCATCTTCAGTAACTTCTCTTCTAACAATTACGATGGTTACACTGAAATTTTGGTTTGTTGTTCTTATTCAGTTATATTCAATCGTTCGTTCATCGATTCTTCGAACAGATTGTGCATGCATTGGTCCTGTTCTAAAACTTTGTTTATATTTAGATGGTTGGTTAAATACTTGTGTTGCTATCGAACGAACTGTTAATATATCAAAAGGAGTTAATTTTGATAAGAAAATGAGTCGACATGCAGCTCGATGGGTGATTTTGATCTTACCTATTTTCATCATGAATTATTTGAGCATACAACTCACAAATATAATCCCATCAATATCAGTCATAATTTAACAATGAATTTGACAATGACAAACGAACATATCGTTTTGTGTGTTATTCGATATTCTCGTTCGGTTCAAAGTTATAATACAATAACTTTATTCATTATTTTTGGTACAGCTCGACGACGATCAACTGCACAAAAAAATAAAAAATCGTTCAAACAGCATGTTATCAATCAAATACGTGAACATAAACAATTACTAATCAGTCCTTTTATTTTACTTGTCTTAGCTTTGCCTCGTTTAATCATGTCACTGATATCTGGATGTGTCGATGCATCAGAAAATCCTTGGTTATATCTTTGTGGTTATTTTATTTATTTTACATCACCAATGCTTGTCTTTGCTGTATTTGTTCTGCCTTCCGAACTCAACAGAAAAACATTCAAAGATTCAATAACACGATGGCTACAACAAATTCATCAATAATTTTTGATTATGATCAACTCGATGTTTTTCGAATTCATGAATTGACTTATTTAACTTGTCGAGATTACACTTTGTATATATTTTGTCGAGTTTCTCTACTTTCGGCTTGTTGTATAAACTTGCTTTTTCGTTTCGCATCTTTTTTGATCTAACGATGATAAGCAAGCATAAGATTGCAGTTACTCGAATTCTCTTCCGAACTTGTTTATCATAATTGATAAGAAACGGCGCACATTTGTTTTGCTTGTTCTTCCTAAGGTGTGCATTTAAATTTAAAAACAGACCATGGCTACATCGAATACAATAATGAAATGCTATGCATGTGAAGAAGAAATAATAACATATATGTGTATGGGATGTTCACAACATTTTTGTATCGATGATTTGATGAAACATCGTGAAGAATTGAAATTACAATTTCATCAAATTGAAGATCAACGAAATCAATTTGCACAAACTTTGGATGATCAGAAAAAAAATCATCCATTAATACAACAAATTACTCAATGGGAAAGAATATCTATCGAAAAAATTCGACAAACAGCTCAAGAACAACGAAATCTTATTCAGCAATATTCTCAAACTATTCAAGTCAAATTCCGTTCATTCACTGAAGAAATGCAAAAAACTGTTAAAAAGAAAGATTTCAATGAAATTATTTTGAAAAAACTTCAAATAGAATTAGAAGATCTTAAAAATCAACTTTATCAAACAGATTACATTCAAATTAAACAAGATTCATCATCAACATTTATTAACAAACTATTCATTAATATTACTCCAACTCCAACTACTACAGATCTTAAATGGAAACAACAAGCAACTACGATTGCTGGTGGAAATGGACCAGGGAATCAATTCAATCTACCTGTTGGAATCTATGTTGATGATCAACAACAAACTATTTATGTTGCTGATTATGAAAATCATCGTATTATTAAATGGAAAGTTGGTGAAAAATATGGTCAAGTTGTTGCTGGAGAAAATGGAGAAGAAAACAGAATCGATCAATTGAATCTTCCAATTAATGTGATTTTGGATCAAAATAAGAAATCTTTGATTATATGTGATTATGCAAATCAAAGAGTTGTTCGATGGTCATTAGAAAATCAAAATGATAGAGAAATTCTCATTGAAGATATTTCATGTGTTGGATTAATGATGAATAACAATGGAGATTTGTTTGTTTCCGATCACACGAGAGCTGAAGTGAAAAGATGGAAAAAAGATGAAAAACAAGGAATAGTTGTTGCAGGTGGAAATGGAAATGGAGATAAACTCAATCAACTCAACCATCCAGTACACATTTTCGTTGATCGAGAAGATTCTATCTATGTTTTAGATCGTAACAATCATCGTGTGATGAAATGGTTAAAAGGTGCAAAACAAGGAATTGTTGTTGCCGGTGGACAAGGTGAAGGAAATAGTTTGAAACAATTATCGAATCCAGAAGGATTAGTTGTGAATGAAAATGGTGATGTTTTTGTGGCAGATAGTTATAATAATCGAGTTATGTGTTGGCCATCAGGTTCGAAAGAAGGTCATGTTGTCGTCGGTGGAAATGGTCAAGGAGAAGGATCAAATCAGTTTCATCATCCAACAGGTTTAGTATTTGATCCTGCGAATAACCTTTATGTTGTCGATAGTTATAATCATCGAATTCAACGATTTGATATTGACACTAATTAAAATATCGTAATAAAACGAGTAAATAAAAAATCAGATCTATTAACGTAAATTTTTATAATCAATTAATGTACCAAGCAAAAAGCATTCTCATCCTTAATTGTTTTTATTCTTAATTGATGAAAAATACTCGAATCAAGAGTTTGATCTGAACGATCAACAATCGAACCATCAGAACGTGATGTACCCAAATAAACTCTTATTTCACCAGTAAGAACTCTCGCGCTAAGGTGTCAACACTTTCAGAATATCTGTGTTATTCAATTTTATTCTTTTCACTAAGAAAGTTAATTTAAATAATTATTAAGTATTGTCAACCAGCGGCGATGGAATATCTGAAATTTAGATGAGGCTTAAAATAATTCTTTGCTGTAAGTTTTATTTGAATTCGGAAATTGATAAAAATGTAAAATAGTCGTGATGAAACATGCCTTTCTTCCGTGTGAAAGTTAAACAAAGACCTTTTAAAAACAATTTAATCTGCTTTCTCTTTACATATTGACACAACCAGCAAACGAGTGAACGGCGTCTTTCACTTGAAATTTAAGATGTGAATTACTTTCATAGGAAATTGCTCGAAAAGATGAAATTGCGTAACGATTAAAATTCTGTAATTGACCCATTCTTGTTCTTCTATTCTTAATTAATAATTTTAAAAGCAAAAAACACTCGATTTGTTTGGAATATTTGTTCAAGATCAAGTAACATTAAACTTTGAGCAGATCTTGACAAAGTATTCGAATAGAAACTTCTGTTTTGTTTTGTTGAATAATTTTGTTTTCAATAGGAAAAAACAAGCGAAATTTACAGAGAATACTTTGGTCAATGTGAATATATTAAAGAGAAGAGGGACAAGGCGGATTTCGGTTTGCATGTATAACTTTCTAACAGATTGAAAGTTCATTCTCCACGAATAGAGACAAAATCCCTAATAACGACGGAAAATTTTCACATTTCAGTGCTAACTCTATTAAATCACTATAACAAGAGAGAATTAATTTCTTTGTTCACGTTGCAGATCCTCATGTTCACCGCTTTCCAACGGTGTGTCGAAATCCAATTTCTGACATTCCATTCTGGAGAAATCAGCGGTAAGAAATAGAGTAGTCCGAGTGTCGTTATCAGGTACCACTTCCTGAATAACGACGCTAAGCCAAATTATGAACCCTAATAACGACGCTCAATGCATTTTTGTATGGAAATTGATTTTTGAACAGAAAACTTGTTTTTTGCAGCGT
>Ga0209935_1005549_pt1 | contig 10650 bp, 13 predicted proteins | sample ThiBio_1000_plan_2_FD_183958 | JGI IMG/M metagenome (GOLD analysis project Ga0209935, IMG submission 183958) | Wastewater bioreactor microbial communities from Cape Town, South Africa - Thiocy_cont_1000_plan (SPAdes) | ecosystem: Engineered > Bioreactor > Thiocyanate-remediating >... | reverse complement strand
AATCTTCTGCGCATCGTACGTCCTCTTTTTGCGATATCTTCATGGGGGTAATCCTTTGCCAAGGCGAGAGAAGATAAGAGAGCTTCCGTTGCGAATGGAGGTATCATACCAACGGTAGGTCTGGGTAATCTCCAAAGATTGATCGGATCTGTCTGTCCTTCCATCCTTCCATAGGGCAACCAAGAGCATCTGTTGGAGATTGTTAGGTTTAGTGAAAAAGCAGGCACGTTTCACGTTTACCTCCCCATGCAAGACCGAGCAGGGATCCCTTTATTCTATCCTCTTTTGTGGCTTGTGTGACCGCTTCCATTCTGTACAAGGTAAAAAATGAAATTAAACACCAAGGCAATATTATGTTTCTTCTTTTTTTCTGAGAACTTTTGAGAGGGGGGGGGGCGAAAGCGAGTTGGGTAAGTTTCCCATCGGTGCTTTAATCATTGTGATGTGAGGACCATCAAGGCCTATTCTTTAACAAGTACAAGACCGTAATAATATCCTGCCCATACCCGCTTGATCGGCAATGATTCTAATTGGGGAAGTTTGGTGGGTGCTTCCACGTCTTTACTCCATCCGTGTTCTTCAAAGGATCTGCCTCCCCAGGTATATAACCCATCCGCTAAGTTATATCACATTTTAGTTATCGCACATGAAAAAATGTTTTTTGAATTCGAAGAAAAATTCTACTTACTTGTAAGACATAAGTAAGTGGCATAGCTGCAAGCCACATCGATGGGAATCACGTTGTGTGGAAGCGAGACCAATTCCATTCCGCCACTACTATTTTGTATGTAGATTTTTCGATTCCCTGCAAGAAAGAAAATATTAACATGCGTGCCTGCGTGTGTGTGTGGGGTAGTGTGTGGTGTGTGTAGTGTATGGTGTGCGTGTAGTGTGTGGTGTGTGCGTAGTGTATGGTGAAGTGTGTGGTGTGCGTGTAGTGTGGTGTGGTGTGTTATGAGCGCGTGTGCGTGAGTGTGTAAAAGCAGAGAGAAGAGGGAGAGGAAAGACCTGCGTCGTCAGCCAAGTGCCTAATGATGATATCGATAAGCTCAAGTGGGAGCAGATGCAAATGCGCTTCAGGGTGTCTCGGTTTCTTGTTCGTATCGCGTTGCGTCATCGTCATGAGTGTCCGTACCTCCTTTTTGAACTTTTCCGGGAAGAGGTAATGCGTATCCCTCGTCCATTCGGGATAACCTGTTGGTTATAAAAAACAAGAAGAGGACTTTAAATAAAGATAAAGAAAGGAAGTAACTCTCATACCACAAAGCAAGAGGGCATTAGTTCCTTTCGCGCCTATTTGGATAATATTTGAAGGTATTTCTGGGGCATAATAAGGAGTGCAAAAATGAAGCTCCCCGTTTTCTATTATAATAGACTACTGAGTCACTACACAACATCTGCAAAGGGTAAAATATATATCCTTACCTGTCACACCCAGTTCGTAACTCGATCTATAGGCCTTCACAATATTCACATCCCATTTGTGTGCGAAGGTTCCTGCTGGTACAACATACTGTTCGTTGTCCTCTACATTTTTTGTGTAAAGAGTGAACAAATCTTTAACTACAACAAAAAGGAGGGACAGTGACTTACCTGTGATAGCATAACAATGGTTCAAGTCCTCCAAGACTAATTTAGCTTTCTTGCCTTGTGGCAAAGCTATCTTTGAGAGTCCTACACTCGAAGAGTGTTGTCCCCAAACCTCGCCCGTGTCTGGTTAAAGATTTTGAAATTAAGCAGGAAAGGATCAAACAAAAACAAACCAGTAAGAAAAGCATTCGCATAGAGGCCTGCTGCAATCTGTACTATTTTTTTGCCGACAAGTTCTGGCACTCTTCGCGGGAGATCAAATGGTTGCGCTGAGTGGCCTAGCAGCGCTTGCGCGGTGCCAAAAGAATAAACTTCCCCGTTTACTAAATGTGTTAGTGAGCGCGTGAGTGTAAGGTTATCAAACAGGTTACCTGTAAGAATGAGAACGTGATCGTGCCCTGCCGATACTTCAGCGATCGGCGCCATGTTTGTAGGAAGAGGAACATCATGAAAGACGTGCGTGGATCCTCCTCCATGATTTTCTGTATTCCTTCCTGCCCACAGCAACCGCTGCGGCTTTCCTGAGTATCAAAAACAACGCTAAAGTACGCGGTAGCGGGGTTTCATGAGGTTACCTGTTGCGCTTCCTTCTTGTTGCATTCTTCTTGCGTTCAAACTTTTAACGTTCTTCCAAGAAATTCAATTTCGCAGAAAGTCGTTCTTTGCGAAGATGGAGGAAAGTACCAAACCTCTGGTGGTATTTGTCCTGGGCGGTCCTGGAGCTGGCAAAGGGACAATATGCGCTCGCCTTGTAGCTGATTATGGCTTCGTGCATTTTTCTGCCGGTGATTTGCTTCGCTCTGTTCAAGATCCGCAGATTGTGGAGATGATGAAGCAAGGCCAGATTGTTACGTCCGAGGTTACAATTGGGTTACTAGAAAAGGCTATGATGCGCGCCAGCTCCGATACTTCAAAAGACAAGAAGAGGATGAAATTCCTGATCGACGGATTCCCGCGCAATCAAGAAAACAACTTAGCGTGGGAAAGATTGATGGGGGAGAAAGTCGAGCTCGCGTTTGTTCTACAACTTGACTGCCCAGAGGAAGTGCTGGAAGCGCGGCTGTTGAATAGAGGTAAAACGTCCTTAAGACCCGACGATCAACTTGAAAGCATCCGAAAGCGCTTTAATACCCAAAAAGCCACCTTGCCAGTGATAGAATACTACCATGCCCTCGGTAAAGTAAGAAGAATCGATGCCAACAAGTCCCCTGAAGAAGTTTATGCGGATGTGAGAGCCCTGTTTGAAGGCATATGAATAATACTTAATGATGGATGTACTGTAAATGTAAAATAAACGTGCTACCTCTCACAAAAGCAAGGAGGGAGGCGAGAACGATGCCTATTTATTCTTGAATGTCTTCTGTTGGAAGACCCTTGACCTGTTGAGTCCAAGGGAGGATTGCAATCCACTTTGTTGAAGTTGATCGCTGCTAAAGTTGTACGTTATAAATTCATGATGTTCTCCCAACAGAGTGCTTCGAGATGAATCCTCAAAGATCTTGATCACAACCTCAATCCTCATTCCTTCATGAAACCTTTTGTTGTTCATACATGGAGTTGTCACGTTCAGGAATCCTGAGAAGTTGGGCATATTGGGGAGGAAGTCATCCAGATGGAATGTCCTTTCGATGATGATTGGATTCTCAGGAATGTCGAAGAGGATCTCAAGGAATGAATCCTTGGGCATTGTTGCCTTGGCAGAGAACAAGCATTGTATCCGTACACCCTTTGGACCAGCTGCATTGAAAAGTGAAAGTGTCGAGAAGAACTGAAATGAGAGAGAATAGAATCCAGAAAGAGCGAGGGAGACAGAGAGAGAAGTTAAAATTGTAATGGACAGCAGGATTGTTGGAGTGTACAGTTGATTCACAATTGAATTGATCCTTTTGCTGTTTGATCTTCCTGAACAATTTGGATGCTTGGTGTTTCATTCCTAATATCGTCAAGGTGTCCGCAAAGTTCGCTAACAATTTCCAATAACATTCATCCTCTCCGAAGTTCTTCAAGTATTGCTGCCTTGTTTCCTTCATGAAGGAGAGTGCCTCCTTGGGTTCCAATGATCCAGCATGCATCCCCATCACATAATGAAGCAAGGTGTTTGGGATGTTGTACTTATGGTCGGCAATGTATTTCTTTGTTATCTTGCCAAGTTCATCCAATTTGTCCCTCCTTTCACTCAAAGGAACGTTGAATGCTTTAGATAGATAGAGGTGTGAAGGGAGGCAAGTTAACGTAAGGTGGTATTTACCTTCGATCCGTAGAATTGTTGTTGCCAAGGTGAATATCCTGTCCTCTCCAACCCGTTTATTTGAAACTCGGGAAAGAAGTCGCATTGCCCTGCGAAGGTATCCATGCGCTCGTGCAAATTCTCGACACCCAACCCAGATCGGCCCCATGTTAACAGTGGAGTCGCATACCATGTCCAAGTCCTCACTAGCATCAGAGTGCATCGCCAGACTGATGAATGGTTGTTATTGTCATGAGACTCCGAAATAGAGAAACTTTACCATTCAAAGCAATCCAAGGCCAGGTTGGGCAGACACTTCATGAAGCCATTTGCATAGATCTCAATATCTTGGACGTTGAGGGAAGAAGATTGATAGCGAATTCGCGTTGAAATGGAACGTTCTTGAAAGAGTTCATGCAGCCTTTAAACGCAAAAGTGAGGTTTAGTTTTTTGCTTTTAAAAGGGGAGCAAATGTTCCAAGTCCAAACAAAATGGCCTTGGGAAGAACCTGCTTGATGCTGTGGTGTATGAGTTGAAATGGTTTGGAAATGTGGGGGTGTGACCTCTCTTCTTGCTCCGTTTGCATCTGCGGGTTTCTTGTGAAAGAGTTCGGGTTTGTTGTCGAGCCGCACTAAATTCTTGGAATGCAATAACCGGAATTTTCCCTTAAAACAATTTTGCCTCCTCAAGGGCTTGATGATCTGCCAAACTTATCACCTTAAGTTATGTATAGCTTGCAAGCAATCAAAAGCTTTTCACTTTTTCCCGCATGGCAATCTACCAGAAGCACTATACTAAGAAGGCGGCACTTGGAGACGACGTGGAGGAAGCTTTGAGCAGATCCTATTTATTCTTGAATGTCTCCTGTTGGAAGACTCTTGACCTGTTGAGTCCAAGGAAGGATCGCAATCCACTTTGTTGAAGTTGATCGCTTGTGAAGTTGTAAGTGACGAATTCATGATGTTCTCCCAACAGAGTGCTTCGAGATGAATCCTCAAAGATCTTGATCACGATTTCAAACCTCATTTCCGGTGTAAACCTTCTGTTGTTCACCCAAGGAGAGGCCACCTTGAGGAATCCTGAGAAATTGGGCATATTGGGGAGGAAGTCATCCAGATGGAATGTCCTTTCGATGATGATTGGATTCTCAGGAATGTCGAAGAAGATCTCAAGGAATGAATCCTTGGGCATTGTTGCTTTGGCGGACAACAAGAAATGCATCCGCACGCCTTGTGGCCCGGCTACATTGAAAAGTGAAAGTGTCGAGAAGAACTGAAATGAGAGAGAATAGAATCCAGAAAGAGAGAGAAAGTTAGAATAGTGATGGATAGCAGGACAGTTGGAGTGTACTGTTGATTCACAATTGAATTGATCCTTTTGCTGTTTGATCTTCCTGAACAATTTGGATGCTTGGTGTTTCATTCCAAATACCGTCAAGGTATCTGCAAAGTTGGCCAACAGTCTCCAATAATATTCATCCTCTCCAAAGTCTTTCAAGTATTGCTGCCTTGTTTCCTTCATGAAGGAGAGTGCCTCCTTGGGTTCCAATGATCCAGCATGCATCCCCATCACATAATAAAGCATGTCGTTTGGAATGTTGTTCTTATTGTCGGCAATGTATTTCGTTGTTATCTTGCCAAGTGTATCCAATTTGGCCCTCCTTTCCCCAGAAGGTCCGTTTAATGCTACAAAAAGGATTTGGGGGTAAGAGGAAGGCAAGTTAAGATGAAGAATTTTACCTTCAGCCAATAGAATTGTTGTCGACAGTTCAAATATCCTGTCCTTCCCAATCCGTTGATTTGGCCCTGGAGGTAGAAGTCGCATTGCCTTGAGAAGGTATCCCTTCGCTCGGCCAAACTCTCTACATCCAACACAGGCCCGCCCCATGTTAACAATTGACTCGCATACCATGTCTAAATCACCATTAGCATCAAAATGAATCGCCAGACTGATGAGTCGTTAAGATCTGGCCAATGAAAATGCGAAATAGAGAAACTTTACCATTCATAGCATTCCAAGGCCAAGTAGGGTAGGCACTCCTTAAAGCAATCTGCATAGATCTCAATATCTTGGACGTTGAGGGAAGAAGATTGATAGCGAGTTCGCGTTGAAATGGAGCGTTCTTGAAAGAGTTCATGCAGCCTTTAAAAAAGCAGACGTCAGAGCAAAAGTGTGGGGAGGAGGGCAAGCAACGAAACTGAATGATGGCTTTTTTGCTCTCTTCCAGCATTCCGAGGTCAATGGAAATATCATGGATGGTGAACAATCGGCCATTTAATCTGTCTGCAACCATCTCCTCATCATTCACTTGGAGCAACAACCGATAGGATTCCTTAACCAGAGCTAACACTTCAGGACTGGGTGCTTGAGCGGCCAAAGCGGAATCTTTTCAATGGATGAGATGAGCGCTCGTTTTTGAAGGGGGGAGGGTTGAGGAAAATTCGAAACTGAAAAGGTTGTCCGATTGTTGGATGAGTTGGGGGTTTCGACGGCTCAAATACAACCGATAGCCATACTGGGCAGCAATGATCACGATACCCGCCACAGCAAATGTTCCAAGTCCAAACAAAATGGCCTTGGGAAGAACCTGCCTGATGCTGTGCTGGATGAGTTGAAATCTTTTGGAAATGTGGGGGTATGACCTCTCTTCTGGCTCCGTTTGCATCTGCGAATTTTTATGGCTGTGGGCTAAATTCTTGGAATGTACGATCCAATTAACCGTTCCCTTAAAACAAAGAACTTTTGCTACTCCGCCATCTAAGTTGCTCTTCTGATGCCCCCAACCGGCTTAATCATGGCAGCAAGCAAAAGACAGCCATTGTGACGGCACACAACAGGTACCCTTCCTAAACTACACTTCACCTTATTAGGTTCTGGTTCCACCGCGGTGGAGTCAGGTAGATCATGGCTTGCCTTGTCTTCCCAATCTTCGCGGAAGTGCGTCTTCCTCTTTGCCGTGCGGCATCGAACAAGACAAAGCAAATAAACTCGTACACAAAGTGGAGGGAAGTTGGAGGAGATTCTATTTATTCTTGAATGTCTTCTGTTGGAAGACCCTTGACCTGTTGAGTCCAAGGGAGGATTGCAATCCACTTTGTTGAAGTTGATCGCTTGTGAAGTTGTACGTAACGAATTCATGATGTTCTCCCAACAGAGTGCTTCGAGATGAATCCTCAAAGATCTTGATCACCACCTCAATCCTCATTCCTTCATGAAACCTTTTGTTGTTCATACATGGAGTGTTCACCTTCAAGTATCCTGAGAAATTGGGCACATTGGGGAGGAAGTCATCCAGATGGAATGTCCTTTCGATGATGATTGGATTCTCAGGAATGTCGAAGAGGATCTCAAGGAATGAATCCTTGGGCAGTGTGGGTTTGGCAACGAACAGCCCTCGAATCCGAACCCCCTTTGTATTAACACATGTGGTTGTTGAGAAGTACTAAAGATGGAGATTGGTGTTATCACATGGAGGGGGGATTGAAAAAGGAGCGTACAGTTGATTCACACTTGAAGTGCGAGGGTTGTTGTTTGATCTTCCTGAACAATTTGGATGCTTGATGTTTCATTCCAAAGTTGATCAAGATGTCCGCAAAGCACGCCAGAAGGAACCAATACTCTTCATCTTCTCCAACGGTCTTCAAATATTGCAGTCTTGTTTCCTTCATGAAGGAAACGGCCTCCTTGGGTTCCAATGATCCAGCATGCATCCCCATCGCAAATGAAAAAGAGTTGGATCTATTGTCCTTATGATCTGCAATGTATTGTGCTGTTTTCGCGCCAAGTTCATCCAATTTTGCCCTTTTGTCGCTCGGCGTTGCGTTGAAGGCTATAAGATCCATATCTCCGCGTCCATAAGACTGCGAAACCAGACTGAGGTGATATCGATATCTCGTTTTTAACAGCCTCAAAAAGAAAGAAGAAACAAGCAAGTGTTACCCTTGCCCTATGCATTCCAAGGCCAAGTGTGGCAGCACAACCCTGAAGCCTTCTGCATAGCACCTGATCTCCCGAACAGTGAGTGAATTCTGATCATTCCACAGCCTCATGGAAATGGCCTGTGTTTCAAAGAGTTCAAGCAACCTAAAAAAGGGAATGTTAGAAACGAGCACAAAAAGTGCCGGGAAGGAGAATTGAACTCATTTATGGCTTGCTTGGCCTCTCGCAGCATGTTGAGTTCAAAGGCTACTGTAAACATGCTCCTCAACACAATAGGCAATTGGCTTATAACCGCTTCCTCATCATCAACTTGGAGCAACAACTGATAACATTCCGAGAATTCTGCGAACACTTCTCTACGGGTCCTTGGAGCCAGAATGAAGCTAGTGTCGTTGCTGTCTCAACTTTGGCATCCCCTTTCCAGCCTAGAGGGTTATACGGCCCTCCAGGACACCTACATTGCAGCAGCCCTTCTAGATCGCACCCAGCCGATACGAATTACAGCCCGTGTAAAATCCCTAAGAGAGGCATATCCTGACGAACAGGAAATCCTCCTCGCTGTGTCCACCTTTTTCCTGGAGGTCAAAGCAAGCGACAAGGGGTATCGCTACCGCTTTGGGGAGAGAAGCTCACCGTCGCACCGATCGAGCTCTTCCACATTTCGGACAAACGGCAAATATTGCGACTCTACGGAAATGGCATGATTCTGAACAACACTCGTTTCAGTGTGGAGGTTCGAATTGAGGAAAACACAAAGATATGCAAGGAAGAGATGCCGTTTCTCGTTGAGGTTGAGCTCTTTTCTCCTCGATTTGTTGAGTCTATCCGAACAGTCTACATGGGCATCCGTGGCGAAAAACACAAAGCAAGTACACACTGAAGATGATGGAAAAGATTCCTTATGGGAAACAAGGAAAAGGAAGCATTCTATTTCTTCCAGAATGTATCAGGTTGGAAGACTTGAGATCTGTTGATTTCATGATGGGGATGTTCTTTAGTTACTAGTGGCAGATCGTTGTAATATGTGATAAATTCATGATGTTCTCCAAGCAAGGCGGTATGAGAAGCATCCTGAAAAACCTTGATCACGACCTCAAACCGAGCCCTCTTGAAACCAGGTATTGGCTAACCAGGGAGTCTTCACCTTCACCAATCCCGAGAAATTGGGGATGTTGGATGTAATCCTCCTGATGGTATTGCCTGTTCACGACCAAAGGGTGATGAGGAATGTCGAAGAGGATTTCGAGGAATGCATCGTTTGGCAGTGATACGCGAGCAGAGAACAAGCCAATCATTCGAACGCCCTTTGTACCGGTCAAAGCATAACAAGGGAGTGTCGCGAAATACTGGAAAGGAGAGGGTGAAGATAAACAAGAAAGAGGGATAATGTAAAGGAAAATAAGAACGCACAGTGGATTCGCGAAACTTGAACAGCACATCTTGTCGTTTGATCTTCCTGAACTATTTGGACGCTTGATGTTGCAGTCCAATAACGGTCAAGGTATCCGCAAAATCCGCCAGCAGGGTGTTCCTGCTGCATTCCCGTTAGTGAAAGAGAAGCGGGAATAGTGGCCCTTTTTTCCAAGAAGTAATATCGCGAGGAACCGTTTTGGAATTGGTTGAGCTCAAAACATGCCACCGTGCTCGGCGCACTTACCACATGCAACAAACAGCTGGTGGCTAGCCAGTAGGCCGGCCCCTTTGCGCTGCGCACCTCTACAATTTACCAGAACTTTCAATATATTGATTTGTTATTGGCGGTTTGAATTCAAATCAAGAAGAAGCAAGACATAGAAGTCATTTGAAAAGATGGACGAAGAAGCGCCCTGCCCTATGTGTGGCAAGTCCTTTCCCATCGAATTGTTGCCTGAACATGCAGACAGGTGCATCGCTGAGAGCGAAAAGGCTGTACGCGTACGTATCTTGAAATCTTAACGAATTCAACACGACAATTTTATTGATTGTGCTGTTTCGCTTCAAAATTTTCAACAATTAGAAATTTCAAACAGGCGGGAACGAAGCATCTGTACCTCTCTTGCAGCCTCAACCACGTCAATCGGCTCCATTGTCTATCAGCGAGACAAATACGCCCTTATCTCAAGAAGAAGAGGATGCGAAGATGGCTCGAATGCTTCAAGAAGAAGAAGATAATAGTAGAAATGGAACAGTAGGCAACAGTGGTAGCCCTCCAGAGCAAGGTAAGAATATATTAGGTATTTTCAAGCAAAAATTGATTTCGGTTTCAGAGGGGATGGGAGATGAAAGCCTCGCTAGGTTGTTGCAAGAAGAAGAGGAACTCACACGAAAGAGGACAGGAGGAAGGTCCAGCGGTCCGCCACCAACACGCACCCCGATGCTTAAATCAAAAGTAATTTTTACCAATTGTCTTGAATTACTTACCCAGATTTAATCATTAGGGTGAATCGAAACCCGACGAGACGCTATGGGGCAAAGGTATGGTGCCCTGCCAATAATTTTGAATTACTTCGAACTCATGTTGTATTTTTAGTCTCGGGAGGCGGGATTATGCGGTTTTTGCGTATGAAAGACTCGGCAAGAGGTACGCTATTGATGTGCAACCGAGTATATGTGTTGCGTGTGTGGTGTAGTGTAGTGTAGTGGGTGTATTGGAGTGGGTGTAGTGGTGTAGTTAGAGTGGTGTAGTGCAGTGAAGTAGCGTGTCGTGGGTGAGCGGTGTAGTTAGAGTGGTGAAGTGTAGCGTGTAGTGGGTGTAGTGTAGCGTGTAGCGCGTGCAGTGGTTGTAGTGAGGGAATGCTGTTGTCACTAACAAAATAATTTTTATAGATACAGCGATGGATATACCCGAGGAATACAGGAAGCTAAATAAGATGATTCTCGATGGCTTGCTGCCCTGTACAAAGAAGCCCGAGGCA
>Ga0209935_1005547_pt1 | contig 10655 bp, 19 predicted proteins | sample ThiBio_1000_plan_2_FD_183958 | JGI IMG/M metagenome (GOLD analysis project Ga0209935, IMG submission 183958) | Wastewater bioreactor microbial communities from Cape Town, South Africa - Thiocy_cont_1000_plan (SPAdes) | ecosystem: Engineered > Bioreactor > Thiocyanate-remediating >... | reverse complement strand
AGTCGCCTATGACTGGGCATCACTGTACAGTGCACTTGGGAAAGATTATTTCCCGGAAGTGGGTGACACCATGCTGAATTTTGGCATCAAGCTGGTCAAGATGACGACCAACGATGCGCAGTGGATGTACCGGTGGTCGGACGATGAGGTGGGATATGGAGGACAGGCGGAATTGTACAATACCCTGAGCGTTATCGTTGCCACAACCACCTGGTTCAACATTACCGACGTGAGGCAGCAGTATATCTGGTGGCTGATGAGTCAGCTGTTGGCCAACGACCCCAACATGCAGCCCTACGACGAATTCTTTTTCGCGTTTGAATACACCCCATCCCTCCCCGGCGAATCGATCGCAGCTGCTACAGCCGCCGGGAACTTCTCACAGGGAGACTTTGGGTGGGATATGGAGGGTCTAGGATCCTATCACACCGGTTGGACCGCCTCTGATTCCACCTTCTTTTTTGAATGGGAGCCGTATGACTTCTTCGACCACTTCACCATCCACGTCGGCAACTTCGCCCTCTACAGGAAAGGTCAGTGGGGCCCTTACTCCCCAATCAGCTATGGTGCCCCAACATCAGATGGCGAGGTGACGAACACGATGAGTTTCTACGGATTTCCGTTGGCGAGTCAGTTGCTTCAGGTGCGGGAATACAAGGGTATGCTGGAGACCGTCTTCGGATCCAACTACGCTTATTACCTCGGTGCAAACTGTGGATCGATCAATCTTTACAACGGACGATTCTCGGAAACCACGTCGACCTTCATTCAGGAGTACTCTCGAGGCTCATTATACTATCACGGTACCAATGCAGACGTCATCTTGATCTTCGATCGCAGCAACATCCTCGATCCAAGCACGCTTCCTTATTGGACCGAGGACTCGCGCTCCTTCTGGTCCATCAACTCCAACGTCACAATGCAAATCGAAAACGGTGAATTCCAGAGGAGGACCTGGCAGTGGCATTGCGTGACGGAACCCACCCTCGGCGCCGAGGGAACCATTTCCTACAGCCCCGTGGTTCCCGGCGGCGACGTGAATTCAGGTTACACCTTCACGGCCTCCACCGACCAAATCGTTACCATGACGACGCTGTTCACGTGTACCGAAGCCACCTATGCCAACGAGTCCGAGATTACCCAACGACAGCCTTTCGACTGGGAAGCACCCGACAACACAGGATGGATCGTTTATGAGACGAATGAGGTGGATGCTGCTTGGGACGCGACCCTTCACGTCATCGCGATGGCGGATGTGGGATTCTCCGTCGCCTCCGCCGAATACACATCCGTCCCAACTGCTGCCAAGATGGTAGTGGTCACCATGCCCTCGGTGGACAACAACATCGTTGCGATTTACAACATCCAGCAAGGCGCCTCCATTCCGAGTCCCAACTGCTGTGGGTCGGGTGCCGCCGGATCCTGTTCGCTTGGGGGTTCTCCCTGTGTCGACAATTCAACAGTGTCGACCATCGTGCCCACGCAACACTACTTCTACTCCAACGTCACCTACTTTGGGTTTGGAGGCGTTTCGCTCACCACCTCAAATGTCGACTTCTTCCTCAACGATCTGAACCCCGCGCACAGTTATGATCTCTATCTGGATAAGGTGCTGAAGCAGACGGTGACACCAGCTTCAACTACGGAGGGCTTCGTTCACATTCCGCTAACCGGAGTTGCTACGGGTGGCAATATCTCTGTATGCGTTCAGGTATCAGGTGCTGGCAAGTGCAACACCACTACCTTCCCCAACACCGTCCCGACCAATTGCTCCGCGTTTGCTTCCCCTCCTTCGCCATCAAGGTCATCCTCCCCGTCACACTCGCCATCTGCTTCACATTCACACTCGCCGACTCCTTCGCGGTCATCCTCTCATTCTCGCTCTCACTCATCTTCCACATCTTCTTCGCCCACTCATTCACCTTCGCTCTCCTCCTCCGGTTCTCTGTCACCCTCCCATTCGGTCTCTCATTCATCTTCCACATCCTCTTCAGTATCCATCTCACCTTCTCCGGGCAACTCAACTCCCGCATCACCGTCACAGTCAGGTTCTCCTTCACGCACAGGATCCTCTTCCGCATCCATTTCGCCCTCTCATTCATCCTCACAGTCATCTTCCATTTCACCCTCGGTCTCTCGTTCGGCCTCACAATCGCTATCTGCAACTATTTCGCCCTCTCATTCTGGCTCTCATTCATCTTCCAGTTCTCCTTCCCGCGCTCCATCACCGTCTCTCTCCTCCTCGAATTCCCTGTCAACCTCATCTTCGCCTCTTAGCTCACCTCTCGCCTCCCCATCGCGATCAACGTCAGCTTCCTCCTCTGGTTCCTCTTCGCTCTCTTCCTCCGGTTCCTCTTCGCTCTCTTCCTCCGGTTCTGGGTCGCCCTCTCATTCATCCTCACAGTCATCATCCGTGTCTATTTCGCCCTCTCATTCAGGATCGCATTCATCTTCTATGTCCATCTCTGTCACACGCTCTCCCTCCCATTCATCTTCACAGTCATCTTCCGGTTCATTATCGCGCTCTCCTTCCAGCTCACGCTCATCTTCCTTGTCAATTTCGCCATCGCACTCATCGTCCGTTTCTCGATCTCCTACGCCCTCCCCATCAGTGTCTCCTTCGGCACGCTCTCCCTCGCGCTCTCCTTCGAGCTCGAGCGTGCAAAGAGGCTGTTCTGCCAATTGGAAACGAAGGCGGGGAGTATGATGCCCCAATAATAAAAGTTGTGTACTATTGGCAGAAGGGTGAAGTGCAACCTTATCATTCGAGTGAATTAGATGCCGCACCCCTCTCGTACAGTTGGAAAGGACAGCAAGGAAAATCAAATTTTTTGCTGCCAACTTGGTAAGCGTAAAAGGGTGTACCTTCTACGAGCTGCATGCAGGACTTTACTGGCGTCTGTATGTATGCGTATATTTAGGCTACCTGGGCGGACTTGAAAAAAGGCAGCTGGGATAATCCTCTTGTGTTGGCGGACCCTACCGGCCGAGTCTGGTTCAACGAGGATGGAACTGCTTGCTGTTTCTTTGACACACCTTATACTGATGAATCAGTCTTTATTTGTTCCAGTGTCAAGGGGAAAAGCAATTCTCGTCACTTATTCCCACAACCAGATATCGGGCGCGATCATTGTTACAATCTTGTCGTGCCACTTTCTCACAGTGCGAACGTTTTCCTTACAATCCACAGAATTGACGAGCGCCAACTTTGGTACGTCCCACATCTTCAAGGTGGTGTCCTCGCTTCCAGAGAAGAGGGTAGTGCCGTCGAGGAAGAGGCTTCCTACTTTGGTTTTGTGACCGGAGAGAACGCCTACCTCCTTGTAAGTGTTCAAGTCAAAGATACGAATTTGCCCGTTTCCGCCTCCAATGAACAGCTGGTCCCCGTTTGGTACAAGGGAGAACGGCTCACGCATATTGAACTGAAACCTGGGAGAGAAAAAGTAAACAACAAGGGGTACCACCATAAAACACACCTTTTGAGCTGTTTGAAACCAGGAGCCAGCTCGTGCACAGTGATGTCATCGATGGTGCCTACAGCAACCGTGTTCCTATGAATAGCGACTCCACAAATGCCGCCAATTGCGTCGATTACGCCGATCTCTTGCAATCTGTCCAGATCCACTACCTGAGAGCGGGTGTTATCGAACGAACAAGAAGAAGAAGGCAAAATTTACAATCGTTTGAGGTCCACAGGAGGCTACCCAATGCGTTTCCGTGCATGCCATGTCATTGACCATGTAACCGTTGCCGTTGAATTCGCGTAAGGTTGACCAATTGGCTTTGTTGATAACCATGAGCTTACCAGAATAGAGGCCAACAAGAACATAACAAGAGGTATCCAAAACATGAGATGCGCCTCTGTCGTTGTGAGCGATGGATTGTATCTCTTTCAAGTCTTTGTCATAAATCTGTTTTTTTTTTGTTCAGGCTAGCGATCGGAACAAAAGGTTACCTTCAAATGCATTCTTCCTGCGGAGTATAGGAGGCCGTCACTTCCGACGTGAAAGTTAACCTGGTGGGGTTCTTCAATCTTTTTCACAACGTGAAGACTCAGTAGTTGTTGTTTCGAAAAAGACGATGTTGGCGCGGGTCCTCCCTGCTGCTGGGGAGCGGGTGATTGTATCCCTTTGAGATCCGCCAATTCTTTGTTGAGACGTTCATTTTCAATCTTAAGCAGTCGAATCTCCTCCGCCATTGCGTTCACATCGGGAAAACCACCTCGGTTAAAACAAAAGTTAGGGGGCAAAAACTTTCCGGATCGGTAGAAGAGACACAGGGCACAAGTACCTTGTTGTTGTGGTGGATATCCTTGAGGAGGTTGCTGGGGATAACCCTGTTGTGGCTGCCCGTAAGGGGCTCCATAGCCGTAAGTTCCGTAAGGCGCTCCTTGCGGAGGATATCCCTGCGGGGGTTGACCGTACCCCTGTTGTTGGTTGTAGCCACCGTACTGTTGCATGCTCTTTGTCAAAGGACTTTGATTCGAATCTGTGTTGCGAAGACAAAAGAAATTGATCGCTGGCCATGGCGGTTAAAAAGTCTAAAACAGCTCAAATTAATTATCAGAAAGTCTTTGTTTCGTTTGAACTTGGTTCGGCTGCAAATTACGCCAGGCAAGGGTCATCTTTCATGAATTTGTTCTCAGTGCAAAAATAGAACGGAGCAATGATTCTGGGTGCCCAAAGGACTTACGTTAGAAAGAAAGAAAAACAAGGGTCTTTTTGGGTGAACGATGGCTATTCTGACAGAATTGCCGACAATAAAGCTCCCTTGTGCTGATCCGCAAACTTCCGCCATTTTGTTGCTTGTAAAGATTGCAGACAAAAGAAAAATCAGCCTGAGTTCAATTCAATTTTTGTATTGCCAAAATTGCTGTCCCTCTTCCAAGAAACACCAAAAAGGGCAAGAGGAGAAGGAAATGGATGTGGGCGCGCAGTTGGAGGTAACTGAGTCCTCACAGTATTCGTTGATGATAGGACTAATCGCCCAATGTTAGTTGCTCTTCCTGCCAGCTGAACTAATCGAACTCATATTGGGGTTGTTACAAGGCAAAGATTTAGTCATGGCGGGAAACACCTGCAGACTTCTGAACTACTATGCGCGCGATGACAGTTTGTTGTGGCAACAACTTTTGCTTGGATCTTTTGGAAAACATGGCCCCGAAATACCTCCATCCCTCTCATTAATCAGTCACAATTCAACCGATTGGCCTCCGGTGATTGAGACACTCGACAGTGGGTACAGTTGGAAAGCCAAGTATGCAGCGCGATATCGCGTTTGGAAAATCAACAGGCAACAACCGCTCAATAGGTTCTGCATGTTAGTGATGTGGAACTCGTCTCCATCGTTTTTTGATTCATACCTTCGGCGCTACACTGACCATAGGGAGAGCAAGGTGAGTGTCCCCTCTGAGTTCATTCGATGTAGTTCCTCCTATGTTTATATGATTTTTTTGTTGTTAAAGTTCAATGCCTTGTTTATGATGCCGCTTTACAGACAAAGAACACTCCTTGGGTTGGCGTGCGAATACGGTAACCTGAAGATGGCAAAGCACCTTATCGGGACAAACGTAAACTATTCGCTCTTTGATCAGCTCTATCTTGAATCCTGGGGCTATGCGTTAGCCGGTTGTATGAATGATACACGTGCGCGCAAGGTCGCCGCTTTCCTTCTCTCGAACAAGCTTGATCTCATTGTTGGCTCAAAGACTGTCAAGGATGCAATACGACAGGTATGGAAGGAAGAAGGGGGGGGGGTACAATTTTGTTGTTTTCTACTTACATCATTTACGAAGACGGCGACATTTGGTCACCTTACCACGTTGAAACTCTTGATGGCGCATGAAAGGACGCGATCGTTGATTGGCTATGAGGATCTTTCTTACGCCCTCTCAACTGCAGTCAGAGCAGAAAAGGTAGAGGTGGTCGATTATCTCATCACAAAGTTGCAGCTCCAGGAATCAGGTTAGGCCTTCGGTACATAACGTAAAAAACTTCTTTGCAAGTTAATAACCCATTTTAAGTCATGAATAGCGACAAGCCGTCACTCAACTACCAAAACGGCAAAGTCTATCAAACGGATGCAGTGAAAATCGCATGCATTTACAGTAGGAATACGTCCATCTTGAAGTCCCTGCTGGCGTCGGGACTGGTGAATCTAGATCGTACTTTCATCGTTGAGAAAGCAATCGCGAAGAACGATTGGGAGATTATGCGATTGTTGTTGATCAACGGAAGGGCACCCTGGGGAGAGACGTGCGTATGTTATTTTGTTCATTATGTCCTTATCATCCTGTTTGTTATTATTTATGTATCAGCACTTTTAATGTATAAATTGTAACCAACAAACACACAACAACAAAAAGTGCGTTAACGCCTTGAACTTGGATCATGATTCCATTGTACTAGGTCCTCCACGTGTAGGTAACGAACGGGTAAGCGGAAGCAAGTCACTTGTAATTGCCTCTGATCTCTGTTGTTGTTAATCAAACCACAAAATAGATAGAACCGCACAATTTTGTTTTCGGCTCTCGCTGGTGATTGGCCGAAAACTGCCCGCTCTTTGCTTTTGATCAGCAGAGTTTTCTTTTGATATAATACAATGCAAGCAGAGAGGAGCAGGTTGTGGTATCTAATAGTGTTCGTTGGATGGTTGTGTATCTTGCCCCGCAGCGTCACTGCCCAGGCTTCGGTCGTAAATTTAGCCTTGAGTGCAAATCCAACGCCGTTGCGAGTCAAACTGGAGGTTTCGTTTGAGGTTACCAGTGCCGTTTTCAGCAACCCCTTCGATCCTTCCATCGCAGACGTGCAAGCGACCTTCACACCACCCTCACCATCCTCTCAAACCTGGACAACTCCTTGCTTTTGGTATCAAAATTATTCTCGGAGTGGCAACGTGAACTCAGAGAGTACTGCTCCAGTCGGGTCACCCTATTGGTAACTCAAACAACCACCCTCAATTTTTTTGTTGCACCAATGTTATTAATTCTCCAACAAATGCTAGGATGTGTCGTTTTACACCTACCAATACCGGATCTTGGTCTTTTACCATCAATATTGCGGGGGCTGCCACTGCAACAACTTCTGGTTCGTTCGCAGTGATTGCGGCGGGTGCAGGTCCTGGCTTTGTGCGGCTGTCTTCCAAAGATTCCGCCTACTTTATCCGAGATGATACCAACAGCACATTCTTCCCCATAGGTACCTCTTTAGTTCTTCTCTCACACTTTTCTTGTTTACCCTAATATGATTGTTGTGTTCCGAGGTGAGGACATGGCCTGGGGCACGTCATATAGCTATGACAGTTGGTTATCGAAACTTGCAGCGGTTGGTGGGAATTTCATCAGAGTATGGATGGCCTCTTGGGGCTTTGCAATAGAGTGGCAAGAAACTGGGCTTGGCAATTACACCGCTCGCTTGGGTGATGCTTGGTTACTTGATCATGTCTTTGGTGTCTGCGAGCAGAAAGGGATTGTCATCCAGCTCTGCTTAAATGATTTTGTGCGTATCTCTCCAGTGTGCTATCCCTCCTGACTTTCTTATTATAAAAATAACAAAGGGCCAATTTTCGACGTCAGATGATCCTAATTGGGCGACAAATCCCTATAACAGTGCTGTCTCTGGGGGTATTTTATCAGCTCCACAAGACCTCTGGACCAATTCGCAGGCGTATAGTTTATTTCAAAGGCGGTTTCGCTACATTGTAGCTAGATGGGGATATTCTACCTCCTTAATGAGCTGGGAATTGTGGAATGAAGTCGATCTCTCTGATGCTTTCGATGATAATGGTGCCGCGGCGAATATTTTCTTCAATAACAGGTAAGTGTACTTGGTTTGTTTTACTGTTAGTAACACCTTGCCCATCAAGCGCTTCTTACTTTCGCAGCATCGATCCTTATGCGCACCTGGTGACGATTAGCTTCGCTAACAATCGAGATCCTTTCTACGATGCCTCGAATGCAATCATGGACTACATCCAAACGCATGACTACTTGCACACCGATATGGGAATATTGGGACCGGACGATGTAGGGTATATGAGATCGTTGTATCCCAACAAGCCAGCATTCATCGGAGAATTTGGGATCCCTGGAAATATTGACAACTACACCACTGTGGACCCGACAGGATTGAACATCCATAACCAGTGTTGGGGATCCACCATGTCAAAGGCCGCAGCCGGCGGGTTCACCTGGTGGTGGGACGTTTACGTTGATCCAGCCAATCTGTACTTCAACTGGCAGGGGCTGAGCAATTTTTTGCAAGGAGAGGACCTTGATGCCTATGGATACACCTCCCTTGCTCTTGCTGTGAGCACGTCCTCCAAGGCGCCGTTTTCGATCTCTCCGGGGTCAGGGTGGGGAAAGTCGCCCAACAGCGAGTTCTGGGTAGCGAGTAATGGGACCATCACTCCATCTCCTTCTGGCCTTAGCAGCGTCATCTATGGGAGCCAGGACAACACCCAATACCGAAATCCTCCTCGTTTCTACATCACCACAACTGTTCCAACCTACTTTCAGTTCTCGGTGGCTGACAAATCGACTGCTTCAGGGGTAACAGCGTCGGTGTACGTAGATGGGGTAGCCGTGGTAAATAATGTGGGTGTCACCATAGGTATGTCGCTAAGCAGTATTTTCTTTCTGGGGCTGACGTTGTCATTCAGGTCAAGTTTTTAATATCTCTTTGTCGGTGGGTATCCACAATGTAACACTGGACGGGACCGGGACTGATTGGTATGAAATGAGCGCCATCCTCCTCACGAACTTCGTGCCCAGCCTTAGAGCACGGGCCCTTGTAAGCACTGCACGGGTGCTTGGTTGGGTACATATACCTCTCCTCAACAAAGCCATGAATTTTAATTCATATTTAGGTTCAATCTCTGTATCATGAATACAACTACATTCTCGCTGACCATCAACAAGCCACCGTTACTGATGGGGTGGTTGTTGTGGGATTGACATCATGCCCGAGTAATTTGGTATCCGTTACAGCTCAATGGTGGGATACTACAACAGGAGTTAACCTTACTACATCCCCTGTGGCATGTGTGAATGTGTCGGGAACTTGGTCGCTGCAGCTTGCTGTCCCAACTATTGGCACTGCCCATGGTGACTATGCGTTCAAAATTAACATTGGAGCAGTAACAACATCCACAAGTGGTGAAAATACAAGTTCTAGCAGTGCAGCCACAAGGAGCTCATTTATTCAACTATTTAAGCTGTTAATAACAAATTGTAAAGCGAAAAATTCACGGTTCATTGTGCTTGTTCAATGTGCCTTCGCGTTTCCTACTCCTCCCCAAAGCACTTCCGGCATCACAAGTGTACCCCAGCAGTTGGTCCTCTTGCCACGGACCACGGAGATAAAGAGTGGTATTTTGAATCACAAAGAAGCAGAAAACGAATTTTGGTTCCAATCGTATGGTGCATCCACTGGTTATATCTTCCGTTGCTATTTGAATTTGACAACCAGTTGAACCAGTGTTATTGTATGCATGTAACTCCAGCACCACACAAGCCGTTTGATCTCGTGGGATTGCCTGTGGAGTGTCGGGAAAATTGATTAAGCTAGTGACGGATACCGCAGCCAGGCTAGATACTCCTAGAATGATGCAAACAAGTGTGAGAGGGAAAGCCATCGTTCTTTTTTTCAGAAGTAGTTTGCTGCTGACTGTGAAAAGAAAACGTCATACAAATTTGTCATTTTCAATTTTCAAACTCAGGCGGGAGGTATGGTGTTACCTTCGCTCGCGGGTTATGATAACATATGGTGCGGCGGGAACAATGTTTCTGTATACCCCCACTCGACCTTTTATGTTGATGGAAACTTTGCATATCTTAATGTGGATAGCTCGACTCAGGACCTTACCTTTTACAGCTCTCCATGTTCATTTCAAGGCATCTCCCCAAAAAATTAACGAAAGTAGAAAATAACACTGCCACACAGGAGCGATCTTATTATTTGGTTTTCTCTCCATTACCTTCTGGTGGACCATCACAGCTTTCAACAAGTGTCTAGAGGTTAAGCACTCTAATCCACCTCGGACTGACAGACAACTGTATAAAGATCTATTTTAAACAATGGTTGACGGAGCACTGGCATAGTTGGGTGCGCATTGTTGTATACAACTTAATTGGGTGGGGAATTCCCTTCCTCTTCATGGTTATCCCAACATCTGCTGGAGCCATGGGCCTTGCTCCAGGAGATTCTTTGTAAGTAGACCCAGCTATCAGATAAAACAGCAATGCAATCTCACTCTTCTTGGATGTAGCTTAAGCATCACTAGGTCATAGTTGGAGATGAAACGTCCTTCCATTTCTGTAGCCTGATGGCAATAATAGCCAGCTGATCCAATGAAAAGATGAAAAAGGTTGTGCCATGAGACACAATCCAACTGGGTGGGAAGGACTACTCAATTAGTAAGCAACTCCTCCGTTACACTACCAATCGGATCATATCTGAATAAAAAAACCGTGCGTCAATGCTGCATACAATTTGGTTGAAAGAGAATGAGGGAAAAAAGACACACTGAGGAAATGCTTTGAGCGCACGCCATTAGGGTTAGGGTTAGGGTTAGGGTTAGGGTTAGGGTCAGGGTCAGGGTCAGGGTCAGGGTTAGGGTTAGGGTTAGGGTTAGGGTTAGGGTTAGGGTTAGGGTTA
>Ga0209935_1005546_pt1 | contig 10655 bp, 8 predicted proteins | sample ThiBio_1000_plan_2_FD_183958 | JGI IMG/M metagenome (GOLD analysis project Ga0209935, IMG submission 183958) | Wastewater bioreactor microbial communities from Cape Town, South Africa - Thiocy_cont_1000_plan (SPAdes) | ecosystem: Engineered > Bioreactor > Thiocyanate-remediating >... | reverse complement strand
CGAGCGCAATGGCGTCGGTCGGCCACAGACGCTGCTTGACGCGCCGCCTCGCTCGTTGGACTCGATCGAGACCTGGGCCAAGAAGCTGGCCGTGCTCAACAGTACGTGCAAGAGTGCGCCGCCTGATGGCGTCGGATGCTGACCACCACCGCCACCGCCACAGCAATGCGCGAACGCTTTCCCGACCTCTCGGAGCGACGCCAGGCAGCGTGTATGATGAACCACGAGCTGTTACGTACGTTGATGTGCTGTCTGCCTCGTGTATCACGAGCCGCCGCCAATCTCACGCGCACCTCCAGTGAAGCTCGAACGCTCGCGCACTCGGCGCTTCGAACCCAACGCGCTCTTCAACCAGAAGCTGTCGCTCTTTGCCGGCAGCGTCACGACCTTGCAGGTAGACGCCATCGTCAATGCCGCCAACGCGCTGCTGCTCGCTGGTGGTGGTGGTACGCACGATACTCTCTTTCCCTTCGTGGCACGTTGCTGTTGAACGCACCATTGAATGACTCGCGAGTGCCTCCACAGTCTGCGGAGCGATCCACTCAGTCGCCGGGCCTGAACTCGAGCTCGCGTGTCTGCCGCTTGGCCCGATCGAAACCGCACAAGCGGTCGTGACGCCCGGCTTCCGACTGCCTGCCAAACATGTGATCCACGTGCTTGGCCCGGTCGGTGGAGAGCAGCCGCAGATACTGCGCGCTGCGTATCGCAGGTGCCTCTCGCTCATGGTCGAGCACGGCTTTCGATCACTGGTACTTGCAACGCCACTGCAACGCCGCTCCTGCCGCAGACTCCCACTCACTCACAAATCGCGGATTGCTGCAGGCATTCGTGTGCATCTCGACTGGCAAGTTTGGCTATCCGATCGGTATGGCCGCACCGTACAATTCTCACTGTGCTGCACTAACTCCTCTGCGTCTCTGTGTGCGTGCGCAGTCGATGCCACTCATGTTGCGCTCGAGGCGGTCCGTAGCTGGATGGAAGAGAACCTCGAGTTCGTTGAGACGGTACGTACACTCGTTTGCTCGCTGGCCGTACGTGTGCCGGCGCGGAGTGACTCACTCTCGATCTGCGCAGATCGATCGGCTCATCTTCTGCGTCAAGGAGCCCATCAGCGAGGAAGTGTACGAGCAGCTGATGGACGATTACTTTCCACTGCCGTGAGCGGCACGACGGCGCGGCGATGGTGAGTTAGAACACCGTGTAATTGTTATTGTTGTTGATGATGATGATGATGTGATAAATATGATGACCGGTAAGTGCAGCAGCGCAGCAACAGCAACAGCAGCAGCGTACACGGCGAACGAACATAACAAGGTCGATGCATCACTTTGTGGTGGCGTATGCACGACGACCGAACGCCAAGCGAGCGGCGCTCACTGGATGCTTCTTACCACAGGCCGAACATCGTGATGATGAACGACGACAACAACACCATGTACACGACCAACACGGCCGGGCTGACCGACAGCGTGCTCGCCACTCCGCGAATCAAGACCGACGATGCCGTGAACGGATTCGACACGGTCGCTGGCGCGATGTTGAAGGGCCACTGCGGTACCTGCGTGTGGTGCTTGTTCGGGTTCGGTGGCGGAGACACCTTCTTGGGTGGTGCCTTGGTTCTGCATGTGCCAGTCTGAGTGAGCCGCTTGATAATGCGGCCGGAAGAAGAAGGACGAGGAAGGCCACGTACCCAAGAGGCGGAATGCAGCGGCCTACTTGCGCCTCGATGATCGAGAGACCCGAGCGGATGCCCTCGCCAAGGTAGCAGTTCCTGTCGTTGCGAGCGACGCGATACACGACGTCGCCGTAGTAGTCCTCGTCGTCGCTGAATGCCAACAGGTCCGAGTGCGTAAAGTTGGCGCAAAAGTCGGCGGCCTTCGAGTAGCCGCGAATCTTGGCCCAGCTGCTGCAGGCGTTGTAGAACAAGAGGCACGTGCTCTGACACAGGGTCACGATGATTTCCGTGCGGCCCGACGTCGGATTGCGTCGAGACGTGACAAAGTCGTTGGTGTTGCCGGCGCAACTGAGGTCCCGATCACAGGTATATGCGTGTGAGAGCGAGAGAGACATGCCATGAATGAACGAGACGACTGGCTCTCGTACCCGTTGCACAGAATGTCAGCGGCACTGAGGTAGCACTGGTTGGTGATGTTGATCTGCTGCTTGAGCACGGCGTCCGAGAGATCGTAGAACTGGCGCAGCTGCGAGGTCTACGAACGACGAGCCGTGAGCGCAAACAGCCTCCCCGCCGCGACTCTCGATGCAAAGGGGCCTCGCGCCCGTACCTGGAGCTGTGGAAGACCCCAGAAGCAACACGTACTGCTGTGATACCAACAGCACGTTGGCATCTGCCCGTCGAACAACTGCGTGTAGGGCGTCAACAAGCAGGTCAGCCGTGCGCATCAAACCCCACGCCCCGACTCGAAGCGTGCCATGCCCGAGTGGCTGCGCGCTCGTACATTCTGCGGTGGGAATGGGTCGAGGCCATATGCCCTGAGGTCGACAAGGCCACAGCGTCAGCCACACACGCACAACAACGCGACTTGGCGACTTGGCGCGCGCGCGCGATGCCGTACCAGCAAGTATCACTGGGAAGAATCAACTCGGCCTCCCCGCTGCTCGAGACCACCAACAGCGCCAAGCACAATGATACCGCCACCGCCAACACTCGAAACGAGTGGCCAGTCGACGAGTGCCACATGATTGTCGTAGGCGCTACACACACGAACGAGATGCGGTGGGAGATGACGAGCGACACACGAGCGACGAGCAACAAACAACGAACGACGAAACCGCTCTCGTTCCTCCTCTTGTCCCTCGTCTCCTTCCATACTCGTCCTTCGCGAGAGCGCCATACGATTGCTCTCTTTTCGTATCAAGGCATGATCGTCACCCAATTGCGATTGCCATCGAGAAACCATACGATCATTTAGCTGGGTCTCGGACTGCTGCGCAACACGGTCGCCCAGGATCGATAACCATATTTCCATGTTGGGCGACGACGGCGATCGAGCCCACAGCGCAACCTTATTCTCGCTTTCCTTACGCTCAGTGCTGCTCTAAAGCCCACGATCGGCTGCCTCTGGAGCGGCTCATTTGCGCTGTTCCAGCTCTCGGTACACGGAGGAAGGTTTCTGTTGCTTCTTCTTGTTGCCTTCGCTCTATCGCTCGCTCGCTCACGTGTAGCACGACGGCGTAGGATCCTGCTACGTCGGTCGTAACGGCCTGCCGCGCGATCAAAGTGCGCTGTGTTGTTGTCGTACGCTCTTGGTGGTTCTGGTTCTTTCTTCATACGAAGACACGTGGCGCACCGCTGAGGCATCGTCCTCCATATCTCGATCGTGTTGATATCGTCGCGCTCTGTGTCAGTGAGTTTGAGTCATCGAACGAATTGAATCAACTTTGCTGCTGCACTCTTGCGCTCTCGTGACCTGACATCACTGGGGGGAGTCTTTCTCATCGGTGCCGTACACGCGCGCCCACACATCGGTGCGTGGTTGTGACAATCACGATATGTACCGCTGTCAAACGTGTGCAACTTACACCGCTCTACCGGTTGTGCAGTCTCGTCACTGACCATGGGCTCGAATACTCGCCCCAGCCGCCACGTATCGTCGTCCTTGTTCTTCTTGGTGACGTTGCTTATCTCATATGCGCGAGCTTGCTTCTACGCGCCAGCCAGTGGAACGGCATTCCTGCTAGCGCCCAACGAGGCTACATACGTCACTGTCGATGGACTCTTCACGGCTGGCCTCGCTAGTGTCACCGGGGAGTTCACGATCCAGCCAGGCGCCTTCACGTTCTCAGCCCTCGGCATTCCCGAGTACGTGGGCATCACGGCCATCTGTTCCTCCTACTCCACCGGCACCGCGAGCTTCATCTGTACGCCAGGCAACTCTGCCTCGTACACAGTCACTTGCAGCGGCGCCGTGTACTCGTCGTCGCCGCCGCCAGGCTCCACGATCGTGCTCTACGCGCCTCCAGGCTCGAATGCCGCGACCACGGTCACCATCAGCAACATCGGCACCGGACCGTTGATTGTCGACTTTGCCGCGCCCTTCAGCAGCTCATGGGCCTCTCTCGACAGCGGCCTCCCAATCATGTCGCTCTCGTGGCCAGGCAACGGCGGTCCGACGATGGCTCCCTTCACCATCACGTGTACGACTCCCGCGTCGCCCATGACCCCGCAGTCGACGTCGGTTCTGTCGCTCTCGACCGACGATCCGCATCAAACCTCGGTCTCGTACACGATCACATGCGACTCGGTGGGCCCCGTCTACCAGTCGGTCCCCGCCGTCGGCTCGCTCATCGACTTCTCCGCCATCTCGACTCCGGCATCCACCACCATCACCGTCAGCGACATTGGCCTCGTAACGTTGACGGCGATGCCGTCTACGGCCGGCTCGTGGTTCTCGGTTTCGCCAGCGTTGCTGTCGATCCCTGCCTCGACCTCGAACACGATCGTCGTCACATGCACACCACCAACGAGCGGCCTTGTGTACTCGCAGACCTCCTCTCTCCAAGTGATGACCAACGAGCACACGGGCAGTCCTCGTATCTACACGCTCCAGTGCGCGAGGCCAGTCCCGATCTACACGGCGAGCCCTCTTCCGTCGTCGACCATCGCCTTCAACCACGTGACATCGACCTTGACGCAGCTGCTCTTCATCTGGGACACTGGAGTGGGCCCGCTGTCCGTCTCGCAAACAACGCCGTTATTTCAAGTAGGATCATGGTTCTCGATTCCGGCCGGCTTACCAATCTCGTCTCTCGCTACCGGAGTACCGGCGATCGGTGTACCGATCAAGTGCTCGCCTCCTTTCGGCAGCAATCCCGCGACTTTGTATACCGACACGCTCACTCTCGCCACCAACGATCCCGGCCAACCGATTGTGACGTACACGCTCACGTGCTCGGCTGCTCCGGCCTACTCGTCAGTGCCAGCCGCTTCTTCGACCATCGCCTTCGGGCCAGTGACGCCTTCCGCATCAAAGACACTCTCCATCTCGAACAATGGAGTCGGCTCCTTGAGTGTATCGCAAAGTGTACCGTTTGCAGTCGGATCCTGGTTCTCCGTCACGTCTGGCCTGTCGATCACGACTCTCAACCAAGGCTCGCCGGCAGTGCTGGTATCAATCAAGTGTACGCCGCCGAGTGGCTCGAATTCCGCCACCCCGTACACGGACACCCTCACTCTCACCACGAGTGATCCCTCGCAATCGACTGTGACGTATTCACTCACGTGTTCGGCCGCTCCCGTGTTCATTCCGACTCCGGCTCCTTCCTCCACAATCGCCTTCGGATGGGTGACATCGACTGCATTCAAGTCGATCTCGATCCTGAACAGCGGCGTGGGTACCCTGAGTGCTTCACAGTCGGGATCGTTCGCGGTCGGATCTTGGTTCTCAATCAACTCCGGACTGCCTCTCTCTGGTTTCACGCAAGGCTCTCCGGCGGCACTCGTGTCTGTCAAGTGTGCGCCTCCGAACGGCTCGAATTCTGCCATCCCTTACACCGACACTCTCACTCTCTTGACCAACGATCCCTCGCAACCCACTGTGCACTACACACTCACGTGCTCGGCAGCTCCCGTCTACTCGTCGACGCCTGTTCCATCGTCGACCATCGCCTTTGGCTCAGTGGCAACGACAGGATCGCAGACGATCTCGATCCTGAACAGCGGCGTCGGAGCATTGAGTGCTTCGCAATCGCCATTATTCACGGCTGGATCATGGTTCTCGGTCTCGTCCGGAACGCCGATCTTTGGTTTCCACAAAGGCGCACCGGCTCTCGTCGTGTCGATCACTTGCGCTCCGCCAATCGGCACCAATCCTACCACTCTCTTCGTTGATACGCTCACTCTCTCGATCAACGACCCAGCGCAACCGACCGCACACTACACACTCACGTGCTCGGCTGCCTCGGTGTACTCGTCGACTCCCGCTCCCTCATCGACCATCGCCTTTGGATCAGTGATATCAACCTCCTCAACGTCGATCTCGATCTCGAACAACGGAGCCGGTTTCTTGAACTCGATGCAATCGGGATCGCTTGCAGTCGGATCATGGTTCTCAGTCACTTCTGGTCTACCGATAGCAGGCCTGAATGAAGGGCCTTCGATGGTATCGGTGTCGATCACTTGCGCTCCGCCAATCGGCACCAATCCTACCACTCTCTTCGTTGATACGCTCACTCTCTCGACCAACGATCTGATGCAACCCACCGTGCACTACACACTCACGTGCTCGGCTGCCTCGGTGTACTCGTCGACTCCCGCTCCATCATCGACCATCGCCTTTGGATCAGTGACATCAACCTCCTCAATGTCGATTTCGATCTCCAACAATGGCGTTGGATTCTTGCGTGTGGCTCAATCGGGATCGCTTGCAGTCGGATCATGGTTCTCAGTCACTTCCGGTCTCCCGATCTCGAGTCTCAACGAAGCAGCACCAGCCGCCGTTGTGGTTGTAAGATGTTTGCCACCGATCGGATCGTCAGCCGGTCCGTACACCGACACTCTCACTCTCTCGACCAACGATGTGACGCAACCGACCGTGCACTACTCGCTCACGTGCTCGGCTGCCTCGGTGTACTCGTCGACTCCCGCTCCATCATCGACCATCACCTTCGGGTCAGTGGCATCAACCTCCTCAATGTCGATTTCGATCTCGAACAACGGCGTTGGATTCTTGAGTGTGACTCAATTGCCATCATTTTCCTTTGGATCGTGGTTCTCAATCGCCTCCGGTCTCCCGATCTCGAGTCTCAACGAAGGAGTACCAGCCGCCGCAGTGTCGATCACGTGCTCGCCGCCCATCGGCTCCAATCCTGCTGCTCCCTACATGGAAACACTGACTCTCTCGACCAACGATCCGATGCAACCAAGTGCAAGCTACACTTTGAAATGCTCGGCGGCTCCGGTGTACTCGTCGACTCCCGCTCCATCATCGACCATCGCCTTCGGGTCAGTGGCATCAACCTCCTCGATGGTAATCTCGATCTCGAACAACGGCGTTGGCTCATTGAGTGTGACTCAATCAGGCCCTCTTGCAATCGGATCGTGGTTCTCGATCTCAGCCAGTCTGCCGATCTCGAATCTCAGCGAGCTCTCGCCTGGAGTCGCCTTGTCGATCGCGTGCTCTCCGCCGATCGGAGCCGATCCTGCCATTCCCTACACGGATACGCTCACTCTCTCGAGCAACGATCCGGTCCGATCGAGTGTAAGCTACACTTTGGCATGCTCGGCTGCTCCCGTGTACTCGTCGACTCCCGTTCCATCATCTCTCATCGGTTTCGGATGGGTGACATCGACATCACAGAAGACGATCTCGATCTCCAACACTGGAGTCGGATTCTTGAGCGTGCGATTGCCATCGCTTGGTACTGCTTCATGGTTCTCGATCGTGTCCGGCCTTCCGGTCATGAACCTCAACAAGCCCTCGCCCGCAGTCACAGTGTCGATACAGTGCTCACCTCCGATAGGCTCCTCGCCTGCCGCCGTTCATTCCGAGAACTTGGTACTGCCGACCAACGATCCAAGCCAACCGACGGTGAGTTACACGTTGACGTGTATGGCGGCGCCGATCGTTACCGCGTCGCCAGCCTCTTTATCAACCCTCTCCTTCGGATCGATATCGTCAAGCGCAGTGACGACGATCTCAATCGCGAATTCTGGAGTGGGATCGCTGAGCATTTCTCAAGAGTCGGCGTTTGCAGTCGGATCGTGGTTCTCGGTCTCGTCCGGCCTGCCACTCAACGGTCTCATCGAAGGAGCGCCGCCCGCCATGGTGTCGATCCTCTGCTCGCCTCCGATCGGCTCGACTCCTGCCACTCCCAACGTGGACACGCTGGTGCTCCTGACCAATGACCCATCCAGCCCCATGCTGTCGTACACTTTGACGTGCTCGGCCGTTCCTGCGTTCTCATCGACGCCTGCTCCGTCATCGACCGTCGCCTTTGGCGCCGACACCGGTCCCAAGTCGATAACCATCTCGATTTCGAACAACGGAGTCGGCACCTTGAGTGCCTCTCAATCGGGCTCGCTTGCAGTCGGATCGTGGTTCTCGATCTCGTCAGGTCTGCCACTCAACGGTCTCAATGAAGGATCACCAGCAGTGGCGGTGTCGATCACGTGCTCGCCGCCAATCGGCTCGGACCCGGTGGCCCAGTACACCGACACTCTCACTCTCTTGACCAACGATCCCTCGCAACCGATCGTGCACTACACACTCACGTGCTCAGCTGCTCCCGTGTACTCGTCGACTCCGGCTCCAGGATCGACCATCTCGTTCGGGACAGTGACCTCGATCACCTCAATGTCGATCTCGATCTCGAACAACGGAGTTGGATTCTTGCGTGTGGATCCATCGGGATCTCTTGCAGTCGGATCGTGGTTCTCGCTCTCGTCCGGTCTGCCGATCACTGACCTCGACGAAGGCTCACCAATGGCTTCCGTGTCGATCACGTGCCTGCCTCCCATCTCCTCGAATCCTGCCATTCCCTACATGGAGAACATCACTCTCTCGACCAACGACCCGACGCAACCGATCGTCTACTACATGGCAACGTGTTCCTACGGGCTTGTGTTCGATCCGTTTGCGTCGGTGATTCGACTGCCGCCAGCGCTGCCGAGCTCGCCATCATCGAGCCTGATCACAGTCTCCAACCTCTCGCCGACTCCAGTCGCAAACATGCTGCTCATGCTGCAGGACTCCAATGTCCCACCAGTCTTCTCGGTCTCGAACAACGCCACGATGGGCAACAGCAATGTGATGACGGTCGCGAGCATGAGTGAGGCGGGCGTGACGGTCATGTGCACGGCACCGAGTGTCGACTTTGGCGTGGCGAACGCCACCCTGGTGGTGGTTGAGCAAGCCGACCCGCTGGCGGTCTACAAGCAGTACGCACTGTATTGCCCATCGATTCGGAGCAGTGTGATTGTGAGTTCGCTACCTGGAGGAGCAGGAGGCAGTTATGTGATCGCCATTCCGCCGTCGTTCGTCTTTGAGCCGTCGGATCAAGTGAGCGTGAACTTTACCAACACAGCGCCGACGCCAGTGTCGGTAACGTTGCAGCCGCCCGCTCCTGGCAACCCTGCCAACGGCGACGCACAATTCAGTGCGGCGTTGAGCCAAGTGTCGTCATCGTCTCCCGTCATTTCGCCACTCTCGTTGGTGCTCCCAGGAGGACAGACGGCGCAGCTTCAAGTGTCGTGCGTCGCCTCTGTCGTCGGTGATCGATCGACCTCACTGACGGTGACGCTCGCCAACGCCACTCAGCTGCACTTTACGGTGATTTGCACTGGTTTGGCCTCGTTGGCCGTGTTCCCATCCGAGTCAGTGATAGACTTTGGTGGTCTGCCGGTCGGCTCGAGTGCCGCAACGAAGGACTCGACCGTGCAGAATCTCTCGCCCAGTTGGTTGACCTTGACGCTGTCGATCGCAACGACGTCGAGCGGTGGCCGAAGCACCAGCCTACCGGTGGCTGGCGGTGAGCAAGAGCACCAAGTGGCACCAAGAGACACGGCGCAAGAGGCGAGCGTGAGCTCGGCCGGCGCGCTGGTGAGCGTGACACCGACGGTGCTCGTGATTCCGCCACACGGTATGACACAATTCTCGGTGCAAGTGTTGCCGCTCGCGATCGGAGCCGGCCAAGCGACGCTCCTGGTGCAAGGTCCAACGGTGCAACAAGGCACGCCCTTGAGGCAGGTGGTGTGGGTGGGCGAGAGCGCCGTGCTGGCGCTCGAGCCGGAGATGGTGGTGCTGCAGTCGGTGACCGTCAACGGCGCGCCGGGCAGTGCGCAAGTGTCGGTATCGAACGCCGGCAACATTGATCTCTCGGTGCAGGTGTCGCAACTCATCGATGAGAACACGGACGTCTTCTCGCTCGAGTTTCCTAGCGGCGCCTCGTTGCAGCGGTGGCAGACGGTGCCGGCCAACGCCAAGCTTCCGTTGGTGACGATTCATTGCGTGCCACCGAGTACGACCACCTTCAAGGCCAGCTTGTTGTTGCAGAGTTCCGACGTGAACCAGTTGCAAGTGTTGGTTCCGCTGACGTGCATCGGTACGGCCACGTGCTCCGACGGCGTGAAGAACCAAGACGAGACCAGCATCGACTGCGGCGGCTCGGTGTGTCGCTCGTGCCAGGCCCTGCTGCCACCTGGCTCGCTGCTGCCTCCTACGGTCGACATGTCGATGGCGGCCGCTCCACAGCCAGTGTCGGTGTTGCCGCCGCCGGCAGCGCCGCTCGGACCAACGCCGCCAGGTGAGCTGTCGGGCTCGCCAATCCCAGTGACGGTCAACTCGTCAACTATCGTGGTTCTCGATGGCTCGGGGCACACGATCGCCGTCATCCAGCTACCGCCAGGTGTCGATCCCGGTAACGTCGTGGTGACCGAGCCGAGTCCCTCGATGGTTGAAGCAGCCAATCAGCACCAGCCCAATCTTGCAAGCGGCTCGGTTATCGACTTGAATTACGTAGTCAATGGCACGGTACGTGATTCGGCTGGAATCCACACCCCCCTGAAACCAACCCATCAGTGGCGTACGTGATTGATTGATTAACGCTATGGTGATGCGCAGTCGTCCAGCTTACCTGCTCCGATCACGATTTGCTTCTCGACCTCGTCGAGCACCACACGCCAAAAGTGCTTGGGT
>Ga0209935_1005545_pt1 | contig 10657 bp, 5 predicted proteins | sample ThiBio_1000_plan_2_FD_183958 | JGI IMG/M metagenome (GOLD analysis project Ga0209935, IMG submission 183958) | Wastewater bioreactor microbial communities from Cape Town, South Africa - Thiocy_cont_1000_plan (SPAdes) | ecosystem: Engineered > Bioreactor > Thiocyanate-remediating >... | reverse complement strand
GATTCAAAAATCAACTTCTTCGATTTTTTCTCTATGATGAAAAATCAAGTTTTCTGTTGTCTACAGGTGTTTTTTCTTGTCGGTGTTTGATTCAGATGAATCGAAATATCTAAAGATGAGAAGAAATGCTCATTGTAGTCATTTATCAAAAGAACATTTATATGATAAATAATACATATGTAAGCGCCATCTGATCGAATTTATGTCGTTCTCAGAATACTATACATATCTATGTATAACAGCCAATTGGCGCGTCTCGGCTTGTTTGTTTGTTCATTCATTATATTATGACCTTACTCGTTCGAACATAATGTTATTTTCATCATGTCGTACTATGAATGTGAAGCTGGCGAGCATCTCGCTCCCTTACCAAGAATTGGAGATGAAAATGATAGTGACAATGATTCAAATAGTTCGGATGATTCGGATGTAGAAGTAGTATCAACTAGAATTCCACTCGAGACAAAGCCGAGTAGATAAGGCGGCTGACTGCAATTCCCTAATGTGCAAGAGTTAAAACAAATAGAGTTAGAATATCAGTCAAAGTCTTTGACTCAAAGACATACGTTGTGCTTTTTTCTAATCTCATTGATGACTTGAAGAATAAGTTTTAGGAAAGATCTCTAACAGCCATTAGTTGATCTCTCTTTTTCTAGAAGACTCTGCAGTGGATAAACTTGAATTTCAACAAATTTAATTAAATCGTGTATGCATAAGGCATGTGACGTATCAATGTTCAATTAAAAATGAGTCATATATGACCATATAAGGCGAAACTATAATATGTTAATTAGTCATTTTGTATATCTTATATTTCCCGAACGACCTTGAATTTCGAAAAACAGATTTCAGAATATTGTTTGTCAGGTTCTGAGGATTCTGAATATATTTTTTTCTTTTCAAAATGATGGACAATTACCTAGAAAGGTTGGCGTAATTGAAGTGTGACTCATGCGTCCGTAGGAAGAATAAGAAGAAGAAGAAGAAGAAGAATTTTGCTAGGCAACCAAGCTAACTAAAAGCAATAAGTCGTCTTGCTGCAATAAATTGCAGTCAGCCGCCTTAACAAATGATGCTGATGTATATTAATTGATTCAACTTAGCACTTATTTACGGGTTGATTCGGATGCCGACGATAGAGACGACGAGGAGGAGGACAATGAGAAAGAAAACGAACTTTCATCGACCACATTAGCTTCATATTCGCACTCAGACAATTCAACCGATATTATCTATCCAACAGCTGTTGCTGATACCACTACTCGATCAGGCCGTAATTCACTAATTAAGGTAAAGAGAAAAGCTCAAAGCAATTTCGATTTTCAACGATAACAACAACAAATATCAAACTTGCAAGATTTACGGATGTACACCTAATCAATTGAGACAATGGTTGTCAGTCGAAGATCAGTTAAAAATCATTTCCAAAGAAAAATTAGGTTTGTTAGTTCAACATGAATTGGTTTTAAATAAACTTCAATGGATTATTATTAAAAAATTCACATTTTAGGAATGAAAAAGAAAAGAATCAAGGGTGGTGGGAAAAAATTGAAATACAAAGATCTTGATTCTCGTCTTCTGGCCTGGTTTCAAGAACGTCGATCTCCTCCAGCTGAATCATCGAATACTTCGACACCACCAGAGAAATTCCGTCGTGAAAAAGTGACATTTCGACGGTTGCAACGTCAAGGTGAAAGAATCTCAGATGAACTACTTCATAATCGTCCTTCATCGAAATGGTACCGGCGTTTTATGAAGAGGCACATCGCCTCGCTCATTCTTTCTATACATTCATTCGTCGTTCAAGTACATGGACTCCGTCAAGGGGACCAATGGGATGTTTCACACCGAAAGATGTTTTTAATTTCGACGAGAGTCCTTTGGCATTGTTTGGCGATCAAACGAAAAGATCCATTAATTATGTTAACACATCCAATGACATACCAGGAAATCTTCCAAGCAAAGTAATATAGCATTTGTGTTATATGATGGTTCGAATTTGATTTTCTTGTAGAGATTTGCTACTGTTATTCTCACAGTTTCTGCTGAAGATAATGATCGTCTTAGTCCAACATTATTATTTAAAGGACTAGGTCGAATAAGTCCATTAGAACGACAACAATATGCAAAAGGAATAGTTGTTAATTATGGATTTCGCAACGACTCATTTAAACGAAGATAGTATTCGACGATTGAGAGAAAAAAGTGTAGTAGTGGCCATTGTTCCTGGCGGTACAACAATGTATTTAGTGTTTTTAAACAACACTATTATGATGTTGCTGAAGAATGGCTCGATATTGACGGTTCTCGAAATAAAGTGAAGTTATCATCGGCACAATCACGTATCTTATGTACACGTTTAACAAAGTCTGCGTGGTTACGCACATTATCAAGCATCGATCTCAAGGCGGCTTTCCATGATATTGGTTATACATGGTTTGATGAATCACCAATTTACCCACGTGCTTTAAGCGGATTTTGTTTTGATCCTTCTTCTCTTAATCAATGTTTTTCTACAGATATTAGTGATGAAAACAATAATCGAATTCAACGTGAAGCAAATGCTGCTAGAGAAGAGATTACCAAGAAAATCAGCGACAGCAGTAGAATGACACAAACGAATCTCAAACAGTTCTGGAAATGATCATTTGTAGTTTTGATTTAATTTATGGCATGAAATTTACCTTTTCGAAATATTTGTTATAAACTTTTTTGTACTATTTGTTTAAAATAAATATAATAAGATGAAAAACCATCGAAATTTCAAATGTTTTCGAATTTTCTTTAAAGGAAAACATATTATAAAACCCCTCTAAATACAAGACCCCGGGTGTTTTATTTTGGGAGGGGGTTTACATTAATATTCAGAGGCCTAAATTTTAAAGACAGAAATTTTCTATACATATTTGAATGACTGCGATGTGTCAATGATAAAGCAAAATGAGATCTTGATATCAGACTTTCAAACGAAGGATTCGATAGCCGTGAAAATGACTATTAGTATGTGAAAGTTTTCAGAAAAGTGAATAGTAAAGTAGACCTTTATAGATTCAAGTAGAACCTAAAGGTTTGTATGTAAAGTTGTTAGCTTGACAGCTAAATTTCTACCGTTCCTATCATAAAATTATGAATACTGCCTTTTTGATATTTCGGACAAATAAAGCTGGCTCTTCGAGAGTCTTTCGCCCTCAACGATTTCGTCTATCTCTCGTTGTTCAATTATCATTTATAACATAATTTACGATGGATATATTGACGATTAATTAGGAAAATGTGTTATTGAGTATAAATCACATGTCTGTTCTTAATTTGCATAATGCGCTATGAGAGAAAAGTGGATCTTCGAAATCATTAATCATTTTTTGAGCAATCGGAATTAGAATCCTACGGGAACGATATTGAAAATGTCACGTTTCCGAAAATATTCTATCTTTTTATATATTTTAATTGATGTATTCAAAAGTAGATTCTTTTTGAATATCTTCTTTCATGTTTATTTTGTAGTAAAAACGAGAAGTAGAAAAATATAATGAATACATGCGTTCATTTATTGATCGTTAGCAATATTTTCTTTTTCTAGGAGGGAGGATGAAAGTGTTTTGAATGCTCAGTAAACTAGATTTCTTTCAGAAAAGGGTCTGCGAATCCTTCAGATGAGCGCTACTTGTATTATCTACTTGCTGATACTCTTTTTGTTGAAATATATTGGTGACAAGTGATCTAAAGATATTATTGATTTATTTCATCATATTCGTGCATTGCAACATGCACTCTCGTCTCGAATATGTTTAACCTAAGAACAATTATAATCACGATGCCTGTCAGTCTAACTAGACATGAGCTAATTGAGTCAAAAATCGTGCACGTAAAATATAGTTCAAACATGACTGTTTACACATAATTCAAGTTTAAAACAAAAAGTATTTAGAAAATAAAAGGCAATGAAGAAAACTCTAAAATTGCCTAAGAATTTCGTCACAACCGGACAATTTTAGTGATTTTCGAGTTGTCTTGACTTGCAAAAACCTCCGGCGTGCTCATGTCTGAGTTAAACTACGCGAGTGTACTTTCTCTCGACTCGAATTAGCCAAAATATTTACTTGTAACAGGATGAATGGCAGTCGTCTTAGGGATATAACTATTCTTGCGATTGAGCGAGATATTACCGTCGATTTTGATCAAACAGTTGAAGAATTTTCAAAGAAACATTGGAACGGTCGAATTTTATTGTTTTCTATGAATACATTTACATTATTAAACTAGAAATCTACAGAATTTTTTCAATTGATCAGAACAAGAATGCTAATGAGATATTTTTCGATCGGGAATACAACATGAATTACTTTCCTAGCAAATGTAATGAAATTTCTATTACTAAAACTCTGCATGATACTTTTCATCTATAACGAAAACGTTCATAATGGGTCATACCCTCCACCTCCCTGTAATTTTTTTCTGGCTAAGTCACTAGATAATAACCAATCAGAGCTAATCATATTGTATCGATTTAGATGCGCCATTCAACTGTAAAATAACGAAAAATTTCCTACAGAGAAACGCATGAAACACTATTACACCTATACTAGGAAAAAACCTCGACGTGTTTACTATCTATTCCTTTATCTATCGAGGATAAACGCTTGGTTGATTTTGTAATAGACAAAGAGAGTGCATCGTATATTTTCAAACAAAAACAAATCGTCAATACATTTACTCGTAAGTACTTTTTTTATCAAGAATTATTTCATTCCCAGGAAGAAAAATTTTGTTAGGTAATCAAGAAAATTGAAAGTAATCAGGAGTCTCGTCTTGCTGCAATAAATTGCAGTCAGCTGCCGTACATCAATATTTTTGTTTTTTTTGCTTTTTTCTACCTGTTTTACGCTTATTACGATGAAGTGAGGTAAGATAGAAATCTCCATTAGTGCAAATAAACGAAAAAGAAAACACGGTTTTTTCCGTTCTTCCAAATAAATCGTAAAATAAAGCGTTATTGGAAAAAACCCAGACATGATCGGTATGTTCTATATATATATATTTTGTTTTTATTTTCTTACTAGATCAAATTTTACTTACTTCGTATAATATAACTATAATAAAATGATTAATGTCGATGATGAAAAAAATCTCAAACAATGTTTCAACGATTTAATAAACATTGTTCGAACAACAGCCGGACAAATAAAATCGTTGAAAGTTTCGGAAGGTGATACCCCATTAAATGCACCCGTAGCTAATACACCAGCCGATACAAACATTTATTCGTTTACATTAGATCATTCGGAAGAAGATTTGATGATAGATTTTAAAAGTCAAATTGAACATGTTATAGAAAAATATTTGCCTCGTTCAGTCCCTCTTTGTGAAATATATATTTTGGAATTTTTAAACGAATTTCATTATGACGCAAACAAAAAGGAATTTAACGAACAATTCAATGTTGGTATGTTGGATTCATTCACTCGAGAACTACAATGTCGATTGATTGCTATCGATGCTTATCAAGCTGCATTCAATGGGAACAAAGATGAAGTTAACAATTTTCTCAATGAATATCCTACTTTCAAAGACAAATCCGGTCTTTGGGGAACAACATTAATCTATTCTGCAGCTCGAAATGATCATTTAGAATTGCTCAAGGATCTTGTTGAAACTCATGGATGTTCAGTTAATGCCCAAAATCGACAACATTTGATCCGAGCATTGAGTAGTGCCGGTCATTCAACCGATTATTTCGATGATAATTCTAGAGCTGGTTCAACAGCGTTACATGCTGCTTGTTTCAATAAACATTTCAGAATTGTTAAATATCTTATTGAACATGATGCTGATTATTATATTCGAAATCATTCTGGTGAAACAGCACTTGAACATGCAAATTTAAGTAAAGATAATGCGGGTTATTTTCGTCAATTGTTAGTATTTGGATATTCGGAAATAAGAACAAAATTTCCTGAAGAACCAATAGATGAAGATGCAATTCTGAAAATAGTTGATTGTGTTTGGGAATATAAGCCATTTGCTGATAATCAATGGTTCAAATTTTCAGAATGGGAATCATCGAAATTACAAGATTCTCTAATCATTGAACCGAATAAAGATTTTCAACGTGAAATTCATTTACAAACTGCGAAAGGAATCTATGGTGTTTTACTCATGAAATTTCTTCGTTCGGGAAAAAAACTTAACTATGGTGACCGTTTAGCTTGGATACGTTGTCGAGGCTCATCATTCCTCAATTTCAATTGCTATCCTCTATGGCAAATTCTATTTACAACACATCCTGAAACATCAGCTGAATCTACGCTTGATATGATTAAGATTCCTGTGAGTTACGATAGTAAATTTCAAATTCGTTTGAATACTTGGTACTTTTGTAACGCTCAAACAAGTGAACAAATAGATAAAGCTATGAAATATCGTCGAAAATTTTCGAATATCATGGTTCCTTTGATCCATGGCGAACCATTAGAATTCGATCTTGAAAATTTCTCATTTACTGATCGAGAAAAGAAAATCAATGGTTTTCTTCGATGGATACCGAAAATGGTTTCGAATAATTCGAGAAATGAAGATAAAATTATCGATGTTGATGAATATGCAACATTAACAAACATCGAACCAATACCGCTAACAGTTTCACGATTAAAACATGTATCTGAATTGACCAATTTAGTATCAACTGAAGAGGAAGAAGAATTGGCTGCACATTTGGATGATGAAGATTTTTCAAATGAGGATACCGATGATTCAGCTGAAAAAGTAAATATTTCTGAATAGAAAAAATAAAATGAATCGAATGTTGTTTATTTAGACTTCAGATGAGACACGATCCTTATCGGATTTATCCGAAAACGAATCCATTGATACTGGTACCGCTGAAATAGAACCAGAAAAAACTTTCGAACAATTTATTAAGGAAGAAAATCTAGATCGATTGAAAGATAAAGTTCTAGAGGAAAGCAAACCGACAGATAATAGTGCTGCTCTCGATGCTATGTCCGAAGCACTATCTAATTTGGAAGGAGAAAAGGCTGAACTTGAAAACAAGTTAAATGCTGAGCGTGACAAATTTCAATCTACAGTAAATGCTGATGCTAAACGAACTGCTGAACAAGCTGCTGAACATGAAAAAATTGTATTAGAATTACAACAACATATTGAATCGCTGGAAAAACAAGAGAAGGAGAATGAAAGACGACAAGCAAAATTACAGGAACTCAATACTAGTATTCGAACAGCTGAATATATTAATATTGAAAAACAAATGATGAACGATATATTTACACCAAAACATTCACTTATTATCCAACATTTATTAAAACATAGTCCAAATCCTGATCCATCATTCAATGGTCGAATACCACAAATTCGAATGAGCGAAAGAAATACGTCTTACTGTCTCACTCTTATTGGTTTTCCAGAACATCACGATGAATTTAAACGGGTTTATCAACGAATTCATGAATTATTAAATATTATAAAATCAGCCAAAGATTTCTATCAACGATATTTAAATCGAACAATGTATTCGATAGTTAAAGGTGTTCTATCACAAGTTAAACCTCAAACAAATAGTTGGCGTGAATATAAACAATTATTCTTTCAATTATTTCAAAAGAAAAATGCTGAATATAAACAATCATTCGATGATTATATTAATAATAAGCTAACATCAATGATTGATAAATGTATCTTAGGAGAACTAGCAAGTCCAGTCGACAACATCAACAATGAAACAAATGAATTTATTGAAAATCATCCATTTAACAATGAAATTAATTCATTAAAACAAAAAGCATTAGATGAATTCATCGATAAAAACATTTCTTATCAACAATTGAAATTCGAATCTCCACCAACTAAAGAAGCGATTTCAACTATCAACTATTTCATTAAAAATGTCCAAGATGAATTTAAAACTGCTCGTGAACATCAAGGATACGAATTCGAACATTTCAATCGAATCCCCACATTATTAGAAAGACTCTTATTATATTTTTTTGCTTTTAAAATTCAGTTGCCATTGTATGAAACATCGCGTGGTTTATTAGAAAAAATTGATAATTATTTAGTTACAACAATTTCAACATCGACTGGTTCAGGTAAATCAACATTATTACCAGCTTTGTTGATTGCTGAAGGATATGATAGAGTAATTGTTACACAACCACGTCGTTTACCATGTCAATTGATTTCTAAACGGGTAAATGAAACAATGAAAATTGATATAGGAAAATCTAAAAAAGAATTAGCTGGATGGGCAGTTAGTGGTATTGAAAGAAATCCTCAAGGCAAAGTTCTTTATTTAACTGATGGTTTACTTAAAGAGCGATTACTTTATGATAAGAATTTTGTTACAGAAAATACGAGTGTAAAAAAATCGATTGTTTTCTTCATCGATGAAGTTCATGAACGATCAGTGAATATTGATTTATGTTTGGCTTTATTAGCACGTTTATTATCTGATAAACCTGAATTACAAATTAAAGTTCGAGTTGTAATTTCATCAGCTACACTTGGTACAACAGTTTTCGATCTCTTTCGACGACATTTACACGGAGCTGCAACTAAATTTGAATTGCCTACAATGGGTCTACGTTTTCCAGTGAAACAAATTCATCGTCCAAACGAAAATGTTATTGACATTGTTTTAGAAATATGCAAAAAACGAAAACGACATGATCAAATTCTTTGTTTTGTTAGTTCAGTATCTGAAGTAAATCAATGTTGCCGTTTAATAGATGAAATAAGTAAAGGTACAGTCGTTGCTTATCCACTTGTTCAAGCTCAACATCCTGATGTTCAACAAGCAAATATCGAACATGGAACATTATTCTTTTCGACCACAGTCGCCGAAACTTCATTAACGTTTCCTTCGTTGAAATATGTTGTCGATACAGGACTGATTAATATACCGGTTTATGATATCGAATCAAAACGAACTGTTCTCAGAGAAATTCGAGCAGCTGAATCAACAATTAAACAACGCTTAGGTCGACTTGGTCGAACACAACCAGGAGAGTATTATTCATTGTATAGTTTCAAACCAAGTGATGTTCCTTATCCAACTGCACAAATTTGCCAATCGGATCTGATGAATTTAGAGTTTTCATTACGAAAGTCTCCATTAAAACGAGGTTTAGACTATCTCAAAACCTATTTACCTGATTCACCCTCAACAGATTCAATCAATGCAAGCATCAAACAATTACAAGAAATGAATATACTCGATAGAACATCAACGCATCAATTAACTGCACATGGTCAAGAACTTGCTAAATTACCTGATTTCGGTTCATTAGCCATGTCAAAAGCCGTCTTAGCTGCATTGAATGAACATAGATGCGGACGTGACTTAATCTCTCTCGCAGCATTTCTCGGTGTTCTTAATACAACAACTATTTTTCGTAGTATACCTCAACGTTTTAAAAGTCCTAACGGTGATTTTATGACATTAGTGAATATTATGAATGAAATTCTTTTAGTTAAACAATCGACAAATATGAAAGTTTCTGATATTAATGATATTTGTCGAGCAAAAGGGTTAACTGATATTCGACATATTATTAAACATGTTTTAAAACGTTATAAAATTTTACAGGATTCATTTAAATTATCACCTGATTTTCGACATAAAGCACAACAAACATCCGGAAATTGGGAACCGATTGCTAAATCTTTACTAGCTGGTTATAGTGATAATGTATTTATTTCAATGAAAGATCTTTATGAACGAATTCATCATTTTGTTCGACATAATAATAAGGGAGATATCGCTATTCTCGATCTACAATCGACATTAACTCGACCAATAAACATCGCTCCTGTGTCACTTGTTCTCGCTCGAGATATTCGTCGATCAACAGCTGTTCGAGAAAAAGCTATTCTTTCATTTCTCGGAGAAATTAAACCTGAATGGATTAATTATAGACTTAAACGTGAAATCGATATTGACGATGAAGAAGAAAAGGGTTTAAATGCTGGTGATAAAATCTCTAAGGCAGTATCAAAATTCAAGAAAGCTACTATGAAAATAGTCCCGAAAAAGATTTCATTGGAAGGCACATCAGGTGAGGTTCTCAATGCTGAACTTCATCTTCGACAAGAAATGGTTTCTAAGAAAACATTTACTCTCCAAAGTTTAGCTGGTTCACATCCACATGAAAATTTTGAAAAAAATCTTGAAAGTCTTACGAAAATGCCTCGAATATTTAATCCATTAATATGGCGACGAAAGGCACAAAATCAAGCTGACGTTACCGTTAATATGAATACAGCAACGAAATCTTGTGAAATTACTGTTGAAGCTCGAGACTCAGTCTATAAAGAAATTCTAGAAGAATTCAAATCATTTATCGGTTGGCTACAATACTGTGCTGTTATCAGTCATCCGAATGCAGGTCTTTCTCCGCGTATTCTTCGACCACAAATACGTAGTAAATGTCGAGATATTGAAGAACGAATTGCTCGTGTCACCGACAGTCGACGAACACCAATTGATCTTTATAATGGAACAAAAGGTGCTCATGCTACACGTGAAACACGAATGGAAGTCGTTGCTTGGATAGCAATTTGTAAATTCGATTGTCGATTAGAAGGTGGTTTTGTTCGAGATTGGATTGTTGGTCATTATACAGCTCGATTAAGTTCTGGC
>Ga0209935_1005544_pt1 | contig 10657 bp, 18 predicted proteins | sample ThiBio_1000_plan_2_FD_183958 | JGI IMG/M metagenome (GOLD analysis project Ga0209935, IMG submission 183958) | Wastewater bioreactor microbial communities from Cape Town, South Africa - Thiocy_cont_1000_plan (SPAdes) | ecosystem: Engineered > Bioreactor > Thiocyanate-remediating >... | reverse complement strand
AGGCGTGGTGTTGCGTGCGGTCGCCGGGATCACGCTGCTGCCGGTGGGCTGCGGCGTGTCCGATGGCGCCAGTGGTGGTGGAGGGGAGCTGCCGACGAGAGAGGCTGTATCAGAGGCTGGCGTGCCCATCTGATTCCTCGTCTCGCGGCCCCCTCAGTTGGGCGTGCTCGGGTGGCTGGCTGCCGTACCGGCGACGGCGGCAGCTGATGTTGATGCGGCTCGGGCGGCGCGTTGCTGCTCGTATCGCTTCCTGGCGACTTTGTTGCCGCACTCGCTTGCCCGATGATTGGGCTTCTGGCATGCCCAACAGGTACTACGGAACTGAGGCTTCGTTGACTTGTGCGTGGTGCCGCTCGAGCGCGGGGCAACGGCGGCCACTTGGCTGTCATCAGCGGCAGCGGCGGCGACGACGGGCTTGGCCTGTGGTCGCACGGGTGTGTCGGCGTCGCCTGATTTGACGAGTGCCGAGAGCCAGTCGGTGAGGCTCTTGGCATCCTTGGTGATGATGCGCAGCTCGAAGGCCTCTCTGCATGCCTCGCGAACAAATGGCAGGATCTGTTCGTCCGAGATGTCGAACAGCTGCATCATGTCGAGCAGTCGATTGGCGAACATGCGTGGCGTCTCTCCCGCTTGGAAGGAGATGCGGCCGAGGTTGAGGGTCCTCTCGGTCACTGGCACGCGTTGCTTTGCTGCTTCTCTGATGAGCTGGAACACTTGATTCGGTGTCGTGGGCGGCGTGTCGCTGTCCTGCAGGAGGGTGGCTGCGTCGTCAGTGGTATGCGCACACATCCAGAGCGCGATGCGTTGGTTCTCCCTGTCCGTGCGTGGTTCGAGCAGCTTGATCTCGTGAGACCAGGCTCGTCTCCACTTGCCGTATGCTGTCGCATCCGTGAGCGACGAGAGCATCGGTATGGCGTTGATCTCCTGTGGTCGTTTGATGCGCTGGATCGCGGTGTGCGCGTTGTGCTGCGGTTCTTATTGGGAGGATGGGTCTGCGAGTGGTGGTCTGTGGGGCTTGCGTGTCGGGGTTTGTTTGCATGAGTGGGTGTGTGCTCGGCCAATCGTCCACCAGTGTAACAGCTAGAGGTAAAGGGTCTCTAGCTCGGGATCACCGAGTACACGAGGCTTCGATGGCGAGGCGTATGAGGCTGGGCGAAAGACTGCCTGATGCACAACCAGTCGGTGTATTTGTAGGCGAGCATTGGTGTTCGGTGCGTGGTGATGCGGTGATGGTGGCGCGACGACACGAGTGATGAACGTGTGTTGTTGCGTGCGCTGCATGACCTCCTGTGCAGGATGTCATTTGCTTGCTGACCTCGTGACGTACGCACCTCGTGTGCGGCGTTACAGAGCTCTTGATGATATGAGCCCTCTTGGATTATTGGTACTTGATCAGATAGGCTCTCTTGAACTATTGGATGATGCTCCTGTACCTGTGGCCGAGCACCAATCGTCGTACTTCTATGATGGATGGGTGGCGTTGTTGCTGAGAGATGGGGCACGCATCAGCAAAAAGGGAGGGGTGCCTCCCTTGAGGCCCTCGTGGTTAGCGAGGGTATTGTGGTTAACGGAGGCGATTATTGCACGTTTCGATGTGGCAGTCAACAATGCTCGGGGGTTGGATGGATTGCTCCCTCCGATCCCCCGAGATGCAGCATGTCTCCTGCCTCTTCTTGTACCACTCGCATTCCTGCTTCATTCCGATTGTGGTTCGGCCGGAACACTGCTGCTGAGCAAACCCCTCCCTTTTTGCTGATGCGTGCCCCATCTCTCAGCAACAACGCCACCCATCCATCATAGAAGTACGACGATTGGTGCTCGGCCACAGGTACAGGAGCATCATCCAAGAGTTCAAGAGAGCTCATGTCAGCAAGTACCAATAATCCAAGAGGGCTCATATCATCAAGAGCTCTGTAACGCCGCACACGAGGTGCGTACGTCACGAGGTCAGCAAGCAAATGACATCCTGCACAGGAGGTCATGCAGCGCACGCAACAACACACGTTCATCACTCGTGTCGTCGCGCCACCATCACCGCATCACCACGCACCGAGAGTTTATCTGTCCAAACACCAATGCTCGCCTACAAATACACCGACTGGTTGTGCATCAGTCAGTCTTTCGCTCAGCCTCACACGCCTCGCCATCCAAGCCTCGTGTACTCGGTGATCCCGAGCTAGAGACCCGTGTTACACTCTTCAAGTACCAATCATTCAAGAGAGCTCATCTGATCAAACACCAATAATTCAAGAGAGTTCATCTGATCAAGGACCAATAATCCAAGAGCTCATCTGATCAAGGACCAATAATCCAAGAGAGCTTATCTGATCAAGTACCAATAATTCAAGAGAGCTCATTTGATCAAGGACCAATAATCCAAGAGAGTTTATCTGATCAAGTACCAATAATCCAAGAGAGCTCATCTGATCAAGTACCAATAATCCAAGAGAGCTCATTTGATCAAGGACCAATAATCCAAGAGAGTTTATCTGATCAAGTACCAATAATCCAAGAGAGCTTATCTGATCAAGCACCAATAATTCAAGAGAGCTCATCTCATCAAGTACCAATAATCCAAGAGAGCTCATCTCATCAAGTACCAATAATTCCAGAGAGCTCATGTCATCAAGGACCAATAATTCAAGAGAGTTCATCTGATCAAGTACCAATAATTCCAGAGAGCTTATCTGATCAAGTACCAATCATTCAAGAGAGTTCATCTCATCAAGTACCAAGAGTTCAAGAGAGTATCTGATCAAGGACCAATAATTCAAGAGAGCTCATCTCATCAAGTACCAATCATTCCAGAGTTCATCTCATCAAGGACCAATAATCCAAGAGAGCTCATATCATCAAGGACCAATAATCCAAGAGAGCTCATCTGATCAAGTACCAATAATTCAAGAGAGTTCATATCATCAAGGACCAATAATTCAAGAGAGCTCATCTCATCAAGCACCAATAATCCAAGAGAGCTCATCTCATCAAGGACCAATAATCCAAGAGAGTTTATCTGATCAAGTACCGATAATTCAATAGTTTATCTGATCAAGTACCAGTAATCCAATAGTTCATCTGATGATCAAGTACCAAGTACCGGGGGCCTCGATGGGGTTGATGGGGCAAAGGTGTTGATGGTGTTGATGGTGTTGGTGGTGGGCAGCATAAACAAATAAATACACGTGCAATAATCGCCTCCGTTAACCACAATACCCTCGCTAACCACGAGGGCCTCAAGGGAGGCACCCCTCCCTTTTTGCTGATGCATACGCCCCATCTCTCAGCAACAAGGCCACCCATCCATCATAGAAGTACGACGATTGGTGCTCGGCCACAGGTACAGGAGCATCATCCAAGAGTTCAAGAGAGCTCATGTCAGCAAGTACCAAGAGTTCAAGAGAGCTTATCTGATCAAGTACCAATAATCCAAGAGAGCTCACCTGATCAAGTACCAATAGTTCAAGAGAGCTCACCTGATCAAGCACAAATAATTCAAGAGAGCTTATCTCATCAAGTACCAATAATTCAAGAGAGCTTATCTGATCAAGTACCAATAGTTCAAGAGAGCTCATCTCATCAAGGACCAATAATTCAAGAGAGCTTATCTGATCAAGGACCAATCATTCAAGAGAGTTTATCTGATCAAGTACCAATCATTCAAGAGAGTTTATCTGATCAAGTACCAATCATTCAAGAGAGTTCATCTCATCAAGGACCAATCATTCAAGAGAGCTTATCTGATCAAGGACCAATCATTCAAGAGAGTTTATCTGATCAAGTACCAATCATTCAAGAGAGTTTATCTGATCAAGGACCAATAGTTCAAGAGAGCTCATCTCATCAAGGACCAATAATTCAAGAGAGCTTATCTGATCAAGTACCAATAATTCAAGAGAGCTCACCTGATCAAGTACTAATAATTCAAGAGAGCTTATCTCACCAAGTACCAATAATTCAAGAGAGCTTATCTGATCAAGTACCAATAATCCAAGAGAGCTTATCTGATCAAACACCAATCATTCAAGAGAGCTCATCTCATCAAGTACCAATAATTCAAGAGAGCTCATCTGATCAAGTACCAATCATTCAAGAGAGCTCATCTGATCAAGTACCAATAGTTCAAGAGAGCCTATCTGATCAAGTACCAATAATTCAAGAGAGCTCATCTGATCAAGTATCAATAGTTCAAGAGAGCTAATCTGATCAAGTACCAATAATTCAAGAGAGTTCATCTCATCAAGTACCAGTAATCCAATAGTTCATCTGATCAAGTACCAGTAATTCAATAGTTCATCTGATGATCAAGTACCAAGTACCGGGGGCCTCGATGGGGTTGATGGGGCAAGGGTGTTGATGGTGTTGGTGGTGGGCAGCATAAACAAATAAATACACGTGCAATAATCGCCTCCGTTAACCACAATACCCTCGCTAACCACGAGGGCCTCAAGGGAGGCACCCCTCCCTTTTTGCTGATGCGTGCCCCATCTCTCAGCAGCAACGCCACCCATCCATCATAGAAGTACGACGATTGGTGCTCGGCCACAGGTACAGGAGCATCATCCAAGAGTTAAAGAGAGCTTATCTGATCAAGTACCAATAATTCAAGAGAGCTCATCTCTTCAAGTACCAATAATCCAAGAGAGTTTGTCTCATCAAGGACCAATAATTCAAGAGAGCTCATCTCTTCAAGTACCAATAATTCAAGAGAGTTTGTCTCATCAAGGACCAATAATTCAAGAGAGCTCATCTCTTCAAGTACCAATAATCCAAGAGAGTTTGTCTCATCAAGTACCAATAATTCAAGAGAGCTTATCTGATCAAGTACCAATAATTCAAGAGAGCTTATCTCAGCAAGTACCAATAATCCAAGAGGGCTCATATCTGACCAAGTACCAATAATCCAAGAGAGCTAATCTGATCAAGTACCAATAATCCAAGAGGGCTCATATCTGATCAAGTACCAAGTACCGAGGACCTCGATGGGGTTGATGGGGCAAGGGTGTTGGTGGTGGGCAGGACAAACAAACAAACAACAAAATGATGGGGCAAGGGTGTTGATGGTGGGCAGGACAAACAAACAAGTAACAAAATGATGGGGCAAGGGTGTTGGTGGTGGGCAGGACAAACAAACAAACAACAAAATGATGGGGCAAGGGTGATGGTGGTGGGCAGGACAAACAAACAAGTAAAAAAAAACCACGATGCTCAGTGTGAGGATCGAACTCACGACCTTGAGCTTATTAGGCCCACGCTCTACCGACTGAGCTAACCGAGCAACTTGTTCGTTTTCTTTTGCTCTTCACTGCCATACTTGTTTTCGCCACCCTTCATGGTGGCTGCTGTTCTTGTTCCTCTGCTTGCCTTGCGCACGAACCTCTCCCTCTGTTCATGATCGCTGCTCTCGTTCGCTCTCCTTCTCCTCAAGAACCCTCTTTCACCTCCTTCTTCTCTCATCTGCCTCCAACCTTCAAACCGCCTCCTCAACACCCAACCTCCCAATCCCTCCTTCAATTCAACTCCTTCAATCATGGCCTTCTCCAGCGCCAAGTCGAGTCTCCTTCAGTCATCGGTGCGAGTGAGCTCTCCTTCCGTTGGTGCTGAGACATTCCTCTCATTTCTTGCTTCTCTTCTCTTGATGGTTCTCGTGTGCATGACCGAGAGCAGGCCAAGATGAGTGCCGAGTGCATGGAGGTGTACACCGAAATGAACCATTACCGATCGCACCTCAAGTACGCCGTGTTCAAGCTCACTGCCGACGAGTCCGAGATCGTGGTCGAGGCTCGAGGCGACCGATCGTCGACTTACGAGCAGTTCGTGTCTCACTTTCCCGAGAACGACATTCGATGGGCATGTGCGTGGCTCTCTCTCTCTCTCTCTCTCTCTCTCTCTCTCTCTCTCTCTCCTCTCTTTGTGCGTCGTTGTCAGAGTCACTCACCGAGTCACACGACGCATGAGCAGTGGTGAGCATCGAGTACACGACCAAGAGCGGCTTCGCACGATCGAAGCTCGTGTACGTCACTTGGATTCCCGACACCATCTCTCGAGCGACCTTCAAGGAGTCGGCGCGAGTCAAGTCGACTGGCTTGCTCCAATCGGGAGTGCTCCGATCGGCGTTCAAGGGAGTGGGAAGCTATGTCGAGGCCAATCAACCCGACGAGCTCGAGATCGGCAATGTGCTGGAGCGCATCTCTCGACGAGACCGAGAGGAGGCCGACCTGACCACTGGTCGATGAGCGATCACCGTGCCACTCTCTGTGGGAGTATGCTGTCAGCATCGACATCGTCGGTCGCAGGCATGGCAGCAATCTCGATCTCAATGTGAATGAGTCAATGAAAGAGTGTACATATTGATGGAGTAAAGAGAACGAGATCGAGAGATCGAGCTCTCGAGTTTATGGATTGACTTGTAGAGAGAGAGGAGGTGGGTGCTTGATCGACAAAAGTATACAACAAGTGAACAAGTGAACAAGTGAACAATTGAGCGAGTCTTACAAGGGTTGCAGTTGCTCTTCGTCACCACTTGGTGGTACGACAACAACTGGCACACTTGCTGTTGGTAGAATGTAATGGAGCGTCGTCTCGGTAGCAAAGCCGTGTGTCGGTTCATCGTCCAAGAGCTTGCGGCCCGCAAAGAGGAGCTTCGTGTTTTGTGCCAGCAGTCGGCGGTGCTTGTCGACAATCTGCTCCTTCAGTTGCAAGATCGTCGTGTGTGGGTAACACTCGAGTCTGAGTGTCTCGGCACCGCTGTTCGAGCGAGCAAACAGAATCGTCGGTGCCGAGACTGCTTGTGCAACAATGCCACCACCACCACCACTACCACTGCTCGTGGTCGCCGTGTAGGATGCCGAGGCTTGGACAGCAGCAGCAGCAGCAGCAGCGGTGGCTGCTACTTCCTCCTTTCCAGCGGCGGCCAGCGCGGCAAGTAGTGCCTCCTTCTTTGTGTTCGGCTGTACAACGTTGGGAGTTGCAAGAGGTGCTGTCGAGTCTGCGAGCTCCTTGGCTTGCTGTGCCACTGTTGCCTCCAGCGCTGCAATACGTCGGTCTGAACGGCGAGTCAGAAACACCACGACGTGTGTGCGTGTATCTCACCGAAATCAATATAGTACGTACTCGCATCCGCAGCTGCTGCCTGTGCCTCGCGAGTTTGCTGCTCGAGCTGCTGTTGCATCTGTTCCAAGCGGCCTTGTAGTTCACGAACGTGCTGCTGCTCTTCGGCGAGCTGCTGACGGCTGATGGCAACCTCCTGCTCGGCTGTACGCAACTGTGAACGCTGCACTCGTTCGTCGGATCCTGCATACCATGGCGTACGTCGTTCTCTTATTCAGTCGCTGGCACATTGTCGCAACGACACACCACCACGACCACCACCTCATGTACAACGTACGTGGATCGTCTGAAATGTTGAGGTTCACGAACGTCTCACGAAAGATGCCCGTCTCACGGAGCTGGAACCAATCGTTCGAGAGCACCTGGCCCGCAAACACGATCTGCACACGCGCGATCGATACATGATACCGCTCGCTGATGGCACTCTTCAATGCTCCGAGTGTTGCATTGATTGGCAGCGTGACACCAAACTGCTTATTGGTCTTGTGCTCACGCACAAACAACTGGAACATCTCTGTTTTGTATACAAGAGAATGAGACTTGTGTGTCTCTATCTCTCGTGCAATTTCAACCGAATGACTCTCTCATACCTGGTTCTTGGCGTTCGATTCGTGGTCGCTCTTCGGAATGAGATTGTTGTTGCGTTTGTTGCGTTTGTTGTTGGAATTGCAGTTGTGCTTGATCCACTGGTGGCCTTTCACTCGCTAATTCACTGGCCTGTTGTTGTTGTTGTTGAAGATCGAGCTTCTCACGTTCTAGCAACAATATTTGATTGTTCGCGGTACTTAATTGAGCCTCAGCAGAGCGAGCGAGTTCCGAGAGTTTCTCGATCGTATCAGTCTCACCTGCCATCACAAGGTAACGACGCAGAGTCAGATATTCGCAAGTGATGACTCAAAGTGATGACTCTCAGCAACGTTGATGCTGATATTGCAACAGCAGTAGTGGTGCGCTATCGACATACGACTCGAGCCAACGAGAATCATATCGCCCGGTTCGAGAGCCGATAGTACCGTGGTGTCGGGGCCTTGGAACTCGACGAGCTTGGTGGGATCCATTCCATTGAACTCCTTGTTCATGATCCAGAGCCTCTGATGGGCGACTGGCACGCGACAACGCTCGTCGATCGTGGCTTGGAGGTCTGCGACCGTCATCTTGTGTTCGAATTGCAACGTCAATGGTTGACCATCGGCAAGACGAAGTACATGCAATCGGATCTCGGGTACTACGTTTGAGGTACGTATGCCAATCGCACGAGTTAGTGAGTGAGTGAGTGAGTGAGTGAGTTCGTTCGTTCGTGATTGATTGATTCAGTCATATAACGAATGATAGTATCGAGAGGTACCTCGTGTCTCGACCAATTGCTTGATTCGCTGGTCCTTGGCCCAGCCTGCTGCTGTCTTTTCATCTCGCCAAAGAAAGAATCCACCTTTCTACACATACACATACCATTAGTCGAGGTACGTGAGAGGTGGAGCTCTCGAGATATGGCAAGACCGCTGCGTACGACATACACACTTGATTGTCTTATCGGCACCATGATCGATCAGATACCGAATACAATCTTCATGACCACCTCTCGATGCCTTGGCCAATGCCGTCCAGCCATCTTCGTCGATATGATTCACGCTAGCTTTCGCTTGAATCAACGCGCTCACCACCGTGAGCGAGCCCTTGGCAGCAGCTTCCACGAGCTCCTTGCCTTGCTTGTCTTGTTCCGCAGCCATCGCACACACGCGCCACTCACGAAACCAATGCCGCTAAACTACGAGACTCTTCTTCAAGGATACCACCACTACCACCGCAAGTATGAGTCTAGCTGAAGCGCCGACTCAAGGAGTACACGACCTCCCTCGCGGGAATGAGGAGCACAACAACAAGTCGATCAACAGTGCGAGCAGAGGGTACAAGCAGCAGCAGGCAAGCATGCGAGTGAGGGTGCGCAAGAGAGCAAGCTGCGTGGTGTAGGTGCAGGCCACTGTTCCACCACACTACACTCCCTGCACACTCAGTCTGTGAGAGCGGCAATCGACAACGTCCTCACGGATCACGAGAGATCAAGCAGGTCGCGGCCCTCTCGCAGACGTGGCGAGACCGTCTCGATACCGTTACGCAGACCTTCTATGCTGTGTGCACCGTGGTCGAAATTAAGCAGAGCGCAGCTGCAGAGGCAGAAGAGAACGACGGCGTACAAGAAGAGCAACACGTTGAGACTGGTGCTTACATGATTGTAGTAGCGTAGTTAGGTAGATAACGTAGTTAGATAACGTAGGTAGGTAGGTAGATAACGTAGTTAGATAACGTAGGTAGGTAGGTAGTAATGGCTGTATACATTGCCAGAGTAGTAAAGGACCTCAGGTCCCAGGTTCCCTGAGTGATGAATGACCTACCTCATCATTCGTGACCTTGGAACCAAGTGTCGGTGCTCTGACGAATGACCGGCCACCACGAGTCAGGAATCTGCGACTTGACCTCGTCGTAATCGGTCGTGCTCGCGACACGAATCTCGGTCGGTCCAGTCTGAAGCACACGGTCGGCAGGCGAAAAGAGCCAGAAGGCCGACGTGATCCATGGATTGAGTTCGACCACGAACCAGCGATCGTTCGGTGCATCAAAGTACAGATCGAGCACAAACTGGTTCGCAGGTACCACGGGCAAGAGCAGTGGCTTGAGTTGTGTGTTCCAAAAGTACAGTGCCTTCTCTTTGATCTGGTATCAGTAGGAGATTGATAAGTACACGATACTCGCACGTATCTTGATCGCGAAGCGAGTCTTGTAGAATGCGCAATCAACGCGAACCTCTTCTTTGCGATGCAATGAGCGCGTCGCTTGTAGCGGTGGGCAGCATGTCACGGCCGACAACGACGAGATGCCGTTCATGCTACCATTCCAGATAAAGGTACGAAACTCGAATACTATCACGAGTCAGTCAGTGAGTCAGTGAGTGAATGAGTTAGTGAGAGGAGTGAATGAACTATCTTGATCTAGATACTCGTACCTGGGTCAATGTCGATCCACTGGCGCAGCATGATCGTGAGATCAAAGACACCAAGATTGAGCGCGCGATCGAGATCCTCCTCGGCGCGCTCGCTATGCGACAACAGCTGGAGCGCCTCGGCGCCGTTCGACACCTTGAACGACCGTAGCGTTCCAGTCACGAGCGCCTGCAACGTGCGATTGGGCTCGGTGTCGGCGATCGTCGGCAGCACGGCCTCGTAGAACGGTCGAATGTTGTCGAACTCGGTGGCAGCGTCCTTGGGCGAGCGGTCGCAGAACTTGAGGAAGGCCGCGCCGTCGAACTCGCCCACGATCGTGGCCGTGAGCGTGTGCTCGAGCTCCGAGAGCAGCGCGACGTCATCGGCCGAGGGAGCGCTCGAGCGCTGGCCACGGACGTGGAGATTGTGGCGCAGCAGCGCCTCGCCCTGCGCACGCGAGACATCGAGATACTTGGTGCGGAACGTGAAGCGCTCGATCGTCGAGTACCATCGATCCATGCGCACTTGATCGAACGCCGTACGGAGCTCGCCGAACACATCGCCGTCGCTATCCT
>Ga0209935_1005543_pt1 | contig 10659 bp, 21 predicted proteins | sample ThiBio_1000_plan_2_FD_183958 | JGI IMG/M metagenome (GOLD analysis project Ga0209935, IMG submission 183958) | Wastewater bioreactor microbial communities from Cape Town, South Africa - Thiocy_cont_1000_plan (SPAdes) | ecosystem: Engineered > Bioreactor > Thiocyanate-remediating >... | reverse complement strand
ATCTATCTATCTATATCTATCTATCTATCTATCTATCTATCTATCTATCTATCTATCTATCTATCTATCTATCTATCTATCTATCGTGATCTATCGTGATCTATCGTGATCTATCGTGATCTATCGTGATCTATCTATCGTTCGCTATGAACGTGCGTATTGACGAATGTGTAATGCGTAGGAAGATGAGTTCAGCCACCTCGATGTGCATATCTATGAGGAAGCAGAGCGAAACCTCTACACCCATCACGACGTCATGCTGCCGTCGTTTCCTCTGGCGCTCGAATGGATCAACTACTTCCCAGGCCAATCCTCGGCGCAAGCAACCTCGACCTCGAGCAGCGCTGCCGCCACTGCTCCGGTACAGAAAGGCAACTGTGTGGCGATCGGCACCTTCCAGCAACACATTGAGATTTGGGACCTGGATGTGATCGACAACCTCGAGCCGCTGATGGTCCTGGGCCAGCCGCCGATGCTCCCGACACAGGGCAAGAAGAAGAACAAGAAGAACAAGAAGCAGAAGAACAAGCGTATCGTATGTGACCAAGCCTCGATGCTTGCCTCGATGCTTGCACGTTCGAGAGCGTGGTGCTCACTCTCGTGCGAACAACAGGATGGCCATGCAGATGCTGTCATGTGCCTGAGCTGGAACAGGACGCAGCGGTATATCGTCTCACCTCCGTCCCCTTGCACCTTGGCTCGATTGGCGATTCTAATGCTCCCGTCGCGGATCATGATCCAGCAACCTGTTGGCGTCCGGCTCGGCTGACAACACCATTCGCCTGTGGGACCTTGACACCCAACAGACCTTGGCGATTCTCCGACACCACGGCAGCAAGGTGCAGTGCGTTCGATGGCATCCGATCGAGGCGAGCTTGCTCGCTTCGGCCTCGTACGATCGCAGGGTATGCGTGCTCGATGTGCGAAACCCCAACGAGGTGCGATCGTTCACGCTGCCCGAGGACCCCGAAAGCATGCTCTGGCATCCGCAATCGCCGGCGCACTTGCTGGTACGTGCATCTACACCGCCCCTGCGACTGGCGCACGTCGCTAACGATTCGTTCGCCCCCTCGGCAGGTGAGCACTGAGAGCGGACGAGTGATTTGCTTCGACGCCACGAAGCCCGACGATCAGCCGGTGATGGTGCTCGATGCGCACGCCAAGGCCATCTCGTCGATGGATCTCAATCCCAACGTGCCGGGCTTGCTGATCACCGTGTCGGTCGACAAGACGTTCAAGATCTGGGACCTCACTCCCACCACGCCCGTGCTGTTGCATTCAGAAACCGTTGCCGTACGCTTCGATCTCGCCCTCTCGCGGCAAACTCGCTGCTCGCTCACATGGCGTGCTGCTGGCTTCAGGAGCAACTGTTCTCGGTCGCGTGGAATCCCGACATTCCGTTCTTGTTCGCCCTCGGTGGCAAGGGCACGCTCAAGACCTTGTCAGCACTCAAGTTCGACGGCGTGCACCGAAAGTTCAACCCAGAGGCGCCTGCCGAAGAGCCTGCTCAATGAGCTGACACCACCACCTTATCCTCACGTCGTTATCTGCAGAGTATATCCTCGAATCGCGTCCAAGTCTATCCTCCTCCTCCACTTATCCGCTCTCACCTCCTCCAGTTTTGTTGTCGTCGATGCGATTCTCCGCCCGAGATCAATCAATCAACCAATCAATCAGTCAGTCAATCAATCAATCAACCAACCGCTGTAGTGTCTTTGTGTCTTCGAGCCAATCGGTTTGTTACAACTACTGCATGAGCGTCCTGGATTCCTTGGGCTGATGCGCAAACTTTTTGAACCGCAACACGAGCCGATGGCCTGGCTCCACCGATACGAGCCCACCGGCTGGAAAGCGTACTTTGAACTTGCCCGACTTGCCGAACGAGCCATCGATGATTCCTTCGAGGTTCTCTGCACTCACGAGGCCACAGTCAGCCGATCGGCACCTCGGGCAACGACAAGTGCGTGTGCACGTACGTGGTTCCAGCGTGACCTTGAGGCCGACAAACAGTGCAATGTTGCTCTCCTTCTTGAAGAGGCCCTTGGCGATGGCGCTGTTCTCGCTCGTAATCTGCAGCCACAGTGGTCAGTAGCGCCGGAGCAGGAGTAGCAGGAGCAACGTACTCGCTCGATTGCGCCTACACGCTCGCGAAGCTTGTAGATCTTGAGCACTTGCAGGTCGCCCGGCATCGGGCCAAGAATCCTCCCGTGAAAGGCCAGTCGACACGCGTTGGCATCTTGGGGCCCCTTCGTGAGTCAGTGGCGGAAGGGGACAGAGTGCTGGCTGGCTACACAGTTGCACGTACTGACATCGGTATCGAGCTTGGAGCCGATCACCAAGCTGTTGGCAGGACATGTGACGGGCTTCTCGAACTCGATCAGCGCGTACTGATACGGTGGGTGGGAGCCAGAAGGCACCGTGGCATCGGTGGTGTGCGATGTGTCAGACGAGGAAGAAGACGTCGAGGTGGCCGAGGGCTTGAGCGACACGCCAGCCGTGAGCTCGTCTTGGTGGAGGTACTCGCGCGCCAGGTCGAACGGCGCGTCGAGCCTGACGTCTTCGGGAGTGCCAAAGACATGCAGCACGCCCATGATCGTGCTGTGTCCGACCGTGACTGGCAGCACCCCAACGTGGCAACGTTATCACACTGGCACGGCGGCCTTTGCGCAGCAGCAGCAGCAGCAGCAGTGCTCTCGCTCGCGTACTGTGGAACTTGCTCTTGGTCTTGCAGGCTTGCTTGTAGAATGGGATCTTGGTGATCGCAACGAGGGCGCCCGAGATGGTCGGCACCGAGTCAGGCGTGCACGCGATGCCACGCTCGAGCAGCTTGGAGTCGAACTGCGTCACGCAGATGCCTGCACGATCGCCCTGCGAGATCGAGCTCACCGGCTCGTGGAACATCTGCATCGACTTGACCTTCTTGGATACCTTCAAGGTCGGGAACTCGATCATCTACAGCGAGAGTGCGAGTGAGTGTTCCGTTCGATTCGATCGTCGGTGCTCGCTGCCAACAGTGTGTGCGTACTTGATTGACTTGAATCTCGCCCGATAGCACCGTGCCAGTGATGACGGTGCCCTGGCCCTTGATCGGGAAGCAGTGGTCGATCGCAAACAAGAACGGCCCATCGCGACTCCTTGCCGGTTCAACGAGGCGCTCCTGCAGCACACCAAGCAAGCCATCGAGCTGCATCGGAGCCGCATCGTCTCTGGAGCATCATCACCACGCACGCATTGGTATCGATAGCCGCGCACGAATCCGATGCTCGACTCGACGGGTGTGCATACCGAGCTCCAGGCGCCGCGGCGAGGCGCACCATGGGAGCGTCTCCGAACTTGGTCGTCGTCGCGAACACTCGACGTATCTTGGCTTCCAACTGTGCAGATACCACCGTTCAGTGTATGCCATCGTGCGATCGATGCGGAGTCGTCTCGATCTTGCAAGATCTTGCGCTTTTGTGTGTGCGGGCACCTTGTCGAGTGTGGCAGTGCGTGTGGCCTCGGGCAGCAGATCGACCTTGTTCAGCACCACAACCAGCGAGTCCATCAAGATGTTCCCAATCACCAAGCACTATCCATCGATATGCCATTCAGTCTCGAATCTCATTGCATCGAATCGAATCGAGTAGGTTGTTGTTACCTCAGCGGTTTGAGTCTGGATGCCCTTGACGACATCGATCACGAGGATCATCATGTCGATGATCTGTGCACCTCCGATGATGGTTCGAATGAGCGATGCATGACCTGGACAATCCACGAGCGTGAACTGCACCAAGTCGTACGAGCCAGCCAGCCTCTCCGGAGGTGCTGTGATGGCCACGAGCATGGTGATGCATGGATGAGATACTGCTCGTGTGCATCGCATCTCACTCTCGCTGCCAAGACGCACGCATCGTAAATCCCGAGAAACCGAGATCGAGAGTGATGCCACGCTCCTTGCTTTGAGGACTCTTATCGAACGAGGCAGTGCTGCTAATGGTGCTGAGTGCCTTGGCTGCTCGAGGAGGAAGTACCACGTGAGTGAGCGAGCGTGATTCAGTTGCGTGGAGGAGATCGATACACACCGAGGCTGGTTTTGCCTGAATCTACATGGCCGAGGATACCGACGTTGATGTTCAGCTTGCGTGACATGATGGCAGTGAGTAGTGATGATGGTGTGGTACTGCCGTGAGAGAGGGAGCGAGAGAGAGCGGGCCACGAAGCGAATGATGGTGATGTTGGGTTGTTTGGCCAAGGGACTCGCGCAATGTCGCTCTCATCTCTTCTCTCTCTCGCCCACTCGATCACGCACCTCATTCGATCACGCACCTCATTCGCTCTCTCACTCTCTGGTGGTCGAAGTCGCGGTCGAAGTCGAGATTGAGATCGAGATCGAGATATCCAATGGCGTCAGCGGCTCTAGCACTCGCCTATCAAGGTGAATCGCTCAGTGCCACGGGCGAACTCGACAAGGCGATCGATTGCTACACGCAAGCGATCGAGCTCGATCCCTTGTTCGCCAAGCCGTACGCTGATCGAGGCTACTGCTACGCTCGCACGGGACGACACCAGCAGGCGATCGTCGACTACAACGAGGCGATACGGCTCGAGACCGAGGAGCCGTCGAGCTTGGTCTACAACAATCGCGCGCTCTCGTACGAGGAGCTCGGCATGCACGAGCAGGCGATCGCCGACTACAACGAGGCGCTGCGCATCAATGCCAACTTTGCGACGGCCCTGTACAATCGCGGCTCGTTCTTGTCGAGACACGGACGACTCACCGAGGCTCTTGGGGACTTTTCGAGCGCAATCACGTTGGATTCGTCGGACGTTGAATCGCTCGTGGGTCGAGCGACGGTCCACTATGCTCTCGGTCGATACGACAAGGTATCACGCCACTGCCACTCGAGAGTGACACACGCGATTTCATTGGCTGAGTGGTTGACTACGAATGCTCAATGGCCAGGTGCTGCTCGACACGAAGGAAGTGCTGCGTCAGGTGCCGCACAATGCAGCAGCATTGGTAGCACGAGGGTTCGCGCATGCTCGCCTGGGACACATGCCTCAATGCTACGGCGACCTCAACAAGGCTCTCAAGCTCCTGCGCAACTCCCCCGAGCACGATGCTGCTTGCTTGGTGACACGCTCGCGCATTCTTCGAGGCCTCGGCCGATGTGATGATGCGATCGCTGAGGCGTCCAAGGCCTTGCGACTGAACGGGCTCGATGCACGCGCGTACGCCGAGCGTGGCTTTGCGCATCTCCAGGCGGGCCTCATGCCCAAGGCCCAATCCGACCTTGCCAAGGCCGTGAATTACGATCGACTATGTACGAATGACATGTGCACAATGGAGTGATGGCTTCGAACTGACGCGAACTCGCTGCTTGCCGGATCAGTGGTTCACGAGATCGCGCGAACCAAGGCCGAGATTCAATCCAGCAAGCGAGGTACCCGATCACCTCACTCGCACGCCACTCTCTCGTTGAGCGACGATTCGTGTGTGCACGCCATTGACCCAACTCCATCGGTTGTCCATACGTGGCAGCTGGCAGAGGGCCTGCTCGCTCGGTACCCAAGAGCGCAACCACACCACCCACCAACGTGACTCCACCGAGCACCGCAACTGTCACTACCGCCACTTCAACCTCCGTACGCAACCCTGCCGCTCCCAAGGCCAAGGCAAATCTCAATCCCAAGGACGCCATTAGTGGAAGGGCTCGTGCCTTGGCAGCCAAAGGAGTTTCTGCCACAGAGCCTCCAGCGGCTGCAGAAGAGACCGCTACCGCTGCTGCTGGGTCGGCCAATGGCAAGCCCACAGCACAGGTCAAGGTCAAGACCAAGGTCAAGGCCCAGGCCAAGGCCAAAGCCAAGAAGGTCGACGCAGCTGCCTCGACCGCGTCGGACTCGGCGGCGTCGCTTCCACTCTGTGCCACTTCACAACACATTGAAACCCCCTCACTACGCGAGCAGGAGCTGCTACGGCGAGTGCATGGTACGTGCCAGAGCACAGCGATCGTGGTCTTGTCAGGTGAGAATGAACGGCCGCGCTTTCAGTTCTGACACTGCTACACTGCGCGATCGATGACCAGAACTAGAGAGCCAGTGCGAGGCGCTGAGAGAGCAAGTACAGACGCTCGAGCAGGAACGAGACGATCTCCGCACGCAGCTGCGGCACCAGGCTGCATCGACCGATGAAGAGGTAGAGATCGAGTGGAGCCACACGAACGAATCTCTGTGGAGCAATCCGCAGTTCGAGCTCGAGGAGCTCCGAGCTGAAATTGCAGCTATCTGCGACGACCCGAGCGAGCCAGCGCCGGACCATCCGATCGCGGGCACTACGACCACTGCTGGTGTTGCTGGTGCTGCTGGAGGTCAGAGTTGGGACGCTTGGCAGCAAGGTGAGGAGCGCCTGAGTACTCCAGAGTGAGGGCGCGTGTACCTCTGAGCTCACCGGAACGAACCAGCCAACGAATGGCAGGAATGAATGACGTGTCGCTGCTGTTGTATTCTCTCACGTCCTCGTGCCCGTCGCAACCACCGCAACCCACCGCCACCAATGCCCGCTCGATACACGGTACACTATGACTCGCTGGATTCGGCCATGTCGGGTTCCATCGAGAGCATCGATGGTAGCGAGCAGGCCATGCGATTCCAGCCACACACGTTCTTTGACGAGAGCGACCGCGAGCAGCTGGTACAGACGCTGTTCGAACTCGTGAACGAGTCGTACCTCGAGGACGATGGCTTCTTCATTCGGTGCGCGCGTCTCGGAGAACCACGAGAGATTGCGCACTTGATGACCATGGGGACGTTCGTCGTGGTGTATCGCTCGAGCGACGAGTCGCGGCCACTGGAGCGCGACGACCGCTCGCTGGCCGGCAAGCAGATCGTGTGCTGCCTGTTCGTCAAGCAACAGAGCGGTATCTCTCATCCGCAGCACAAGAAGAAGCATGCCACGGGCACAGAGGTTCTCGATACCGCATCATCGAAGCGCTTCTACTTGGGCCTGCTGGCGGTGCTGCCGTCGATGAAGCGACGAGGACTGGCGCAGTACGCAGCAGCGAGCAGCAACGAGCAGCGGCCAACAAGTGTGTTGATGTTCACGGCGCTGATGTGCGTTGGCAACAGGATCATGATCTCAGCTGGCGAGCTGCAGGGCCAACTCGAGCGCTGCGAGTCGATCGACGTGTACGTGGTGTCGCCCAAGCCATGGCTGCAGCAGTTCTACGCCGCGAGAGGCTACGAGTTCAGCGGCCTCACGGCGCCGTTCGACGACCGCGAGATTCCGCACTTGCTGTTCGAGGCCAACCTACTACACATGAGCAAGCCCATCGATCAGCAGCAGAGCTAGTGCACGAGACTGTACAAGACGCAGCGAGTAAAGCCGATAAGAACAGTAGAGGCAGCTCCACTCGTTACGACATTGCCATTCTCCCTTTTGCAGCTCCACTCGTTACGACATTGCCGTTCTCCCTTTTGTAGCTCCACTCGTTACGACATTGCCGTTCTCCCTTTTGTAGCTCCACTCGTTACGACATTGCCATTCTCCCTTTTGTAGCTCCACTCGTTACGACTTTGCCATTCTCCCTTTTGTAACTCCACTCGTTTCGACATTGCCATTCTCCCTTTTGTAGCTCCACTCGTTACGACTTTGCCATTGTTCGTCCTTCGCCGTCGCTTCGTTGCAGCACCGCGCGCTGTGCTCGTTCGCTCGCGTCGAGGAAGCCAGAGCCGCCCACAACAACCCACACCACTCGCTCGACTCGATCATAGACCGTAGACGACGATGCCGACTATCACCGAGGTCGTGAATCCCGAGCAGTCGCAGCCTCGTATGCACTGGACGGCGCAGGTCGTGGCCGTCGCGTTCGTGATGCTGTTCTTCGGCGTGCTGCTGCCGCACGTACCCGACTGGTGGCAACGCATGCACTGCCCTGGCCTGCAGCAGGTCGAGGCGCCGACCACCTTCATTTCGGTGGCGGCCATGCGTCCGAACAACAACGGAAGCTACGAGGTCCGTGAGGGCAGTGGCCAGGGTGAGAGAGGGGGAGGCTGCTTGTGTGTGGTCGTGACGTCGATGGTACTGACGCTCTCGAACGAACGATCGAACGACGATCTCTCTCGCAGATCTTGATGGTTCGACAGAAGAACGAGCCCTACCGATGGCGATGGACGATGCCAACCGATAAGCTGAAACGAGGAGAGGTACTGCTCGAGCAGTAGTAGCAGGCCTTCGTGTTACTGTTACTGATCGGTGCTGCGAGCGCGTGCGCCATCGATCGATCGGTCGGTCGATGAGTAGGAGCTCGAGCAAGCCGCCGCTCGTATCTTGAAGCACGAGACCAGCATCTCGAGTACCTCGATCACCTTTGTGCATGTGTTCGGCGATCCTACATTCAGTACGTGAGCCGCTGCATCGATCGCGAGCTGCTTGGCGGCGCGCGCACCTCACACTAACCACCGAGCGCAACACAGCGAGCTTCGAGCACGCCGTGACGCTGCTGTACCTCGCCGAGGTCGATCCACACGCCAACATTGCGCACAGCAACACGGCCGTATCGATCGAATGGATCTATGCTCCCTGGTTGACGACGCACGAGAACGCCGTCGGTTACGGCCATCAGAAGCTGGTGCAGTTGCTGCTGCACGAGCTCGAGCAAGCGCCGACGCACTAGTAGCCGCGTCGGCCGCGTGACTACGCACATGCGGACGCCATCACTGCGTATTGCATATAGCGTAGCACACGTAGAGTGCAAGTCGTATAGTTAGTTTCATTTGATTTGATAGCGCGTTTGGTTGCTTGCTGGGTACGCGACCTTGGTTGTGTTGGTGCGCGTTCGCTCTGAGCTCCCCAGTACACACCCACACACGCACACACACGTGACTCTTGGTTCATCTACTTTACTTGGTAAGCCAAGCATAAGATACGATAACGGGATTCGTTGTCGAATGGCCTTTTGTGAGTGAGAGAGAAGGGAGTGAGCAGCGAGGGTTGAGCTACGCAGAGAAAGAGAAGATACATCGAACATGACAGAGAGCGACAGCAAGACTGATATCGTGAGAAAGTTAGAGTGGGATAGCAAGATAGAGAGAGAGAGGTGCTCTCATTGTACTTTGGCCCATGCTGGTGGATTCAAGTACAATCGAATGAGTTTGGCAATGTAGATGGGAACCACTGCGATGCCTGTGACGAGGAACACGCGGAACCAGAAGGTCCACGTAGCCACAAACACCAAGACTACACAAGAAGCACATCGCAGCGGAACAGTGAGTGATAAGAAGCGAGCGAGCGAGCGAACGAACGAACGAGCGTTCATGGACGTACCAAACGATCCACGGAAGATGACGATACTCAAGAAGAACAAGGCAATGGTGATGACCTCCGAGAAGACCATCGGTATGTGCCAGGTGTTGAACTTGAAGAACGACCACGACTGCATCTCGAACGCCACGTTGACGAGCTGCGCCAGGATCAGCACGACGAACGTGAAGGTGCCCATCTCCTGCAGCGTAATGTGGAACTGGTACAGGAAGATGGGCACCAGCGTGATGACCGCCGCCTGGTACGCCGTCTGCAGACACCAGATGAAGAAGGTCTTGGCCGAGAGCGCGCGGCCCTTCTGCAGCTGGTGGTAGAGCTCGGGATAGAGGAAGGCGTTCTCCTCCGAGACGTCCTCGTCGAGCACCAGCGCAAAGATCGGCAGACTCGTGTAGAAGGTCGAGTAGCCGAACAGCATCATGCCCGTGTACATGGCGACCGACGACCAGTAGTAGATGGCCGAGAACAGCATCTGGATGAAGGTGATCATCATGCCGCGGTGGATGATGAACTGACTCAGAATCGACGAGCGATGGTAGCTGTTGCGTCCGTGCCACAGGAGCAGTCGCGCCACGTGACTGAACTGCGTCAACGAGAAGTCGGCCGCCATCGACGCCTGCTTGCCCTCCTTGCCCTCGATACCGACACCAATGTTCGCCGCTTGAATCATACTCACATCGTTGCCTCCATCACCAATGGCCGCCGTTTGCTTCTTGGTAAAGAACCGAATCAAGTGCACAATCTCGGCCTGCGAGATGCCATCGATCAACAACCAAGAGCGAGCGAGCGAGAGGGAGGGAGCGAGGAGGTGGTGGTACCTTTTGAGTAGGCGAACAACGACAACAAACGACCGACGGCGCGTTGCGAGTGCTGTTAAAGAACATCTCCTTGTGGTTGTCGAGACACAGCTGCAACGACGTGCCGTCGATCACGAGCACCGTGTTGTTCTGAATCTGCGCAAACTCGTGCAAGTGATGGCGCGCCTCCTCGGGCGTCGACACCACCATCTGGTAGACCGACTGGTTGCGCGCCACCAGCTTGGAGCTTCGAGCAACGCACGTTGCAGTCTCGATCTTGTCTCCCGTAAGCATCCATACTTTGATTCCAGCATGGCGCAGTTTCTCGAGCGTCGTTCGCACGTCGACCTTTTCGTTGGCGTGTCGTTGTGGCGAGAAATGAGTCGCGACGATACTCGAGCATACACCAATGACGGCCCACGACGTACTTGCAACTTGTCTTCGACTCCCGTGAGACCCAGCAACTCAAGGTTCTCCTCGATGCTAATCTCAACCTCTTGTACACGTTGATCGCGGTCCACGGTCGAAGTCTTGGCCTCATGGTAACTACAACGTGCAGCAACAAGA
>Ga0209935_1005542_pt1 | contig 10663 bp, 19 predicted proteins | sample ThiBio_1000_plan_2_FD_183958 | JGI IMG/M metagenome (GOLD analysis project Ga0209935, IMG submission 183958) | Wastewater bioreactor microbial communities from Cape Town, South Africa - Thiocy_cont_1000_plan (SPAdes) | ecosystem: Engineered > Bioreactor > Thiocyanate-remediating >... | reverse complement strand
CCATTAGCGAGCTCCGGTGCATTCCCAGCGCCGCCATGAGCATGTCGATCCCTCGCGTCGGCATTTGACGCGAGCCGCGGACGCTTGCTCTCGGGAGACTCAGCGGTGCTCGCTCTCTTCATGACGGTACACACTCCACTACAATACAATAAACCCTACAATCACGCACTCATACACAGTGCCAACTCCCCAACAACTACAACACGTCAAGGAGGATGCGATGCGATGATGATGATGCAGCGCGAGCAGAGGAGGCAGCATGCGAATGAGAGATCCAATCGATCGATCGATCAGATCATTCGTTTGCTCGCGCGCTGCTGTCGACGTCTCGTATATCAGAGCAGACCATCCTCACCATCATCCTCATCATCACCATCATCATACTTGCACAATCAAACGAGTAGCCACTCGAGATGGCCGACGTGGTTGACGAGATGGTCGACGGTCGAGAGGAGGTGCCGCTCCGCGACGGCAGCGAGCCGCACTCGTCCGAGGACTCGCCGGTGGTCGATGGGTCCCAGGGCGAGAGCGACCACAACACGCTCGAGCCCGAGCCCGAGCACGAGCACGAGCCCGAGAACGAGCATGAACACGAACATGAGCTCGTGGATGATGCTGTCGTCCCGGGACAGTCGCCCGAGCACGAAGATTCGATGGCCATGGCGCAGTCGACCGACGATGATGGCAGCGCGCACTACGGCGGCAGCGACTATCGCGAGTACGACGACGAGGTCGCCGGCGAGCACGGCGAGCACGACAACGTCAACAGCGCCGAGGATGATGATACCAACAACGACGACGACTCGGGTCGACTGCTGTTCTCGTCCAGCTTCTGGGTACGCACGGGCATCGATGCGCCGCGAGAGCCACACGGTGTCTCACTATCACACGATGACGACAACGCCGACGCCGCCGTATCGAGCAGGGGCCCAATGGCATCGATACCGTGCGCAAGCGCATCGAGGACACAGGCCGCTCGCTCAAGATGCTGCAGACCTTCATTCAAGAGCGCGCGGCGCTCGAGGAGCAGTACGCCGCCAGCTTGCGCGAGCTGCTCAAGCGCCACGCGGCGCCCTTCCCGGACCCGTGGTCGACCAGCGAGGCCTGGAAGGCGCTGCGCGCCGAGGCCGACGAGACGCAGCGCGTCCACCAGCAGCTGTCGCAACAGCTCGCGACCGAGGTCGCACGCCCGCTCGAGTACTTTCATCGACAGCAGTCGCAATCATCGAAGCTTGTACGAGCGCCGATTGATGTCTCGCGCAGATGTGTGTGTGCTCGCTCGTGGATACTGATACGAGCTGCCGTTGCGCGTCGTACAGCAAATCAGCGAGGCCGTCAAGAACACCAAGGAGCTCACGCAACACGAACTCAAGTTGAAGACCGTATGAGTAGCACTGGCTCTCTCTCTCTCGCGCGCTCATGCATTCGTTCGTATGGGTGTGCGACTAATCAATCAATCGATCAGCTGCGAGATGCCTATCACAAGTGTGGCAATCAAGCCGTCGTGGCGCAGAAAGCGCTCGAGGCCGCCAAGGCCAGCAAGACCTCACAAGCTGTTGGCAAGGTTCGTCGCGGCGACGGCGGCGAAGGAATGAGGCTGGCTGCGAACTTACGAGCGAGGCGCGCCTCTCGGTGTTCGACAGTGTTCGAGCAAGGTTGAGAAGGAGATGCGAGAGTACCAAGAGGCTCAGAAGCACTACGAGGAGCAGTTCGAGAAGACGCGATCGTTCCAGGAGAAGTGGGAGGACTCGTTGGTCGACATCATGAACCACCTGCAGGTGGCCGAGGAGGCGCGCGTCGACGAGGTCAGGCGCGTGCTCACGTCGTTCGTGCACGTGATCAGCAGCCATCAGGACTACATGCGCAACTCGTGCGACGCCATCACGGCCACCGGGATCGCGGCGCTCGATCCGCGGCGGGACTCCGAGTCGTTCGTGGCCGCAAGCGCCACTGGATTCGAGCGTCCACCCTACCCCGAGCTCCAGCAATTCGAACTGGTACGCGCTGCCGCCTGGGTAGCTATCGTTTGCGGCTGAAGAACGAAGGTGCTGACCATGTCTCTGGTGCTGACGATAGCCGCCTGCTCTCGAGCACCTTCTCGAGAAGCGCACTCGCAAAGGAACCGTTCTCCCATCGGTGCAGCATCGCAACACGCGTGCCATGTCGATCGAGGGAGGCGGTCTGGCGAGCTTCATGCAATGCCCCCGAGTGCGTGCGCTGCATGACTTTATCGGCGTCGAGAGCGACGAGCTGGACTTCTTCGCCGGCGACGTGTTCCCGGTCTTTGACAAGGACGAGGCCACAGGCTGGTGGTCGGGCTACAATCACCACCGATGTGGCTACTTTCCGCACCATTACGTCGAGTTGGTGTAGTGAGTGACTTCACAGGCGTCGCCCGGTTCGCTCACGAGCTTCTATGATCCTCGGCCAGTATCACGACGACAAGACTGCCACTCACTGCCTGACTTCCTCGCTACTCTCTCGTTGTTGTTAGGAGTAGGAGGCGTGTATTTATTCTCGATCTTATTGTCGTTGTTGTTGAGTTGGCACTCTGCGGTTGTGTGCGCGTTGGCGCAGCGACCAACGAATATGAACAAATGTACCAGTGCTGCGTATCTCTAGCAAGATTGGGACGTGACTCACCGCACTCGTGAGCTGTGAGGCTCACTTGGACCTTCGAGTTGATGCTGCTGCTCCGCCTCGTCTTGCGCTTGATGGTTGGTGACAAAGTTCTCGTCGTAGCCAGGAAAGTCGCTCATCGTGTGCTGCACGCAGAGTACCAACGCATCTCATCAGTGTCGACGAACGAGCAACTAAGCAATGCGCCTCGTGGCACGAACCTGTAGGGCTGCGATGGCTCGTTCGATTTGCTGCGATACCGTGAGAGTCTCGCGGGATTGCGAGGCCAAACGACTGCGGGCCGAGTTACCGGGCAGGAAGACCGCGCCTTGGTTAGTCTTGGCGAGCGATTGGAGCTGATGCTGCACCGAGATCTCGTACTGTATCTGCTGCTGTTGCTGCAGAATACGAGCTCGAGTCTGCTCCTCGGTCGGTGTAGGAAGCCGAGGCGGCACCGAGGCCGAGTTGTAGAAGCCGGCACTGGGCGGCGCGCTGAAGCGTGAGCTCGGACTATCGTGCTGCTGTTGCAGCTGCGATCGAGACGAATCCGTCGATGGCATGGTGGATTTGGGACGCGCGACTGAAGTGGCAGACATGCGATTGGCATAGGAGTCGAGAGCGAGCGAGTCGGCAGTGCCGTCGGTGGCCGAGGTGCTGCTGCTGCTGCTGCTGCTGCGTTCGTCGATGGCCTCTCGCGACAGGGAGTCGAGTCCCGAGCGAACGCGGTCGAACGGGCTCTCGGTCGCAACCCATTGCGATGGAGGCGTGTGCAGCTGCGGCTCGAATTCGGTCTCCATCGAGCTGTCGTCGCGGCCGTGTGTTTGTGGAGTCATTGACCGAGGTGATACTACAGAATCACGCGGCGTCATGTGTGCGCTCCTGGGCGAGTCGCGAGCACTTCTGGGCGAATCGCGAGCACTTCTGGGCGAGTCGCGAGCATTTCTTGGAGAGTCGCGAGCAGCGAACGAGGTCGATGGCGTGGCGGGTGGCATCTCTCGGGTCAAGAGTGGTGGCACGCCGGACTGCGAATGCCGAGGAGATACGGCGCTCGCTCGTGGACTCGGCGTTGGACGATGGAGAGACGATGGTTCGAGCGATGTCCCGGTGGTGGTGGTGGTCGTTGATGATGGTGATGACGACGCTGGAGTATCGGGTATCGCGCGTTGTGACGGCGGTCGTTGACGGTGCTGCTGCTGGCCTCGGTACTCGTGCGGCGGACAGCCTTGCTGCTCGGCCGACTCGCGGCACTTGGGGTGCGACGCATACTTGCATTCTATCGAGCACGCAGCGTCGTCAACATCAACATCATCGAGCTCATCGAATGCCTCTGGTACCCAACGTACTCTTGCACTTGTAACCTTGCTTGCCGATGCCCCAGATGAACTCCCCACTAACACATCCACGCAAGTATCGGATCATCAGCATCAGCGTCATCGAGTGGTGGTTGCCATCCCCTGCAGCACCAGGCGTACCAGAAGTCACACCACCGTGGACTATTGAAGTGATGCTTCACGAAATCATGTACCGAAGCCATCCAACCAAGAATACCCCCAATCTACGTGCTTCCAGCCAAGCACGCCAAGCAGCCGACGAACGAGAGGGAGAGAAGGGGAGAATGATAAGAGAGATCCCACCACCAGAGAGAGCGCCTCTGTGTAACGGCCTCCGGAACAGCACGTCACAAAAGCAAAAAGTGAAACGCAAAAAACCACGTCGCTCTCTTGCGTACGCCTCCCACGTGCACTTTGCTCATTCCTTCATCGCCTCCCTCTCCACCACTGCTGCCCTCCACACACACCCACCCACTCCTTCAAGCGACAATCGCCTCGCTGCCCTCGACTACCACTCATCACCATCCCCATCCCCATCCCTCGTTATTGGAGTGATCTCTCGCTCGCACACCTCCACCATGGTGTTCACGATCACCGAGGATGACGACGACGATACGTATCAGTTCCAGCAGCCGATCGTGATGGAGCTCAACGCCTTTGGAAGCCACGCCACGTTCACGGTGCCCGAGCCCGCTGATGACTCGAGCTCCTTGTGTTGGGCGCTGTTGCTGCTGGTTCTCACCATCTTCGTGCCGTGCTTCGGTCTGTTCGGCTGCGTGTACGTGGTCACACTCTCTCTTGCGCGCGCGCACGTGATGCGATATCTGCTCTCCCACCGATCGTCTGGATCGCGTTGCTGACAATCTCATGTGACCTTGCTCTCTCGTAGCTACTGTCGTTCCGACAACGGCTGGGTCAGAATCGTGGGCATCATCACACTACTTGCGGGCTTGATCGTGTTCAGCTTGTGGATGCTGTCGGTCGCGATGTGGGTCAACAACAGCCTTTGAGCGAGCGACAGCAGCATCACGGCTGTCGCGACCTCCATCGCCATCCATCCCTTACGCCAGTACCACGAGCTCCGTAAACCCTCCGTTGTAAATACCACTGTCTCACTGTCTATCGATCCACCATCGTTGCCACTGTTTCGTCCTTGTCCCACGAGATGTCACCTCTCTTTCTCTGTCTTCTCCTTGTACGCAAGCCTCCCGACACGGTAAGTAGTAATAATGACCCACGCATCATGCTACGACCCTCCGACGCGCATCGCTCACTACCACTCCCAACCTCCCGCGCTCGCACTCGCACTCGCACACACACCCCAGCCAAGATAACGTAGAAGCATAAATACAAGTACATTGGGGTGTGTTGCTTGCGAAGTAGGCGCACGAGATATGCTGGACAGCGCACTGGATGCGAATGGAACCGCAACAAGCAGCAAGCGCGCTCCGCACGCTCCGAGATGTCGCTCAGAATCCACCATCGCTGTCCTCGTCAAACTCGTCAGAAAAGTCGCTGTCCTCGTAGTAGTGGTTATCGTCTACTCACACACACGCGAGAGGAGGGGCGAGAGAAGTGTGAGCGAGTGAGCATAGGAGCGGTATGCTTGACACGCGTGCGCACACGTACCGTCACTGTCGTTGTCCATTGCAATGTGGCTACCAAACTCCTCCTCGCACTTGCGCACAGCAGCTCGCGCCTCTTTGAGGATCGGCTTGTACTCTTGCTCGTCTCCATGGGCGCGCACAATGTCACGAATGCACTTGCGGATGGCGATACGGAAGCGCAGAACGTGCGCCACGTTCTCCTTCTCCATTGCGCCGTTGATCCAGTGCAGCAGCTCCTTGATCTGCGTCGTCCACTTGCGTAGCTCGGCCGCCTCCTCCTCTTCCTCGTCATCGTCGTCGTCATCCTCCTCGACACTAGCACCAGTACCAGCGCCTCCACCTGTGCCGCTTTCCGATTGGTGCTCATGCTCCTTGTGCTCGCGCGAGTCGGTAGTGCGCTCGTCTGAGACGCGAGACTCCGGAGGTGCCGACGATTCGATATCGCGGATCGATAGCACATTGCTGCTTTGTTCGAGGCCCGGTCCTCCGACCCACGCATGGTGCAAGAGCTCGGCTGCTGTGTGTCGCTGGACTGGATCTCGGACGAAACATTCTCGCAAGAACGACTCGAGGTCCTGAGGAAGGTGTCGAACAGGTGAGTAATACAAACTCAAAGTACGCAAGTCAAACAACAACAGCAGCAGCGACGACAGCGACGGCAGCGTACCGGAGAAATATCCTCGGGAAATGGTGGAGCATCGTTCTGTGTCATGGCATACAATGCCTGAACGGCAGTGAGCTCAAAGTATGGTGGCTCGCCTTGAACGAGCTCGATGATCGTGCACCCAAGGCTCCAGATATCGCAAGTCGCTGTCACGGCCTCGCACTTGATCACTTCAGGAGCAGCTGTTTCGTTCGGTATGCGTGCGTCAGGATCATTGATTCGTTCGTGATGCAAACACGCTGTCGAGCGCGGTGAACGTACTCCAGAATGGACTACCGCATGCAACATCTGCAGCTCCCTCTTCTCCAAGCTTGGTAGAGATTCCAAAGTCCGCCAGCTTTACAATTCCCTCCTTGGTGATCAGAATATTGCCGCTACAAGTCGATCATCCAATCCACGCACAAGTAGTGATTAGAACCATTTGGTATCGAGAGAGCGCGAGCGCCGATGGCTTGGAGTACCATTTGATATCGCGGTGAATGACGCCATTGGTATGGAGATAATCCAATCCCTCCAACACTTGCCTCACGTATCGTGCTGCCAACTTTTCGGGCACAGATCCGAACTAATGCACACCAACACGAACCGATCGATTGGTACGTGCACTCGCTCGATCAATGCGCTTGTGCAGCATATGATACGTACCTTCTTCAAGATCACAGCCAACGAACCGCCCTCGATAAATTCGAGCACAATGTTGATGTGCGATGGCGTTCGAATAAAGTCGACATACTTGACAATGTTGATGTGATCAAGCTTGCGCAATAGCTCGAGCTCCGCCTGAGTTCCGTATTGATGAGTTACACATGAACGTATGATGATCGATTGGTGAGTGAGAGAGAGAGAGAGAGAGAGAGAGAGAGAGAGAAAAGTACCATTGTTGACTCCAACTCGGCTCGCTTGATACGCTTGAGATCGACTTGCTTGACAGCTACCATGAAGCCCGAATCGACATCGAGTGACTTGAACACGCTACCATACGCTCCTTTACCGAGCTGTTCACCGAGAATCTGAAGATACCGTGGTGGAAGCCACCGTGGTGAGTACCTATCACGCTTCCTCCGTGCAGCATCAATACCACGGAGGCGTACATATTTTCCAATGGTCAGCGAGGTCTTGGTTCGACCGGCGGCTTGGCGGGTAATACTCGGTGATGTGATCTCCTCCTTGGGCTTGGGCTCTTCGGATGGGGCCGCAGCAGTAGCAGTAGCAGTCGCAGTAGCAGTTGCTGGTGGTGTATCAGGTTTGTTGGTGGTGGCTGTTGTTGTGGTGGCGGCAGTCTCGGCAGGAGTCTCGTTGGTGCCGCTGGATGGTGTGGGCTCGGTTTGGACGATGCGAACGAACGACTCGGGGAAGAAGCCACGCTGGCCCTTGTGCTCGCCGAGGCACCAACCTTGCGATCGCTTCTCGATGAGGAAGAACTCGTCGTTGGCTTGGAAGGTGAGCTCGTTGTGCGTGCGGCCATTGTACGGATACACGGCGCGCACCACAACCTTGGGAACGTCCTCCTCTTCCTCCTCGTTGTGGGCTCCATTCGAGTGAAGTGCATCGGTGCTGTTGGTACGCTCCCGAGACTCGACCGAGCCGCGACGCTCGTTCGTGGGCGAATCGGCCGAGCGATCCGGCGTTGGGGAGCGCGCGGCTTCTGCGGCGGCGGCTGCGGCGGCTGCCGTATCGGTCGACGAGATGGCCTTGACGCTCTTGCTCACGGTCGGTAGCTCGCCCGAGCAACCAGCGCGAGCGTACGTGATGAAGGCCAACCATTCGTCGCGCTCCTCGCTCGAAGCAGCGCTGACGACGAGGCTCTTCTTGGTGGTATTGACCGAGAACTGATACAGCTGCTGTCCGAACTCGATCTGCTCGCTCAGTACGCTCTTGAGCTCCAATCTTCCTCGAGGTTTGGTCTCCTACATGGTGGTCGTACAACAATGCCATCACCATCACCCACAGGGAGTAGCATCATTGTTGTGTCATGAGAAGTAAACGAGTGAGTTTGTGTGTATGTTGCATATCGATCAAGCATCACCAGCAGCAGCATCATCATCAAGGTTCTCACCCACACGTACCACGGCGGACTTGTAGTAGCAGAGAGAGTCGGGGCGCAGCACGAACCACTTGTCCTTCCACGCGGCCTTGCCGATCTTGTTGCTCTTCATCTTGAGCATACCCGACTTGAGCACGTACTTCTTGTCGATCTCGGCTCGAGGAATGCTACCAGGACGCACCGAGGCCTCGGTAGGCTGTCGTCAGACAACCACAACACACACCAACGCGATCAGTCAGAGCCAAGCCTCGCGTGCTGATATTGTTGGATCGTTCGTGTGTGTGTGTGTTCTAGGGGCAAGATCGTCAAACCTACACGTCGATCGGACTGAACACGAAGTACTGGAGGTGACTCGAGTGCTGTGGTGGCCGAGGGCGGCGTTGAGGCGGCCGTAGTGATGGGCGCCGACGCCGACGAAGCCGACGAGGCGGCAGACAAGGACGACGGCGCCGATGATGTCGACGCAGTCGGCGCGGCAGCCGTGGCGGCAGTGGCCGACGCGACTGCGGCACTTGTCGGTGGCAGCGCGGCGCTGATCTCCATCTTCTTGACGTAGAAGTACGGGAACCAGCCCTCGCGGTTGGGCGCCGAGCTCTTGGACGACAGCACGCCGTAGTACTTCATGTCCTCCTCGTTGGTCTTGCACACCTTGATGACGTCGCCCTTCTTGAACGCCAGCTCGCCCTTCATCTTGGTCTTGTGCTTGTAGCTCTCCTGCGCCTTGACGTAGAACGGCTCCATGGTGTGTGTGTGTGTGTGTGTGTGTGTGTGTGTGTGTCACGGTCTCTCTATCCGAAGCGTGCGGTCGACCTCGATCGATCGATCGAACGAAGCGAGCGAGCGGAGCAGCAACAACAACGAGGAGGCGACGACGAAAATGCGACCGATGGCAAAGTCCAAACGAGTGGAGAGCTCTCAGGGCATCGCAACACCGAGAAATGGCAAAGTCCAAACGAGTGGGCCGGCCTCAGAGTTCGTTGTTGCTGCTGCTCTCGTTGCTCGCGCACCTCCTTCGATCGATCGATCGATCTCAATATCTCGTGCGATACGTCGATCTCGAGCAAGCACAAGAGCACCTACCATCACCAACACCAGCACACCTGCCTCTTGCTGAATCGCTCCCTCGCTCCCTCTCTTGCGCGCGCGTTCATCCACAGCACACGCGCTCTTCCATAGCATGGCCTTTTCGACCTCGAGCCCCGGCATCTTGCGCGGCATCAAGCTGCTACGCATCCAGTACTATCCCTTCCTGCCTGGATTGGGCGGCTTGACCGAGCTCATGACGCAGGTCACCAGCCCTCGCTGCCTCAACGCCGACGGCGTGCAGTCCGAGGTCCAGATCGAAGTCACCAACGACGGCAAGCCGCCAGTCTTGGAAGTCACATGGGGTACCGCCTCGCTGCTTGCTCGCTCGCTCGCTCGTTCGCTGCTTGCTGCTGCCACCAATGTACTCACTACGCGGCGGCACCACCGACAGACTCGGGCACGACTGACCTGTTCGATGTGCAACACAAGTCGGCCACCACCATCATCTCCGACATTGCCATGACGCGACACATGAAGGACGCCAAGGCCACCAAGGACACGCTGTCGCCGACCGCGCCGCTCGACCCCACCGACCCTGTGCAGCGCTACCTGCTCGGCCGAATGAGCGCCCGCACACGACGAAAGCTCATGAGTGGTTATGGTCTCGATCCAAACACCATCTAACTAGCTCTTCTACCAATACATCAACAAAGCCGAATTCGATCGATGGCTGCGATAGATTGCGCTAGCTTGAAGACGACAAGAGTGCATGCTTGCTTGATCGCTCTCCCCTAGCTCCTTCTCTCCACTCGCCAATCACCAAGCGGTACACCGTATCGACCCGCCCTATTGCATCGTCATCGTACCAGCACATGATGACGCACAACCATGCGTGTCCGTCGGCCAGACAAAGACCGAGGGGGTCGTTCTGCGATGCACCTTCCGCGCCAGGAAAAGCGATAAAGACTCCACCGCCTCATACCACATCACATCATTCGCCTCATCACCCCGCCACGCCCACACCTCCCTCTCCATCCATCCCATCCATCCATCCCATCCATCCCTAACCAACCTCCCGCTCCTCGTTAGCCCCTTGCGTTTCTCTCATCGATACCTCCCCCATTGAAAGACCACCCGATGGAGTTCCCTGAGCTCGGCAAGCACTGTTCCTTCGCTGGTTGCGGTCTGCTCGACTTTCTGCCGTTCGAGTGCGACAAGTGCCACCAGGTCTTCTGCAACGACCACCGGGTGCTCGAGGCTCATAACTGCTCGTACACTAGTCCAACTACGGTACGTGCTTGGTATTTGGCGTGCTTACCAGGCTCCTCGGCATCGATCGAGCTGTTCTGCCTACTGTTCCTACTGCCGCGTC
>Ga0209935_1005541_pt1 | contig 10663 bp, 15 predicted proteins | sample ThiBio_1000_plan_2_FD_183958 | JGI IMG/M metagenome (GOLD analysis project Ga0209935, IMG submission 183958) | Wastewater bioreactor microbial communities from Cape Town, South Africa - Thiocy_cont_1000_plan (SPAdes) | ecosystem: Engineered > Bioreactor > Thiocyanate-remediating >... | reverse complement strand
GTTCGTATGGATTTTTTTTTCTCATTCAAGATTTTGAATCCGTTTTTTCGACCAAGGCGTTCAAGTTTTTCGTTCGTATGGATTTTTTTTTCTCATTCTAGATTTTCAATCCGTTTTTTCCACGAATTGGTTCAAGTTTTTCGTTCGTATGGATTTTTTTTTCTCGTTTTAGATTTTCAATCCGTTTTTTCGACGAATTCGTGCAAGTTTTGACATCTAGGTGACTATTGTGGGGCTACGAGAATTAGTATTTGTGTGTTGAATTGTTTTGTTTATTGTTTTTGTGGAAGTTTGGCTATTTACTGGTTGTTTTCTGTAGGTTTGTCTGGAAATTGGAGTTCGTTGAAATTGCTGGTTTATTTAGGTATTGGTTTGTTGGTTGGTGCGTTGAAGTTTTTCAGTGGTTTCGTGTCTGATCTTGATGAACTTGTTGTCTGATATTTTGACTGATATGGTGAAGTTAGAGAATAATGAAATTAGTAGGGTGGAATGTTCTGTTTTGATTTGGGTTTGTTCGGTTGTTTAGATTGCGATGGTGTTGGTTCAGCTCGGGTGAAAATGGAGCAGTCTTATTGGGATGGTGAAGAGGGCGATGATTTCGGTCAATTTATCGGGGAAGATTTTGATGGTGATGGTGACATTGAAATGGGGCAGTCCGTACCATCTATTGAAACGGAGAAAATGTCGTTAGATTCTCCGGAGAGTGGTGTTCTTAGTGGTGGTCCTTGTGAATCAAGTAATAGTGCGAAGATATTTTTAGGAATATTAAAATTTGTTTGAGGTGTTTTCATGATATGGTTTACGCTGTTTTTGTTTTAGGTGAAAGTAGTGTTGTCACGGACCGAAAGCGTCGTCGAGTGGAGGATGATTCAAGTGAAAGTGATTGTGGTGATCGAACAAATAATGGATTGTTGCAATCTGAGATTGCCAATTGTCGAATGGTGAAACGACGGTGTCGTGATTTGGAAAGTCGAGTGAAGTACTTGGAATCAGAATGGATGCGTAAGTCTATCGGTTACGAGGATTTTATTTAGTTAAATCATCTGCTGATAAAGTTTTCAAAATATTATTTTTTGATGTGGTGGAGAGCATCGGTTCGTATGCTGATAAATGTTATTTGATATGATTTTTTTGCTAATCTCTTCTCTTCTCTTCTCGGTTCTTTTCTAGTAATAAAAAACTTTTGAACGGATAAAAATGGGTCTTTTTGTTTAGCAAAACCAAACCATCCTGAAGTGGTGAGCTTTTTTTTGAATATGGCACAGTCATTGGAAACATCAGAGAGTCCATGCGATTCCATTGGTAGTAATCGTTTTGCTAAAATAGCGGAAGCTTTGGAAATCGATCAGGACGACGTTCCAACGTTGATAAAGCGTAATGCAACTGGTACGGCTCGGGCCATTATGAGATTGAAATATCCTTGTCCTGCAATTGACATTCGAATAGGTGATCTGGATCACTCGTTCATAAGCAATATCATTAGTGAGTGAATAGTGTTTGAGTTAATGATTTCATAATGTTTCTTTTAGAGTTTGTCAAACTGTCCAATCCGAACGATGAAGCAGGGAAGGTTGTAATTAGAAAAGCCATTTCAAACTACTTGGCTATGTTCAGATACAAAAACAAGAAGAAAAGACAATAGCAGACAGTTACGTATTGTATTTGTTGGAAGAAGAGCTTTTTACTTTTCATATTTTTTGTGATTGTTTCTGGAAAAAGAAGACTGCTTTTTCTCTGCTCTTCTTTTTCTCTTCATGTTCTTCTTCGTGGTCTTCTAACGTTATAATCTAGTGTGTGTTTTTCTTTTATCTATTTGCTGTCATTTTGTCTGATCTTCGTTTTATAATAAACATATTTTTATCAATTCACACCTTGGAAGGAAGTTGATGTTTTACGTTTCCGCTCAGTTTTAATATTAAAAAGTGATGACGATTATGTAGTCGAAAAGTGAAGACACGTATAATAGAGTTCTTAGAATCCTGCGAAGATTGTATTTCTATTTCATAGAGAACTGTTTGGTTATTGTTGCCAAAAGTAAATCAACTATATGTTCGCAAAATGGGCAATAAAAGCATCATCAGTGCAACTGTTTTACTTGTATGATATGTTTTCGGCATATTTACAGACCTTTTGTGATACACTTTGATGAACACTGTAATGAACAAAAAGCAATTTGTGTACTTATTCGTGATATTGTCTTCGTGTAAAGAAACTGTTTACGATCAACGAGACAATTCTAATGTTATTAAGAAAGGTTTACACATAACATATGTTGATTTAGATACCCTTTCGCTGTGTGATTATAATTTACTGAATAAATATTATGTTATCACGATGTAAACATCCAAAAACTTCAGACTTCATAAGCTAATTCGATGTTAAATCTAGGATTTTGTCGGTTCACGTTCTCAGGGTCCGATCGGTATCCTAATGTAGGATTTTATCGGTTCACGATCTCAGGATCCGATCGGTGTCCTAATATAGGATTTCATCGGTTCACGATCTCAGGATCCGATCGAATCCACTGTCCGATGCATTCCGATAGGATTCCGTCACCAGGAATCCGATCAATACCGATCGGAATCAGTCGGATTCTACAAATTCCAACGTTGGATCCGATCGTTTCCCATCGGATCTGGTCGGTTCCGATTATTGGATTCAACGACCTGGGAAGATGAGAATGACGAATAATATCAATCTAGAAAGTAGAAAATAATGATGATTATTTCAATCAATGAAACTCATATGTCTACCGCATATGTCGCATGTAAAAGCTCATTTTTAGTCTGTGGCGGATGTTTAGCTGCAATATATAAAAAGCGTTCGTAGGATTTTTTCAGTAAATTCAGATCGATCGTTCTGTCTGATAACCGTTTCAATTCTCCAATGTGTAAAGAGCTTTTTTTCATAAAATATTGACAGGATTTAAACCAATTGTTATCGGAAATAATATCAATTTCAGTGAACGAAAAGGGATTTTCGTAATCACACGATACTTTTCGTGCGAATTTAAAATAAGTTCTGTCCCAATAGGAATAACTCAGACTCTCATCGTTGTATGAATCAAAACTTTGACAATTGTACGTGTTCGTCTTTTCTATCACCGGTATAAAACAATACGGTTCACCGAAGCGTTGTTGATACAACTGGCAAGTATCAAGAAAAGCTTGCTCTTTGAGAAATTGTCCGATCTCATCGAGAAACAAGGAATGATCAATTATTCGACCAAACAGATGAACGCAATCAGTTCGATATTTTTCTGGACGTAGGAGATGAGTTTGCCAGACAATTTCAATATCCAATGTCGGGATAAGAAGAATATTATCGCAAAACGACGCTTTCAATTGCATAAACCGATAATATCGCATGATCATTTGTCGTACTATTTTTCTCTTACACCATTTCGATTCAAACTTTGATACTTTCTCTAACAATGACATGAATTCTTTGGCAGTTTTGTCAATATCGATCGATAGTTGGATCGTCCTGAAAAAAACAAACAATTAAGCAATTCAGTTAAATGTTTATTTTTCAAATTATTGACTAAACTTACATGTCGCGCGATGAGTCTGGATGATGGTTAAATCCAACCGCCGACGAAACTTGAGATTCATGAATAGGATAATCTCGTAAAAGCCAAGATCGATCAACGCAACAATCTCGAAACCGTGTGCAAAACATGCACCACCGTGACTCGAAAGACAGAGCATTCCATGCGCTTCGATCACGCAGATATTTCTCATAAATCCAGTCCATGTAGATTTGTTTGAACGATTTTGAAATTAATTTGTGTGATGCTACGTTTTGAGGGAGATTGCCAATGAAATAAAAGAGTAAAGCAAAACTCACTACAGCATTTTGATTGCCAAATCTCATCCTGAGAAGCAATGGTTTTGAAAAATCGGCAGACTAATGACACTTTCCCAAGATCAGATATCGAAAGTAATTTGAAAATTTGAAAGAGAATTTCATTGGGAATGTTGGAAAATGGGGATTCTGATAAAGCATCGAGCATTTGATGTACACTCCATGAATGTTTCCAGAAAACTCGTGGACGAGATCGTCGTTTTGTATATTCTTCATCGTCGTCACTATCATGATAAAACCAAAAATCTGAAAAATAGAATTAAACCATCCCTGGTCTCAATCCTGATCATTCTTGTTGAATTCATGCACGGATCCTCAACTAATAGGATTCTGTCAAGTTTAACTGATATCCTGACAAGATCCTCATTCAAGTTTTTGCCAAGTTTTGATTAGGATATGGATTTAATTCTTCTAGGATCCTAATCGCAGAATAATGGAGGAAATGACAGGATCTTGAGGGTGAGGGTGTCCTGCAGGAAGAACTGCTTACCTAAATGTTTTCTGTCAACCTTGCACATCCTACATTCACTATAAAAAATATCTCGCTGATTAGACGTTGTCGGCCAATTGAAATGCATGTTGATGTGCAATCCCTGCGATACCATTTGCAAAGGAGAAACCTTTTCTAAATAACTGACTATTGATTTATGTTCAAACAAAGATTTTATTTGCATTCGATAGAATTGTTCGATACAACTTTCCGTTAGAAGTTTTTTGACAGTTACATCGATAATTGCTCGCCAAAATAACATGCAGAACTAAAACGATATCGATTTTGTGAGAAGTCAAAGTGAAAAATATGTATAGAAATCACGATAAACATTTGGTACGCATGTTTTTTTCTTGAACAATACGGTGTTTGCACGTAGTTTTGATACAGATAGCAGCAGGTATGACGCAAATACTTGATCAAAACACGACATTGTTTCCATTGATTCACACGGAATCGAAGAGTACTCACTTGAGCCAATTGCTCAAGATGATCTGTAATATAATTCTCCAAATGATAATACAGATCAATGCAAGGAGTATATGTATCGGTCGTGCAAAAATTTAACTCTTCACTAAGGTGATCAATAGAAATAAAAGATATTCAATGGCAATGGAGATAAGTTTACTTGTATAGTCGAACGGATTTTTGTAATTGAGCATGTCTTGAGTAATAAATGTATTTGAGATCAGATATTAATTGAATACACACATCATCGAGTAGGTTTGGCATACTTGTTGATGATTGATGTTGGAGAAAAGATCATGCGACGACGAATAAACTACTAAACGTGTGTTGTCACGCAAAGGAAAGAAAAAACTCGATATGATTCATCAAAAAATGTTTGCAATTGCGTCGTTAAAAATACACTTTACAAGCGATAGCAGAAGTGCACAGAATGTATCCACGTGCGCAACCGGCCGGTTGTGTAAAATTTAAAAGTCACATAGGAAGCTGGAGAAATTTTTGAAATCGAGTCTGACATCATATTCAGCATTTATTTGTCAAATAAAGTTTTTGTATTACAAAAAGCAAAGTTTACGCAATACGATTTCTATACTAAAGCAAAGATAAAGGACTCGTCTAGCTGTCAGTTCAATGTCAATGAATAAGCTTATACCCAGATCTATCGATACGACTATCCGTATTTGGTCATAATTTTGCCGCTTATGGATCGCACTATTAAGTAAACGGTCAGTATTTGTCAAAAATATTCGATTCTGCTTTATATCGTAAATTAGTGGTTAACGACGGTATTGTTTGACATGGGTATGCTCAGTTTAGGACTAATTTAAGTTTCAGATTGAAGCAGAACGCTGACGTCGTTCGAATCATAGTTCGCGACAACGATATCGGGTTTGTTGTCACTGTTTACATCGATGACGGCGATCGAGCTTGGACCCCTACCAGTTGGATAATTAGTCTGATTCAGAAATGTACCATCACCTGTGCTGAGAAGGATACTAATAGTGCCCGGGTTCCAGTTGGCGACAAGAATATCAGATTTCTTATCGTTATTCATATCCGCTGCTGCAACTGCACCTCCACCAGTAATAGTGGAATCAGGAGTTTGATCTAGAAACGTGCCATTGCCTACGTTGAGGAGAACACCGACGTTGTTACTACGAGCGTTTCCGACAATAATATCGGGTTTGTAGTCACCACTGACATCGGCTACTGCAACTGATTCTGGTTGAGTGCCAGTTGAATAAGTAGTTTGAGTGAGAAAAGTACCATTGCCAATGTTGAGGAAAACACCGACGTTGTCCGAATTGGAGTTTGCCACAACAATATCGGGTTTGTTGTCGTCATTTACATCGACTACTGTGACTGATAATGGCTTAACGCCACTTGGATAACTAGCTTGAGTAAAAGAGGTGCCATTGCCTGTGTTTATCAGAACACCGATGTTGGATGAACCCCAGTTTCCGACAATAATATCCGATTTATTATCACCATTCACATCGATCACTGCAACCGAGCGTGGATTGGTGCCGGCCGAATACTTAGCTTCTCCAAGAAATGTACCATTGCCCACATTGAGAAAAATACCGACATCATGCGTAAAGAAGTTTGCAGTAACAATATCGGGCTTGTTGTCACCATTCAGGTCTCCCACTGCAACTGAACGAGGACTACTCGAAGTTGCGTAAGTCATTTGATCCCGAAAAGTGCCATTACCTTTGTTGAGGAGAACACCAATATTATTTGCATCTAAATGTCCGACAACAATGTCAGGTTTATTGTCGCTGTTCAGGTCCGCTACTGCGACTGATGTTGGATTACCACTGGTTGAGTAAGTAGTATGATTAGAGTACATAATGTAATCTATCACAAAAGAAAAAAAACTTTTCTTTGAGGATGTATTCATGGATATTATCATGTAGGTTTCGGATGGAATCTACTCAAGGGGGAAACAACTAAGACTTCGCATCTGAATCAAAGAAGTCTTTTGAAGTCCCATTAAGTCTCTTGAAATCTCTTAAAGTTCCATGAACAATTACACGCTTGACGTTCTTAGGTAGATCTTGCGATGACTCTGTCAAAAGAATCTTTATTTTTACAAGTTTATTTTTCGTCAAATAATGAAACCCTGTGTCCCCTGATGGCGCATATGAATACGACCTTTTAAAAGCTTTAAATGACCAAGATACGATTTTCACCCTTGCCCTCACCCTCTTTATATGTTTACTCCTATGCCACCAAAGTCTAATGAAATCTCTCGAAGTCCCCAGAAGTCCTTGAAGTCTCTTGAAATCTATTTAAGTCTTTCGAAATCATTTGAAGGCTTTAAAAGTCTTTCTAATTCTTCAAAATCTTTGAAGTCATTTTGAAGTCTTCTGAAATATTTCGAAAAAAGCGAAATCACATAGGGGGAGAAGTCTTTTGAAATCTTGAAGTCTTGAAATCTGCTGTTTACCCCTTGAATCTACTCCTAAATAGAGGGCTGATCCTGTTCATCTCCCTAGACGAACTTTTTTTTTGAATTTCTTGACCTGCACAGACCTCAAGATGTGTCCATAGCGCTGGAGTTTCTTTCCATTGACAAGCATTTGTACGCTTGCATATCAAGCGCATGACCACTTACATGAGTTGTTTAGAAATTTTTCTCTAATAATACGAATTACGCACGAAAATCAAAATTTATTAGATTGAGCTAACTAAAGAGGTTTTAAACGTACTTTACTCAGAGTTTTATTACAGAAAATTTAAAGCAAAATATTTGAAGTTAAAAGTTTTGAAAGACTGATATAGGTGTATATATACTGCTCTTTTTCGTTTCTGTGTGTTGGTTTTCTTTTGTATTGCAATATTATCTCTACGATTAGCATCTTCACCACGTTCGGATTCCTCACTTAAGTCATCATCATTAATAACCAAAGGAACTCGAGAACTTGTGTCACTTGAAATCACTGTTGCAGCTGGAATGTTTGTTCATATAAACACCACTTATAAATTTCCCAGTTCTTTATTTTAAAGTGTCTCTATGAATAATAATCATCTTATGACATGTACAGTGTTTTTTTCGAAAATTACATAAAATCTATACAAGTTTATAATATTTACAAGAAATTTGCTCAAGCGCATGAAAGTCGTACGAAATTCACCCAAGCACATGACATTTGCAAGAAACTCACCCAAGCGCATGAATCAGAAACTCACGAGGTCATACAAGAAAGTCAAGCGCTTGAATTTTTATACCTCCCCAAGTCTTGACTCAAGATGTGTCCATAGCGCTGGACTTTCTTGCTCAAGAAACTCAAGTTTCTCATGCGCATGCCAAAAGAAGTTCGACTAGGGCTCTCACTGTTCTACATCCCACATCGGGTTTATGGCTGTACTTTTAAAACTTGTCATTTTACCTATCGGTGTGTCTGTAGTGGAACTAGAACTGCTTATTGTTGATATGATATGTTGATCCGGAGAAGTACATTTGCTGAGAGCGTAAGTTACTCCAGCGGAAATCGGAACAGCAATAGCGACCGTGACAACCGCGGCTACTAGAGCTGTTTTTATCGTGGTTGCTGATCTAAAGATACAGACATGTAAAATTTGTCGAATATCGAATCACATTTCTTCCTACACTGGCGAAACCGTATTCGCAGCAGTTTGATTAGGAGGCTGTTGAGTCGTAGAGATAGGATGAACTCTGTCACTTTCAAACCATCTGTACCCCTTTGAAGCCTTGTTCCTCGCGTTATTGACGTTACTATATGTTTTCTTCATCGTTGTTGTTTTGTCGTAGAGCTGCTTCATTTTTCCAGTATTAGCCACGGCGACACCGGATTTCTTTTCGTCTTTATTTTCCTCTCGTCCATTAGTGATCTTTGAGTTCATTTCTACTACTGATAGTGCCTATTCCAAATAAAAGATAAACTTCAATTATTCAGTTTTGACGATCACGTCGATTAGAGAGAGAAAACGGAGCGAAGAAGAATAAGCTAACATAGACGGAACGTGTTAATTTTTACATATATCAAATGTTTTATTGACGGAAAGAAAAATAAGATAAATTATTGTTGTTTTTTTCTAGTTTAGCTTCAGAAAAGATGAGAAATCGATAGGCAGTAAGATACAAATTATGGTTTAAACCAAACGGGTCGTATCTTCATTTCTGTTCTCTTTAAAGAATAATCATAATCACGAAAGCTTCGCCAATTTACTCCTTGACCAGATGTTGTCGGATGATAACCACGCAAATAATCACCATTCAAGTTTGAAGCATGACAATAGTCGTACCACCAAGCTCCATGATATCCTTGAGCACACGATTGATAGGACGACGCATCATTGTCTTGATCTTTCGTCGAAAATAGTCTGCCGTCATGTGTACTCAGTGAATCACCAGCATCACCATCGATGTATTTTCCAAGTGTCAAACGATATTTGTCTAATTCAGTAGCTATTCGAAAACTATAATAATGGGCAAATCGTTGTTGTTCATCGAAATCTTCCAGATCGACGCGTAGTTCATATTCATCTTGATTTGTCAGCAATGATAGACGATCATTTCCTAACCAGAATTCTTTGTCAAGTTCACCAAATCCTCGTTTGTACTCGAGCCATGTTCGATAAAAGTCTTCTCCTGGAATTAAATCATCTCGTTTCTGAAAAACTGTCCATCCACCACCATCTGTTTCCATATCACACAATACAACGAATGGCTTTCCTAGTCTTGGCCAGATCTCATATAGACCACTTGACACATGTTGATTCAACATCTTAGCATTGAGATAGACAGCAGCACAATCTTCTGGAAAATCACTAAAGGATCCACTTCCAGTAATCGTTAAATTATTATGAACTAAACCACGCGCTAAATCAGCGTCAACATCGTATGCATGCGCTAAGTTGCTCACTACTACACTAAGGAGAAAAGCGTAGGTAAATAGCATTTTGTTATACACGTAGTTGCGAATGATACGATAGTGATTATATATACTTTGATGTAGTCTTTTTCTCCGAAAAATTAATATCTTGATAAGAATAAAACAAAATGACAATTATAGCAATAGAATTTTATGATACGTCAAATGATAAAGAATGATTCACGTTATACATTTGTCAATAGTTTCAGAAAGTATGAAAGTTAAAAAATAATTGATGCAAGTGGATTCGTTTGAATAATATCGATATTCCATTTCGACCGTTGAAATTTTATGCATAAGTTTATTATGATACAACTTATTCTACCGACTGTTGAACTCCATTTGCACATTTGCTGTACATTCTAGTAAGTGTTGTAATGACGATTATTACACAACACGTTCTATTTTATTAACACGATTTAGCACATTTTTTATCTCTGTACTTTTTTTCTCTTTTTTGTAAAGAAAAATAGTTCGTATATGTTTTCACCTCAATAGGGGCTCTTATTCGGTCTGTGCTGTTATTAGATAGCAGCAAGAAAGTATATAAGTAAAAGATTCTATCCTTACACAACAGTTCGTTTTTCTTTATTTTCGATATGCAAATACTTTGTAAGCCTATTCATGTTGAATAAAAATCTAGTTTAAATTTCATGTATTCTATATAGTTATTCTTCTTTCGGTGTTAACACTGATTACAAGTGAAAAACTTAATAGAATTATTTGGGCATCAATCAAGTAAGATGTTCACAAATCTATGAAACTCATCACTTTTGCTACTAGCAAATGTTTTTAATTTTATAGAATGGCTTTCTACTGGCAATCTGCATGGGACACGATGTGCTCACACTGCAACAGTTTTAACCAATGGAAAAGTATTAGTTACCGGAGGAACTATGAACGATGTCGATGCTACAAGTAGTACTGAATTATATGA
>Ga0209935_1005540_pt1 | contig 10668 bp, 9 predicted proteins | sample ThiBio_1000_plan_2_FD_183958 | JGI IMG/M metagenome (GOLD analysis project Ga0209935, IMG submission 183958) | Wastewater bioreactor microbial communities from Cape Town, South Africa - Thiocy_cont_1000_plan (SPAdes) | ecosystem: Engineered > Bioreactor > Thiocyanate-remediating >... | reverse complement strand
CTTCCGGCGTGATGCGCACGATGCAGCCGCCGCCATAGCGGGCATTCCAGACATGGCCTTCCGCATCGATCTGCGAGCCGTCCGGTCCGCCGCGTTCGAAGCCAGCGAAGAACTGCCGCTCACGCGTGATCTCGCCATTCGCCGGATCATAGTCATAGACCCAGATCTCGTTCTTGAGCGTGTCGCCGGTATAGAAGCGCCGCCGCCCGAGATCCCAGCACATGGTGTTGGAAATGCCGATATGGGTGCGCAGTGTGCGGCTGCGACCGTCGCGCGTCACGCGATAGAGCCCGCCGACCGGTCCGCCGGAAAGATCGATGCTGCTGCCGTTCGGCGCGACATTGTTGAACATCGAGCCGACGATGAGCGCGCCGGCCGGGTCCGGACGGCCGTCATTGAGACGCGCGGCGGGGATGTTCTTCTCCGGAAAGGCGAAATCGGCGCGGGCGTCGTTCGCCGGCTGCCAGAGGATCACCTTGGAGCCGAGCGCCGCGATCATCGTGCCCGGCCGATCGGTAAGGCCGAGGGTCGTCACCGGCTCCGAAAAGAACCAGTTGCGGACGGTCCGCGCCTCGACATCGTAGCGATGAACCAGAAAGCGGTTGATATCCGTCCAGTAGACCGCGCGCTCGGCCGCGCTCCACACGACGCCCTCGCCACAGCGGTCGCCCGCCGGGACGAGACAAACCGGTTCTGCCATGGTTTTCCCCTCTTGGAACTCGCCTGGACCGTGTTGGCCCCATTCCTGCTTCGATCGTGCCCGATAGTCGATACCGCGCCGGGCTGGAGCCGCTCCAGCCAAAACCCGTCGCGTCAATTTTATTTCGATGCTCTAATTTTATCCCTCAACATATGAAGCGGAATTGTCTACGACACCGGGCGGGCCGCCCCATCAGGGCCCGTCGCAGCGGGAGATGAGAACCCAATGACCAGCCGCATCATCGCCGTCGATCCCTTTGACCTGATCGTCTTCGGCGCGACGGGCGATCTCGCCTACCGCAAGCTCCTGCCCGCCCTCTATCACCGCCACCGCGACGGCCAGATTCCCGATGTCTCGCGCATCATCGGCTGCTCGCGCCGTCCGATGACCGACGAGGCCTATCGCAAGACGACGCTCGACGCGCTCGAGAAATTCGTGCCGCAGCACGAGCGCGAGCCCGAGCTGGTCGAGAGCTTCCTGAAGCGCGTCTTCTACGTGCCAGTCGACGCCACGGCCGAGAAATCCGGCTGGGCCGATCTCGCCAAGGTGCTGAAGGAGGGCAAGGACCGCATCCGCGCCTTCTATCTCGCCGTGTCGCCCGATCTCTTCGGCGTGCTCTGCGAGGGCATCGGCGCCCATGGCCTCGTCACGCCGGAAACGCGCGTGATCGTCGAGAAGCCGATCGGCAAGAGCCTCGAATCCGCAACCGTGCTCAACGACACGGTCGGCAAGGTGTTCAAGGAAAGCCAGATCTACCGTATCGACCACTATCTCGGTAAGGAGACGGTCCAGAACCTGATGGCGCTGCGCTTCGCCAATGCGCTGTTCGAGCCGCTCTGGAACGCCGCCCATATCGACCATGTGCAGATCACCGTCGCCGAGGCGCTCGGCGTCGAGAGCCGCGCCGGCTATTACGACACCGCCGGCGCGCTGCGCGACATGGTGCAGAACCACATCCTGCAGCTGCTCTGCCTCGTGGCCATGGAACCGCCGAGCCAGTTCGAGGCGGATGCGATGCGCGACGAGAAGCTCAAGGTGCTGCGCGCGCTGAAGCCGATCACCGGCACCACGGCCGACCACGTGACCGTCCGCGGCCAGTATCGCGCCGGCGCCTCGGCCGGCGGCCCCGTGCCCGGCTATCTGGAGGAGCTCGGCAATCCGCAGTCGCAGACCGAGACCTTCGTCGCGCTCAAGGCGGAGATTGAGAACTGGCGCTGGGCCGGCGTGCCGTTCTACATCCGCACCGGCAAGCGCCTGCCGACGCGCCTCTCCGAGATCGTCGTGTCGTTCAAGACGATCCCGCATTCGATCTTCGGCGACGCGGCCGGGCAGCTCGCCTCGAACCAGCTCGTCATGCGCCTGCAGCCGGACGAGGGCGTGCGGCTCTGGCTGATGATCAAGGATCCCGGCCCCGGCGGCATGCGGCTTCGCCATGTCCCGCTCGACATGAGCTTCGCGCAGACCTTCAAGGTCCGCAGCCCCGAGGCCTATGAGCGGCTGATCATGGACGTGATCCGCGGCAATGCCACGCTGTTCATGCGCCGCGACGAGGTCGAGGCGGCCTGGCGCTGGGTCGATCCGATCCTCGAAAGCTGGTCGGCCGCGCGCGAGGGCCTCAAGCCCTATACGGCCGGCACATGGGGTCCGTCCGCATCGATCGCGCTCATCGAGCGCGACGGACGCACCTGGCACGAGGAGCTTGAGTAGGCGGCGCGCCGGCCCGACGCGGCCGGCCGCCCGAGGCGATCAGGAGACACCACGATGACGATCCACCCGAAGATCGCGGAGGTGACCGAGCGCGTCCGTCAGCGTAGCCGCGAGAGCCGCGCGCTCTATCTGCGCCGCCTCGACGCGGCGAAGAAGGCGGGCGTGCGCCGGGCGGGCCTCGCCTGCGGCAACCTCGCCCACGGCTTCGCCGCCTGCGGCGTCGACGACAAGGCCGCGCTCAAGGGCGAGATCATGCCGAATATCGGCATCATCACCGCCTATAACGACATGCTCTCCGCGCACCAGCCCTACGAGACCTATCCCGAGGTCATCCGCGCGGCGGCGCGCGAGGCGGGCGGCATCGCTCAGGTCGCGGGCGGCGTTCCGGCCATGTGCGACGGCGTCACCCAGGGCCAGACCGGCATGGAGCTGTCGCTGTTCTCGCGCGACGCCATCGCCATGGCGGCGGCCGTCGGCCTGTCGCACAACATGTTCGACGCGGCGATGTTTCTCGGCATCTGCGACAAGATCGTACCGGGCTTGATGATCGCCGCGCTCTCCTTCGGCCATATCCCGACGGTATTCGTGCCGGCGGGGCCGATGACCACGGGTCTGCCGAACGGCGAGAAGGCGCGCATCCGCCAGCTCTATGCCGAGGGCAAGGTCGGCCGCGCCGAGCTGCTGGAAGCCGAGAGTGCGTCCTATCACGGGCCGGGCACCTGCACCTTCTACGGCACCGCCAACACCAACCAGATGATGATGGAGATCATGGGCCTGCATCTGCCCGGCTCCTCCTTCGTCAATCCGAACACGCCGCTGCGCGAGGCGCTGACCAAGGCGGCGACGAAGCGCGCGCTCGCCATCACCGCGCTCGGCAACGAGTTCACGCCGATCGGCGAGATCGTCGACGAGAAGGTGATCGTCAACGGCGTCGTCGGTCTGAACGCCACCGGCGGCTCGACCAATCACACCATGCACATGGTCGCGATCGCCAAGGCCGCCGGCATCCAGCTGACCTGGGACGATTTCTCCGACATCTCGGATACGGTCCCGCTGCTCGCCCGCGTCTATCCGAACGGCCTCGCCGACGTGAACCATTTCCACGCGGCCGGCGGCATGAGCTTCCTGATCCGCGAGCTGCTCGGCGCCGGCTATCTGCACGAGGACGTGAAGACGGTCTGGGGCCACGGGCTTGCCGCCTATACGAGCGAGCCGAAGCTCGGCGAAGGCGGTGCCGTGGTCTGGGGCGAGGGCGCCACCGAAAGCCTCGACGAAAAGATCCTGGCGCCGGTCGCCAAGGCCTTCGCGCCGAATGGCGGCCTCAAGGTGCTCTCCGGCAATCTCGGCCGCGCCGTGATCAAGGTCTCGGCCGTCAAGCCGGACCGCCATGTGATCGAGGCGCCGGCCAAGGTGTTCGAGACGCAGGACGGCCTGCTCGCCGCGTTCAAGGCGGGCGAGCTCACCGGCGATTTCGTCGCGGTAATCCGCTTCCAGGGCCCCAAGGCCAATGGCATGCCGGAACTGCACAAGCTGACGCCGACGCTCGGCATCCTCCAGGACCGCGGCCAGCGCGTCGCGCTCCTGACGGACGGCCGCATGTCCGGCGCTTCAGGCAAGGTGCCGGCGGCGATCCATGTGACGCCGGAAGCCGTCGCCGGCGGTCCGATCGCCAGGATTCGCGACGGCGACATGATCCGGCTCGATGCCGTCACCGGCAAGCTCGACGTGCTGGTCGATCCGGCCGAATTCGCCGCGCGCCTGCCCTCCAAGCCCGATCTCGCCGAGAACGAGCACGGCATGGGCCGCGAATTGTTCGCCATGTTCCGCGCCCATGCGACGGCGGCCGAGAGCGGCGCGGGCGTCTTCTGACGAAACTGCCCAGCCGCGCCAGATGAGCATGAGCTTGCCAATACACGACCAAGTTAGTCGTGTATTGGGTTGAATAGACCGCCGAGATCGGGCCGCACTTCCGAACGTTTACCGGCGGAAACCAAGGACTAAGCGCGAGACGCAGCTTTCGCCGCCGGCAAGCGCGACTGCGCGGCCGCGTGGGCCTGCGAAGGATTATTTTCCAATCGGACGGTCGAGATTGGAAGCTGCTTGGTGGCGGGCGGGGGTCAGTTTCTTTAGAAGCTTGTGACGGTTCCAACTTGGCCCGCCCCCGGGCCCGTCCGGAGACATGCGATGGCCGCTGCCCATCGAAGGCTGTCGACCTTCCCCGCCTTCCACAAGGTGGAGGGAAGGCGCGTCGTCGTCGCCGGCGGCGGTGAAGCGGCTGCCGCGAAGCTGCGCCTGCTCGCCGAGACCAGCGCCGTCCCGTTCGTGTTCGCCCCGCGCCTCGACGCAGAGGCCGCAGAGGTCGTCGCCTCCGGCGGTGTCGTGCATGTCGCCCGCTGGCCGGGCGCGGCGGATCTCGCCGGTGCGGCTCTCTTCTTCGCGGCAAGCGGCGAGGCGGAACGCGACCGTGCCCTTGCCGGCATCGGCCGCGAGGCCGGCGTGCCGGTCAATGTCGTCGACCGGCCGGACCTTTGCGATTTCTACGTCCCCGCCATCGTCAATCGCGCCCCGCTCGCGATCGCGATCTCGACCGAGGGGACGGGTCCGGTGCTCGCCCGCCATGTCCGCGCGCGAATCGAGGCGATGCTGGCCCCGGCGATCGGCGATCTCGCGGCGCTGGCGGAGAGCCTCCGCGAGCGCGTCGCGGCGCAGATTACGGGCACCGAGGCGCGCCGCCGCTTCTGGGCGCATTTCTTCTCCGGCCCGACCGCGGCCAAGGTGCTCGCCGGACGGATCGCCGAAGGCCATGCCGAGGCGGCCGACGCGATCGACAGCGCCGCCACGGCGACCCTCGCCGGCCATGTCAGCCTGGTCGGTGCCGGTCCCGGCGCCGAGGACCTTCTGACGCTGCGCGCCCAGCGCCTGCTGCAGGAGGCGGATGTCATCGTCTATGACAAGCTCGTCCCCGATGCGGTGGTCGCCATGGGCCGGCGCGATGCGCTCAGGATCTATGTCGGCAAGTCGAAGGGCGCGCATGCGGCCAGCCAGGACGAGATCAACGAAATCCTGATCCGCGAGGCGCGCGACGGACGCCGCGTGGTCCGCCTCAAATCGGGCGACCCGCTGATTTTCGGCCGGGCCGGCGAGGAGATGGCGGCGCTCAAGGCGGCCGGCATATCGTTCGACATCGTGCCCGGCGTGACCGCGGCGATCGCCGCCGCTGCCGATTTCGCGATTCCGCTGACGCTGCGCGACGTCGCCTCGAGCTTCGTCATGGCGACCGGCCACGACATGCGCGGCGACACGCTGCCCGATTGGGCTGGTCTCGCGCTCTCCGGCGCCACGGTCGCCGTCTATATGGGCCGCAGCGTCGCTGCCCGCGTCGCGGCGCGCCTGATCGAGGCCGGGCTCGCGCCGTCGACCCCGGTCGCGGTGATCGAGAATGCCTCGCGGGAGGATCGCAAGGCCTATGCGGGCCGCCTCGACGAACTCGCCGCAGTCGCCGGCAAGGGCGATGTGGACGGCCCCGCCGTCATCATCGTCGGCAAGGTGATCGCCGAGAGCGCGCTCGGCACCGCGCCGCTGCCGCTCGCGGCGCTGGCGGCCTGACGGAGCGGGACATGAGCCAGAAGATCATCACGGCCAACAATCTCGGCGACGGGCTCGTCGTCTTCCTCGACGCCTCCGGCGGCTGGACCACGGAGATCGCCGAATCCCGCATTATCGGCACGGGCGAACTGGACGAGGCGCTCGCCTATGCCAAGGCGCAGCACGATGCGCAGATCGTCGTCGAGCCCTATGAGATCGACGTCGAGCTGCATCCCGACGCCGGCATTCCCGTTCCCCTGCGCCTCCGCGAGCGCATTCGTGCCGCCAAGGGCCCGACCGTCGCCTATGGCGAGGCGGAACTGGCCGAGCGCGCCGCCCTCCCCACCGCAGCTTCCGCGAGCCGCTGATGTACCGCTACGACGAATTCGACCATGACTTCGTGCAGGCTCGCGTCGCGCAGTTCCGCGACCAGGTCGAGCGCCGCGTCGGCGGAGAGCTGACCGAAGACCAGTTCAAGCCGCTGCGCCTGCAGAACGGCGTCTATCTGCAGCTGCACGCCTATATGCTGCGCATCGCGGTGCCGTATGGCACGCTGAACGGCCAGCAGATGCGCCGCCTCGCCCATGTCGCGCGCCGCTATGACCGCGGCTACGGCCATTTCACGACCCGCCAGAACCTGCAGTTCAACTGGCCGAAGCTCTCGGACATCCCGGATATCCTTAGCGAACTCGCCGAGGTCGAGATGCACGCCATCCAGACCTCGGGCAATTGCATCCGCAACGTCACCGCCGACCATTTCGCTGGCGCGGCGGCGGATGAGGTCGACGATCCCCGTCCCTATGCCGAGATCCTCCGGCAATGGTCGTCGCTGCACCCCGAATTCCTGTTCCTGCCGCGCAAGTTCAAGGTCGCCGTCACCGGCGCCGACCGCGACCGCGCCGCCATCCAGGTGCACGATATCGGCCTGCAGCTGAAGCGCGACGCGGCGGGGCGCATCGGTTTCGCCGTCTATGTCGGCGGCGGTCAGGGCCGCACGCCGATGGTGGCCAAGAAGATCCGCGACTTCCTGCCCGAGGAGGATCTCCTCTCCTATTGCGAGGCGATCCTCCGCGTCTACAACCTCTCCGGCCGGCGCGACAACAAGTACAAGGCGCGCATCAAGATCCTCGTCCACGAGACGGGCGCCGAGGAGATCACGCGCCAGGTCGAAGAGGAATGGGAGCGGATCAAGGATGGTGTGCTTCGCTTGCCCGCCGAGGAAGTCGAGCGCATCCGCGCCTATTTCGCACTGCCCGCCGATCTGGCGCCGCGCGCCGCCGACCCTTCGCTCGCCGCAGCACGCGCGGCGGACCCGGACTTCGATGCCTTCGTCGCCCGCAACACCCATCCCCATCGCGTTCCCGGCCATGTCTCGGTCACGGTGTCGCTGAAGGCGATCGGCGGGACGCCGGGCGACGCGACGGCCGACCAGATGGATGCCGTCGCGGCCATCGCCGAGCGCTTCGGTCATGACGAGATCCGCGTCAGCCACGAGCAGAACCTGATCCTGCCGCATGTGGCGGAGACGGACCTCCGCGCCGTCTATGATGGCCTTGTCGCCGCGGAGCTGGCGACCGCGAATGCCGGCTTCATCACCGACATCATCGCCTGCCCCGGCCTCGATTATTGCGCGCTCGCCAATGCCCGCTCGATCCCCGTGGCGCAGCGCATCTCGCAGCGCTTCGGCGACATCGCCCGCCAGCGCGAGATCGGCGATCTGAAGATCAAGATCTCCGGCTGCATCAATGCCTGCGGCCATCACCATGTCGGCCATATCGGCATTCTCGGCGTCGAGAAGAAGGGCGAGGAATTCTACCAGATCTCGCTCGGCGGCTCGGGCGACGAGAACGCCGCGATCGGCGAGATCATCGGGCGCGGCTTCTCGACGGAGGAGATCGTCGACGCGGTGGAGACGCTCGTCGACACCTATCTGGCGCATCGCAGCAGGCCGGAGGAGAGCTTCCTCGACACCTATCGCCGCCTCGGGCAGGCCCCGTTCAAGGAGGCGCTCTATGGCGCGGCTTGACGCCGTCGACACGGCCGCGGGCATCGGCGAAATCCTGCCGCCCTTCGATCACGAGAATGCCGGCATCGCCGAGGCGGCCGAACTCAGCGCCCGTTTCGCCGACCGCCCGGCGCGCGACGTGATCGCCTATGCCCTCTTCGAGCGCTTTGCGGGACGCATCGCGCTCGTCTCCTCCTTCGGCGCCGAATCGGCCGTGCTGCTGCATCTCGTCGCCTCGGTCGACCGCTCGGTTCCGGTCGTCTTCATCGACACGCTGCGCCTGTTCCCGGAAACGCTCGCCTATCGCGACACGCTGGTCGATCGGCTCGGCCTCACCGACATGCGCACGATCACGCCCGCCGAGGCGACGATCGCGGCGCAGGATCGCTACAAGGCGCTGTGGATGACGAATGCCGACGCCTGCTGCCAGATCCGCAAGACGGAGCCGCTCAATCGCGCGCTCGAAGGCTTCGACGCCTGGTTCACGGGCCGCAAGCGCTTCCAGGCGGCGACGCGGGCGGCGATCGGCTATTTCGAACGCGACGGCGCGCGCATGAAGGTCAATCCGCTGGCCAACTGGTCGTCGGCGGATCTGAAGGCCTATCTGGCCGAACACGATCTGCCGCGCCATCCCCTGGTCGCCGAGGGCTACCCCTCGATCGGCTGCGCCCCCTGCACCTCCAAGGTGAAGCCGGGCGAGGACGAGCGCGCCGGGCGCTGGCGCGGTCTCGACAAGGTCGAATGCGGCATACATCTGGGCGAGACGGACGGCAGCGGCATCTGATGGCTCTCTGGAAAAACGGCAGTTTCGTCGCGGACCGCTTCCGCCATGTCGCCGATGACGACGCGATCGGCGCCGACGAGGCCGTCATCGTCTCGCTCGAACGCTTCCGCGCCGAACGCGAGGCGCTGCTCGCCCGTTCCGCGCCGCTTGGCGTGCGGATCGAGCCGGGCAGCGACTGGGCCGGCATCGTGCAGGACCTGCCGCGTCTCGCCGTGATCGCAGCCTCGCTGCCGAAATTCGCCGATGGCCGCGCCTTCTCGATCGGCCGCCTGCTGCGCGAGCGCGACGGCTTCGCGGGCGAGCTCCGCGCCATCGGCGCTTTCTTCCTCGACCAGATCCCGTTTCTGAAGCGCGTCGGCTTCGACGCTTTCGAGACGGAGGATCCGCTGGTATTGAAGGGGCTTCAGGAAGGACGCTGGCCGGAGGTGAAGGAATATCTCCAACCGGTCGGCGGAGCGGGCGAGATCCCGGCCGGCACGCGGCCCTTTGCGCGCCGCCCGGCCGGCTCGACCGGCGAGCAACGGAATCAGGAATGAAGCTCTTCGTAACCGACCACAAGGGTGTCGAGCACGAGCTCGAGGCGCTCGAAGGCTGGCGCGTGATGGAGGTGATCCGCGACTGGGACATCGGCATCAAGGCCGAATGCGGCGGCGCGCTCGCCTGCGCGACCTGCCATGTCTATGTCGACCCGGACTGGGTCGACCGGTTGATCCCGATGAGCGAGGAGGAGGAGGAACGGCTCGACGACGCCATGCTGGTGAAGTCGAATTCGCGCCTGTCCTGCCAGATCCTGATGACCGACGAACTCGACGGCCTCGTGGTGCGCCTCGCCCCCGGCAGCGAGCCCGACGATACGGTCGCCAAGGTCGCCTGATCCCGGACTTCGGCCGCCGGCCGAGCTGCATCGCACCCTGTCAGGACCCGCCGGATTTCTCCGCGCGGCTGATTGCGCGCCGTCTCTCCGCGATCAGGGCCACCGTCAGGACCGCGTGCAGCAGGACGGCCGGCCAGAGCAGCGGACCACTCGCTGCGCCCGTCAGGCCGCAAAAGGCGAGATAGAGCGCCGCGAGGGCGCCATAGGTCACCATGCCGGCACGCGGCGGACCCGGCCAGCAGGCGACCGCGAGACCGAGAAGCGCGATGCCGGCGACGCCCGCGACCGGCACCGCGACGCCGGTCAAGGGTTGGCCGAGCAGCAGGCGCCCGACGGCCGAGGGCACAGCGAGCAGCGCCAGGCCCGTCGCAGCCTCGGCGATGGCAGCAGCGATCAGCAGACGCCTCATCGGATCAGCCCCTCGATCATCGCGTCATCCTTTGACGCCCGCTATGGCTTGGCCGGCGCCTCGTCGGGATGCAGGCTGACCGTCAGATGGTCGATCGTGCCCGTGAAGCGGAACGGCGACTCGTAGCGATCCTCGACCAGCGCCACGCCCGTGCGGGTATCGAGGCCGACATCGAAGGTCTCATCCTCGGGGAAGGTGACCGGCGTCGTGTGATCGAGCGTGTTGCGCGCGACTTCCTTGCCGTCCACGGACAGAACGCCCGTGCCGCCCTTGCCGAGGCCGGGCTCGTCCGACTTGAAATCGAAGACGATGGTGTGCTTGCCGGGCTCGAGCTGCGGCCCCTCCCAGATCGTGCGCTTCAGGTCGAGCAGATTGTAGAGGAAGATCACCTTGCCGCGGCCGATGCCGAAATCACCCTTGCTGAGATAGAGGCCATAGCCGCCGAACCGGCCACCCTCGGTGACGATCATGCCCTCGGCGCCGCCGTCGGGAATCTCGACATCCGCCGTGATGGTGTAGGACTTGTTCAGGATGCTCGGCGCCGCGCTGGCCGGAACGCCGCTGAGCGCGCCGGAATAGGTGAACTCCGTCTGGCCGGCCGTCA
>Ga0209935_1005533_pt1 | contig 10682 bp, 16 predicted proteins | sample ThiBio_1000_plan_2_FD_183958 | JGI IMG/M metagenome (GOLD analysis project Ga0209935, IMG submission 183958) | Wastewater bioreactor microbial communities from Cape Town, South Africa - Thiocy_cont_1000_plan (SPAdes) | ecosystem: Engineered > Bioreactor > Thiocyanate-remediating >... | reverse complement strand
TGCCATTGGTGTTGAGATTACTAACCATCGCTGTGGGATTGGGCCAACAACCGGCATCAAACGCCCAATCACCTAAAAAGCCAAAAGTGAGAATTAGGGGTTGCGATTAGATTCAAATGCGGTACCGTAATAATCCCAATGCATATAATCTACAACAATCACAGAGATTGGCAGCGAGCGATCCAAATAGCCCTGTGCGATATCTAGGAGCTCCGATTGATTGCGATATCTATTCTTACACTGCCAAAATCCGCTCGCAAACTCCGGCAATACAGGCGGGTGTCCTTTTGTGGTGTGAATAGGAATGTTAAGAGTTAAAAGAGAAAATCAGCAAGTGAACCTGTGGCATCTACATAATGGCCAATAAGATCTGCGTAAGGAGCCTTTTCTTTTCCTGCCGAGGTGGTAGTGATCCAATAATCTATTTGGAACGTGGAATTCGAAAACCATTCAGTGTGAGAATCATTTATCGACACATAGCTATTCTTATGCATTAGTTACGTTTAAAACGCATTCGTTTTCGTACCCAAAAGAAGGTAGATTCCACAAGAAGCCATAGCCTTGAGAGGAGATATAAAAAGGGATGCTAATGTCAGCGCCTGCCGAATAGTCATATATCTAGGCAAAGAGGTGTTGGTTGTGGGCCTTGTAGTGTAGATGGCGTACCTGGCTGTGTTGGAAGAACACAGAAATGGGCTTGTTTTGAACAGACCCTGTGCGATGCTCGCCGAGTCCATACACCCTCTCGCCGCGTATAGGAGAGAAGCGAAGTTTCGCTGAGACCAAGGAAAGCACCTCAGGGGTATTATCGGTAGTAGAGGACGGGGGAAGGTCGCTCTGCGGGCCGATCACTGGACCGAAGGCGTACAGGACGGTACGAAGTAGCTGACGACCATCAGAGATCCTGAAGAAGGTGATGAGTCCCTGAGCGTCTACCACTGCTTGTAAGTTTCCATTCGAAACGACAGCTTTCGCCCCCAAGCTACGCCCGCGTGTTAGGTGACAAGATCATGTTGGGGAGAGAAGTTGAAGGGCGTACGATTGTTCGTGCACAGCACCAACTGGAGACGAAGGGGGATCTGGCAATAATGCCTGTGGCGAAACCAGAGGTGTCGCGTAAGATAACGATTGTTCAACGTCTGGGGTTACCTGAACGGGAGGAACTGCTACGATCTGATTTGCATTAGAGATTCGTACGCGCAGACTATCTACTCCCCAAGGATCGACTTGAACCAAAGGCGCGCCTGGAGCTCTCCATTGATAGCCCACCGAGTAGCCCACAGCTACGATCAGAACCCCCAACAACAGCAGCTGCGTCTTCCTCAACATGCAGGTATTTTTTTATCTTTGCAGGCTTCATTTCTGTCAGATTGAGTCTAATTTTCCCTCTTTGCAAGTTTGACAAGTTAAGCGCGCTGCAAGCAAGAGGAAGGAAGAAGAAGATCAAGGTGACCAAAGGAGGGTACGGCTATGCCGCTCGCTGTAAATTAATTGCTTACTTGTTTGCGGCATGATCTGAAATTTTCTTTTGCCCGTTCTTCGCGTGATTCTCCTCTTCGACAGAAAGGGTCAATATCCCTACCTATCCACTTCCTACAGATTTATACACAGGGGAGAGGAGTGGGAGTACCTCACAACGAAAGAAAGACTTGCAGCCCTCATGTTCTCTGACTGTTTGTGGTTTGTGTTTGTCAGTGCGTAACGAGCTCAAACTCCCAAACCTCTCAAAAATGTATCCAAGCACCTTGATTCTCCGATAAAAGCGCATTCCTGACAGCCCGTAGAATGTTGTATCTCTCTATTTATTTTATCTATGTACATACAACAGGCATGTATACAATACAATTCAAAACACCAGCACAAAATACTATGTACACCTTCGTCCTCTTACTATACGTACAACTCCCCCAATCTTCCCGTGTCCTCACCAACCAACATCCGAAGGAGAACCGCCAAAGGCGGAGAAAAATCCAGATCTCTGCAAGTGAAATCCCTCTCAAATATGATACATTCCCCTCCGTATGCCCGCCGCCCAGATCCAGTCAAGGAAAGGGAGTTTTTCTATTCGGTCGTGTGAGGCGTCGGCCAACCCACAAAACGGCCATCTAGCATGTCTAACTCCGTGGTCAGATCCTGCAGGAGTTTCGCCTTGTCCTGCTCCGATAGGACATCTAGCACCAGCATACTCGGAAGTTGGTGCAAACGCCGCGTGGTAGGAGTAGGTGAGATATCACCCAGCCGTCTGTATGCGTCATCTTCATTGTTGTTGTATGTTGAATTGTCGGGGCTGCTATTTGGGAGTTGGGCAAAGAGTAGATTTGAGGCAGTTTGAAGCTCCCTCGCTCGGACTCGCAAGCTCTCGCTGACACAACAGCCACTGCTTCGCGGGGATTGCTGCTCCTGCTGCATCTGTGTGCGCGGGTTGCAACTGAACTAACGAAATACAAAGAAATAACAAAAAATACAAAAAGAAACCAAGAAATATGAAAAAAATGACGAATTTCCCTGATAGGTGAATATGTCCTAACCATGTATTGGTCGATTCAAAAGTTTGCTTTTTCGACGGAGTTTTGCCCTGTAAGGATCTATTTAATCACTAATGATTCGTCAACGATTGGCCAGAAATCAAACGAATTCAAATGACCAATGATAATCCAACAGAAATATATCCTGTGTAACCAATACCATTGAAGCTGCACCAACTTAGGCAGATCTATTACATACACAAAATGTAGCGCCTCTCAAATCACGGGTTGTCCCTTTTGCGACCGGCTGAGACTGTGTCTGGATTGGTGCGCGTGTGAGTTCAGGTATTTTTTGTGTGGCCATGCCCGATAGAGAAGAAGAACAAAAATGAAAAAGCACAAGAAACAGCAACAACAAAGAGGGAAGGGGTAGCGGTATCGAAAGATTGATAGATAAGCTTACCAAATTTGCCTTGTAGCTCAGGGAAGGTGTGTTCCAGGGCATTCCCGAGAGTCTTGAAGGAATACAACAAGGTTTTACCCTAAAGTATGAATAACTTGTGAGTATTATAATTTATTGGATAAAAGGAAATCCTTACCCTCATGCCCTTTATTTGAGCGTTGGTGACTTTCTTCCATCGCGCGGCGTTGAGGGGATCGAATCCCATCTGGGCCGCAAAGTCACAAAAGAATTTCCTGCGATTGTCAGGGCTGCTCCAATGCCCTTTAGGATAATTGCTGCGCTTTCCTTGTCGCCACACGCGAAGGGCTATTTGTGGAATGTGTAACGTAATGGAATTAGTTTTTTGTTATTTCTTTCTTTATCGTTTTGTTTTTTTTTGGATTTTTAGTTTTTTAGGCCGGTTAAGTGGTTAAGTAGCAGCTGTTGTTGGGAAGAGAGGGTGAAAGAAAGAAAGCGCTGTGCAACAACGGGGGTAGTGGAGGATGTGGAGGAGGTGAGAAAGGGTAAAAACAAACCTTTGAGTTTGCCTTGAAGTTCAGGAAAAGTGCTCTCGAGCGCATGTGGTATAGATCTGTATTTGGCTAACAGGTTCGCTCCACCCTGTGTTGCAAAGTTAAAGGAGAGAAGTTAAGTAAGGTATTAGGCTAAGGATATCTTTTCTATCTTTTCACACACTAAAGTCTTTCTTTTTTTAAGTACCTGTTTCATTGAGATAGCATGATAGCTGACATTTGCCCACCCATGCGGGTCCAAAGGATCAAAGTTGTGTTCAGCAGCGATGCTAGTAAAAAACTTGTGCCTGTTTTCTATGTGCTCCCAATATCCCTTCGGAGTGTTCACTCTTTCTCTGTTTATAGGTTGTACTACACAAAGAGAGAAACAAGTGAGCACCCTATTCTACTCCACAACACAACGCAACACAACACAACACACAACGCAACACAACAACACAACACAACACAGAACACAGAACACAACACAACACACACAACACAACACAACACAACACAACACAACACAACACAACACTACACTACACTACACTACACTACACTACACTACACTACACTACACTACACTACACTACACTACACTACACTACACAACACTACACAACACAACACAACACTACACTACTCCAAGCATGAAGAGGTACCTGTAACAGAGGGTATGCGTTCAGTCCATTTTTGTACAACGTCCTCCCAAGCGAGATCCGGTCGCATGCGATAGATGGTAGGTAGCTTGGGTTTGCTGGAGGAAGCCAAGAAGCCATGATGTTTGAAGCTGACTATGTCGCCTGGCTGTGGGGTGTGTCGAGCTGTGAACTCAACCGTCCCTGCTGAGGCCGTAAATCGAACTTCGTTTGGTCTGAAGAAAGCAAACAAGTCAGAAAGAGAGAGAGAGAGAGAGAGAGAGAGAGAGAGAGAGAGAGAGAGAGAGAGAGAGAGAGAGAGAGAGAGAGAGAGGAGAGAGAGAGAGAGAGAGAGAGAGACGTACAGCTCGCACTCCCACTGATAGTCATTTACAGCATTCACTATTCTCGCTTCAGCATCACGGAATTTCTTAAATAGGAATACTCTCAGATACAACATTATTGCAACAACGCTCTCACCTTGTGTTTGAGGTAGGACGCCGAGCGGCCCGGTTGAAGTAAAGCTTTAGGGTCTCGCAGGATTACTCCCTCCCCACCCTGATCGATGACATCCTGAAAAAATTTCTCCAAGTGCGATTTGTCCCTACATGCCTCCCAACGGGCAAATTCAATAAATTTGCTCGGGTGTGCTGCCATATGATTCTCTAAAATAGAGAGGAGTGGTGAGTGGAGAGAGAGATAGAGAGAGAGAGAGAGAGAGAGAGAGAGAGAGAGAGAGAGAAGGTAGTATTACCCATATATTTGAATCGTTCCTCATAGGTGCCTTTGTGTGTAGGTACATCGAACACCATGTAATTGAACTTGCTCCAATCGATCAGCTCTGCAGGCAACCTGTTCGCTATTTTTGTCGATTCCTGGAAATTGTCTCTGCCGAACCTGAAAAAAGCCAGCTATTAGTTGTAACATAGTTACACTCTCTTGCTCTCTCTTCAACACTCACCATAGTTCTCCATCTAGGAAAATGTTGGGCATAGAGGCGATGACTTCATGCGGCATATTGAATTTTCTTCCGCGACGCGAGAAAAACGCTTTCTTTTGAGGATTCCAGAATCCTCTGATGCCATCATATTTCTCAAATATCCACCTACAACGAAATAAAATATTTAAAAATAAATAAAAAATAAAATAAACCGGTCCCGGAAATTATAAATATTATTATTAACAGTGTTGAGATTGTTAACTCTCCTCCGGTCCCAATCCATAAAAATTAACCAAATAAGGAGAGCAAGGGGCAAAACATACCAATTGGTTGGATCGATAGAGGATGAAGTGAAGAAGCATGGGTTGGTGGGTTCGCCTATATCTTCGATGTACTCGATATCTTTATCGAAAAATCTTTCGGGTGCTTCAAGTGGTATGGCCTCCCCTACGTCCCTCAAGGGATGATCGGCCAATAACTCAGTACGGGCTTTGCGTAGCGTGGCAACCAAACTAAGTAGGATCTTCTTTAGGATCCTATCTAGATTGGGTAGTGGGTGAGGAGGTAGGTACCTGTCCAACTTCTCATCCCACCAACAAGGGACCACAACCAGAGTGATGCCGCTTTCTTTGGCTAGCGCCACTTTGGCGGCATCGCGTTCGAAGTAATAGCTTGTAGGGTTGTAGGTATAGCTTGCAGAAGTGTAATGATGCTTTTCCTGTAATATAAAAGTAAGCATAGAGGACGAGAGGGAGAGAAGGGTGTTTAGGCTAGCGGGATGAAGAGGAGGGTTGGGAAATGTTACCTGGAATTCGAATCCCAGATTAAGCGAAGGAATATAGATATCAAGTTCCACATTTTGTCCTGTCTCTGGATTGATGGGGGTACCCTTCCGCGCGTTTATTTGCATTTCAACATTCTTGTAAAAAAAATAAAGTTGTTTAGCAACAAGAAGAATGAGAGTGAAGGCGGGGGGGGAAAGCTTTACCGGGAACAAAAGAGCAACAGCGCGTTCTAGCTTTCGTTGCAATCTATATCTTCCCTTCAATAAATAAACCTTCTCCCATTTGTGTGTAGGATATTTTTCAGTCAGCAGTTGAGCGAGTTCCGTTTTCGAGACTTTTGATGAGAATCCCAATTCCTTCAAATCTGCAAGAGTCACAGTCTCCCAATCTTCAGGCTTCATGTACCCAAATAAGAGAGCGAGAGAGAGAGAGAGAGAGAGAGAGAGAGAGAGAGAGAGAAAATAAATATTGGGTTGTTTTGGGGGGGGGAGAGATACTTTGGCGATTCCCAACTTCTCCTCCATCCTATCCAAGGCACTGAGGAGGTTATTCTTGTCCTTCCAAAAGCCTCTTGCTGCGGTGCCTTCTTGGGCAAAGATAGCGGGGTTCCATGGATACTCTGGATATACTGCAGCCAACACTTCTGACAAGCCCTTGCCTCGAAACAACGCCTTCCCGCCCCGACTCTCAACTTGCCGCCTTTTCACCCCATACCAATCTGATAACTATCACAATTGAGTGAGCATTTTACAAGGTAAACAAATTAAAGTAAGCAGATACCTGTTTGACGCCGAGTGTAGGCGCTACATCCTCTAAGAACTTGCGTGTGTTGTCCAACGAATCCCAAAAACTACGTTGCACTGTTTTCCGCTTGTTGAATTTGCTTTTGTCCCATGCAAATTGTGGATACACTCTAGACAACACGGTTGGAAGAGATCCTTTATCGCGCAACAATCCCCAACCCCCCTTCAAGAGCAAGTCCTTTCTCGACACGTTATACCAGTCAGACGTCTTGTATTTTGGCATTATTAGCCTGATTTTAATGAAAATTGAATCAGAATTTACGAAATGTACCTTTTTCACTCCAAGCTCACGTCCCACCTTGTAAAGCCATTCACGTTGTATGGAAAGATCCTCCCACCCCATGAGGGTGAGCCGAGCGGAGAGATCTGTTGCGGGAGGAAAAATTAGGACGCATCTTTCGTGTGAAAATAGAGATAAATAGAGCATACCAGGAGATGCATCGCTCATCGGTGTAGACAAAGAGGCGAAGAACCGTCTATGAAACATATGCGCTACCTGTCCCTGCCATCTTACAGGGGACAAAGAAAGCCGTCGCTTCATGTTCGACTGTGTGGCAGCAAAAATGACGATTCCAAGAAGGGCGAACAGTACAAAATCTTATCTTTATTGCGAGACTCAAAGGTAGAGCCACTCAAAAATAAAGCCCTCTTCGGTTGTTGTATCCGCTTCTGTAATATGTGGGAGTATGTGTCACCGTCCCAATGTAGGTGCAGTGACCTTGTTTGCAGGCGCTGCATTTGTCGGTTTGGTGTGGTTTAACCGAGATAGTTCCAATTGCTTCTTTCATCTTAAAGGCGTAGGGGTAGCAAGGTTTCTTACACCTCGCGCAATTCTGAGTATCGTTTATGAATGAGTGACCGGATTGCCATGACTTGCGACAGCGGAGGCAAGTATAATAACCGAATAGACCAGTCTCCAGCAGTGGACGTATTTCCTTCCCAAGCAATATGCGCTTTTGCCTGGTTTTGACAACAGCAACTACGCCAAGATAAACCTGTGTATAAGGTAAGTTGTGAATACAGCGTCATGCTAACACGCACCGATAGGGCACTTGGATTCTTGACTGTGGGAAATCGTTCATTTTTGGAGAGCTGTTGGTGAATCAGCCGATCCCAGAGCCTGAAATCATTGACCACGCGGCGGAAATACAAGCTTACTCCCGCCAGATTTGCAAGGGTCTTTGCTTCACAAAAGCTCAGCAGATAGACTAAGATTTCCTCAACTCCAAATAGTGCATGTCTCGAAGTCGAACGGGCGGTAGGCACGCCCGCAAATAGCGCTCGCTTCGCGTTTCCTTGTTTGGGGCGGCGAGTGCGCCCATCCTGCTGGCGTCGGCGAGCCGTCGTAGGATCGGCGGAAGATTCAGCACTTGGCTTTTTCCTCCTCCTGTTTGTCGGCTGCGGGTTCTGCTCCTGCTTCGTGGATGATTGCGCATTAGGTTTTTTCCTGTGCCTCCTTCTGGCAGGCTGGGGTTTCTTCTTCTCTGTTGACTGCTTGTTCTCCATGAGGTTTTTATCGTAACTGAGGCAAAAGTGTACCCCAATAATTCTGCCAATTCACCGCAATGCCTTGTCGCGGACAGAGGTAATAAAATATGTATACATTTTTCACATTTGTACCGCTGTCATGGTGACTTTCGACATGATGTTTGCGAAGACCGAAGGGAGGCCTGGCAAGATGTGCCTGTGGATTACGATGTAAGAGTCCCATTGTTTGCGCGTCTCCTCTCGCCAGCATGCTTTCCTTTGTTACATTTTTTGTGATTCCAGGAAGCTTTGAGGAAACCGAGAAGTTTTAACGAATGTCTAGCAGAGAAAAGCGTTTCGCTCTTGCTGAGCGAACGACAAATGGATGAGGAGACAAGGGTCACCGACACAGTTTCGATTACGGACCTACCAGAGGAAGTTCTTTTGTTCGTCTTCCATTTTCTACCTTTTCGCAGCCTGTGCGCTCTGTGTTGCACTTGTAAGCTGGTATGTGTTGTTCTCCGTCACTCCCCCCCCCCACGCAACTGATTTTCTCGCCGCTATGATGCTTGACAGTTCAACGCGTTGGCCGAAGATCATTACCTGTTAGCAGAAGATTTGCAGGAAGGCTCGCATCTGACTTCGAAATGGTCCTACTTCTTTCGCTCAGCAAATGTCAAGGCGTTGAAAGGTACCAAAGAGTAAAGGCCATGTCTCAATGCTCATTTCGAGTTAACCCTCATTAGCGGCTATGAGTGTAAAAGTATTCAAGGTTCTGATATCTGACCACGCGGAGACCTACCCTCCCGTCTCGTCCCCCTCCGGAGGGCAACGAGACCAAGCCATCTCCGCCCTATGCCTCCACCCGACCACCAACTACGCCTATGTTACTCTGGGCAACGGGGTACAGCGAGTCGACATCGCCCAGGGACAAGGTACCGCAACCCTCCTCACCTCTCAACAACACCCTCATACTCTCACACTACATAAAAGTTGATATGATACGCGAGACAGCGAGTGTGGATGACATGATGACGTCACTGCAGATCGCCCCCGTGGGATCGGTGCTATCTTGTTGCGACATGAAGGGAACAATGCATATGCTATCTATTGATCCGTTCAAAACAGTTGATGGCGGAGAAGGATTCGATCAAGCGCTGCCGATGCATAACGCGGCGATCAGCAAGCATCTAGTAGATCCTACAACAGGATTGCTGATTACTGCTTCTTTAGGTATGTATTAAATTTCCTTTTAAAGGAGTTTATTAACTGAGAGGGGGGGGGGTGAATTCAGGCGGTAAACTCCGAATATGGAAATATCGGCCAGAGGAATGGATGGATCTTCAACAGCCGATTGGATCGAAGGAGTTTGCGAAGAAATATGGGAAGAAAGAAATCGCCGTTGGATGGGCGATTCAGTCGATCTGTTGGAAAGATGGCACCCTCTTCTGTTGGGCGAAGGAGAATAAGGATGCTCGCAGATACTCCCTCTCTCAGTGGGACGTAGAGACTGGCAAGAGGTTGCATGCGAATCTGTGGGAGTGGCCTGTTGAGGATGACGAGGATGAGTGGCAGTGGTGGGACAGCGAGAAGGCAACCATGGCACCTCAGAGGCTCTGCGATGTTGAGCTTGAGAGAGGGTTCAATGTCAGCTACAACGCGCACAACATCCTCGCTGCATCCACACTCGATGGTGGCATCCGTATATTTGACCTCAGACAACAACACACAACAACCAACCACAACAAGCACAACAAGGCACCTCTAGGGGTGACCGACTCATACTTTGCGCGAGTGAACTGTTGGGTGCACGAGAGTTACATGTTGTTGTGTGGGTGCACTCGAGGCAATGGCATGCTCAACACGCACTCTCTCGAGATGTACGATTTCCGGGTTGGCCGCTACGGCGAGAGATTTGATACCTGCTATGTCGATTGGCGACCTGCGTCGGTGGACACCATTGCACTCTCGCACAGCGCTCTCGTAACCACCGACAACAGGACTCTCTCCGTGTGCTATCCTCTAACAATGGGATGGAGCAGCTTTCGTTTTGGAGGCAAATGAAATGATGTTCATAACACCGTAACACAGCACTGTAAAGTATTTAGTTGAACAAATCTCTGTTCTTTCTCGGCTCCCTCTCTTGCTATTTAGCTCACACCCAGCCTACCTCTCTCCTTTACACTTTCTTTGCAACACCCCGTTTCACTAAAGTCCCATTAAACAACCACCTGCTTATGGGGGGGTTTACTGGGTGTGCAACCAACGTACATAGATTTTACAATAAATAAATAAGGTTGTATTTTAGGTTGTACAGTCGCATACACACTATTCATACATTCTACTCCCACTACCCAAACGAACTCTCGCAGTCTCTCAATTGACCAGAGTATCCTCCTTGGCAGGCCGGCGAGAGGCGAACCACTCCTTCGCCACAAGAAGAAGAATCGCAGCAGCCCCGAACACGCAGATGCCCAACGAGAAATAATTCACATTCGCCCAAGACCCCAACCCGTGCCACAACGACCCCGACGCAAGACTAAACGAGGATACTATGAAATACATCACGAAGTCATTGATGCCTTGTGTTGTCGCTTTCTCTGATGGCTATATAAGGAAATTAGAAG